>Ga0182737_1003524_pt1 | contig 11426 bp, 10 predicted proteins | sample eDN5th30CBELigOP_FD_128878 | JGI IMG/M metagenome (GOLD analysis project Ga0182737, IMG submission 128878) | Enriched Organic Plus compost microbial communities from Emeryville, California, USA - eDNA 5th pass 30_C BE-Lig OP (version 2) (version 2) ... | reverse complement strand
CGTGACCGGCGTAAGCCGGCCGTACGACGGCAACCGCGAGCGCGAACTGCGCATCGTGTTCGACATGACCTTCCGCTTCTGACGAGGGCGACGATGCATCCCTTTCTCTCCCGCCCCCTGTGCGCCTTCCTGCTGCTGTGCATCACGCTGCTGGCCGGCTGCGCCAAGGACATCCCGCGGTTCACGCCGCCGGCCGAGCGCCCGGTGGGCGCGGTCGACAAGCCCTGGCCCAACAACCAGTTTCTGGCGCTGGCCTACCACGACGTCGAGGACACCGACCCCGACCAGGCCTATCTCAGTGTGCGCACCGACCACCTGATCGAGCAGATCGCCTGGCTGCGCGAGCACGGCTACCAGGCGGTATCGATCGACCAGATCGTCGCGGCGCGCGACGGCGGCGAACCGCTGCCGTACCGTGCCGTGCTGCTGGTGTTCGACGACGGGTACCGCAGCTTCTACAGCCGGGTGCTGCCGATCCTGAAGGCCTATCAATGGCCCGCCGTGCTGGCGCCCGTGGGCGTGTGGCTGGACACGCCGGCCGACAAGCTGGTGGACTTCGGCGGCCAGCCCACGGCACGCGACCGCATCCTCGACTGGAACAACCTGCGCCTGATCGCACGCTCGAAACTGGTGGAGATCGGCGCGCACACCGATGCGATGCACTACGGCCTGCCGGCGAATCCGCAGGGCAACATGCAGCCCGCGGCCGCGGCGCGCCGCTACGACGTGGCGACCAACCAGTACGAGGCCGAGGACGCCTATCGCACCCGCGTGCGCCGGGACGTACGCGCCATCAGCGAGAAGCTGCGTCGCGTCACCGGCAAGAAGCCGCGCGTATGGGTATGGCCCTACGGCGCCGAGGGCGGCACGGCGCTGAGCATCCTCGCCGATGAAGGCTACGAAATGGCCTTCACACTGCAGGACGGCCCGGCCACGGTGACCCGCCTGATGTCGGGCCCGCGCCTGCTTGTCGCCGGGGACCCCGGTACGGCCAGCTTCGCACAGGCCGTGCTCAACATGGAGAGCTCGCCCACCATGCGGCTGGCACACGTGGACCTGGACTACATCTACGACCCGGACCCGCAGCAGACCGACGTCAACCTGGGCGAGCTGGTGCAGCGCATCGCCGACATGGGCGTGGACACGGTCTTCCTGCAGGCCTTTGCCGACCCGGAAGGCGACGGACTGGTGAAGTCGGTGTATTTCCCCAACCGCTGGCTGCCGGTGCGCGCCGACCTGTTCAACCGCGTATCGTGGCAGCTGCGCAACCGGGCGCACGTGAGGGTCTATGCCTGGATGCCGGTGCTGGCCTTCGATCTGGCACCGGCGATTCCGAGGGTGCAGCGCTGGCAGCCCGACGGCGCGCCGCCGGACGTCGACCCCGACCAGTACCAGCGGCTTTCGCCCTTCGACCCGGTCGCGCGCAAACGCATTGCCGAGCTGTATGAAGACCTGGCGCGCAGCGCCATCTTCGACGGCGTGCTGTTCCACGACGACGCGCTGCTGAGCGACTTCGAGGATGCCAGCCCGCCGGCGCTGGAAGCCTATCGCGCCGCCGGACTGCCGGACGACATCGCGACCCTGCGTGGCGATCCGGAGTTGATGCAGCGCTGGACCCGGTTCAAGAGCCGCGCGCTGATCGACTTCACCAAGGAACTGACGGCGCGGGTGCATGCCATCGCCGGACCGCGCATCCACACGGCGCGCAATATCTACGCCGCCCCCGTCCTGCAGCCCGAAAGCGAGGCCTGGTTTGCGCAGAACCTGGACGACTTCCTGGAGACGTACGACTGGACGGCGCCGATGGCCATGCCGCTGATGGAAAAAGTGCCCGACGGGGAAGAGCTGGCCTGGCTGGACCGCATGGTGGACGAGGTGGCGCGACGCCCCGGTGCCCTGGACCGCACCGTGTTCGAGCTGCAGAGCCGCGACTGGCGCTCGCTGCCAGACCAACCCGATGGCGCGCCCGTCGACACCAAGCGCCTGGCCGCGTGGATGAAGCGGCTGCAACTGCGCGGCGCGCGCAACTTCGGCTACTACCCCGACGACTTCCTGCAGGACCAGCCCCGGCTCGACACCATCCGGCCGGCCATCTCCAACGAATGGTTTCCCAAACCCAAGCCATGACCGACCGCCTGCTTGCCCTGCTTGTACTGTGCGTGGTGCTCGGCTCGCCCATCGGCTTCGTGCTGGTGCTGACCGGCGAAGTGCTGCTGGCCTTCGTGTTCTTCTATCCGCTGTTCATGTCGGCGGTGTGGATGACCGGGGGCATCTACTTCTGGTGGCACTGGGAACGGCACTGGCCATGGGGCGCGCAGCGCCGGGCGCCAACGCTGGCCGGCGAACCGCTGGTGACGGTGCTGGTACCGTGCTACAACGAAGTGGAGAATGGCGCCGAGACACTGCTGGCCGCGCTGAACCAGAACTATCCGAACGTCGAGGTCATCGCCATCAACGACGGCTCGCGCGACGGCACAGGCGACATGCTCGACGACATGGCGCTGCTGCACGACCGGCTGCGCGTGCTGCACCTGGCGCAGAACCAGGGCAAGGCGATGGCGCTGCGCATGGGCGCGCTGGCCGCGCGCAGCGAATACCTGGTCTGCATCGACGGCGACGCGCGCCTGGACCCGGATGCCGTGGCGTTCCTGGTGGCCCCGCTGATCGACAACCCGCGCGTGGGCGCCGTCACCGGCAACCCGCGTATCCGTACGCGCTCGACGCTGATCGGCCGCATCCAGGTGGGCGAGTTCTCGTCCATCATCGGGCTCATCAAGCGCACCCAGCGGGTCTACGGCCAGGTGTTCACCGTGTCGGGCGTGGTGGCGGCGTTCCGCCGCCATGCGCTGGACCGCGTGGGCTACTGGAGCCTGGACATGATCACCGAGGACATCGACATCAGCTGGAAGCTGCAGCGCGACCACTGGGCCATTTTCTACGAGCCGCGCGCGCTGTGCTGGATCCTGATGCCCGAGACGCTGCGCGGCCTGTGGAAGCAGCGCCTGCGCTGGGCGCAGGGCGGCGCCGAGGTACTGCTGAAAAACGTGCGCTCCATCTGGGGTTGGCGCCACCGCCGCCTATGGCCCCTGGTGCTGGAGCTGTGCCTGTCGGCCACGTGGGCGTATTCGTTTGCGCTGTCCATCCTGCTGTGGCTGCTCAGCATGGCCGTGGAGCTGCCGCCGCACCTGCAGATCGCGTCGCTGGCGCCGCCCGCGTTCACCGGGCTGGTGCTGGCCGCGGTATGCCTGCTGCAGTTCTTCATCAGCGTGCTCATCGACCGGCGCTACGAGCCGGGACTGGCACGCGCGCTGTACTGGGTGATCTGGTATCCGATCGCCTACTGGATGGTCAGCCTGTTCACCACGCTGATCAGTTTTCCCAAAGTCATGCTGCGGATCCGGCGCCGGCGGGCGCGCTGGACAAGCCCGGACCGCGGCATCAAACGGAGTCGCGCCTCATGATCATCACGACCGAACGTTCCATCCCGGGTGTGTTCCTGGATGCCGCGCTTACCGCGCTGGGCTGGGTCTGCTTCCTGTATCTGCTGACGCAGGGCGTGCTGTCCATCGTCAACGAACGGCCCCTCGGACCCGACGTACCCTTCTGGACGCAGGTGCTGCCGACCCTGCATACGCTGACGGTCTATATGATCGTCGCCGCACTCAACGGCTCGCTGCTGTTGTCGTGGGCGATGTACAACCGGCGCCGCTTCGCGCGCGCCGACCGGCGCAAATCCCTGCCCCGCCTGCAGGATGGCGCGCTGATGCGCAGTTTCGGCGTGTCGCAGGAGCAACTGGCCGGCCTGCGCAGTACCGATGTGGCGATCATCCACCATGCCGAGGACGGGCAGATCATGGACATCGAGGTACTGCCCGCCAAGGTGACGTGGCTGCCGACGGCGCAGCCCCCCGCAAGCCCGGGCCGCGACGAAGTGCTGGCCACGGCCTGAGGACATCGCGCGGCCGGGCGTCGCGGCGGGACCGCGCGCCTTCGCCGCGCGCCGGCTTACGACGCCGAAGCCGTCCTGACCAGGACCGGGTCGTCCCGATAAAGCGACGGGAAGAGCTGCTTCAGGCTCTCGATCTTGGGCAGGTCGTTGATGACGATGTACGGATACGACGGATGTTCCGCCAGGAAATCCTGGTGGTAGTCCTCGGCCGGGTAGAAGCGGGCGCCTTCTTCGATGCGCGTGGCGATGGGCGCGCCGAACGCATGCGCGGCGTCGAGCTGCGCGATGTAGGCCTCGGCCACGCGCTTCTGCTGTGCGTCGGCCGGGAAGACGGCCGAGCGATACTGAGGGCCGTGATCGGGGCCCTGGCGGTTCACCTCGGTGGGATTGTGCGCCACCGAGAAGAACACCTGCAGCAGCGTGCCATACGACACCTGCGTCGGGTCATACGTCACCTGCACCGCCTCGGCATGGCCCGTGCGGCCGGAGCCCACCGTTTCGTACTGCGCCGTTTCGGCCGTGCCGCCGGCATAGCCGGACACCGCCTGCTGCACGCCGCGCACGTGCTGGAACACGCCCTGCACGCCCCAGAAGCAGCCGCCCGCGAAGACGGCCGTCGCGGTGCGGGCCGTGCCCGCCGGCAGGTCCAGCGCCGGCGCGGCAATGGCGACCACCGGTTCGGAGCGGGAGTAGGCAGGCCCCTGCCAGGCCAGCAACGTAGCCGCCAGCGCGGCGCCGGCGGCCACGAGGCCCAGCGTGCCGCGGTGGCGCACGGAAAAGGATTTCGGTTCGTTCATGATGTGGCGGCCTCCATGGCGTCTTGCTGCAACCGGACAAGTGATTGCCCGGACGCTTGCAGCGTAGAGCCGCGCGCGCGGGAAATCCTCACGTGGGTGTAAACAAATCGTGATAAAGTTGTCTGATAACCTGAGTATTTGGTAGCGTCGGTTCCTTTGGCGCCGGCGCCCGCCAAATGGTTAAGGCACCATAGAACACCTGAATCGCTGCACGATGCGCCCGTCCGCAGCGGCGAGAGACAACCGCATTCCCGGCACCATGCCCACCCGACTTCCCTCGCGCGCCGGCCTGGCCGACGGCATTGCCGGCGACCTGCTGCAACAGATCGCCGGCGGCGCGCTGCCGGCCGGCGCCAAGCTGCCCACCGAAGCCGAGCTGGCCGAACGCTACGGCGTCAGCCGGGCCGTGGTGCGCGAGGCCATGGCGCAGCTCAAGAGCCAGAACGCGGTCGAGGCCCGCCAGGGCAGCGGCGTCTACGTCAGCCGCCACGGCCTGGTGCTGCCGCTGCGCATCGATCCCGGCGACGTCGAATCGCTGCGCGCCGTGCTGCAGCTGCTGGACGTGCGCCGGGCGCTCGAGGCCGAGGCGGCCGGCCAGGCCGCGGCGCGCCGCACCCCGCGCCAGCTGCGCAAGATCGAAGAGGCGCTGGAGGAGATCGGCGCCGAGGTCGCGCAGGGACGCGACGGCGTGGCCGCCGACGTGGCATTCCACAGCGCCATCGCGCAAGCCGCGGGCAATCCGTTCCTGCTGAACACGCTGCGCTTTCTCAACCAATACCTGGAGGCCGCGGTGCGCATCACGCGCAGCAACGAGGCCACCAATGCCGATTTCAGCCGGCAGGTGCGCGAAGAACACCACGCGCTGGTCGAGGCGATCCGCGCCGGCGACCCGATCTCGGCGCGCCACATGGCGCAGACACACCTCTACAACGCCGGCCGCCGCCTGCAGCAAAGCGCGCAGGCCGGTGCCGCGCAGCGTCGCGGCGCCGCCGGCCCTTCCCGCGCCCGGGCGCGGCAACTCCTGCAAGGGAAATCCTCATGAGCAGAAACGTAGGCATCGTCGGACTCGGCGCCATGGGCATGGGCGTAGCACGCTCGCTGCTGCGCGCCGGCATGAAGGTTCACGCCAGCGACGTGCGCCAGCAGGTGCTCGACAGCTTCGCGGCCGAGGGCGGCATCGCCTGCAGCCTGGAGCAGATGGGCCAGGCGTGCGACGCGGTGGTCATCCTGGTGGTCAACGCGCAGCAGACCGAGACCGTGCTGTTCGGCCCCGACGGCAAGCGCGGCCTGGCGCACAGCCTGCGGCCCGGCTCGGTGGTGCTGGCCTGCGCCACCGTGGCGCCCGGCTTCGCCGAGGGCCTGGGCAAGCGCCTGCACGAGATGGGACTGCTGATGCTGGACTCGCCCGTCTCGGGCGGCGCGGCGCGCGCCAACGCCGGCACCATGACGATGATGACTTCCGGCCCGGCCGAGGCCTACGCCGCCTGCGAGGATGTGCTGCAGGCCGTCGCCGGCCAGGTCTACCGCCTGGGCGGCGCGCACGGCGCGGGCTCGAAGGTCAAGATCATCAACCAGCTTCTGGCGGGCGTGCACATCGCGGCGGCCGCCGAGGCCATGGCGCTCGGCCTGCGCGAAGGGGTCGACCCCGACGCGCTGTACGAGGTCATCACGCACAGCGCGGGCAATTCGTGGATGTTCGAGAACCGCATGCCGCACGTGCTGGACGGCGACTACGCGCCCCTGTCGGCCGTGGACATCTTCGTGAAGGACCTGGGCCTGGTGCTCGACACCGCGCGCGCCAGCAAGTTCCCGCTGCCCCTGTCGGCCACCGCGCACCAGATGTTCATGCAGGCATCCACGGCGGGCCACGGCGGCGAGCACGACATCGCCGTCATCAAGACCTACCCGGGAATCGACCTGCCCGCCAAACGTAGCAAGCCCGCCGGCTCGGGCAGCTAGTTCCCTCCACCTGTCTTTCGCCATCCCCCGACATGACCGCATCCCAACCTCTGCTCGGCTGCATCGCCGACGACTTCACCGGCGCCACCGACCTGGCGAACATGCTGGTGCGCGAAGGCATGCGCACCATCCAGACCATCGGCGTGCCCGAGGCGCCCGTGCGCGACGTGGACGCCATCGTGGTGGCCCTGAAATCGCGCACCATCGCGCCGCAGGACGCCATCGCCCAATCGCTCCAGGCGCTGCAGTGGCTGCGCGCCCAGGGGTGCCGGCAGTTCTTCTTCAAGTACTGCTCCACCTTCGACTCGACCGACCGCGGCAACATCGGCCCCGTGGCCGAGGCGCTGCTGCAGGCCCTGGACGGCGGCTTCACCATCGCCTGCCCGGCATTCCCCGAGAACGGCCGTACGGTGTACCGCGGGCACCTGTTCGTCAACGACGTGCTGCTCAGCGAATCGGGCATGCAGAACCATCCGCTGACGCCGATGCGCGATCCCAACCTGGTGCGTGTGCTGCAGCGCCAGAGCCAGGGCAAGGTCGGCCTGATCGACGTGAACACCATCAAGAGCGGCGCAGCGTCGATCCGCGCGCGCATCCAGGCGCTGCGCGCCGAGGGCGCCACGCTGGCGATCGCCGACGCTATCTCCAACGACGACCTCTACACGCTGGGCGAGGCCTGCGCCGACCTGCCGCTGGTCACGGGCGGCTCGGGCATCGCACTGGGCCTGCCGGGCAACTTCGTGCGGCAGGGCGCGCTGGCCGGCAGCAATGCCTCGGCCCGGCTGGCCGGCGTGGCCGGCCGCGGCGCCGTCCTGGCGGGCAGCGCCTCGCAGGCCACCAATGGCCAGGTGGCGCACTGGAAAGCCTCGCGCCCCGCCTTCCGCGTGGATCCGCTGGCGCTGGCGCGCGGCGAGAACGTGGTGGAGCAGGCCCTGGCCTTCGCCGAACGGCATCGCGGCGAACCCGTGCTGGTGTACGCCACGGCCGCCCCCGAGGACGTGAAGGCGGTGCAGGCCGAGCTGGGGACCGAGCGCGCCGGCCACCTGGTCGAACAGGCCCTGGCCGAGGTGGCGCGCGGCCTGCACGCGCAGGGCGTGACGCACTTCGTCGTGGCGGGCGGCGAGACCTCCGGCGCGGTAGTGCAGGCGCTGGACGTGCGCGCCCTGCGCATCGGGCCGCAGATCGATCCCGGCGTGCCCGCCACGCTGGCCATCGACGGCCATGGCGAGCCGCGCCTGGCCATGGCCCTGAAATCCGGCAACTTCGGCACCGTGGACTTCTTCGAGAAGGCCCTGCGTGCCCTGGAGGGTTGAGGCCATGGCAGACATCATTTCCCCCGACGCCGCGGCCGAGAGCCGCCTGCGCGAAGAAATCTGCCGCATCGGCGCGGCGCTGTTCAACCGCGGCTACACCGTAGGCTCGTCGGGCAACATCAGCGCCCGCCTGCCCGACGGCTGGCTCATCACGCCCACGGACGCCTGCCTGGGCATGCTGGATCCGGCCCAGCTCGCCAAGGTGGGCGCCGACGGCCAGCAGGTGTCGGGCGCACGCGCCTCCAAGACACTGGCCCTGCACCGCGGCATCTACGCCAACAACGCCGAAGCCAACGCGGTGGTGCACACCCACTCCACCAGCCTGGTGGCGCTGACGATGGCCGGCGTGTGGAAGCCCGGAGACGTCGTGCCGCCCATCACGCCCTACTACGTGATGAAGGTGGGCCACGTGCCGCTGATCCCCTACCGCCGCCCGGGCGACCCCGAGGTGGCGCAGCAGGTGGCCGCGCTGGCGTCTCACGTGCGCGGCGTGCTGCTGGAGCGGCTGGGCCCGGTGGTCTGGCACGACTCCGTGTCCAACGCCGCCTTCGCCCTGGAAGAACTGGAAGAGACCGCCAAGTTGTGGCTGCTGATGCAGCGCCAGGTTGCCCCCCTGCCCGACGACGCGATCGACGAATTGCGCCGCACCTTCCACGCGCGCTGGTAGCGCGCCGACCGCCGAGGCCCCCATGCCACTGAAATTCGCCGCCAATCTCAGCTTTTTGTACCAGGACCTGCCGTTCCTCGACCGCATCGGCGCCGCCGCGCGCGACGGCTTCGAGGGCGTGGAGTACCTGTCGCCCTTCGACTTCCCCGCGCACGACATCCGCCAGCGCCTGGACGACCACGGCATCGAGCAGGCGCTGTTCAACGCGCCAGCCGGCGACTGGGCCGGCGGCGAGCGCGGCACCTCCTCGCTGCCCGGCCGCCAGGACGAGTTTCGCGACAGCATCCGCCGTGCGCTGGACTACGCCGGCGTGCTGGGCAACCAGCGCGTGCATGTGATGGCCGGGCTGCTGCCTGCCGGCGCGGACCGGTCCGAACGATTCGCGCTGTACACCGAGAACGTGGCCTGGGCCGCGCGCGAAGCCGCGGCCCAGGGCATCACCATCGTGCTCGAGCCGATCAACCAGCGCGACATGCCGGGCTACCTGCTCAGCTACCAGAAGGATGCCCTGGCCGTACTGGACGCCGTGGGCGCGCCCAACCTGAAGGTGCAGTTCGACTGCTACCACTGCCAGATCATGGAAGGCGACGTCACCATGAAACTGCGCGCCATGTTCGACCGCATCGGCCACGTGCAGATCGCCAGCGTGCCCGGCCGCAACGAGCCCGATGGCGAGGAACTGAACTACCCCTTCCTCTTCCGCACCCTGGAACAGCTCGGCTACGCCGGCTGGGTGGGCTGCGAATACCGTCCGCGCGCGGGCACGTCCGAAGGCCTGGGCTGGCTGCGCGACTACCGTTCACACTCCTGAGGCGATCCATGTACAAGGTACTCATCACCGGCGGCGCCGGCTTCCTCGGCAAGCGACTGGCCCGGCAACTGCTGGCGCGCGGCGAACTGACGGGCCCCGGCGGCAAGCCGCAGAAGATTGACCGGCTGGTGCTGCTGGACGTGGTGGCGCCCACCGACCTGGACGATCCGCGCCTGGAGATCATCACCGGCGATATCGCCGACCCGGCGTTGCTGCGCCGCGTGGTCGACGCCGAGGTCGGCTCGATCTTCCACCTGGCGGCCGTGGTCAGCGGCGCGGCCGAAGCCGACTTCGACCTGGGCATGCGCATCAACCTTGACGCCACGCGCAGCCTGCTGGAACGATGCCGCGAGCTGGGCCATACGCCGCGCTTCGTGTTCACCAGTTCGGTGGCCGTGTTCGGCGGCAAGCTGCCCGAGGTGCTGCCCGACGACATCGCCACCATGCCCATGAGCTCCTACGGCGCGCAGAAGGCGGCAGGTGAGCTGATGGTGTCGGACTACAGCCGCAAGGGCTTCCTGGACGGCCGCACGCTGCGCATGCCCACCATCAGCGTGAGACCGGGCAAGCCCAACGCGGCGGCCTCCAGCTTCGCCAGCGGCATCGTGCGCGAACCCCTGAACGGCGAGCCGGCCGTAGCCCCGGTCGCCCCCGGCACGCGCATGTGGCTGATGTCGCCGCGCCACGCCATCGCCAACCTCATCCACGGCCACGAGCTGGATGCGCAGACGCTGGGCCTGCCGCGCACCGTCAGCCTGCCCGGGCTCACGGTCACGGTGCAGGGCATGGTCGACGCGCTGCGCGAAGTGGCCGGCGACGCCGTGGCGGACCGCGTTCAGTGGAAGCCGGACGAGCGGATCCGGTCCATCGTCGAGTCGTGGCCCGGCGCCTTCGCCGCCACGCGCGCCAAGGCGCTCGGATTCACCGCCGACGGCAGCTACGCCGACGTAATCCGCGCCTACATCGAAGACGACATGGGCTGACCCGGCCCGAGTCGGCATTTGCCGGCTCGGCGGTTTCTCGCGGAAACTACGGACAGTCCGGCCCGGACGCCCCGCCATGCGGGCGTGGCGCCGGACCCTGCACAAGGGACCGCCACAATGTACTTCGACGCAAGACTCTGGGCCATGACGCGCGGCGTACGGCTGCGCATGCTGGCCTGCGCCGCGCTGGGCCTGCTGGCGCTGGCAGCAGGCATCGCCCGCTTCGCGCTGCTGGGCATGTTCCTGGGACGGCTGTTCGCCGGCACCGGCGGCCCGGGCCTGTGGTGGCCGCTGGCCGGCGCCGCAGTCGCCATCGTGCTGCGCGGCGTGCTGGAGCACGCGCTGAACGTGCAGGCCAACCGCAACGCGGCACGCATCCAGACGCGGTTGCGGGCCCGGCTGTACGACAAGATCGTCGAACTGGGCCCGGCCTGGTTCGGCGGGCAGCGCACCGGCGGCGTGATGTTGGCGGTGGTCGACGGGGTGGAACAGCTCCAGTCGTTCTTCGGCCGCTACCTGCCGCAGCTGTTCGTGGCGGCCTGCGCGCCCATCATCATCTTCGGCTTCATCGCCTGGTGGGACTGGCCCGTGGCCCTGGTGCTGCTGGCCGCCGCGCTGGCCACGCTGGTCCTGCCGCTGGCCGCGCACGCCAGCCACCGCGACGCCTCGCGCCAGCGCGCCCAGGCTTTCAAGGCCTTCGGCGAGGAATTCCTCGACGCCATGCAGGGCCTGCCCACGCTGAAGGCCTTCGGCCAAAGCCGTGCCTGGGGCGAACGATTGGCGCGGCGCGCCCGCGCGCTGTCCGACAACACGTTCCGCGTGCTGGGGCGCGAGGTGTCGGCGCGGTTCGTCACGGACCTGGGTATCACGCTGGGCGCGGCCGCCGCGCTGGCGCTGGGTGCCTGGCGCGTGGCGCAGGGCGAGATGACCCTGGCCGCGCTGCTGGT
>Ga0182737_1003518_pt1 | contig 11443 bp, 5 predicted proteins | sample eDN5th30CBELigOP_FD_128878 | JGI IMG/M metagenome (GOLD analysis project Ga0182737, IMG submission 128878) | Enriched Organic Plus compost microbial communities from Emeryville, California, USA - eDNA 5th pass 30_C BE-Lig OP (version 2) (version 2) ... | reverse complement strand
TGGCCGATGTGGTGTACCGTTGCCAGCGCAGGGATGGCAAGGGCAGCGTGGACATCTCGCTGCTCGTGGAGCACAAAAGCCGGCCCGACAAATATACACCGGTACAGGTTGGGGGATACATCTTCTCGGGCTACCAACAGCAAATAGAAGAAGGCAGGAAGCAGCTGTCGCCCATCATCCCCATCCTGTTTTACCACGGTGAGGAGAAATGGGAATATTGGACGTTGGATAGGCTGTTTGCCGGTTTGGAATCCGAGTTGCTTGGATTTCTCCCCAAATTCGATTACCTTTACAACAACCTTCGCGATGCCAGTGACGAGGAAATCAAAGCGTTGGGCCACCATTTCCTAGTGGCATCATTGTTGTCGCTCAAACATGCGCATGACAAGGCGTGGTTGGGCAGTAATTTTTCCTTCGTGATTAAAATCGGGCTAGCCGGTGTAGAGGGATATCTGGGGCAGAAGTTGGTGATGTATTGTTTGCATCAGGCGGAGTTATCGCCGGAGGAAGCGAGGAAGTTGACTAAAAAATTACCAGAAACGATAAGGAGGCAAGTTATGAGTACGTATGAATTGCTGAAAGCAGAAGGAATTGAGCTGGGTAGGCTAGAAGAACGGGCATTGGCCCAACGGTTGATTGAGCAGGAGCGTGCCAAGGTAGAACAGGAACGCGCTAAGGCATATGCCGAAAAGCTGAAATCTGCTTTGAAAATGAAAAAAAGCGGATTTGACAACTCGATGATCGCGGATGTATTGGAGCTGCCGATTGAAGAAGTGGAGAAGCTGCAGGGGTAGATTTCCTTTCAACAGTGACTGATAGCCATTTGCCAATAGGTAGATGGCTTTTTGCTTTTCTACAGGTTCAGCACCGATCGGCCCTTGTCGGTGAAAGGATACAGGTGGTCGTCTTTTCCGGCTGTTTTAACGATGGTTATGAGTGCCGAGTCCAGTAGTGGGGCTAGGTTATTCCAAACACTCAGATATTCGAGCGTATTTTATTTGTAAAATATTTACCGATCAGCCCACTGCCTTTTCGAAAAGAAGCTGTCATGACCCCTTCCCAATTTTCGAGATTATTCTGAAGTAGAGAATTAGCTTTGTTGATTTGATTTCTATTGACATTTCCGGTAACGGAGGTATATGCGCAACTTTCCGCTGCGGATGTTTTCATGGTGGAAAAGGATGGGATAATTCCTGAATACCTCTACGTACATTGCCATGGGCAATTGTCCGTCCTGTAGCTTTCCATTGTAATCAATCATCTTTTTGGCGGCACTTCTATTCATCCCGCAAACTATTAACCGGATTGGTCAACGCGGCCTTGATGGCCTGCGAGCTTACAGTGACCAGCGCGATGAGCAAGGCGCCTAGACCGATGGTGGCAAATACCCACCAATGGATATCAGTATGGTACGTGTATTTATTCAGCCAGCTATCCGTTACCCAGTAAGCGATGGGAAAGGCCACGAAGCAGGCGACGCTGATGAGGATCAAAAATTCCTTATTGAGCAGACTGACCAAGGACAGTACCGATGCGCCCAAAACCTTACGTACCCCGATTTCCTTGGTACGGTTTTCGGCCATATAGGCGGCGAGGCCAAATAAACCGAGGCACGAGATGAAAATGGTAAGAAAGGTAAAGAGACCGGCAATGTTGCCGAGCCGTTGGGTATCCCTGAATTTTGCCGCATATTCCTGATCGATGAAAATGTAATTGAATGGTTCATTGGGATTGTATTCTTTCAGGATTTTACGGGTTTTGTCGATAGCAGCCTGTGTGGGCAGGTCCGGGTTGAATTTGATGTGCATGACGGAAAACCAACTGCTGGCACCATACATCACAATTGGCCGAATTCGCTCAAATGGGGAGCCCATGATGACGTCTTTCACCACACCGACGATGTGCCAGTCCTGTCCCTGGTCGCGGATGGTTTTTCCGATAGGGTCGTCAAGCCCCATTGCGCGTTGTGCGGATTCGGTAATGAGCGCTGCGTTGGAGTCGGTGGGAAATTTGGTAAGGTCGAAATCCCGGCCCTGCACCAGTTCCATGCCGAGGGTCGTCACGGCCCCTTCGTCAACATGGAGATGATCAAATGTCTGGCTGTTGTCGGGTGTCTTTCCATCCCAATCAATAAAGCCGTTGCTCCAGATATTTGTTACGGGAGAGAGGCTGCGGGTAATCGATTTCGCTACGTTATCGTTGAGCAGCGCATGCTTAATCAACTGAAAATTCTTGGGAATATCGCCCGATAGGAAGATATAGATCAGGTTGTTTTTGTCATACCCGTTCTGGCGGTTCTGCGCGTGCTGGATTTGTTGCCGGATGATGAAAGTAGCCACCATAAGGATAATGGCGATGGTAAATTGCAGCACCACTAATGCCTTGCGTGGGTTGATGGCTTTGTTGAATCCCTTGAATGTACCTTTAAGTACCTTTACCGGTTTGAAACCGGAGAGGAAGAACGCCGGGTAACTTCCGGCGAGAATTCCCGTAAGCAGGATAACACCCAAGATACCTGCCCAAAGTGAGGCACTACTGAAATCGATAGCCAATTTGGTGCCTACCAGCTTGCCGAATGCAGGCAGGCTCACCAACAGGATTGCGATGGACAGCGCGCCCGCCAGCGACGCCAGCAGGATGGATTCGGTGAGGAACTGACCGATGAGCGCATGCCGCCGTGCACCGACCACTTTCCGCACACCCACCTCTTTGGCGCGCTTTTCGGAACGCGCAGTGGATAGGTTCATGAAATTGATGCAGGCGATAAGGAGGATAAATATGGCAACGGCCGTAAAGAGCTGAACCATTTCAATACGCCCCCCGGCAGGATGGCCATTTTCAAATTCGGAGTGCAGCCACCAATCGGGGAAAGAATGGAGGAAGATTTCATTTTTTGTTTCGCCGTTTTTGATGGAAACGTTTTGGATGTTTTGGTTCACCTTGGCTAATTGTGCTTGGGGTGTGAGCTCCACATAGGTGAATACAGAATTGTTGTCCCACGAGTCGTCTGACCGGCCGAGGCGTTCCATGTACGCCCACGGCAGCAGGTAATCAAACCTGAACCGGGTGTTGGTCGGCAGATTTTTAAGTACGCCCGATACCGTGGCGTAGTCGGCGCTGTCGATGCGCACCTGTTGCCCCAGTACGTCCGTCTTGCCGAACAGCCGCATGGCTAGTGATTCGGTAAGGACGATGTCATTGGCATGGGATAGTGCTATATTGGGATTGCCGGCAACGAGGGGAAAGTCAAACAGGGAAAGGAACGTGCTGTCCACAAACGCTCCCCCTGCGTTGGCCTGAGTCTCATCCACGGTAAAGAGGAAGCCTGTGCCGGAATAGCGGGTAACCTGTGCGATCTCTGGATAGTTGGCAACAAGGGCAGGCCCCAAGGGTTTCGGAGTGGTGGGCCAGCAGTAAAGTTCATTGTTCAGCATCCCGCGGTTCATGGCCACATACAGGCGGTCACCCTTTGTATGGAAGCCGTCGACACTCCGTTCGTGCTTCACCCATAGCAGGATGAGCAGTGCGCTGGCTAAACCAAGAGCTAGCCCGGCAATGTTCAGGACGGAAAACCCCTTGCGCTTGCTGAGGTTTCTCCATGCGATCTTAAAATTGTTTGCAATCATTACTCGTTATTTTTTCGTCCTTGTTTTCTTAAATCGCTCATTCCTTTCTTACCCAATTGTTTCAGCCTGTTGCGAAGGCGGTCATACTAAAATGAGCGTGCCGACCGCCAAACTAATCGTTAGGGCTTCCCAGTTTCTTTGCTCACTCGTCGCGAAGTGAATCCACCGGGTTGGCCAATGCCGCCCGGATCGCCTGCCAGCTCACGGTGAGCAGCGCAATGACTACTGCCGCCAATCCTGCCGCGGCAAACATCCACCATTGGATATCGATACGGTAGGCGAAGTCGGCCAACCATCGGTTCATCGCCCACCACGCAATTGGCGAAGCGATGACGATGGCCAAATACACTAATTTGACAAAATCTTTGGAAAGCAATCCTACGATGCCCGGCACCGTGGCGCCCAGCACCTTGCGGATGCCTATTTCTTTGGTACGTTGCTGGGCGGAAAAGGTGGCCAGGCCGAACAGCCCAAGGCAAGCAATAAAAATGGTCAATGCTGCAAACACGTAACCTAGCCTTTCGACGACCGTTTCATCCTTGTATTGTGCCTCATAGAGATCATCCATAAAATGATATTCAAACGGGAAAGCACTTTCGTATTGAGCATATATCCGCTTGATTTCAGTGACGGCTTGTTGGGTTTTTCCGGGTTGTGTCCTAATTAGTATTTGGTTTGCTTCCGTTGGTATCAAACAGATGACCAATGGCGTAATCTCCTCGTGCAATGAATGGAGGTGGAAGTCTTTGGCCACACCGATGATTTCCCCTGTACCTTGCCAGAAGCTGACAAGTTGCCCAATAGGGTTATCGATTCCCATTTGTTTTGCGGCTGTTTCGTTGATGATATAATTAATACTATCCGGCCTTCCACGTTCGAAATCGCGCCCGGCTACCAGCGGTATTCCCAGGGTCTTCAGAAAGTCGTAACCGACTGCCGTAACAGATACTCGCCCCAATTGGCCGGGGGTTTTACCGGGCCAGTTTAAATCGCCCGAAGTACCTTTTATATCAATCGGATAGAATGTGGAAACCGTACTGGCCGCAACTGAAGGTAAATGTGCTAATTCGTGCTGAAAAGCATCCAAATGGTTATAAAGCTCATTTTCGGCGGATATGGCTAGAAGATTTCCGCGGTCGATGCCCAGGTTTTTGTCCTTTACATATTGGATTTGCTTAAATACAACCAAGGTGCCGATGATCAGAATAATGGACAATGAAAATTGGAGCACCACCAGCCCTTTACGTAACGTGATCGTTCTGCCGCCTTTTACGTCGTTCGTTTTAAGAATAACAATGGGTTTAAAGGATGACAGGTATAAGGCTGGGTAGCTACCGGATAACAACACGGTGACGGTAAATAAGAATAGCAATATCCACAAAAAATGCGGATCCGTGAAATCGATATGCAGGTCTTTTAGCGTGAGGTGGTTGAAATACGGAAGGGTAAACCAGGCAATAATCAATGCCAGGCCGATAGCGGTGAACGTCAGAAGAAAAGCCTCAGCCATAAATTGTATGGCAATTGGTTTCCTTCCGGCACCGACTACCTTCCGGATACCCACTTCTTTCGCTCGTTTTACAGCACGGGCTGTTGATAGATTCATGAAATTAATGCAGGCAATGAGCAAAATAAAGATAGCGACCACCGAAAACAATTGTACATATTCAATGCGGCCACCTGCTTGTTTTCCGTTTTCATAACGAGCTCGCAGATAGCGGTCGCCGAAGGATTGTAAAAATAGCTCATTGGTATTGCTTTCATCGGTTTTAGTTTTCAGAAAATGCTTCAGTTTACCGTTCACATCGGCCAATGTTGCATTGGGTTCAAGCATTGCGTACATATGAACCGAGAAACTACCCCATTTTGCCAGCCAGGGATTGTCTTTTTCGTATACCTCAAAAGGGATTAACCAGTCAAATTCGAGTGATGAAACCACCGGGAGATTTGCAAGTACACCGCTTACCAAAAAGGGCGTGTTGTCGTTTAACTTGATGGTTTTGCCGATGGCATCGGTTGTGCCGAAATACTTATGCGCCAATCGTTCCGTAATTACGATATTCTCTGGCGATGAAAGTACCGTTTCAATATCCCCTTTTGACAAGGGGAAAGAGAACATTTTTAACAGATCACTAGTGGTATATCCCCCCTTTTCCTTGAATGATACACTATCAACAGTTAGCAATGCCTCCGCCTCGCTGAACGTGGCTACATGCGTTATTTCTGGCAGGTCAGTTTTTAATGCTTCGTTCAATGACGCAGGAACCATATTCAGCGTAGCAACATCGCCCCAATAGGTGTTGGCCATTACCTGATAAAGCCGAGCACCGTTTGTATGGAATTTATCGTGTTTTATTTCATCCTGTATCCATAGTGCGATTACCAGTGCGGCAGCTAGGCCTACAGCTAATCCAGCGATATTAAGCAACGAAAAACCTTTGTTTCGTTGTAGATTTCGCCATGCGGTTTTAAAATAGGTATTCAGCATTTCCTCGGTAGTTAGTACAGCGCATTCACAAACTTATTCATCCCGCAACGAATCCACCGGGTTGGCCATTGCTGCCTTTATCGCCCGAAGCGAGACCGTAAGCAACGCGATAGCCAGTACCATGCAGCCCGTTAACGCAAACATCCACCAACCGATTTCAATGCGGTAGGGGAACGCTTCTAGCCAAAGCGACGCTCCCCAATAGCCGATAGGCAATGCAACCAGCAGTGATACACCCACCAATAAGACAAATCGCGTAGACAGCAATCGAATCAACTGGATGACCGAAGCCCCCAACACTTTGCGGATACCGATTTCTTTGGTGCGTAAGCGTGCTAGCTGTGCAGCCAAGCCGAACGTGCCCGCACAGGCAATGAAGATAGCGATGGCGCTGGCGGTGGCAATCAACGTCATCACCATATCTTCCCGTTCGTATTGTCTATCAAATACTTCGTTGCTATAGGAATACGAAAACGTTCCGGTGGTTGGGATTTTGGCAAATGTCTCTCGCAGGTAGGTGACCACCGGCTTCGCTTTTGCCGGATTGATCCGTATGCTGATGAATTGTCCACCGTTGAGCATGGTCGGTGCGCCGTTCGAATTGGCGAAATGAGCCAAGGGCTCAATGCCGCTATTGAGAGCCCGGTAGTTGAAATCTTCCGTCACGCCAATGACCGTACTGGCTTCTGACGCTTCTCCCTGTGAGTGGATGGACTGACCGATGGCCGCTTCTGGTGTCCAGCCAAACGCTTCGGCGGCCGTCCGGTTCAGGATGACAGCATTACGTTTGGCCGCCGCCCGTTCGTCATAAAAATTGGTGCCTGCGAGTAAGCGGATACCATAGGTTGGGAAATAAGCGCTATCCACGTCGTAGCTCACCCTACAATAGACCTCCTTATCGTCGAATTGCAAGGTGTTAAACCAATTGCGGTACTGCCCAGGGACGTTTTGCCCCACCGAGTAGCGCTCCACTTCCGGGAACTGGTCAAGCCCCCGTATGGCGTGGTCTAGGGTTTGATAAGCCTTTTCACGGTCCTTGAACCCTAAATAGGAATCGATTACCATCACCTGTTCCTTGTCGAAGCCCAAATCGGCCCGTTTCATGTGGTACATCTGCTGTTGAACCACCACCGTGAGGAATACGAACACGACGGCAAGCGAAAACTGAAGTACGATAAGGCTTTGTTGCAGTGCGTTGCGCTTCGGTAATATGGTTGTTTGTCCCTTCAATGAGAGGGCTACGGGTGTATGGAGTAATCGCCGTGTTGGAATCCACGCTGCAGCGAAGGCGAGCAAAATAAAGATGAGAGCGACCTGGATGACTACCGGATAATCCAATTGCCATCGGAAGTCAACGGAGAACTCGGTGAGTACTTCGGCGGTGAAGTATCGAATAAGCGACGGTATTAGGGTCAGACTAAGAATCAGCGAGAAACCGACAACAACGCCAGTTTCGGATAAGAATAAGCCAAGCACCTGCCGTTTCAACGATCCCAATACACTGCGCACACCGATTTCGCGGATGCGATACAACGCCGATGCCGACGTGAGGTTGATGAGATTGACACCTGCGATCAGCACCAGAAAAAGTACGATAAGGCGTAGGCCGCCCACATAGTACGGCAGCATGGGTTCATAGCGCGGCGTGATATCCTTAAATAGGATAAGTCCCAATTGGGGGTGTCGATCTTTTTGAGGGTAATAGCGCGGTGCAGCGGCCATTAGTTTTTCTTCGAAGGCGGTACGGTCGGCATCCGCTTTGAGCAGGACGTAGGACGTAACGAACCGGGCCTCTCCCTGATCAGCCATCTGCCTGAAACTGGGCGTGTGGCGATACAACCATTGCATGGGCATCAGCGCCGTGAAATTCAAAGATGACGCGCCGGGAAGCGGTTCCAGCACCCCCGTCACGGTCAGTCGCAGTGAATCGTTCCATCGGATTTCCTTTCCTACGGGGTTGATATTACCGAACACCCGCAACGCAAGTTCGTTGGAAAGTACAATGCTGTTAATGTCGGTCAGTGCCGTAGCAGTATCACCATAGAGAAGGGGGAACGTAAACATGTGGAGAAAGTCTGGATCCACAAAATCCGGGTTGACCGACCAGTCACCCTCACCGTAGCCCAACAGGTAATTGTCCCAGGTAAGCATCCGGGTGTACCGTTCTACCTCGGGAAAATCTGTATGGAGCCGTTCGGCAATCGGAAATACGGTACCCGGTGCAAGCGGATTCTTGTCATCGCCTTCCTGCAGCCCATAGAGCCGGTCGCCCTGCTCGTGGAAGCCATCGAACGTGACCAGCTTGCTTACCAACAACAGCATGGCGATAACACTGGTGAGGCAGAACGTAAGCGAAAGGATGTTAATGGACGTGAATAACCTATGCTTCCACAGCGTACGGAATATGATTTTGAGTTGGGTCATCGGGCTATATTTTTAAACCATCTGCATTAGAACACTTACAGACACTTGCTACATAAAGAATCGACGGCGTTTATATCCTTAGTACTCAAAAAAGGGGCAGATTTAAAGCCAAAAATGTAACTAATTGATAATAAGTTTTATGTGGAGGTGTTTTGGTGGTGGGGTGTTCGATATCGGACACTTACTGTTCATTTGTGGACAATTGATTTTAGATTGACGGTGGTTGGAGTTGTTGGCTTACTTATTTTCTAATTTGGCCTCAATATCTGGCAATTTCTTTTTGTACGCTTCGACATCCCATTTCAAGCCCCAATTGGATAAATAACCCTGTAATTTGCCCAATCCGACTGCAGCGCGCCGTTCATCCACGTGGTCCGGGTCGTCCAGCGGCATCACGTAGAATTCTCCCGTTTCAAGATCCCGTCCAATCTGGCTGCCATAAATCTGCTTCTTACCCATTCTCAGTGCTACACGGTCTTCCAGTAGTGCTAGATCGGCTCCGTTGGCATCCCCTTTCTCAGCAGCTTCCCGCATCATGGGTAAGTATTGCTGCTGTATTTCCAGATCCGCGTGCTGGATCACCAGAAAGAGCGTTTGGTTACCTTGCGGGCCAACGATGTCTTTCCCCAGCCAGCCCCGTTCATTGAGGATTGTTCTGACCTTAGTCAGATTAATGGAGTCTTTCTCTTCAATTATTTTCCAGTGGGCTTTTAGTTCTTCGGAATCTCGACCGTATTTCTTTTCGATTTCACCCAACTGCTGCCTATACTGTTGGTCTTCGTGGAAAATCGTATCGAGTGTGGCAATCAATGATTTATCCAGTTTCGCTTCTGCGCCGCTAAGTGTGTCAGTAAGTGTTTTCCACCGATTATCGGTACGCAAAGACGTAAATGTCGAATCTGATAGCAACTCGGAGGTGTTTGTATAGTAACCGCTTTCAACAATTTTAAACAGGTTAACGAATGCCGAGTCAGGTCGGTTTGCCAATGCCCAAGCCGATGCAGCCTTGTACCGATCCTGGATAGTTCCCTTATTGCCCAACACAATAAAGGCCTCCGAAAATTTCTGTCCTGCTTTCCCGTAATCCTTCTTTTCGTAGAGTATCTGGGCTTCTTTAGTTAATTCCGCATATCTTTCCATGTCCTGAGCAAAAGACATGGATGCAGTCGCACAAAGTGCTGTGACAATAAATAAGTGTGTTTTTAGCATGGCTTCACTTATTAGAAACACAACAAATCTATCAATTCAGAAAAAATGCCAAAAAGTATTAACATCTTTTAACAGAGTTGCTTTGACATGATTATCATATTTGTTTAGCAGTGTTAATGATGCTAAACAATTATACCCTGATATCGCTGTTTTTTTTAATAGGTAGCTGCTCAATCGCTAAGTTGCCGGTTGGCATCAAGCATTTTGCGCAGTCAGAGGGCGAAGTACTCTCCTCGATCAGTCCACTTGATACCGACTTTAGGGACTTGGAGGTTATTGGTGATGCGATTGGAGACCGCCGAATTGTGCTGCTCGGAGAGGCATCGCATGGCGATGGACAGGCTTTTCTAGCCAAATCACGACTGATCAAATACTTACATGAGCAAAAAGGGTTTGATGTATTGGCGTTTGAAGCAGATTTTATTGCGTTAAACCAACTGACCTATTCCTATTCCGGCTCACAGGATTCGATTGAATCGGTTGCTAACCTAGCGTTGGCCATTAACTCCATCTGGAGCGGTACAGAGGAATGTCGGGAACTCCTGTTCAATTATATACCACAGACCTACCGTGATGGCAACCCATTGCAAGTTGCGGGCATCGATCCACAACCTTATGGTCTCGCAATAGGTAAACGTGATTCGCTTCATAAATTGCTAAGGCATTTGGGCGGCGTGGCACCTCGTACATTGGCCGAAGATATTGATACGCTCATATCCTGTGCATTGAAGCCCGCAAACCAGTTAGTGACGCTGGATACAGCGCTTGCTTCCCGGTTGAACCGATTGGATGGCAACATCCGGCAGCTGATGAGTGGTATTCATGATAAATCTACTCTCGAGTTTCGGATACTCCAAAATCTCAGGTATTTTTGCCTACAGGTACTGCATTTTTCTGATAGCGCGTATTACTCATTTCGGGACAGCTGTATGGCTGAAAATGTCACATGGTTGCTCGACAAGAAATTCTCAGGAAAGAAGATAGTGATCTGGGCCGCAAATTCACATATCGGTAAATATCCGACGAATTTCAAACTTGATTTCAAGCCAATGGGAAAATATCTCGTTGATTACTACGGAGATGAAGTTTATTCGCTGGCGATAACAGCACGTACGGGAACCAGCGGTGTGTTTAGGGTAACTCGAGAAATCGAATCCCATAAACAAGGGTTTGAAAACGCAGTTCCCGAAAACTTGGACTATGTGTTTTTTGATTTTAACCAGTCGTCGGATACACAAGAAACGTCTTTTTTCTTGAATGCATTAAGTGGAGGTCCCGTTGAACTACCATGGAAAAAGCATTTCGATGGTATATTATATATTCGAGAAATGGCGGCTAGCAAAAAAAAACTTTAATATATTCAACCTCCTTGTCTTAATCGAGACAAATTCAGTGTCAGGGGGAGGAGTTGATTTGAGAAGTAACATTTGGGACGCCTGCAGTTTTGAGAAGTTGAGGCAATTGTTTACTTTGACAGGCACTTTGATGTTTTTAAGAAACTGCCTTTTCCTAAGCTAACGATCTTGCATCCTAGCCGATTTAACACGTTTTTGATGAAGAGGAAATCGTGATTTTCCCCTCACAACGGTTTCAACCTGTTGCGAAGACAGCCTAGGATGCAGCAACGTAGTGCGCCGAATCCAGACGGCGTGTAACAGGCTGGAATTAACACATTACTCATCCCGCAAACTATCCA
>Ga0182737_1003517_pt1 | contig 11444 bp, 8 predicted proteins | sample eDN5th30CBELigOP_FD_128878 | JGI IMG/M metagenome (GOLD analysis project Ga0182737, IMG submission 128878) | Enriched Organic Plus compost microbial communities from Emeryville, California, USA - eDNA 5th pass 30_C BE-Lig OP (version 2) (version 2) ... | reverse complement strand
GGCGCTACGAGAGATGGCTGCAACAGGTGTTCGAATGAGCATGACCATTCTGACCTGGTCGCTGATGGCGGCCCAATTCATGCTGGCCATCGCCATGGTCTGCGCCTGTCTGCGCATGTTTCGCGGTCCACGCGCCCAGGATCGGGTGCTGGCCATGGATTCGCTTTATCTGAACGGCATGGGGCTGATGCTGGTGTTCGGCATCGTCTCGGGCAGCACGCTGTATTTCGAGGCGGCGCTGGTGATCGCGCTGCTCGGCTTTGTTTCGACCGTGGCGCTGGCGAAGTTCCTGATGCGCGGGGAGGCGATTGAATGATCGCCATCAAGACCCTGCCCGACTGGGCGGCCCTGCTAACGGCGTTTCTGGTGCTGGCCGGCGCGGCGCTGACCATGATCGGCGCCATCGGCCTGGTGCGGTTCCGCTCGTTCTATGAGCGCGTGCACGCGCCAACGCTGGGGGCCACCCTGGGCATCGGCGGCGTGCTGCTGGCGTCCATGGTGTATTTTTCCGTCAGCGAAACGCGCCCGGTGGTCCATGAAATCCTCATCGCCCTGTTCGTCACGGTGACAACGCCCGTCACCATGCTGATGTTGACCCAGGCCACGCTCTATCGTGACCGGGCCGAAGGCAAGGCGCCGAAAATCACCGATGCGCCGCCGCTTCCCGCCGACGTGATCACGCCGGACAAAACCGCCGGCGCCAGGCAGGACTGAGCAGGGACGCGACACCGGACGGGGCGGCGGATCGGCCCCATGACGCCGTAGCGCGGCAAATCCGCGTGAAGATTTACACCCGGCGCGCCGCAAGACCAGCATAGAACCGACGCAACCGGATTCAGCCAAAAATTGTATACGCGTCTGACCCCGGATTTACGATTCAGATAACAACAGATCATTTTTTAATATATCTGTTTTAAACTTCGACAAAACTGCTACGGTCTGGCGGATCACACCCGGAAGCCGCCGTCGCCATGCCCGTTCACGCTCCCCAACAGAACCGATCCATCCGGGCGCCTGACCCGGCGCTTCGCAGGCGTAACCGGCGACGCGCCACGGCGCAGCCACGCCAGCGTCCGCCCGCAGCGCGACAGGATGGCAAGCGCCTGCTTGATCTGGCGATCGCCGCGCCGTTGCTTGTGGCGCTGGCGCCGCTCATGCTGCTGATCGCCCTGCTGGTGCGGCTGGATTCCCCAGGGCCGGCGCTGTTCCGCCAGACGCGCACGGGCTGGCGGGGCGCGCCCTTCACCATTTTCAAATTCCGCACCATGCGGATGGCGGCGTGCTGGCCCGCCCCCGCCGCCATCGGCGTATCGGGCCCGCCGGACAGTTTCCAGGCCAGCCTGCGTCGCATCCAGACGGCGAACGCCGCCCCCGGCGTCACCCGTACCGGCCGCCTGCTACGCGCCTCCAGCCTGGATGAACTGCCGCAGCTGCTGAACGTGTTGCGCGGCGAGATGTCCCTGGTTGGCCCGCGCCCGCACATGCCGGAGCTCGACGCCCTGTTCCGCCCGCGCCTGCCGCATATCGACCGCCGCTACGCCGTGCGGCCGGGGATGACAGGCCTCGCCCAGATCGGCGGCGCGCGTGGCCCCACGCCAGACGTCGCCGCCATGGCGGCCCGCCTCGAAAAGGATCTGGCCTACATGCGCGGCTGGACGCTGCGACGGGACCTGGTCATCCTCGCCGCGACGCCATGGCGCCTGCTCGTCCCGGGCGGGGCCGCCACGGTGGTTGCCACAACGGCTGGCGCGATGCGACGCCCGGCGGCGCGATCGGGCGCCATGGTGTCTGGCGGCGGTTTTTCCGCCGCGCGCCGCGCCCGCACTACCCATATGGCCCTCGCCCCGCTACATAGGGAGCGGATGCGGCGCCGCGCCGGGCGGGCCTGACCGGACCGGCTCCCTGGCGGAGCCGCCCGACGGGCAGTTCGCCTGATCTGATGCGGCCAGCGGCGTTCAGGGCGCCCGATGCGCCGGCATCGGACATGAAACGCCTGTCATCGTGTTCGGGTAGAACCGGAGCTGGCGCCATGCGCCCGGCGTTCACCGCCAATGGGGCGGCGCGGATCGGCGCCGCCGGCTCCTTACAAACTGCGGGGTTTCATGCGTGTCGCGATGATCGGCGCAGGCTATGTCGGCCTGGTTTCCGGAACCTGCTTCGCTGACTTCGGTCATACGGTGACCTGCGTCGATACGGACGCGGCGAAGATCGACAATCTGCGGGCCGGCAGACTGCCGATTTATGAGCCCGGCCTCGACCAGCTCGTCGCCGCCAATGTGCGCCAGGGGCGGCTCGCCTTCACCACCGATCTCGCCGCCGCCGTGGCGGACGCGGACGCGGTTTTCATCGCCGTCGGCACCCCCTCGCGTCGCGGCGATGGCCACGCCGACCTGACCTATGTGCACCAGGCGGCGGCGCAGATCGCGACGGCGCTGACCCGCTACACGGTGGTGGTCAACAAATCCACCGTGCCGGTTGGCACGGGCGACCAGGTTGAGCGCATTATCCGCGAGGCCAATCCGGCGGCGGACTTCTCGGTGGCGTCCAATCCCGAATTCCTGCGCGAAGGCGCCGCCATCGAGGACTTCAAACGGCCCGACCGCATCGTCATCGGCGCCGAGGACCCCCGGGCCCGGGAGGTGATGCGCGATCTCTACCGGCCGCTGTTCCTCAATCAGGCCCCGCTTGTCATGACCGGCCGGCGCACGGCGGAGCTGACCAAATACGCCGCCAACGCCTTCCTGGCGATGAAGGTGACCTTCATCAACGAAATGGCCGACCTGTGCGAGCAGGTGGGCGCCAATGTGCAGGAAGTGGCGCGCGGCATCGGCCTCGACAAACGCATCGGCGCCAAGTTTCTCCACGCCGGCCCGGGCTATGGCGGCTCGTGCTTCCCCAAGGACACGCTCGCCCTGGTCAAGACCGCCCAGGATCACGGCAGCCCGGTGCGGCTGGTGGAAACAACGGTGGCCATCAATGATGCGCGCAAGCGCGCCATGGCCGCCCGCGTCATCGCCGCCTGCGACGGCGACGTCGCCGGCAAGCGCATCGCCATCCTCGGCCTGACCTTCAAGCCCAACACCGACGACATGCGCGACGCGCCCTCCATCGTCATCATCAACGAGCTGCAGGCTGCCGGCGCGCGCATCATCGCCTATGACCCCGAAGGCGTCGACCAGGCGAAACAGGTGCTGCGCGACATCGACTACGCCGCCGATCCTTACGCCTGCGCCGACGGCGCCGACGCCCTCGTCATCGTGACGGAGTGGGATGCATTCAGGGCGCTCGACCTGAACGAATTGCGCAAACGCCTGCGCCATCCGGCCCTGATTGACCTGCGCAACATCTATCCGCCGGAGGACGTGGCGGAGGCAGGCTTGCGGTACTGGAGCGTGGGGCGTCCATCGGGAGCTCCAGCAGCGGATGATCCGGCGCAGTAGGTCGCGCAGTCCATGGCGTCATGGCGTTTCCGGCCCTGGCGGACGCCACGCGCCTGAGCCGTCAGCGTGCAAGCGCGCCGGGTCACAGGGCGGCGCAGAATCCGGCTCCATGTGAACGGGTTTGCTCCAGCCCCGCAGGCGCTTGTGTCTTCCACCCCAGATTACGGATAATGCGCGCGGCAAATCAGCCGCGCCTGTTCCGGAGGCCCTCCCGTGCGTCACACGTCACGCGAAACGTCGTCCCTCCCGGCCGGCCAGCAAGCGGAAACCGTCACGGCCCTCGCGGCGCGGCTGAGCGCGCGGCTGGACAGCCGCGAAGCGGTCGTCGCCATTATCGGCATGGGCTACGTGGGCCTGCCGCTGGCGATTGCCGCCGCAAACGCCGGTTTTCAGGTCACCGGTTTCGATATTGATCCAGCCAAGGTGACGGGGCTCAACGCCGGCCGCAGCCACCTCAGCAGCGTCCCGCAGGATCGCGTGGCCGCCATGGTCGCGAGCGGGCGCTTCACGGCGACCGGAGAACCGGCCCGGCTGGCCGACGCCGACGCCATCCTGATCTGCGTGCCGACGCCGCTGTCGCGCTATCGCGAGCCGGACCTGTCGTTCATCGTGGCGACCGGCCGGCAGATCGCCGCCGTGCTGCGCCGGGGCCAGCTTGTCGTGCTGGAGTCCACCACCTGGCCCGGCACCACCAACGAGGTGCTGAAGCCGGAACTGGAAGCTTCGGGCCTCAAGGCTGGCGAAGACTTTTTCCTCGGCTATTCCCCGGAGCGCGAAGACCCGGGCAACGCCAGCTTCGGCACATCGGCCATACCGCGCGTGACCGGGGCCGACGATGCGTTGACCCGCGACCTGCTGCAACGGCTTTACGGCGCCATCGTCGCCCGCGTCGTGCCGGTGCGCGACGCCCGCACCGCCGAGGCGGTGAAGCTGACGGAGAACATCTTTCGCTCCGTCAACATCGCGCTCGTCAACGAACTGAAGCTGATTTACGAGCGCATGGGCATCGACATCTGGGAGGTGATCGAGGCGGCGAAGTCAAAGCCGTTCGGCTACATGCCGTTTTATCCCGGCCCGGGACTGGGCGGCCATTGCGTGCCGATCGACCCGTTCTATCTCACCTGGAAGGCGCGCGAGTTCGGCGTGCCGACGCGATTCATCGAGCTGGCGGGAGAGATCAACACCGCCGCGCCACACCGGGTGATCGAGCGGCTGACCGATGCCCTGAGCGCGCGCCTGCGGCGCAGCGTCCATGGGGCGCGCATCCTGCTGCTCGGCGTGGCCTACAAGAAGAACGTCGACGACACCCGCGAAAGCCCTGCCTTCGTGCTGCTGGAAGAGCTGGAGCGCCGGGGCGCCGAGGTGGCGTTCCATGATCCGTTCGTGCCGGTGATCCCCATGACCCGCGAGCACGCGCCGCTGGCTGGCCGCACCTCCATCGCCTTGTCGGCGGAGGCGCTGGCCGGCTTTGACGCGGCGCTCGTGGCGACCGATCACGATGGGGTTGATTATGAAACCCTGACCGCCAGCGTGCCGCTGGTGGTCGACACGCGCAACGCCACCGCCGGGGTGATCGCCAACCGCGACCGCATCGTCCGCGCCTGATCCACGCATCGCCGCCATTAACCACGCGGCAGCTATTAACCACGCGGATTGTGCGGGAACGCACAGCCTGCTTTTTTGCTTTATCAGAGGGTAAACAAATGATTAATGACGGGCAGACGGGATAGCGCGCGGCGCGCCCGGTCGGACCAAGCTCGACGGAACATGTGTCATGGCCAAGAATCTGTTGCCTTTCCTGGTTGGCATTGTCGCCCCGCTGGTTGGCGCGCTGTATCTGCTGGCGCACACCTGAGGCCGCGAGCCGGTCGCTCCGACGCCCGGGCCTGCCTGTCGCCTTCCCCGGCCCCGTCCGCCGCCATGAGAGCTGACGCTTCCGCTTGCCAAGCTGGGACGTTTTGCCCATTGTCCAGGCGATCGGGGGCTGGGCATCGGGATTCAACAGCACATGAAGGGCATCATTCTGGCCGGCGGTTCCGGGACGCGCCTGCATCCGTTGACGCTGGTCACGTCCAAGCAGCTGATGCCGGTTTACGACAAGCCTATGATTTATTATCCGCTCAGCGTGCTGATGCTGGCGGGCATCCGCGAAATCCTCATCATCTCCACCCCGCATGACCTGCCGCAATTTCAGCGCCTGCTGGGCGACGGCGCGCGCTGGGGCGTTGAATTTTCCTACGCCAAACAGCCAAGCCCCGACGGGCTGGCGCAGGCCTATATCATCGGCGCGGATTTCGTGCGCGACGACAATTCGGCGCTGATCCTCGGCGACAATATTTTCTACGGCCATGGCCTGACCGACCTGCTGGCCGGCGCCCGGGCGCAGCCAGATGGCGCGACGGTGTTCGCCTATAACGTCACGGACCCGGAGCGTTACGGCATCGTTGAATTCGACAAGGCCGGCCGCGCCCTCAGCATCGAGGAAAAGCCGGCGAAGCCCCGTTCGCATTGGGCGGTGACCGGCCTGTACTTCTACGACCGCAACGTGGTCGACATCGCCGCCAACCTGAAGCCTTCGCCGCGCGGCGAGCTGGAGATCACCGACGTCAACCGCGCCTATCTGGAGCGCGGCAAGCTCAACGTGCAGCAGATGGGCCGCGGTTTCGCCTGGCTCGACACCGGCACCCATGACAGCCTGGTGGACGCCGCCAATTTCGTTCGCACCCTGGAAAAACGCCAGGGCCAGCGCATCGCCTGCCCCGAAGAGGTGGCTTTCGAGCAGGGCTTCATCGACGCCGGCCAGCTGGAGCGGCTGGGACAGGCGCTGGGCAAAAGCGGCTATGGCCAGTATCTGGTGCGCCGGGCGCAGGAAGGCCGCTGACAGGGGCCGCTGGTACGGGCCGCTGAACCGGGGCCCTGAGGGCCGGGGAACAACCTTCCCCGCCCTGTTCGCTGGACACCGCAGGCGACATTTGCTCAACACGACGTGACGCGCTGCATCACCCGTTGATGCAGCGCGTTCTGGTTTCCGGGCAACCCGAGAGGAGACGGGGATTGGCGTTTCGCTTCGTGCATGCTGCCGACATCCATCTGGATTCTCCCCTGCGCACCCTGGCGCTGCGGGACGCCGGGGTCGGCAGGCTGATCGCCGACGCCACCCGCGAAGCGCTGGCCCGCATCGTCGATATCTGCATCGAGGAGCAGGTCGACGCGCTGGTCGTGGCGGGCGATCTTTATGACGGCGACCAGACCTCGATGAAGACCGCCCTGTTCCTGGCCGGGCAGATGCGCCGGCTGGAGGAGGCCGGCGTTCAGGTCTACATCATTCGCGGCAACCATGACGCGACCTCGCGGATCACGCGGGAGCTGACCTTCCCGGCCAATGTCACCGTGTTCGGCGGCCACGCCCAGGCGGTGGAGGTCGCCCGGCCAGCGGGGGCCACGCCGGTATTCATTCACGGCCTCAGCTTCGCCCGCCCCCATGCGCCGGAATCGCTGCTGCCGAAGTTCAAGGCGCCGGTGGCCGGGGCGATCAATATCGGCGTGATGCACACCAGCCTTGGCGGAGCCGAGGGGCATGACGTGCACGCGCCCTGCGCCATCGCTGATCTGGACGGCAGCGGCTTCGACTACTGGGCGCTCGGCCACATTCACAAGCGCGCGGTCTACCAGGGCCGTTGCGTCATCGTCATGCCGGGCAATCCGCAGGGGCGCGACATCAATGAAGCCGGGCCCCGCTCCGTCACCCTGGTTTCGATTGACGATGCGCGCGCCGTCACCCTGGAAGAACGCCTCACCAGCGTCGCCGAATTCGCCCGGGCCGGGATCGATCTGGGTGGGGCGCAAACCCGCGCGGACGTGGCCGAACGGTTGCACCGGGGCCTGGCGGAGCTGCGCCAGAGCGTGGGCAGCCAGCATCTGGTGGCGCGGCTGCGGCTGGGCGGCGCGACGGTCATGGCCGGCTGGGCCCGGCGCGACGCCGACCGCCTGCTCGCCGAAGCGATGGCCGCGGCACAGCGGCTCGACCATTGCTTCATAGACAAGGTGGAAATCGGCCCCGACCTGCGCGACATCGCGCCAGCCGTCATGGCCTCCGACGCCGATCCCACCCACGAACTGGCTCACCTCATCAGCGAGCGGGTGCTGGTGTCGGAGGCCTTCGCCGCCGCCGCCCGCACGGCGCTGTCCGACGTGGTCGGCCAGTTGCCGCCTGAACTGCGCGACGCCTTCGACCCTGGGTCCGATGCGGCGCGCGACGCCCTGATCGCCGCGCTGGCCCGTGAGGGCGCGGCCGACGCCCTCGCCTGCCTGAGCGCGGACGCAACGGAGCAGGACGGCTGATGCGCATCGAACGGCTCGATCTGACCCGCTATGGCAGGTTCACGGACCAGACGCTGGACTTTGGCCCGGCTCGCCCCGGCAAACCTGACCTGCACATTGTGCTTGGCCCCAACGAGGCTGGCAAAACCACAGCGCTGAACGCCTGGCTCGACCTGCTCTACGGCATGGCGCCGAACACGCCCTATGCCTTCCAGCACGGCTACGAGTTGATGCGCGTGGGCGCGCGGCTGGGGCTCGCCGACGGCGCGCGTGAATATGTGCGGGTGAAGCGGGCCAAAAACAGCCTGCTCGACGCCGACGGCAACCCGGTGCCGGACGACGCGCTGGCTGAGGCCATGGGCGGACTTGGCCGCGCCGCTTACGCCAACATGTTCTCCCTCGACGCCGATGCGCTGGAAGCCGGCGGCAAGGAGGCCATCGCCAGCAGGGGACAGCTGGGCGAGATGCTGTTTTCCGCCAGCGCCGGGCTTGGCGCGCTCTCCGGCGCGCTCGGCGACCTGCGCGCCCGGGCCGACGCCTTCTGGAAACCGCGCGGGCGTAACACCGAACTGGCCAGACTGAAGAACGAACTGGCTGAGTTGCGCCAGCAACGGGACGCGATCGACGTCATCGCCTCGCGCCACGCAATGCTGCGCACCGAGCTTGAGCGCTGCCTGGCCAGCTATGAAACCGCCACCACAGACCAGGGGCAGCTCCGGCGCCGCAGCGACGACATCCGCGGCGTTCTGGCGGCGCTGGATCTGGCGCCGCGGCTGGCGGCGCAGCGCGCCAGGCTGGCCGAACTTCCCGAGCATCCCGAAGCGCCCGCGGCCTGGGCCGACAGGGCTGGCGAACTGGTGATCGGGGAGGCCCGGGTGCAGGCGAGCCTGCGAGCGCTCGGCCAGCGGGATGAAGAGCTGACGCAGCGCCTCGCCGCGCTTTCACCAGACGAAGCCGGGCTGCGGCTCGGCGCGGAACTGCCGGCGCTCGACGGGGCGCACGCGCAATATGTCTCGGTGTCGCGCAGCCTGCCCAACCGGCGGCAGGATCTGGAAACCTGCGCCCAGGAGACGACGGCGCTGTTGCGCCAACTGGAGCAGCCAACCGATAAGGACGCCGCCAGCCTGCTGTTGCCAGGGCGGTTGGTCATCACCCTCCGCGAGTTGATCGACCGCCGCGCGGTGATCGACGCACAGTTGCAGGACGCCCGGCGCGAATACGCCGACGCCCAGGCGGCGCTGGAACAGGCGGAAGCCGACCTGACGGACATGCCGGCGATCACGGCGGACATGGCGGCCATGGACGGGGAGTGGCTGGCCCGGCTCGCCGCCGCCGCCGACCATGCCCGCCAGCAGGGTTTCGACCGGCGGCTGGCGGCGCAGCGGCGCGACGCCGCCGACGCCAGCGCCCGGCTTGACCAGCGCCTGCAACGCCTGGCCCCATGGCGGGGCGACGCAGGCGCGCTGGCGGCCATGGCGCCGCCGGCGGGCTCCCTGCTGGAAACGCTCAGCCGCGACCTGACCGAAGCGCTGCGCGCCCGCGACCATCTCAATCAGACCATCGACGGCCAGCGGGCCAGGCGCGACGAGACGCTGGCCGAACTGGCCGGTCTGGCGAAGGTCACCGGCGCGGTGGACGAAGCCGGCGCGGCCGGGGCGCGCGCCCGGCGCGAACAGGCGTGGGCCGCGCACCGGCTGACGCTGGACGCGGCCAGCGCCGACGCCTTCGAAGCGGCCATGCGCCACGACGACATGGTGGCCGAAACCCGCCTCACCCGGCAAAAGGAGCTGTTGCAGGCGGTGCAGTTGCGGCAGCAGCAGGCGCAGATCGAACAGCGTCTGGCGCAACTGGCGGCCCGGCTGGGCGAGGCGGAAACCCGGATACGCGCGTTGCGCCAGCAGGCCGGGGCGCTCGCCGGCGCCCTGTCGCCGGACCTGGCGGCGCTCGATGCGCCGGACGCCCTGACAGACTGGCTGCAGCGCCGCCAACGCGCCCTGGAGGCCTGGGAGCCGCTGCTGGCCAGGCAGCAGCAACTGGCCGAAGCCACCGCATTGCGTGACGAGGCGGCGGCTGAGCTGCGCGCCCTGCTCGGCCAGGCCGGCGTCATGGGCGATGATGACAGCCTCGCCGCCCTGATCGCCACGGCGGACCAGCTGCGCGCCGCCGCCGACGCCAGCCGGCGCCAGCGCGAGGAGCGGCAGCGAACGGCGCGGGGACGCCAGCACCGCAAGCGGGCGCTGGAGCGGGTGGAAACCGCCGCCAGCGCCTGGCAGGGCGCGTGGGCCGAAGCCTGCGCCGCCTGCTGGCTGGGCGATTTGCGCCCACCGCCAACGCCGGCGCAGGCGCGGGCGGCGCTCGACGTGCTGCCCCAGCTTGAGGCGACGCTGGGCAGGCGCCAGGACCTCGCCAGCCGCATCGACAAAATGGAGCGGGACCGGCGAAATTTCGCCGAAGCGGTGCTGGCGCTGGCGCAACGGCACGCCGCGACCGATGGAACGGCAGACGCCAGCGGCGAGGCGCTGGCGCTGGCGCTGTATCAACGCCTGCAGGCCCGCGCGGCGGCGGCGGCCGAAACGCTGCGACGCCGTCAGGACATCGAGAACGAGCAGGCAGACGTGCGGGAACGGCTGCAACAGCTTGGCCAGCAGGCGGCGCTGCTGCAAGCGGAAGCCGCCCGCATCACCAGCCATTTTCGCGTGGAAACGCTGACGGAGGCGCAGCAGGCCCTGGCGGCGGCGCAGAAACGCCGTGAGGCGTTGGCGCAGATCGGCGAACTGGAACAGCAGATCCTGCAATTCACCGGGGCGGCGACCATCGCCGACGCCGACCGCCAGCTTGCCGGGGCTGATCGCGGCGCGCTGCAGGCGGAAGCCGCCACGCTGGCGGCGGCGATCGACGCGGCGCACGCCCATGTGCTGGAGTTGCACGCCGAGCGCCGCCGGCTGGAAAAGGCCATCGCCGACATCGGCTCCGACGCCGCTGCGGCGCAGCTGGAAACCCGCCGCCAGACGGTGCTGCTGGACATCGCCGAGAAGGCGCGCGGCTATCTCAAGCTGCGGCTCGGCGTCGCCGCCACCGAACTGGCGCTGTCGGCCTGGCGTGACAATCACCGCAGCTCCCTGCTGCGGCGCGCCTCCGAAGCCTTCAGCCAGATGAGCTGCGGCGCCTGGGCGGGCCTGACGGCGCAACCTGGCGCATCTGGCGAGGCGCTGGTGGCCGTGGATGGGGAGAACCGGCCGAAGGAGGTGGAGAAACTGTCCAAGGGCGCGCGGTTCCAGCTTTACCTCGCCCTGCGCATCGCCGCCTTCCACGATTTCGCCGCCGGGCGCACGCCGCCGCCATTTGTGGCCGACGACGTGCTGGAAACCTTTGACGACGCGCGCGCCGCCGCCACGCTTGACCTGTTCGCGGACATGGCGGGACAGGCCCAGGTGATCTATTTCACCCATCATCGCCACCTATGCGACATGGTGGCCCAACGCTGCCCGGACGCCATGTTGCACATACTTTCCGCCTGACAAACGCCGCAGATCCATAACCAAAACCGCTTGTTTATGGAAAAATTGCCAATTGGACGGCGCTGCTGAAGCTTGCGATAAATCTGCCCATACAGGGAGAAAACGTCTCAAGGACGGCGGCGGCCGGGACCATGCCACGCGGAAGACGTCGCAACAGAACGACGTT
>Ga0182737_1003515_pt1 | contig 11446 bp, 8 predicted proteins | sample eDN5th30CBELigOP_FD_128878 | JGI IMG/M metagenome (GOLD analysis project Ga0182737, IMG submission 128878) | Enriched Organic Plus compost microbial communities from Emeryville, California, USA - eDNA 5th pass 30_C BE-Lig OP (version 2) (version 2) ... | reverse complement strand
GCTCCTGATCAGCGGTATCGCCTACGTCGCCGGCGTGCTCGGCGCGCCCGTGCCGGCGGTCGCGGCCGAGGTGACCGAGCCGGCTCCCGTGTCGCAGCCGCCGCAGCCGCTCGCGCTTCCGACGTTCGGCGAGTACGCCGTCGGCGCGGTCGGTTTCGACGGGCTGCTCGCCGCCAGCGAGGCGCAAGCACCCATGGCGATCGCGAGCATCGCCAAGGTCGTCACGGCGCTCGTGGTGCTCGACGCGCATCCCGTCGCCGAGGGCGAGTCGGGGCCGGCGATCGACTACTCCGACGCCGACGTCGACATCTACTGGGACATGGTCGCGCAGAACGGCTCGGTGGCGCCGGTCGCGGCCGGCACCTCGCTCACCCTCACCCAAAGCCTCGAGGCCATGCTGCTGCCCTCCGGCAACAACTACGCCATCTCGATCGCGACGTGGGCGTTCGGCTCGGAGGCGGCGTACGTCGACGCGGCGCGCGAGTGGCTCGCCGCGCACGGATTGGCCGAGACCGAGATCGCGGACGCGAGCGGCCTCTCGCTCGACAACGTCGCCACGCCCGCCGACCTCGTCCGGCTCGGTGAGCTCGCCCTGGCCGAACCGGCCCTCGCCGGCATCGTCGCCGCCCAGGCGGTCGATCTGCCCGGGGTGGGACGTGTCGAGAACTCGAACAAACTGCTCGGCACGCACGGCGTGGACGGCATCAAGACCGGCACGACCGACGATGCGGCGAACCTGCTGTTCTCGGCCGACTACGCGGTCGGCGATGCCAGCGTGACGGTCGTCGGGGTCATGCTCGGCGCGGACACCCACGCGCAGCTGCGTGAGGCCATCGCGGCGCTGCTCGACAGCGTGGCGCCCGGCTTCCACCAGGTCACGGCGCTCGAGGCCGGCACCGAGTTGGCGCGCTACTCGACCGTCTGGGGCGACGCAGCGGGAGCGAGAACGGTGGACGGCGCATCCGTGGTCGTCTGGAGCGACACGCCCGTGGAGGTGGACGTCACCGCCGAACCGGTCACCACCGCCGAGGCGGGCGCCCGCGTCGGCGTCGCGACCGTGCGCGCTGGGACGCAGGTCGTCGAGGTCCCGCTCGAGCTGGACGCCGCGCTCAGCGACCCGGGCGCCTGGTGGCGCCTGACGAACCCCGGAGCGCTGGCGGCGGGGTGATCCGGCTGAGCCGGCTGATCGGTTCAGCCGGGCGTCTGGTCCCCGCCGTCGGTGAGCCGGTAGGGGGCGGCCTCCGGCCGCTTCGCGCGGATCCGGTCGCCTGACGACTGGTGACGGATGCGGCGCACCACCCACGGCACGAGGTACTCGCGTGCCCATGCGAGGTCTTCGACCCTCGCTTGCCGCCATGTCGAGCTCGGCAGCGGTTCGGGCCGCATGGGCTGGAGGTCGTTCTCGACGTTCAGCGCGGCCAGGACCATGCGCGCGACCGTATGGTGGCCGAGCGCGTTCAGATGGAGCCGGTCGGGCGCCCAGAACCGTTGATCCTGGATGTCGGTGAGTGCCCACTGGTCCGCCACGATGCAGTCGAACTTCGCCGCGATCGCTCGCAGGTTCTCGTTGTAGATCGCGACCTTGCCCCGGATGCCGCGGAACACAGGCGAGAATCCGACGTCGACGCCCGTGAAGACCACGATCGTGGCACGGTCGCGCGAGAGCCGCTCGATCGCATACTCGAATCGCGCGGCGATCTCGTCGGGGTCCGTGCCGGGGCGGATGACATCGTTGCCGCCCGCTGAGATGGTGATGAGGTCGGGCCTGAGTTCGAGGGCGGGCTCGACCTGGTCGTCGATGATCTGCTGGATCAACTTGCCGCGGACGGCGAGGTTGGCGTACGCGAAATCGTCGCTGGACTGGGAAAGCACCTCGGCGACCCGGTCGGCCCACCCGCGATGGCCGCCAGGAACCGACGGCTCCGGGTCGCCGATGCCCTCGGTGAACGAGTCCCCGATGGCGACGTATCTCGACCACGGGTGCTGCTGGGTGACCATGCCTTCCATTCTGCACACCCGATGCGAACCGCGGCGCAGGCGTCGACTACAGTGCTGGCAGTGAGCAGTGCGAATCCGACCCCGTCCGGCCCGGTGCCGGGCACGTCGGCCGCCGAGCACCTGCCACCGTCCTTCCCGGGCCGAGCGCCCTGGGGCACCGCGAACAAGCTTCGGGCCTGGCAGGCGGAAGCGCTCGAGCAGTATCTCGAGACCATGCCGAGGGATTTCCTCGCGGCCGCGACGCCCGGCGCAGGCAAGACGACCTTCGCCCTGCGCATCGCCGCCGAGTTGCGGCACCGCCGCGTCATCGACCGGATCACGGTCGTGGCGCCCACCGACCATTTGAAGAAGCAGTGGGCGGATGCAGCTGCGCGCGCGGGGATCCGGCTCGATCCCGGGTTCCGCAACGCCCACGGTCGTACCGCACGGCACTACCACGGCGTCGCGGTGACGTACGCGCAGGTCGCCATGCGCCCGGCGCTGCACCGCGAGCTGACCTTGTCGGGCCGGACGCTCGTGATCCTCGATGAGGTGCACCACGGCGGCGACACGCTCTCGTGGGGCGACGCGATCCGCGAGGCGTTCGAGCACGCCGAGAAGCGCCTGTCCCTCACCGGGACGCCGTTCCGAAGCGACACCGCGCCGATCCCGTTCGTGCACTACGAGCCCGACGCGCACGGCGTCCGCGTCTCGCAGACCGATTACAACTACGGCTACGGTCGGGCCCTCGCCGACGGGGTCGTTCGTCCAGTGCTGTTCATGGTCTACGCGGGGCACATGCGCTGGCGTACCAAGGCCGGCGACGAGATGGAGGCGAGGCTCGGCGAGGACAACACGAAGGACATCTCGAGCGCGGCCTGGCGTACCGCGCTCGAGCCGAGCGGCGAGTGGATCCCGGCCGTCCTGCAGGCGGCGAACCGGCGCCTGACCGAGGTCCGGCAGTCCATCCCCGACGCGGGCGGGCTGGTGCTTGCGACCGACCAGTCCGTCGCCCGCGCGTACGCGGAGATCCTCGAGCGGCTGTGCGGCGAGAAGGTCACCGTGGTGCTCTCCGACGACGCCGAGGCGAGCGACCGAATCGAGGCGTTCTCGGCCGGGACGAGCCGGTGGATGGTCGCAGTCCGCATGGTGTCGGAGGGCGTGGATGTCCCGCGGCTCGCGGTGGGCGTCTACGCCACGAGCTCGGCGACGCCGCTGTTCTTCGCCCAGGCGATCGGCCGCTTCGTGCGTGCTCGGCGCCGCGGCGAGACCGCGTCGGTCTTCCTGCCGAACGTGCCCGTGCTCATGGCGCTCGCGGCCGAACTCGAGCGCGAGCGCGATCATGCGCTCGACCGACGGAGTGACGGCGACGATGACCCCGGACTCGACGACGGCCTGCTCGAGTCGGCCAACCGCTCCGAGCAGGCCTCCGATGAGGCGGGGGAGTTTACGTGGCAGGCCGTCGCCTCAGACGCCTCGTTCGACCGAGTCCTGTACGACGGCACGGAGTTCGGAACACTCGCCGAGCCCGGCAGCGACGAAGAGCTCGACTTCATCGGCCTTCCGGGCCTGCTCGAGCCCGAGCAGGTGAGCGAACTGCTGCGACACCGCCAGGCGCGGCAGGCACGACGCGCGAGCGAACGGCGCAAGCACGCGGTGAGCGAGCCCGCGCAGGCCGAACCGGTCGCGCTCTATCGCACGCTGAAGGAACAGCGCGCGCTGCTGAACAGTCTCGTCGGTCTCTGGGCGAGGCAGACGGGTGAGCCGCACGCGCAAGTGCATGGCGAGCTTCGCCGCATCTGTGGCGGGCCGCCGGTCGCCCAGGCGACGGTCACGCAGTTGCAGGCGCGGATCGAGTTCCTGCGGAGAAAGCTCGGCAGCCGGTAGCCCGCGGCGGATCGGCGGCATTTCGGTATTTCGGTTTCCGAGGAATCCTCATAGAATGCCGAGTCTGAGGGCTGACGATGTCGTGAGCCCGCCTGGTCAGGCGATCGGGGGCTGAGATGCGAGATCGACGTCGAGATCACGCGCGAGCGCGAGGCGGGTTCCCCAGCGCCCTCGCCGCTGCTCTGGCCGCGCTCGGGCTGAGCGCGGCTGCCATGGCGGCGTGGTCTGCGCCTGCGCCCGCGCACGCGCAGGAGCAGGCCGTCATCGAGAACCCGGCGGTCGACGCGCCGAGCTGCTTCGGCGGTCAGACGATCGGCCAGCAGATCACACCGCCGACCGAGATCGACGGCCGGTTCCTCACCGAGTACGGATTCACGATCCTCACGCCAACGGCAGTCGATGCGGAACTGACCGTGAGGCTCTGGGGCGACGAGGGGCAGAACCTCGTCATCCATACGGAAACGGTGGAGTTCCCGGCGGCGCCGCAGCCCGCGCTCGTGACCCTGCCCATGTCCCGCGCGGTCGAGATGACGGCCGGTCAGGTCGTCTCGCTCGAGTTCACGTTCGACGGCGAGTGCCCGGTGCGGTTCGCGCCCGGCGGCGCGTACGCGGGCGGGTCGCTGCTCCTCGACAGCGGCCCGATCGCGACGGCCTCGATGGCGTTTCGCCTGGTCTTCTCCGACGACGGCGGTATCGACCCCGTCCGCTACGTGCCCCCGAGTCTGACGGACGACGCGCCCGACTCCACGGTGGGCGCGGCCTACACCCATCAGTTCGCGGTCGGCGGGAGTCAGAACCCGACCGTCTCGGTGCAGATCGGTCGCCTGCCGACCGGGCTGACGCTGACCGAGACCGGCCTGCTCCACGGCACGCCGACCGAGGCCAACACGTTCACCGTGATCCTCCAAGCCAGAGACGGCCTGCACACCGCACTGCTCCAGGTCACCATCGTGATCAGCCCGCGCATCTCAGAACCCCCGCCACCCGGCCCGCCGCCGGGGCCGGCCCCGGGATCGCAGACGCCATCCGCGATCATCGGTAACCCGAGTACGCAACCCGGCATGGTCGGCTGCCCGTACACGTACCAGTTCATCGTCGTGGGCAGTCCGGTCATCTCCGTGCAGGATTTCCAGGTCCCGGGTCTGCAGCTCGACGCGCACGCGCTGATCTCCGGCACCCCCACCGAGGCCGGCACGTTCTCCCACACCGTGCGCGTGTTCGATGGCACGCACACTGACGCGCGCGTGATGACGGTCGTCATCGCGGCGCCGCCGCCCCCACCGCCGGCGCCACCGAACTCGCCGCCGTGCCCGCTGCAGGAGCGCACGCCGCCGACCCCACCGATCACGACCCCACCCACCACGACCCCGCCGACCACGACCCCGCCCGTACCGCCGGCGAACGCGGCGCTCCGCACGTCGGCGTCGGCGCGGGCACTACCGGCGACCGGCAGTGACCCGGCCCCGGCGCTCGTGCTCGCGCTCGCGCTGCTCGGGTGCGGGTGCCTCACCGGCGCCCGCACCATGGCGCGCCGGGCGCGTCCGGCTCGCCGATAGGCCGCCTCGACCGACCGCCCTCGTTTTGCGCGCACGACGGCACGGGTGCGAGGATTCGAGACATCTCAAGGTCCGATGTGGAGGCGAACGCCCGTGGCGCAGCAACCTGAGCTCGATCGTGTCGACCGAGCGCTGCTCACCGCGCTCTCGACGAACGCCCGCGCCTCAGGCGCCGCACTGGCGGCCGAGATCGGCGTCGCCGAATCCACGGTCTCGTTGCGGCTGCGCCGGCTGCAGAGCCTCGGCACCATCCGCGGCTACCAGATCGACGTCGATCTCGCCTCGGTCGGCGTCTCGCTCCAGGCGCTCATCGCCGTGCGCCTGGTCAAGCACGATCGCTCCGACATCGACGCGTTCCGCAACGCCGTCCCGCACCTCCCGGGCGTACTCGGCGTGTTCCACATGGCCGGGGCCGACGACTACCTGCTCCACGTTGCGGCGCGCGACGCCGAGGAGCTCCGCGAATTCGTGCTCGCGCACCTGACAGGTCATCCGGCGGTCGCGCACACCGAGACGAACCTCATCTTCGAGTACGCCTCGGGCGACGGCTGGCAGCAGCTCATCGGCTGACGCCGCGATTCGAGGTCGACGCTTTCGGCGGTGCGAAATGCTGCACGCCGTGCCGTTGAACGCCGCGTGCGTGCCGCGGGAGCCGGGTTCGGGCGTCCGAAATGCTGCCAATGCGGGGCCGAGAGCGGCCCGACGCCGCGGGGCCCGGATAGGGTGGCTGAGGCCGTTCGCGGCCGGCACGTGACGGGGCGGGCGTCACTCACGGCTACCGGGTGCGCTCGCGTGATCGAGGGGGCAGCATGACCGACCGGGCGCCGATCCCCCCGACGAGTGCCGACCGCGCGAGGTGGCGGCGCTATCTCGCCGATGAGCGAGCCGAGGGCGCCGTGTACCGTGAGCTCGCCGCCCGCAAGCGGGGTGAGGAGCGCGAGATCCTGCTCGCCCTTGCCGCGGCAGAGGGCCGTCACGAAGCGCACTGGCTCGAGCTGCTCGACGGCGATGACACGCGCTTGCCGCGCGCCGATCTGCGCACCAGGACGCTCGCCACACTCGCCCGCCGGTTCGGTTCCATCTTCGTGCTCGCGCTCGCGCAGCGCGCCGAGGACCGGTCGCCGTACGCGACCGACCCCTATGCCACACCGGCCATGGCCGCGGACGAGCGGATCCACGGCGAGGTCGTGCGCGGACTCGCGGCGCGCGGACGCCGACGGCTGGCCGGCACCTTCCGCGCCGCGGTGTTCGGTGCGAACGACGGCCTGGTCTCGAACCTCGCCCTCGTGCTCGGCATCGGCGCGACCGGTGTTCCGGCCCCAGTGGTGCTGTTCACGGGACTCGCGGGCTTGTTGGCCGGGGCGCTGTCCATGGGTGCGGGCGAGTACGTGTCCGTCCGCTCGCAACGCGAGCTGCTCGAGGCATCCGCCCCCGACCCCGCCGCACGCGAGTCGCTGGCCGACCTCGATCTCGACGCCAATGAGCTCGCGCTCGTCTACCGGGCCCGTGGCATGGACGAGGAGGAGTCGGTCGAGCAGGCCGCGCTCGTGCTCGCACGTGTGCAGGCCGCCGGGGCGGCGCCCGTTGCCACCGACGCCATCCCGACGCTCACGCACGACGATGAGGCGGTCGGCACCGGCCTGTCGGCCGCGATCTCGAGCTTCCTCTTCTTCGCGTCCGGCGCGCTGATCCCGGTGCTGCCGTGGATCTTCGGGTTGAGCGGGCTCGGCGCCATGGTCCTCGCGACCACGCTCGTGGGCATCGCACTGCTCGTCACCGGCGCGACGGTCGGTGTGCTGTCGGGTGCGTCGCCGCTCAAGCGTGCGCTGCGTCAGCTGGCGATCGGCCTCGGCGCGGCCGCCGTCACGTACGGGCTCGGCCTCGCTTTCGGCGCCACGATCGGCTGAGCGGCGCGCGCGGTCAAACGGCCGGCGGGGCCCGGGCTGTCAGCGCACGCAGTGCAGCACGTAGGTGATGCGCTGGGCCGGCCCGAACCAGTTCGACACCGTGCTGCCGAACCCGCCGACCCCGACGGCGTGACCGTCGGCGGAGAACGACCAGACGTCGACGTCGAAGAGCGGGTTGAACTGCTGGATCTCGAGGCCGGCCGGGATCCGCCACGTCGTCGGGCCGAAGGTGTCGGCGGTGAGATGCGTGCCCGCGGGGCACTGCAGCTTGGGGACCTCGTGCCACAGCTTGCCGGCGGGGATGTCCTCGGAGTGCCGCACGGTCTCGGTGCCAGAGGCGTCGGCCGCCGGTGCCGCGTCGGCGGCCGGGGGTTCCGCGTCCGCCGGCGCCGAGCCGGCCGTCGGGGCGCCGTCGCCGGGGGTGGCACTGGCGAGCGTCGTCTGGGTGAGCCCGGCGAGGATGATCGCGGCGCCGCCGAGCACGGCGATGGTCGACGGTCGGCGGTCTCGAGCGGGGCGCGATGCGGGTCGGCTCGGACGCATCAGTCGGCCACGCAATGGATGGTGTACGTCACCGTCTGCGCCGCGCCGAACCAGTTCGACACTGTGCTGCCGAATCCGCCCACGCCGACGGCCGGACCACCGACGAAGCCGTCCGCGGCGTGCCCGGCGATGACGGCGTCGAACAGCGGGTTGCTCTGCGTGATCTCCAGGCCGTACGGGACGATCCAACCGGAGCCCTTGTGATAGTTGTGCGGCTCCAGGCGCATGCCCGCGGGGCAGAGCTCCTTCCTGACCTCTTGGAACGGCTCGCCCGCGAGCATCGTCTGCGTCCAGGTCTTCGTCCACTCCTCGGACTGGATGCCCACCGGTTCGGCCTGGATCCCCGCCGATTCGAATTGGGTCGTCGACGGTTCCGCGTTCGCGGGGAGGGCCTGGCCCAGTGCGGCGATCAGCGCCGCGGCACCGGCGGCGCACGCGAGTGCTGCGCGCCGAATCAGTTGGGGATGGTGGGAACGGGTCGGCGCAAGCTCGTCAGTCATGCACCGCAATATATCACTATGTCGCTACCATGGCACGCGGTCGTGTGCATGACGCGCCGAGTTCGCGTCACGCCCCCGGCGCGGTCACGAAGTCGATGAGCTCCTCGACCCGGCCGAGCAGGGCCGGCTCGAGGTCCCCGTAGCCGCGCACCCGCCCCAGGATGTGCTGCCAGGCGCGGGCGATGTCGGCCTGGTCCGCGTGCGGCCAGCCGAACGCCTCGCAGACGCCGTGCTTCCATTCGATCCCGCGGGGGATCACGGGCCACGCCTCCTTGCCGAGCCGGGCGGGCTTCACACCCTGCCAGACGTCGATGAACGGATGCCCCACGACGAGCACGTTCGCACCGTGCGGTCCGCGCGCGACCTGGTCGGCCATGCGCTGCTCCTTCGAACCCGGCACGAGGTGGTCGACGAGCACGCCCGCACGGCGACCGGGGCCCGGGCGGAACTCCGCGAGCACCTCGGGCAGCTTGTCGACGCCCTCGAGGTACTCGACGACGACGCCCTCCACCCGCAGGTCTGCGCCCCAGATCTTCTCGACGAGCTCGGCATCGTGACGGCCCTCGACGAAGATCCTGCTGGGCAGGGCGACCTTCGCAGGCGCCGCGTCGGCAACGAACGACCCCGACGCGGTGCGCAGCCGTCCGGCGGGCGCCGCGGTCGGCTTCGGACGGACGAGGCGCACGGCTTCGCCATCGATGAGGAAGCCGTGGCCGAGCGGGAACAGCCGTCGCTTGCCGAACCGGTCCTCGAGCACGACGTTGCCCTGCTCGGTCCCGACGACCGCCCCGCAGTAGCCGTCGCTCGCGACCTCGACCACGAGGTCGCGCTCCGCGCCCACGTCCGGGATGACCTTCCGGCCGCGCGCCCGCCAGTCGCCGGCGAGCACGTCATTGCCGTATCGGTCGGGGCCTGAGTCGAATGGTGCTGGCACCGGACGAGGCTAACGGAAGTCCCGCGACCGATGCGGCGCCGACACGGTCAGCGACTCGAACCGGTCGGCGACGACGTTCACCACGCCGTCGCGGGAACGTTCGAGCACCCCGCGCACGATCATCGCCGGGGCCTCACGCGCGACCCGCCGGTACCGGTTCCAGACCCCGACACTCGCGATGATGTTCACGGTCCCCGACTCGTCCTCGACGTTGAGGAACGTGATGCCGGACGCGGTGGCCGGCCGCTGCCGGTGCGTCACCACGCCGCCCACCTCGATGCGCCGGCCCGACTCGGTCTCACGCAGCCGGTCGACGCGGATCACCCCGCGCGCGTCGAGCCGGTCGCGGATGTGCCGGATCGGGTGGTCGTCGGGGGAGATCCCGGTCGCCCACAGGTCGTACACGACCTGCTCGGTCTCGGTGAGCACGGGCAGCAGCGGCGGCTGGACGACCACGACCGAACCCGGAAGGTACTCGGGCCGGTCCTGCGCGGCCTCGCCCGCGAGCCAGAGCGCACGCCGCCGGTCGAGCCCGAACGACGCGAACGCGCCCGCGGCCGAGAGCGCCTCGAGCTCGGCGGTCTCGAGGCCGACCCGGCGTGCGACATCGGGCATGTCGCGAAACGGGCCGCCGCGGTCGCGTTCGGCGACGATGCGTTCGGCGAGCGGCTTCCCGATCGACGAGACGTCCGCGAGTCCGAGCCGCACCGCGTACGCGCCGTCTCTGCGGTGCTCGGCCGACCGGTCGGGCGCGTGCGGGTCGAAGTCCGGCACCGGCGGTTGCACCCGGTCGGCGCACCCGGGCATCCCGGTCGCGCCGGGCCGCGACGAGAGGTGAGCGGATGCCTCGCCCGAGGCATCCGCTCGCGACCCGTCGACCGCCTCGAGGCCCGCGTCCACTCCGGACAGCTGGATGTCGGGACGGCGCACCTCGACACCGTGTCGCCGGGCATCCGCTGTGAGCGTCTGCGGGGAGTAGAAGCCCATGGGCTGCGCACGCAGCAGCGCCGCGAGGAAGGCCGCCGGGTAGTGCAGTTTGAGCCACGAGCTCGCGTAGACCAGGAGCCCGAAGCTCAGTGAGTGGCTCTCGGCGAAGCCGAAGTTCGCGAACGCCTGGATCTTCGCGTAGATCGTGTCGGCGGTCTCGTCGTCGATGCCGTTCTCGGCCATGCCCGCATACAGCCGCTCCTTGAGCGACTCGATGCGCTCCACACCCCGCTTGGAGCCCATGGCGCGGCGCAGCAGGTCGGCGTCGGCGGGCGTGCAGTTGCCGACGGCGACGGCCATCTGCATGAGCTGCTCCTGGAACAGCGGCACGCCGAGCGTGCGCTCGAGGACGGGCACGAGCTTCGGGTGCAGATAGGTCACCGGCTCCTCGCCCGTGCGCCGCCTGATGTACGGATGCACCGCGCCGCCCTGCACCGGCCCGGGGCGGATGAGCGCGATCTCGACCACGAGGTCGTAGAACCGGCGCGGCTTCAGCCGGGGGAGCGTGCCCATCTGCGCTCGGCTCTCGACCTGGAACACGCCGATCGAGTCGGCGCGGCAGAGCATGTCGTAGACCGCGGCCTCCTCCTTCGGGATGGTCGCGAGCTCCCACTCCTCGCCGGTCGTGTCGCGGATGAGGTCGAACGTGTACTGCAGCGCCGCGAGCATGCCGAGTCCGAGCAGGTCGAACTTCACCAGCCCCATCCAGGCGCAGTCGTCCTTGTCCCACTGCAGTACCGTCCTGCGTTCCATGCGGGCGTGCTCGATCGGCACGACCTCGCCCACCGGACGATCGGTGAGCACCATGCCGCCCGAGTGGATGCCGAGGTGGCGCGGGAACGTCAGCACCTGCTCGGCGAGCTCGATGACCGCGTCGGGGATGTCGTGGTCGTCGGTCTCGACGACCGAACCCCAGCGCTCGACCTGACGAGACCACGCATCCTGCTGTCCCGTCGAGTACCCCAGGGCCTTCGCCATATCGCGCACGGCGACCTTCGGCCGGTAGCTGATCACGTTCGCGACCTGCGCGGCGTTCTGCCGGCCGTACTTCTCGTACACGTACTGGATGATCTCCTCGCGCCGGTCGGAGTCGAAGTCCACGTCGATGTCGGGCTCCTCGTCGCGGAGCGCCGAGAGGAACCGTTCGAACGGCAG
>Ga0182737_1003514_pt1 | contig 11446 bp, 10 predicted proteins | sample eDN5th30CBELigOP_FD_128878 | JGI IMG/M metagenome (GOLD analysis project Ga0182737, IMG submission 128878) | Enriched Organic Plus compost microbial communities from Emeryville, California, USA - eDNA 5th pass 30_C BE-Lig OP (version 2) (version 2) ... | reverse complement strand
GGCTCAAGCAGGTCGGCGACACCGTCGCGGTCGACGAGCCCCTGCTGGAGATCTCCACCGACAAGGTCGACACCGAGATCCCCTCGCCCGTCGCCGGCACCCTGACCCAGATCCTGGTGCAGGAGGACGAGACGGTCGAGGTCGGTGCCGAGCTGGCCGTCATCTCCTCCGGTGGAGCGCCCGCGGCTCCTGCACCGGCCGCTGAGCCGGCTCCGGCACCCGAACCCGAACCGGCACCCGAGCCCGAGCCCGAGCCGACGCCTGAGCCCGAGCCCGCAGCGGCTCCCACACCCGCTCCGGCACCACCTCCCGCACCCGCACCGGCGCCCGCCGAGGCGCCTGCACCCGCGGCTCCCACGGCCGACGCTCCGGCCACGTCGGCCGCCGCCGGCTCCACCGGCGACGCCTATGTCACGCCGATCGTGCGCAAGCTGGCCAAGCAGCACAACGTCGACCTGTCCAAGGTCTCCGGCACGGGGGTCGGTGGGCGCATCCGCAAGCAGGACGTGCTCGACGCCGCCGAGGCCGGCACCGCGGTCGATGCCGCGGCCGCTCAGCCTGCCGCGGCTGCCGCTCCGGCAGCCGCCGAGCCGTCGCCGCTGCGAGGCAAGACCGAGAAGGTCAGCCGTCTGCGCGGCACCATCGCCCGGCGCATGATCGAGTCGCTGCAGACCTCGGCCCAGCTCACCCAGGTGCACGAGGTCGACGTCACCGAGATCGCACGCCTGCGTGCCAAGCACAAGGATGCGTTCGCCGATCGTGAGGGCGTCAAGCTGACGTTCCTGCCGTTCTTCGCCAAGGCCGCTGTCGAAGCGCTCAAGCTCTACCCGGTCCTGAACGCGGCGCTCGACACCGAGGCGGGCACCATCACGTACCCGTCGGGCGAGCACCTGTCGATCGCGGTCGACACTGAGCGAGGCCTGCTGGCACCGACGATCCGCGATGCCGGTGACCTGTCGATCGCCGGCCTGGCCCGCAAGATCGCCGATATCGCCGACCGCACGCGCAACAACAAGATCGCGCCCGATGAACTGTCCGGCGGTACCTTCTCGATCACGAACCTGGGTAGCAACGGTGCCCTGTTCGACACGCCGATCATCAACCAGCCGCAGGTCGCGATCCTGGGCGTCGGTGCGGTGGTCAAGCGCCCGGTCGTCATCAGCGATCCGGTCGTGGGCGAGAGCATCGCGGTCCGCTCCATGGCGTACCTGTCCCTCACCTACGACCACCGCCTGGTCGACGGTGCCGATGCCGGCCGCTTCCTGACCGCGGTCAAGCAGCGCTTGCAGTCCGGGGCGTTCGAGGCCGAACTCGGGTCCTGATCCCATGCACGTGGTGATCGGCGGCGCGTCGGGCTTCCTGGGCTCGGCGCTCGCCGATCATCTGTCCGCCGACGGTCATACCGTCACGCGGCTGGTCCGTGGGCGCGCGACGACCGCTTCGGAGTCGTCGTGGGATCCCGCGACCGGCCACGTCGACCAGGCCGCGATCGACCGCGCCGACGCCGTGGTCAATCTGTCGGGTTCACCGATCTCTCAATGGCCCCGCACCGCCAAGCGCCGACACGAGATCCTCACCTCGCGACTCGGTGCCACCACGACGCTCGCCGAGGCCGTGGCGAAGGCCCCGAAGCCGCCCGCGCTCCTGTCCGGATCGGGGATGTCGTGGTACGGCGTCGACCGCGGCACCGAGCGACTCACCGAGGCCGACGGACCCGGCGGCGGGTTCCTGGCCGAGGTGTCGCAGCAGTGGGAGGCCGCGGCCCGCCCGGCGATCGAGGCGCGTGCGCGCGTGTGCTTCCTGCGCACGTCTCTGGTGCTCGACTCGGCCGGCGGCGTGCTGAAGCTGATGCTGCCCGTGTGGAAGCTCGGCGGCGGTGCTCGCCTCGGCCGAGGCCGCCAACGGATGTCGCTGATCACGCGGGCCGACTGGGTTCGTGCCGTCGCTCATGTACTGACGCACGACCTCTCGGGCCCGGTGAACCTGGCGATGCCCGCCTCGGTCACGAACGCCGAGTTCACCGGTGCGTTGGGTCGCGTCGTGCGCCGGCCGACGTTCCTGGCCGTTCCGGGCTTCGCGGTCCGGGCCGTCCTGGGCGGCATCGCCGAGGACCTGCTCGGATCGCTCGACGTGGTGCCTCAGGTGCTCACCGACTCCGGATTCGAGTTCGAAGCGCCCGATGTCACGACGGCGCTCGCTCACGCGATCGGCTGATCCGCCAGCCGTCGTCGGCCGGCACCAGCACGATCTCGCGGCGAGTGGGCTCGTCGCGGGGCAGGCGAGCGACCCTGCCGTCGCGCCATCTGACCTTGGCGGGTCCGAGTCGATCGACCACGTCGAGCACGACCTCGTCGCGGCCCGACCGGATCACCGACAGCTCGTCGATCAACAGCACCGCCCCCTCGACCCGGCCGCCCCGGTCTGCGAACGCCTCGATGGTGTCGGCGTCGTCGGCGGCAGCTGCCGGCGACGCGTAGACGTCGGCGAGCCGGTCGGGATCGGCCGTCGCGTAAGCCTGTGCCCGCGCCAGATCCAGGCCGGTGAGCACGCGCGCCCATCGATCGTCCTCCCCCGGCCCCAGATGCGCCGTGAGCGCGAGCACGGTCCACCACCAGTCCATCGGCCCACTGTGCCCCGATCGGTGTTCCTTCGCCTCCGGTCGTCCACAGGCCGCTGCCGGTGGCGAGTACCGTGGATGACGTGAGCGACCCCCTGCAGATCCGCGACGGCTGGTTCGGTACCGATGCGCTGGAGTACACCGAGGCGTGGGACCTGCAGCGGCGGCTGCACGAGCAGCGCGCCGCCGACGAGATCGGCGATGTGGCGCTGTTCCTCGAGCACCCGCCCGTGTACACCGCCGGCCGCCGCACCGAACCGCACGAGCGTCCGCTCGACGGCACCCCGGTCGTCGAAGTCGACCGCGGGGGCAAGATCACCTTCCACGGCCCGGGCCAGCTCGTCGGATATCCCATCACGAAGCTGCCGTCGCACGTGCTGGTCGTCGACTATGTGCGTCGTGTCGAGGAGGCGTTGATCCGCGCGATCGCGGACCTCGGTGTCGAGTCCGGTCGTGTGCCCGGTCGTTCCGGCGTCTGGCTTCCGGCATCGCCGGGGCGCCAGGAGCGCAAGATCGCCGCGATCGGCATCCGCGTCTCGCGAGGCGTCACGATGCACGGCTTCTCGCTGAACGCCGACGTCGATCTGTCCTGGTACGACCGCTTCGTGCCGTGTGGCATCGCCGATGCGGGCGTCACGACCCTCAGCGACGAGCTAGGTCGTGACGTGACGGTCAGCGAGGCCGCCGAGGTCGTCGCACCTCACCTGATCGATCTGTTGCGCTGGGAGCCGTACACGCCGTCGCCCGATATCGAGCACGGCGACGACCAGGCCATGCCGCGCATCGCCGTGAACAGCCTCAGCGGCTGAACCGGTCGACGATCCACGCCGCCGCGGGCCCCGCGGCGAATCCGTCGTCGGTCACCGGCGAGTGCCCGGTCAACCACCGCCCGACCGTCAGGTCCACGCCACGCGAACGATAGGTCGCGATCAGGTGCTCCGACAGCACGACCGGCACCACGACATCGAGCAGGCCGATGTCGAGGCGCACCGGCACGTTCCGCAGCCGCAGTGATCGCACGTCGTTGTCGCGGATCACCGCGTACAACCGCGGCAACACGGTCGAGCGCTTCGTCCCGGCCACCTGGGCCGGAGCCAGGCCACCCCACGACGATGTCGCCGTCAGGTCACCGAAGCAGCGATCCTCCAGATGCGACCAGCGACTCCACGCCTTCGTGCTGAGTCCGCCGTCCGGCAGCTGACGGGCCAGCACCGGGTCGACGGTCGCGGCGCCCTTGATGATGAGTCCGGCGAGCGCCACGAGCTGTCCGGTCGTCTGGGGCCCGAGGGCGAGCGGCACTGGCTCCAGTAGGCGGATCAGCGTGTCCATCTGGGTCGGCGGGACGAATGCGGCGACACCGACGAGATCCAGGTTCGAGGGCAGGCGACGCCCGGCCTCCGCCGCGAACAGGGCCGCGACGCCGCCCTCGGACTGACCGGCCGCGACCCAGCGGCGACCGATCCGGCCGTCCAGCCGGCGTACGGCCGACGCCAGATCGGCGGTCGACGTCGCCAACGAGTCGCCGATCAGGTACGGGTGGGGACCTGGGGTTCCGAGACCCTCGTAGTCGGGTTTCGCGACCGCGACACCGGCTCGCAGCAGACGGGCCACCACGTCGTCGCCTTGCGTCATGTGGGCGATCTCGGTATCGGAGGATCGTGCGCTGCTGACGGCGCAGACATCGGCGGCGCCGGTCGTCATGTGGCTCCACGTGACCAGGGGCCAGCCCTGCTTCGGCGGCCGGCCGCGCGGTGTGAGCAGCGTTCCGCTCATCGCCACGCGCCGACCGTTCACATCGGTCGACCGGTAGATCACCGTGGTGACGCGGGCGGCGTCGGCCAGCACGCTGGCGCCCGACGCCGGCCGGGTCCGGATCACGGTGCCGGGCCCGCCCTTCTTCACCGCTTGGGCACTCGGCCGGTAGAACGCATCGGGTGCATCGGCGAAAGCGGGAGGGACCGCGATCGGGGTGCTCAGCAGAACACCGGCCGCCGCTACCAGGCGGATCGACCGTCGCATCTCAGCTGATGTCCTTCGGCAGGACGGTGCGGACTCCTGCCGGAACGAGTCCGATCAGGTCGCTGGGCGTCGTGTCGATCGCATCGATGATCTGCCGATAGGCGTTGGCGACCGGCACCAGCTGCGGCTGATCGATCTTGTCGAGGGTGTCGGCCTCGTCGTACATGTACAGGGGTCCTGCGATCAGGCTGACGACGGGGACGCCGGCCCGCAGTACGAACGAGGCATCCGTCGGGATGCCACCGACGAACTCGAGCGCGGTGGCGTTCAGCACCGCCGTGCTGCGCAGGTCGTTCGACACGAGGATCTGGTCGAGCTTGAGCTTCAGCAGCACGTTGAGGTTCTCGAAGATGCCGCGCGGCTCGGTCTGGTTCGTGGTCACCAACGAGCCGTCGGGACCGACCACGGCACGCTTGCCGATGTGCTCGATCGTCGTGTTGGCGACGATGCGATACGGCGTCCGCCGCTCCAGGATGTACTTCCGGGTGAACGCGATATGGCTCTGATATCCGGTGAAATGCGTGTCGAACGTGACGAACATCAGCGTCTTCTTGCGCTTCGCGCCCTGTTTCGCCAACGCGCCGTAGTGCTCGGCGAGCGCGATCACCTCGGCGGTGCCGCTCGCGTCCTCGACCGCACCCGGTCCTTGCGAATCGTGATGGGACTGCACCATCACGGTGTCCTTGGACTGGCCGGGCAGGAAGCCCACGACGGTGCGCGCGGTGACGGCGCTCCGCTTGACCGTCAGCTTCATGGTCGCGGTGGCCCGGGGCCGGGCCAGAGCCGCGCGGAAACGCGCGCCCTCCTTCTTGGTGATCCACATGCCGGGGATCGTCATGGCGGTCTTGCGGTAGTACTCGTTGTGGTACTTGTTCGACTCGAAGTAGTCGCCCAGCACGCCGATGACGCCCAGGGCGCCTGCCTCCATCGCGGGCTTGATCGTCGACGAAAGCGAGGTGACGAACGGATTGGCTGTGAGCAGGGTCTGCAGGTTCACGAACGTCAGGGCCGGATCCCACATGAACGTCGAGAACGGCACCAGTGCGACGAGAGGGAGCTGGAACTTCAGGTCGAACAGCACCCATTTGCCTGCGACGTCGGTCTTGCCGATCGAGCCGCTGCCGATGTCGACGACCGGCGCGGTCCTGCCCTTCGGACCGAGCGTGGACGTCCCGGTCTTCGTCGCGCCCTTGATGAACGAATGCGAGATCGGGAATGCGTCGAACGCCGTCTTGCCGACCTTGAGGGAATAGCCGCTCGGCCGCCAGTCGTAGGACGTGGCGGTCTCGTAGTGCACGTCTGTCAGGCCGGCCTTGCGGAATCTAGCCGCCACGTAAGAGGCCGCCTTCTGGCCGCCGACCGAGCCGGTCGACCGGGGCGCGATGTCCACCAGGTCCTTGATCGTCTTCATGATCGCGGGGCGCCCCGGCAGGGTCGGCGGGGGCTGGGCGGCCGCGACGGCGGGCGTCGGTGCCGCGATGACGGCGAAGGACAGGACAGCAGGGGCCAGGACCGACCGGAACCTCATCGGTTTCCTCTCGAGTTCGGGGCCTCCCTCCCGTGGACGAGACTAGAAAGAATCGCCCAGTTGAGCCGATCAAATCGTGCAGATCGGTCATCTTTGACGTCTCGATGCCCGAATCCGACCGGATCACTCCCCTGAAGCGCCTGGTTCCGTCATGATGGACCGCATGCTCGTCGACGAGACCGACCTGATCCTGGTCAACGCCCTGCAGCTCGCTCCGCGGGCGTCATGGGCCGAGATCGGCGCCGTCATCGGTATCGATGCCGGCCGGGCCGCACGGCGTTGGCGACGGCTGCACACCTCGGGTCTGGCGTGGGCCACCGTCGTCCCCGGCGACGAGCACGTGCGCGCGCATCTGAGCGGCGCCGCCGTCGAGGTGCACTGCGCGACGCACGCGATCGACCGCATCGCCCAGGAGATCGCACAGAACCCGTGGGTCCTGTCGATCGAGAAGGTGACGCATCGGTGCGAGCTGTTGCTTGAGGTGATCGGGCTGGGTCTGGACCACGTGGGGCGGATCGCCCTTCACGAGGTCGGCGCCGTCGCCGGCGTGGAGCACGTTCGGGTCGACGTCGCGACCGAACTGTTCGTCGAGGGCGGCACGTGGCGGCTCGACGCGCTCTCCCCCGGCCAGCAGCAGCGTCTACGCCGCCTGCACCCGCCGCGCACGGCCGCCGGGACCCCGCGGGGCGACGTGACGCTGCAGATCGCCTCGGTCCTGCGCGACGACATCCGGGCCACGGCGGTCGACATCGCCCAGCGGCTCGATTGGTCCGAGAGCTCCGCCCGCCGGCGCCTCGACCAGGTCCTGGGATCGCAGGCCTTGCGGCTGCGGGTCGATCTGGCCCAGCCGGCCACCGGCTTCCCGTTGACCGTCACGTCATGGTTCCGGGTGCCGGCCCGCACGCTGGCCCAGGCCGGGGCGAACGTGGCGGCACTGCGCAGCACCCGAGTGTGCGCCGGGCTGACCGGTGGCGCGGCGAATCTGCTGATCGGCTCGTGGCTGCGCGGTCCCCAAGACGTGCCCGTCCTCGACGTCGACCTGGCCGCGGCGCTCGGCGACGCGACCCTCATCGACCGCACGGTGACGGTACGCACCTTCAAGCGCGCGGCGCGGCTGCTCGCCGAGGACGGCACGGCGCAAGGGCTGGTCTCGGTGGACCTGTGAGGTCAGCCGTCGAGCGACAACGCCTCGCGGAAGCCGATGCGACGTTCGGTGCGCATCAGGGTGCGTTCGTAGATGCGCGCGCCGATCCAGACGGTGGCCACGATCGCCACCAGGTTCGACAGCACCGCGACCGCCAGCTGCCACCACGGCACCCCGCCTTCGGCGAGTCGGGCGGGCATCAGCATCGCCGAGGTGATCGGCAGCATCGAGACCACCGTCTTGACTCCCTCGCCGGCGGTGACCGCGATCATGTAGGGCGCGAACAGCAGCAGATTGCCGGGCATCGTCGTGCTCTGCAGGTCCTCTTGACGCGAGGCCAAGGAGCCGGCGATGGCCCAGAGTCCGGCCATCGCCACGAAGCCGAGCACGAAGAACAACACGTACCAGCCGACCACTCCGCCCGCCACTGACAGCAGGTCGTCGAAGTCGGTCAGGCGCAGGGCGATCAGGCCCGTCACCGCGACGAGCGCGATCTGTCCGAACGCCAGGATCGAGTTGCCGACGACCTTGCCCCAGAGCAGCGAGCGGATCGGCACGGCGGCCGCCAGGATCTCGACGATCCGGCTCTCCTTCTCCTGCACCACGCTCTGGGCGATCGTGATGCCGAACATGACGGCCGTGGCATAGAACAGCAGCACCATGACGAACGCGAGGGCCTTGCGGGCCCCGGCGTTCTCGGCGTTCGGATCGAGTAGATCCTGGGTGACCGCCGATCCGGCCTGCAGCGCGCTCAGGTCCACCTGCTGGGCCTCGGCGTTGCGGTCGAGCGCGTCCTTCTGCACCGTCGCGGTGAGCACCCCGGCCAGGTCGTTGTCGACCTCGCGATCGCCGACGAGGCGGTATCCGTCATCGGCCACCAGCAGGGCGGCGTCGACCTTGCCGTCACGCACCAGCGATTCGGCGGCGCGATCAGAGGAGACCGAACGCACCTGGATGTCCGAACCGTCGTCGGACGCGCCGAGAGCCTTCGACGCCGCATCGACCACCGACGAGGCCGTCGCGTCGGAGACGGCGACCTTGTAATGCGACGGCTTGTCGCCGAATAACGACGACAGCACGACGAGCCCGATGACACCGATGACCAGCACCGCGGCGCTGATCCGGAACGACTTGCGCCGCACCTGCGTCGTGATCTCACGTTCGGCGACGATGCGCCACACGGGGGTGCCGCCGGTGCCGGGCGTTGCGGAGGCGGTCATGTCATGCGACCTCTCGGTAGATATCGGACAGGGGCTGGTGCACGCGCGCGAACTCTGCGACCTTGGCGCGCTCGGCGATTGAGGCCAGCAGATCGGACGCGCCGACACCGTCGAGATCGACCAGGGCCGTCGCGCCGTCGACGTCACGTACCGCGATGCCGCGCAGATCGCGCAGCCAGGCGGCATCGGAGTCGTCGAGCACGACCCGGAACCGCTCGGGGCCGCGGCCGCGCAGGTCCTCGACCGAGCCGGCCGCGACCGCTTGGCCGCCCGACAGGATGATCAGGTCGTCGCAGAGCCGCTCGACCAGGTCGAGCTGATGGCTGGAGAACAGCAGCGGCTTGTCGCCGGCCTCGCGCATCAGCAGATCGGTCATCTGGTCCACCGCGATCGGGTCGAGGCCGCTGAACGGCTCGTCGAGCACCAGCGCGGCTGGACTGTGGATCAGGGCCGCCGCGATCTGCACCCGCTGCTGATTGCCCAGCGACAGCGAGTCGAGCAGGTCGTGCCGGCGATCGGCCAGATCGAAGTGCGCCAACAGTCCCTCGGCGCGCTGACGGCCCTCGTCGGCCGTCATGCCGTACAGGCGGGCCAGGAACACCAGCTGGTCGATGATCGGCATGCGCGGGTAGAGGCCGCGCTCTTCGGGCATGTACCCGATGCGGCGCCGCAGTTCGGCCGTGATCGGCGTGCCGTCCCACAACACCTCGCCCTCGGTCGGAGCGAGCACGCCCAGGATCATGCGCATCGTGGTGGTCTTGCCCGCGCCGTTGGCGCCGACGAATCCGGTGACGCGTCCCGGCCGGACTTCGAACGAGAGATGATCGACGACGACCCGCCCGCCGAACGCGCGCGTCAGTCCTTGGATCTGCAGCATGCTTCCACGCTAGAAGCCGGGCCGCGTCCCGCGCATCGGCCTGCAGGCCAGACCCGGGTCATCCGAAGGGACGACCCGGGTCGGCTTTCGGTCAGGTCACATCCCGCTTCCGCACCAGCAGCACGGCTGCCGCCGGGAACAGCACGGCATAGACCGCGACCGTCACCAGGGCCCGCGGGCCGGACAGGACGTCGACGACACCCGGCGTATCGGTGGCGCCGTTCAGCAGCGCGTTGACCAGGGAGCCGGCCGCGGTGCCGGGCAGCACTTCCGTCAGCGCCTTGACCGGACCGAGCAGTTCGCCCACGCCGCGCAGCAGGTTCTCGATGACCAGGGCCCAGACCAGTCCGAGACCGACCGACAACGCCGGTCCGCGAGCCACGGTGCCCAGGGCGAACCCGGCCAGCGCCCACATCTCGAGCACCAGCGTGCCGCCCCCGACCGATCGCGCCAGGTCACTCGCGGCGGGCCACACCAGATCGCGCGACTCGCTGATCGCGATCAGCGACGACACGCCGGCGTACACCACCAGGGTGGCCAGCACCGTCGCGATCACGAACCCGGTCAGGGCGACCAGTGATCCCGTCACGGTCGTCGTCCGGGACGGGCCTTGGGTGAACAGCGTCTTCCACGTGCCCCAGCCGTAGCCGTTGCCGGCCACGATCGCACCGAGCACCATCATCAGCGCCCCGCCGAACATCGGCGTGCCCTGCACCAGCACGTCGGGGATCGCCGCCGGCAACAGATCGTTCAGGATCGCGGCCTGGGTGCGGCCCTCCTCGGCGAAGTTCGCATCGCCGGTCTTGTACGACAGGTAGCCGAACAGATAGCCGAACATCAGGGCCAGCGCGATCCAGGCGCCCAGGGTGACCCAGACGGCGGGCCACTTCCTCATTCGCAGCAGCTCGCCGCGTGTCGTGTCGATCAGGGCGCTCATCACGCCACCTCCTGTGAGGACAGGCCGGACGTGGTCATCTCGAAGAAGACCTCCTCCAGCGTTCGTTCGACCGCGCTCACCTCGAGCACGTCGATCCCGTCGGCCACGAGTGCCCGGGTGACGTCGGGTGCGGATGCCGGCGGCAGGTCGAGCAGCACCGTGTCGTCCTGCAGGCGCACGCCGTCGTCGCCGGCCAGGCGCATCGCGACCGACACGGCACGATCGATCTGCACCGCACGCACCCGCAGCGAGGTGTCGCCGCGCAGCTCGGCCACGGTCGATTCGCGCAGCAGGCGGCCGCCGTCGATGACGCCGACGCGGTCGCAGATCTCCTGGACCTCGGCGAGCAGGTGGCTGGACAGCAGCACCGTCTGGCCGCCGCGGGCCAGCGACACGACGAGCGCGCGCATGTCCTGCATCCCGGCGGGGTCAAGACCGTTGGTGGGCTCGTCGAGCACGATCAGGTCCGGGTCGCCCATCAGGGCCGACGCCACGCCGAGGCGTTGCTTCATGCCCAGCGAGTAGCCCTTGAACCGGTCGTTGCCGCGATCGGCCAGGTCGACCCGCTCGAGCGCCTCGTCGGCGACGGAGTCGGGCAGGCCGCGGTACCGCGCCATGACGCGCAGGTTGTCACGACCGGACAGGTACGGGAAGAACCCGGGCCCCTCGATCAGGGTGCCGACCCGTTCGGTCACGGCCGCACTGCCCGCGGGGCGACCGAGCACGCTGACGCTGCCGGCGGTCGGACGGATCAGGCCCAGCATCATCCGCAGCGTCGTGGTCTTGCCCGCGCCGTTGGGGCCCAGGAAGCCGTAGACCTCGCCGCGGCGCACGGTCATGCTGACTGCGTCGACCGCGCGGCGGTCGCCGTAGTCCTTCGTCAGTCCCCGGGTCTGCACCACGAGGTCGGTCGTTGTCGATGAGTTCATGGCTCCACCGTCGCGCCGTCTCGCCGGCACGTCGTCCGACCGGCGGCGGCTCGTGGCTACGCAGTTCTGCGTACGCCGGTGCCGCCTGTGGGAGTACGTGCGCCCCGGCCGATCGCCCTAGCCTGGGGCCATGACCTCGTTCACGACCGATCTGGGCCGTCGGTGGCCGCTGCTG
>Ga0182737_1003512_pt1 | contig 11463 bp, 11 predicted proteins | sample eDN5th30CBELigOP_FD_128878 | JGI IMG/M metagenome (GOLD analysis project Ga0182737, IMG submission 128878) | Enriched Organic Plus compost microbial communities from Emeryville, California, USA - eDNA 5th pass 30_C BE-Lig OP (version 2) (version 2) ... | reverse complement strand
CCGCTATCATCCCGAGGTTGTTTCCGCGGCGTCAAATCCCCACCCCGGAACCGCGGGCTTCGCGGACGGCGGCCGGCGGACGATACTGGGCGCGCGGTTAAGGCCTTGCATGTCGTCGCGCACCGGCTGCGATGCGGCGGAGCCGGCCCCCATCGGGACGACGGTTGCCGCCAGCCGTTGAACTTTTCCCGCCGACGGCGGTCACAAGGCCCGGAACGCCGGGTCGACAGGAGTCTGGCCCGGCATGGCCGAAGGAACGCCAAAGGATCCAACCCAGGAGCTGGACCTCGAGCTGGTCCGCCGCGTGCAGCGTGGCGACAGCGCGGCATTCGACCTGCTGGTGCGCAAGTACCAGCACCGGATCACCGGGCTGATCGGGCGCTACGTCGCGGACTGGAGCGAATGCCAGGACGTCGCCCAGGAGACCTTCATGCGCGCCTACCGCGCGCTGGGGAATTTCCGCGGCGACGCCCAGTTCTATACCTGGTTGCACCGCATCGCAGTGAATACCGCCAAGAACCACCTGGTCGCCCACAACCGCCGTCCGCCCACGGACGACATCGACGCCAGCGATGCCGAGCAGTACGACGTCGGCAGCCGCCTGCGCGACACCGACACTCCCGAGCGCGAAGCCATGCGCGAGGAACTCGAGCGCACGGTGATGAAGGCGGTGGATGCGCTGCCGGAGGAACTGCGGACCGCCATCACCCTGCGCGAGGTCGATGGCCTGAGCTACGAGGAGATCGCGCGGAAGATGGATTGCCCGATCGGGACGGTGCGCTCGCGCATTTTCCGGGCGCGCGAAGCCATCGACGCCGAACTTCGGCCCCTGCTTGATGTCCAAAGCGCCACACGCGAACGAAACCGTCCATGAGCCACGATCCCCGCAATACCGACGACAAGTTCGAACTCCATTACCGGCAGCAGCTGTCGGCACTGGTCGACGGCGAACTGGCCCCGGACGAGGCGCGCTTCCTGCTGCGCCGGCTGGAGCACGACACCGAACTGTCCGGCCGCTTCGAACGCTGGCAGCTGTGCGGCGACGTGCTGCGCGGGCAGGTCCGGCGCAGCGCCGGTCCCGACCTGGCCGACCGCGTCGCCGCGGCCGTGGCCGCCGCACCGATGGCCGCCGAAGTGGCCGTGCCCACCGCGCCGCAGCGCCGCCGCCAGCTCTGGACCCGCTGGGGCGGGGGCGCCGCGCTGGCCGCCTCGGTCGCCGCGGTGGCGATGTTCGTCGGCCGCCCGGCCCAGACCGGCCCGGATTTCGGGCCCGCCCCGGCCGTGGCGGTGCTGCCGTCCACCGAGGCGGTACTGCCTCGGAACTCCACCGCGCCGGCTGCCGCCATCGCCCAGGCCGAGGAAGCGCCCGCCGCCGTAGCGGCCCTGCCGGCCGCCTCGCGCCCGGCGCCGCGCCAGGTGGCGTCCGCGCCGCGTCCGCGCCGCGCCGCCACCGCTCCGGCCATCACTCCCGTGTCCGTGCCGGAACCGGCCAGCGCGCCGCTGGCCGACGCGGTGGCCGAGGCCCCGGCGATCGCCACCACGGTACCGGCCCTGCCGGCCGATCCGTTCGCCTCGGCGGTGCCGCTGGAAGCCCGGCCGTGGCCGCGCGCGGCCCTGCCGCGCACCGGCAGCGTCTACACCGCCAGCTTCGGCCAGGCCGGTGGCGGCAGCCCGTTCTACCCGTTCGAGCCGAGCCTGGCCGCACCGCAGGCCAGCGAGTCGGTGGAGGAGCCCGGCCTGCCGGAACCGCCGCCGCAGGACCTGCAACGCTGATCCCGCCGGCGGCCCGGGCCATCGCCCGGCACCGCCTCCCGTTCCGTCCCGAGGTGCACCTGCACGGCCACGCGCGCGTGGCCGCTCTCCCCATCGCTCTGAAGGCAAGCATTTGATGAACCCACGAGTCCGTCCCAGTCTTCTCGCCGCCCTGGTCCTGACCGCGCCGCTGGCCGCCTGCGCCCGCGCGCCCGAGGCCGCCGATGCCCCCGTCGCGACCGCCGCCGCCCCGGCCGTGGCGACCGCGCCGGCGGCCCCGCTGGTCAGCGGCCTGCCGGACTTCACCCGACTGGTCGAGCAGGTCAGCCCGGCGGTGGTCAACATCGAGGCCAAGGTCGGCGCGCGCCGTTCCGCGCGTTCGGCGGGCGGCATTCCCGAGGACCAGATCCCGGAGATCTTCCGCCGCTTCTTCGGCCCGGACTTCCCGGGCGTGCCCGGCCAGCCGGGTCCGGGTGGCCCCTCGGCCCGCTCGGTGGGCTCGGGTTTCATCATTTCCGATGACGGCTACATCCTGACCAACCACCACGTGGTCGACGGTGCCGAGGAAGTCACCGTGCGCCTGTCCGACCGCCGCGAGTTCACCGCCAAGGTGGTCGGCAGCGACCCGACCTACGACGTGGCCCTGCTCAAGGTCGACGGCAAGGGCCTGCCGGTGCTGCGCCAGGGCAAGTCGGCGGCGCTCAAGCCCGGCCAGTGGGTGGTGGCGATCGGTTCGCCGCTGGGCCTGGACCAGTCGGTCACCGCCGGCATCGTCAGCGCGGTCGGCCGCACCACCGGCGCCGGCCAGCAGTACGTGCCGTTCATCCAGACCGACGTGGCGATCAACCGCGGCAACTCCGGCGGTCCGCTGCTCAACACCTCCGGCGAGGTGGTCGGGATCAACTCGCAGATCCTGAGCAACTCCGGCGGCTACATGGGGGTGAGCTTCGCCATCCCGATCGACCTGGCGATGAGCGCGGTCGAGCAGATCAAGAAGACCGGCAAGGTCAGCCGCGGCATGCTCGGCGTGACCATCGAGCGGATCGATTCGGCCAAGGCCAAGGCCCTGGGCCTGAACAAGGGCGCCCTGGTCAACCGGGTCGAGCCGGGCAGCGCCGCGGAGAAGGCCGGCATCGAGATCGGCGACGTGATCGTCTCGGTCAACGGCCAGGAAGTGGCGACCAGCGCCGACCTGCCGCCGCTGGTGGGCATGCTGCCGCCGGGCACCAAGGCCAGGGTCGGGATCATCCGCGACGGCAAGTCGCGGACCCTGGACGTGGTCCTGGGCGAGCTGCCGATCGACGGGCAGCAGGCCTCGGCGACCCGGGATGACGGGCAGGGCAGCGCCCCGGCGCCCGCGTCCAGGGCGGACCTGCTGGGCCTGAGCGTGACCGAGATCGATGCGCGCAGCCGCCGCCAGCTGGGCCTGGAGGCCGGCGAGGGCGTGCTGATCACCGGCGTGGACGGCACCGAGGCCCGCGAGGCCGGGGTCGAGCCGGGCATGGCGATCCTGCAGGTCGGCCGCACCCCGGTCGGCAGCGTGGCCGCGCTGGAACGCGCCCTGCGCGACCTGCGCAAGGGCGATACGGTGATGCTGCTGATCCGTGGCGCGGCCGGGGTGAACCAGTTCGTCGCCATCACCGTGGGCGCGGAAGACTGAACCGCCAGGCGCGGCGCCCCCGGGGCGCCGCGCCGTTACCGGGGGCAGGGGCGGGAGCCGCTCCCGGCGTGCGATAATCCGCCGTTACCCGACGACGGCACGAGACCGCCGCCCCCACATGTCTTCCGATCCGATGCGGTTCATCCGCAACTTCTCCATCATTGCCCACGTCGACCATGGCAAGTCGACCCTCGCCGACCGCATCATCCAGCTGTGTGGCGGCCTGGAAGCGCGCGAGATGGAAGCGCAGGTGCTCGACTCGAACCCGATCGAGCGCGAGCGCGGCATCACCATCAAGGCGCAGTCGGTGTCCCTGCCGTACAAGGCCAAGGACGGGAACACCTACTTCCTGAACTTCATCGACACCCCCGGCCACGTCGACTTCTCCTACGAGGTCAGCCGCTCGCTGGCCGCCTGCGAGGGCGCGCTGCTGGTGGTGGACGCCGCCCAGGGCGTGGAAGCCCAGTCCGTGGCCAACTGCTACACCGCGGTGGAGCAGGGCCTGGAAGTGGTGCCGGTGCTCAACAAGATCGACCTGCCGACCGCCGACATCGAGCGGGCCAAGGCCGAGATCGAGGCCGTGATCGGCATCGACGCCTCCGACGCGGTCGCGGTCAGCGCCAAGACCGGCCTCAACGTCGACCAGGTGCTGGAGGCGATCGTGCACCGCATCCCGCCGCCGAAGCCGCGCGACACCGACCGGCTGCAGGCGCTGATCATCGACTCCTGGTTCGACAACTACCTGGGCGTGGTCTCGCTGGTGCGGGTGATGCAGGGCGAGATCACCCCGAAGAGCAAGATCCTGGTGATGTCCACCGGCCGCACCCACGAGGTGGACAAGGTCGGCGTGTTCACACCCAAGCGCAAGGAACTGCCGGCGCTGAAGGCCGGCGAGGTGGGCTGGATCACCGCTTCGATCAAGGACGTGCACGGCGCCCCGGTGGGCGACACCCTGACCCTGGCCAGCGCGCCGGCGGCGGCGCCGCTGCCGGGCTTCCAGGAGATGCAGCCGCGCGTGTTCGCCGGCCTGTTCCCGGTCAACGCCGAGGACTACCCGGACCTGCGCGAGGCGCTGGAGAAGCTGCGCCTGAACGACGCGGCGCTGCGCTTCGAGCCGGAAAGCTCGGAGGCGATGGGCTTCGGCTTCCGCTGCGGCTTCCTCGGCATGCTGCACATGGAGATCGTGCAGGAGCGCCTGGAGCGCGAGTACGACCTGGACCTGATCACCACCGCGCCGACCGTGGTCTACGAGGTGCTGAAGACCGACGGCACGGTGGTGCCGCTGGACAACCCGGCCAAGCTGCCGCAGGCCAACCTGATCCAGGAAGTGCGCGAGCCGATCATCCGCGCCAACATCCTCACCCCCGAGGATTACATCGGCAACATCATCAAGCTGTGCGAGGAAAAGCGCGGCGTCCAGCTGGGCATCACCTACATGGCCAGCCAGGTGCAGATCAGCTACGAGCTGCCAATGGCCGAGGTGGTGCTGGACTTCTTCGACAAGCTCAAGTCGGTCAGCCGCGGCTACGCCTCGCTGGACTACCACTTCCTGCGCTTCGATGCCGGCCCGTTCGTGCGCGTGGACACGCTGATCAACGGCGACCGCGTCGACGCGCTGTCGATCATCGTCCACCGCAGCCACGCCGACCGCCGCGGCCGCGAGCTGTGCGAGAAGATGAAGGACCTGATCCCGCGCCAGCAGTTCGACGTGGCCATCCAGGCCGCGATCGGCTCGCAGATCATCGCCCGCTCCACGGTCAAGGCGCTGCGCAAGAACGTGCTGGCCAAGTGCTACGGCGGCGACATCACCCGCAAGAAGAAGCTCCTCGAGAAGCAGAAAGAGGGCAAGAAGCGGATGAAGCAGGTCGGCCGCGTCGAGATCCCGCAGGAAGCCTTCCTGGCGGTGCTGCAGGTGGACAGCAAGTGACGTCCCGGGCGACGCTAGCGCCGCCGGGCGCCGCGTCGCCCGTCCCCAGGTTCCCCGTTCCGGTTCCGACCCGCTAAGGACATCGAATGAAATGGTTTGAGCTCGGCCTGGTCGTGCTGACCTTCGCCACCGGCCTGATCTGGCTGCTCGACAGGCTGTTCCTGGCCAAGCGCCGCGCCGCCCGCGACGGCCTGCTGGCCGAGGAGCCGGTGGTCGTCGACTACTCGCGCGCGTTCTTCCCGGTGCTGGCCGCGGTGCTGGTGCTGCGCAGCTTCGTTGCCGAGCCGTACAAGATCCCGTCCAGCTCGATGATGCCGAACCTGCTGATCGGCGACTTCATCCTGGTCAACAAGTTCTCCTATGGCCTGCGCCTGCCGGTGACCAACGCCAAGTTCGTCGACCTGGGCGAGCCGGAGCGTGGCGACGTGGTGGTGTTCAAGCCGCCGCACGCCCCGGACCAGAACTGGATCAAGCGCATCATCGGCCTGCCGGGCGACCGCATCGGCTTCCACGGCGACACCCTGTACGTGAACGGCGAGGCGGTGGAATACGTGGAGCTGGGCGAGTTCATCGGCCAGGGCCGCGGCGCGGAGATGAACGGGGCGACCCTGCTGCTGGAGAAGCTGCCGGGCCGCGAGCACGAAGTACTGGAGTGGCTGGGCCGCGCCAACCCCGCCGGCCAAGGCGAATGGACCGTGCCGGACGGCCACTATTTCGTCATGGGCGACAATCGTGATAATAGCGAGGACAGCCGGTTCTGGACCCAGACGCACTTCCTGCCCGAGGAAAACCTCCGCGGTCGTGCGTTCCTGATCTGGCTGAACTGCGAGGGCTGGTTCTGCAAGGGGAGTTTCGATCCTTCGCGGATCGGGACGAAGATCAAGTAACGGGCGACGCAGCCCGGTTAGGGTATGCGCCGGTCCAGCATCGAGGTCACGGGGAAATGGCAAACAAGCGCAAGCAAAGCGGTCTGAGCCTGGTGGGGTTCCTGGTCGTGCTGGCCGTGGTCGGCTTCGCCGCCTACGTCGGCATGAAGCTGTTCCCCATGTACCAGGAGTACTACGCGGTCACTTCGGCGATGAAGGGCCTGGCCAACGAGCCGGGCGTGGCCGACATGGACCCGGCCCGGGTCCAGGACCTGTTCTTCCGCCGCCTGTACATCAACTACTCCGAGAACGTGAAGCCGCAGAACGTGAAGTTCGAGCGCACCAACGGCGGCTGGAAGATGCGCGTGAACTACGAGGTGCGGCGTTCGCTGGTCGGCAACCTGGACGTGGTCGGCAAGTTCGACCGCACCCAGGAACTCACCCGGCGCGGTGGTGGCGAGTGACCGTACCGTGATGCGCGACAGGATCGGCCACCCGTTCGCCGATCCGTCGCTGCTGGCCCAGGCGCTGACCCACCGCAGCGCCGGCACGCCGCACAACGAGCGGCTGGAATTCCTCGGCGACGGCGTGGTCAACCTGCTCGCCGCCGAGGCGCTGTACCGGCGCTGGCCGCAGGCCGACGAAGGCGTGCTCACCCGTGCCCGCGCCGAACTGGTCCGCGAGGCCTCGCTGGCCGCCATCGCCCGCCAGCTGGACCTGGGCTCGCGCCTGACCCTGGGCCCGGGCGAACTGAAGTCCGGCGGCTTCCGCCGCGATTCGATCCTGGCCGATGCGCTGGAGGCGGTGGTCGCCGCCATCTACCTGGATGCCGGGTGGGACGCCTGCCGCGAGGTGGTCCTGCCCTGGTTCGAGCAGGCCCTGGCCGCGCTGCCGGCCGGCAAACCCGAAAAAGACGCCAAGACCCGCCTGCAGGAATGGCTGCAGGCGGGGCAGCGGTCCTTGCCGGTCTACGAGCTGGTTTCCGAGAGCGGGGAGGAACACGCCAAGGTGTTCCTTGCCCGGTGTACCCTGAGCGAGCCCCCGGTCAGCGCCGAGGGGCAGGGCACGTCCCGCCGGCTGGCCGAACAGGCCGCCGCGGCGGCGGTGCTGGAAAGGCTGGAGCCTTCGCCCCGGCATCCATAAGCGGTCCCATACGTGAATTCCGAACACACCGAAGATTCCCACCGCTGCGGCAGCGTCGCGGTGATCGGCCGGCCCAACGTCGGCAAGTCGACCCTGGTCAATGCCCTGGTCGGCGCCAAGGTCAGCATCGTCTCCAACCGGCCGCAGACCACCCGCCACCGCCTGCTGGGCATCGCCACCGTGCCGGGCGGCCAGCTGCTGCTGGTCGACACCCCGGGCCTGCACCGCAGCGAGGGCCGGTTCAAGGCCTCGGCGATGAGCCGGGTGATGAACCGCGCCGCTCGCGGCGCGCTGGAGGACGTGGACGTCGGCCTGATGGTGGTCGAGGCGGGGCGCTGGGACGAGGAGGACACCCTGGTGTTCAACGTCCTGCGCGACGCCGGCATCCCGGTGGTGCTGGCGGTGAACAAGGTCGACCGGCTCAAGGACAAGAGCGCGCTGCTGCCGTTCCTGGCCCAGGTCAGCGAGGGCCGCGACTTCGCCGCGATCCATCCGCTGTCGGCGCTCAAGCGCAAGGGCCTGGAGGCGCTGGTGCGCGACCTGCTCAGGCTGCTGCCGGAAGCGCCGCCGGTGTTCGAGGAGGACGAGATCACCGACCGCAGCCAGCGCTTCCTCGCCGGCGAGCTGGTCCGCGAGCAGCTGATGCGCCAGCTCGGCGACGAGCTGCCGTACGCGACCACGGTGGAGATCGAGCGCTTCGCCGAGGACGGCGAGCTGCTGCGCATCGGCGCGGTGGTATGGGTCGAGCGCGAGGGCCAGAAGCCGATCGTGATCGGCAAGGGCGGCGCGCGCCTGCGCGAGATCGGCAGCAAGTCGCGCCAGCAGATGGAGCGGCTGTTCGGGCGCAAGGTGTTCCTGGAGACCTGGGTGCGCGTGCGCGAAGGCTGGTCCGACGACGAGGCGGCGCTCAAGGCCTTCGGCTACGGCGACTGAGCCGCTTCCGCGGAGGAACAGGTGACGGCGAAGGTCGGCCCGCTTCCGCTTCCCATCCTGCGACGGTCCTGACATGCGCCTGGACGGCGAGACCGGTTTCGTCCTGCATGCGCGTCCCTGGCGCGAGACCAGCCTGCTGGTGGAGGTGCTCAGCGCCGGCCACGGCCGCATCGGCCTGGTCGCGCGCGGCGTGCAGTCGCCGAAGCGGCAGGTGCTGCGCGCGGCGCTGCAGCCGCTGCAGCACATCCGCTTCGACGCGGTGATGGCCGGCGAACTGGCGCAGCTGCGCAGCGCCGAGGCGCTGGATGCGGCGCCGCAGCTGTCCGGCGACGCGATCCTCGCCGCCTTCTACGTCAACGAACTGGTGCTGCGCCTGGCGCCGCGCCAGGATCCGTTGCCGGAGCTGGACGCGGCCTACGCGCGCACCCGTGCGCGCTTGGCCAGCGACGCGTCGCTGGCGTGGACCCTGCGTCGCTTCGAGCGCGACCTGCTCGGCGCGCTGGGCCTGGGCTTCGAGCTTTACGTCGACGGCGACGGCGAGCCGATCGATCCGGCGGCGCGCTACCGCCTCGATCCGGAACACGGCCCGCGCCGCCTGCTCAGCGACCGCGGCCAGTCCGAGCGCAGCGCCGCCGCCACCGGCAGTGCGCTGCTGGCGCTGGCCGCCGACGAGCGCCCTGGGCCGGCCGACCTGGCCAGCCTGCGCCTGCCGCTGCGCGGGGTGCTGGCGCACCACCTCGGCGCGCGCGGGCTGAAGTCGTGGGAGATGGCGGCTTCGCTGGGACGGATCGCTTCTTCGCGCTGAACACCGCTGCGCATTCCTGCGTCGGCCCGCATTGCGCCCGCTAGAATCCGCGCATGTCCAAGACCCATGAAATCCGCCGCCTGAGCGGTGCCGGGATCGCGCCCTGGCTGGACGAGGTCGCCCGCCTGCGCATCGCGGTATTCCGCGAATGGCCCTACCTCTACGACGGCGACGACGCCTACGAACACGAATACCTGGCCGCCTACCTCGAATCGCCCGGCAGCGTGCTGGTGCTGGCGCTGGACGGCGACCGCGTGGTCGGCGCCTCCACCGGCCTGCCGCTGGCCGACGACCAGGAAGCGTTCCGCAAGCCGTTCGAGCAGGCTGGCCTGCCGGTGGGCGAGGTGTTCTATTTCGGCGAATCGGTGCTGTTGCCGGAGTACCGCGGCCGCGGCATCGGCCACGCCTTCTTCGACGAGCGCGAAGCGCACGCGCGCGGACTGGGCGGCTTCCGCTGGACCGCGTTCTGCGCGGTGGACCGCGCGCCCGACGACCCGCGCCGGCCGCAGGGCTACCGGCCCAACGACGCCTTCTGGCATGGCCGCGGCTATGCGCGCCTGCCGGGCATGACTTGCATGCTGTCGTGGAAGGAACTCGGCAACGAGGAGGAAAACCTGCATCCGCTGACCTTCTGGCTGCGCGACTGGGCGGCCGCGCCATGAAGGTCGCCGCCTGCAAGTACCCGGTGGGCAAGCCGGCCTCCTTCGCCGGATTCGCCGAAAAGCAGCGCCGCCTGCTGGGCGAGGCCGCCGCGCGTGGCGCCCGGGGCGCGGTGCTGCCCGAATACCTGTCGCTGGAACTGGCAGCGACGTTCCCGCCTGAGGTTCACGCGGACCTGCAGGCCTCGCTGGCCGCGATCCAGCCGCTGCGCGCGCCGTGGCTGGCGCTGTTCGCGCAGTTGGCCCGCGAGACCGGGATGTATGTGGCCGCCGGCAGCTTCCTGCTGGCGCAGGCCGACGGCCGCTACCGCAACCGCTGCGACGTGTTCGCGCCCGACGGCCGCCATGCCTGGCAGGACAAGCTGCAGCTGACCGGCTTCGAGAAGGCCACCGGCGTGATCGACGGCGGCGACGCGCTCAAGGTGCTGGATATCGCCGGCGTGCGCGCCGGCGTCTCGATCTGCTACGACAGCGAGTTCCCCCTGCCGGTACGCGCGCAGTACGAGGCCGGCGCACGCCTGCTGCTGGTGCCCAGCTGCACGGATACCGGGGCTGGTGCGACGCGGGTGCGCGTGGGCTGCCTGGCGCGCGCGCTGGAGAACCGCATGTTCGTGGTGCAGTCGGTGACCGCCGGGTCGGCGCCGTGGAGCCCGGCGCTGGACGAGAACACCGGCGAGGCGGCGCTGTTCGCGCCGATGGACGTCGGCTTCGCGGCCGATGGCGTGCTCGCCAGCACGCGCGGCGACGAAACCTGGGCCGTGGCCGACCTCGACTTCGAACTGCTGGAAGGCACCCGCGGCAAGGCCCAGGTCGCCAACGACCGCGACTGGCCCGGACAGCTGGCGCCGGCACTGATGCGCGCGCGCGTGGCCGGTTTCGAACCGGGGACGCCGGCGGAGTAGCACCGCCGGTTGCGCACTCCATTCCCGGATGCGCTTCGCTCATCCGGGCTACGGGTCGGAAACGCTCTCCCACCGGTGTGAGCGGCATGTCTGCGCACCACTGGCGCGCATGCCGCCGTACGCCCGTCGATGGACGCGGGCCGGGTGCGAGCGGGGGGAGGGGGGGAGGCGCGCCAGGCGACGTTGCTGGGGTACGTGGGGGCGCGCGCGTCCTAGCGGTTCCCGCTGTCCTCACCCGGCTGTACGGCCTGGACCGTCAACGCCAATCCGCCATCGCGCAGCCGCGCCTGCAGCCGGTCACCCGGGGCGACCTGCTGCACCGACTGGACCAGCCGTCCGTCGTCGGCACCGGTGAGGATCGAGTAACCGCGCGCGACCGTGGCCAGCGGACTGCAGGCTTCCAGCGAACGCGCCAGTCCGCGCAGGCGCAGCGCGTCGCGTTGCAGGACGCGGGCGATGCAGGCCTGCGGCCGCGATTCGAGTCGCTGCAGGCGCGCCTGCAACTGCGCCAGGCGGCGCGCGGGATGGTGTGCGCGCAGCACCGCACCGGTGTGGCGCAGGCGCGATATGCGTGCCTGCAGCTGGCGCTGCCACAGCGCATCGAGGCGCCGCTGCAGTTCGGCGTGGCGCTGGCGCAGCAGGTGCAGTCGCGCCTGCGGCGACTGCGCCTGCAGCCGCAGCGCGGCGCGGTCGGCGCGCTGCATGGCCTGGACCAGGCGTTGGCGCTGCAGGGCGCGCAGCCGCGACTGCAACACGCGCAGGCGCTGGGCGAGGTCGCGGCGGTCAGGCACCAGCAGTTCGGCGGCGACCGACGGG
>Ga0182737_1003510_pt1 | contig 11465 bp, 9 predicted proteins | sample eDN5th30CBELigOP_FD_128878 | JGI IMG/M metagenome (GOLD analysis project Ga0182737, IMG submission 128878) | Enriched Organic Plus compost microbial communities from Emeryville, California, USA - eDNA 5th pass 30_C BE-Lig OP (version 2) (version 2) ... | reverse complement strand
TCTTCGTGATCGCCGCCGTCAGCGACGTCTTGCCGTGGTCAACATGGCCAATCGTGCCGATGTTGCAGTGCGGCTTGTTACGCTCAAACTTTGCTTTCGCCATTGTTGTTCTCCGTAAATCTCTGAATTCGGGTTAGGCGTACTTCGCCTTGACTTCGTCCGCGATGGCCTGCGGCACCTGCTCGTAATGATCGAACACCATCGAATACTGCGCGCGGCCCTGAGACATGGAGCGCAGCGTATTGATGTAGCCGAACATGTTGGCGAGCGGGACCATCGCGGTCACGACCTGGGCGTTGCCGCGGCTGTCGGTGCCCTGCACCTGGCCACGGCGGCTGTTCAGGTCGCCGATCACGCCACCCAGGAAATCCTCGGGCGTCACGACTTCGACCTTCATCACCGGCTCCAGCAGCTTGACGGCGCCCTTGGCCGCCAGTTCGCGGAAGGCGGCGCGCGCCGCGATGTCGAAGGTCAGCGCGTTGGAGTCGACTTCGTGATAGGCGCCGTCCACCAGCTTGGCCTTGAAGTCGATCACCGGGAAGCCGGCCAGCAGGCCCGATTCCTTCTGGGTCTTCAGGCCCTTTTCCACCGCCGGAATGAATTCCTTCGGCACGGCGCCGCCAACCACTTCGTTCTCGAACACGAAGCCCGAACCCGGCTCAAGCGGCTCGAACTCGATCTTGACGCGGGCGAACTGGCCCGAACCGCCGGTCTGCTTCTTGTGGGTGTAGTCCACCGCGACCGCCTTGGTCAGGCTTTCGCGATAGGCCACCTGCGGCGCACCCACATTGGCGTCCACCTTGTATGTGCGCTTGAGGATGTCGACCTTGATCTCCAGATGCAGTTCGCCCATGCCCTTGAGGATGGTCTGGCCGCTTTCCTGGTCGGTGGTGACACGGAAGGACGGATCTTCCTGGGCCAGGCGCACCAGCGCCATGCCCATCTTTTCCTGGTCGCCCTTGGTCTTGGGTTCGATCGCAACCTCGATGACCGGATCGGGGAATTCCATGCGCTCCAGGATCACCGGATTGTTGGGATCGCACAGCGTCTCGCCGGTGGTGGTCAGCTTGAGGCCGGCCAGCGCCACGATGTCGCCCGCATTGGCTTCCTTCACGTCTTCACGGCTGTTCGCATGCATCAGCAACATGCGGCCGATGCGCTCCTGCTTGTCCTTCACCGAATTCAGCACGCCCGAACCCGAGGTGATGCTGCCGGAATAGACGCGCATGAAGGTGATGGAGCCGACAAAGGGGTCGTCCATGATCTTGAACGCCAGGCCCGCGAACGGCGCCTTGTCGTCGGCGGGGCGCTCGACTTCGGTTTCCTTGCCGGGCACGATGCCCTTGACCGGGGGAATGTCCAGCGGCGACGGCAGATAGGCGATCACGGCATCCAGCAGCAGCTGCACGCCCTTGTTCTTGAAGGCCGAGCCGCACATGACCGGCACGAACTTGAAGCCGATGGTGCCCTTGCGGATCAGCTTCTGGAGCTCTTCGATCGAAGGCTCCTTGCCGCCGTCCAGATAAGCTTCCATAGCCGCGTCGTCTTCCTCGACGGCCATTTCCACCATCGCGGCATGAAGCTCGGCGGCCTTGTCGGCATATTCAGCGGGGATTTCGACTTCGTCGAACTTCGCGCCCAGCTGCTCGTCGTGCCAGATATAGGCCTTCATGCGGACGATATCGACCAGGCCCACGAAATCGCTCTCGGAGCCGATCGGCCAGACCAGCGGCATCGGGCGGGCGCCCAGGCGCTCCACCATCATGTTGATGCAGCGCTGAACGTCGGCGCCGGTGCGATCCAGCTTGTTGACGAAGCAGATGCGCGGCACGTGATACTTGTCGGCCTGGCGCCAGACCGTCTCGGACTGGGGCTCCACGCCGGCGACGCCGTCGAACACGGCGATGGCGCCGTCCAGCACGCGCATGGAACGCTCCACCTCGATGGTGAAGTCCACATGGCCGGGCGTGTCGATCAGGTTGATGCGGTGATCCTTCCAGAAGCAGGTGGTCGCCGCGGAGGTGATGGTGATGCCACGCTCCTGCTCCTGCTCCATGAAGTCCATGGTGGCGGCGCCGTCATGCACTTCGCCGATCTTGTGGGACTTGCCGGTGTAATAAAGGATGCGCTCGGACGTCGTGGTCTTGCCCGCATCGATATGCGCGGCAATGCCGATATTCCGGTACATGCTGATGGGCGTTGTGCGGGCCATGGGGTGTTGTCCGGGTTACCAGCGATAATGGGAGAAGGCGCGGTTGGCGTCGGCCATCTTGTGAGTGTCTTCGCGCTTCTTGACGGCGCTGCCGCGATTGTTGGCGGCATCCATCAGCTCGCCCGACAGACGGCCCTGCATGGTGGGCTCGTTGCGGCCGCGCGCGGCGGTGATCAGCCAGCGGATCGCCAGGGCGCGGCTGCGGTCGGCGCGCACTTCGACGGGCACCTGATAGGTGGCGCCGCCGACGCGGCGCGAGCGCACTTCAAGCGCCGGCGAGACGTTGCGAAGGGCTTCGTGGAAGACCTGCAGCGGATCCTGCTTGGTCTTGGCGGCGATGGTGTCGAAGGCGCCGTAGAGGATGCCTTCGGCGGCCGACTTCTTGCCGTCATACATGATGGAGTTCATGAACTTGGCGAGGATCAGGTCGCCATACTTGGCGTCCGGGTTGATTTCGCGGCGTTCGGCGCGGTGGCGGCGGGACATCGAATATCTCCTTACTTCGGACGCTTGGCGCCGTAGAGCGAACGGCGCTTCTTGCGGTCCTTCACGCCCTGCGTGTCGAGCACGCCGCGGATGATGTGATAGCGCACGCCGGGAAGGTCCTTCACGCGGCCGCCGCGGATCAGCACCACCGAGTGCTCCTGCAGGTTATGGCCTTCGCCGGGAATGTAGGACAGCGCCTCGAAGCCGTTGGTCAGGCGCACCTTGGCGACCTTGCGCAGCGCGGAGTTCGGCTTCTTGGGCGTCGTGGTGTAGACGCGGGTGCAGACGGCGCGCTTCTGCGGGCACTGCTGCAGGGCCGGAACCTTGTTGCGCTTCGGCTTGGTGCCGCGCGGCTTGCGAATGAGCTGATTGACTGTCGGCATTCCACTTCCTCTTCGCCCCGAAGGGCCCTTTTGTCGCCCGCGCGTCCGCGGGTGAACGAAAAACAAAAACCGGACAGCAGGCCCTTGCCTGTGTCCGAACTTGCGGAGGACTGAGGTTCTGACACCTGAGTCGCGCGTCTAAGCTCTTTAAACTGGCTTCCCAACAGCGTTTTCGCGGGATTTTCCGCAAACGGCCTGCCCTGGAAGGTGGCGGCTTATACCCAGCACACTCTGGGGGGTCAACAGGGAAACATGGGGATTTTGGGCGGGGTGCCCGCCCAATGTTTCCATAAATAACATCAGAAGGTTTGCGGCGGCCCTCGAAATCCCCTACTCGTTGCGCCGATACAGAGAAGAAAGCGGTTCATGACGCGGCGGGTACGCGCCATCTCGACCTCCCGTTCCGCTACCAGCAGGCTGGTGGCCTGCTTCGCCCTGCTCGCCTTCCTGTTGCAGGGCTTTGCCCTGCAGACCCATATCCATCAGCAAATTCAGCCGGTTATCGCCAAACTGGCACCGGCGGCGGACGGTCAGGCCACCCTGTCGGCCGCCAAGCCCCTGGGCCAGCAACCGCTCAAGACCCATGATCCGCTGGATCAGAGCAACTGCCGTCTCTGCCAGGAACTGGTCCATGCCGGTTCCTATGTCACCCCCGCCGCCCTGGCCTTTGTGGCGGGGCTGGACTGGATCACCGCCCATATTCCGGTGCCCGCGCCGGATTCCGGCACACCGGCCCAGGCCTTTGCCTGGCAAAGCCGCGGCCCACCCCAGCACTGAATGTCCCAAACCTGAGCGGGACCGTTCCGGTCCCTTCCCGCACGTGCGCATCCGCGCCCGGGCCTTTTCGGTATCTGGAGTTCAGTATGTTCAAGTCTTGCCTCATGGCGGGCGCCGCGAGCGCCGCCCTTTTCGCCGTCCCCGCCTTCGCCCAATCCCGTTCCGTCGAAACCGTGGTCGTCACGGCCTCCCCCCTGGCCAACCACGGCGACGAACTGGCCTCCATCTCGTCCCGGCTGGATGCGATGGATATTCTGCGCGCGGGCGGCAGCAGCCTGGGCGATGCCCTGTCCGGCATTCCCGGCGTCAGCAGCAGCGGCTTCGCCCCCGGCGTCGGCCGTCCCATCATCCGCGGCATGGATGCCAGCCGTGTGCGCCTGCTGGAAAATGGGACCTCCAGCGCCGACGCTTCCGACATCGGTCCCGATCATGGCGTACCGCTGGACCCGCTGTCGGCCCGTAGCATCGAGGTGGTGCGCGGCGCGGCCACGCTGCGCTATGGAAGCCAGGCGATCGGCGGCGTGGTCAACGCCATCAACAACCGCGTTCCCACCAGCCTGGCCGATGCACCCGGCGGCGAGATCAGCGGCGGCTATGACTCGGTTTCGGATGCCCGACAGGTGGCGATGCTGGGCGATGCCAGCGCGGGCAATTTCGCCTTCCATGCCGACGGCTTCTATCGCAAGGCGGGCGATTACGACACGCCGTTGGGGCCGCAGGCCAATTCCTTCGCCCGCAGCAGCGGCGCGTCGCTGGGCACGTCCTATTTCTTCGGCGATGGCAGCCGCATCGGCGGCGCGGTGGTGCAGTACGATTCCCGTTACGGCATTCCGGGCGAGGACAGCTATATCAACATGCGCCAGACCAAATACATGCTGGGATCGTCGCTGGCGCTGGGCGGCGAGATATTCAAGACGCTGAACGTGGACGGCAGCTATGGCAACTACGCCCATCACGAAAACGATCCCGACGGCAACGTGCTGGCCACGTTCAAGAACCGAGAACTGGATCTGCGCGCAGAAACCCTGCTGGGTGCGATAGGCCCGTTCATGAGTTCGGCGGTGGGTGTACAGGTGCAGAACCGCGCCTTCGAGGCGCTGGGCGAAGGGGCGGACTATCTGCTGCCCACCCTGACCCAGAATTATGCCGGCTTCCTGTTCACCGAGGCGCGCCTGTCGGACACGGTGCATCTGGAAGTCAGCGGCCGCGTGGAATATGCCAAGGTGCAGGGCACGCCCGTCTCGGACATCTATACCAGCCGCGACTTCGTGCCGGTGAGCGGCGCGGTGGGCCTTTTGTGGGATGCGACCGAGCATGTGAAGCTGGGCGTGACCGGCTCCAGCACCGCCCGCGCCCCGGCCCAGACCGAACTCTATGCGCGCGGTGTGCATGAGGCGTCGGCGACTTATGAGACGGGCGATCCCACCCTGGGGATCGAGCGGGCCCATTCGGCGGAAACCTCGCTGCGCCTGCGCTATGAGGATTTCACCTTTGACGGCAGCGCCTATTACACGGTGTTCGACAATTACATCTATGGCGCGCTGACCGGTGCGACCTGCGACGAGGACGGCAACTGCCTGCCCGGCCCCGGCGAAGAACTGCGTGAGGTGAACTACACCCAGGGCGCGGCCCATTTCCGTGGCCTGGAGGGCAAGGCCTCCTATGCGCTGTGGCGCGACGGCACGGGCGGCGCGCTGAAGCTGAATGCGCTGGGCGATCTGGTGCGGGCCACCCTGTCGGGCGGGGCCAATGTGCCGCGCATTCCGGCCTGGCGGTTCGGCGGCGGCTTCTCGTGGGAAAGCGATCCGGTGGATGCCGGGTTCCAGGTGATGCAGATCGGCGACCAGAACGATCCGGGCGCGTTCGACACCCCCACGACGGGCTATGTGTCGGTGGATGCCCAGATCACCTGGCGGCCCTTTGCCGACCGGGCCTGGGAGTTCTCGCTGATCGGCCAGAACCTGGCGGATGAAGTGGTCCGCAACGCCGCGTCCTTCAACAAGGACAATGTGGTGATGCCGGGCCGGAATATCCGGCTGGTGGCTAGGCTCGCAACGAACTAGTCGAAGCAAGCTCGAACCCGCCTCCCCCTTCTGCGCGAAGCGCAGGCAAGGGGGAGGCGGTTTCAGCGTGCGAAGCCGACCGTCCGTAGCGGCAGCGTACGGACAAGGCGAGCGAAAGCTGAAACCGGAGGGGGTTACCCAAAGAGATCGTAGCGGCTACCGCAGACCCGCGCCTCGTGTTCCAGCAGCTTTCGCTTCAGCGCCAGGCCGCCACCGTAACCGACCAGTTGCCCATCGGCCCCGATCACCCGGTGGCAGGGAATGACCAGCGCGATGGGGTTGGTATTGTTGGCCGCGCCCACCGCCCGGGCCGCGCCGGGCTGGCCGATAGCCCTGGCGACCGCGCCATAGGAGGTGGTCGTGCCGAAAGGGATGTCGCGCAACGCCTGCCACACCCGCATCTCGAAGGCCGGGCCTTCCGGCGCCAGCGGCAGGTCGAAGTCGCGGCGGACGCCCTCGGCATACTCCGTCACCTGCCGCTGGACCTCGGCCAGGCGGGCGGGATCATGGATGGCGGCAGGATCAATGCCCTGCGCACCTTCAGCCCGCAAATGGAAACGCAGCAAGTTTCCCGTGTCATCCACCCAGGCGGACATGGGCTGGAATGGCGTTACGATGACGGCCCAATAGCGTTTCATACCAGAGCCTTAAGCGCCTTCCTTCAGATAGGTCCACAAGTGCATGGTGGCCAGGCTGCGATGCGGCGCGAAGGCGCTCATCAGCCGGGCCGCCTGCTCCGCACCCGGACGTTCGGGCAAGCCATGCAGCCGCTGAAGTGCGGTGGCCAGCGCGCTGTCACCCACCGGCGCGGCATCGGCAAAGCCCCCGCGCATCAGGACATAGCGCGCCGTCCAGGTGCCGATGCCACGCTGGGCAGTGAGCGACCGTTCCGCCGCGAGGGCCGAGCCGTCCGCCAGACGTTCGATCGGCAAGCGGCCTTCCGCCACGGCCTGGGCGGCGTCGATCAGATAACGCGCCTTGGAACGGGCATAGCGCCGCGACGCCAGGACCGCGACGTCAATGTTAGCGACGCTTTCCGGCGTGGGATGGGCGCGCATGTCGCCAATCTTTTCTCCGGCGATTTCAACCAGTTCCCGGCGCAAGCTCGCAGCAAACTTCAGATTGATCTGCTGACCGATAATGCCCCAACACAGGGCATCGAAGCCGGTGGGCAGCAGCGGCAGCCGCAGGCCCCGACGCCGTGCCGCAAACGCCGCATGGCGTGTCTCGAACACGGTCACATCCTGGGTCAGGGCCAGAAGCCGCAGCGCCGCACCATGCAGGAAGGCCATGCTGTCGCGGCCCAGCTTCGCCCCGGCATGCAGGCGCACCCAGGCCTGGCCGGGTTCGATGGCGATCTCCAGCACCACCGGGCCATCGGCGGTGGGCAGCGCCTTCCAAATGCGGTTGCCTTCGCTGCGCTCGCTGACCGCCAGCGGGTCGCGGCCGTGGTAGGCGAGGATTTCCGCCGCCCGGTAGTTGGGCGGCAGATGCAGCAGGAAAACCCCTGCTCCATCCAGCGCCCGGTATGCGCCCGGCGTCATCCGCATATGGGCCTGGAACTGGCGGTGGAAGACGGACTCGCTTTCGAATCCTGCCGCATGGCCGAGATCCAGGATGCGGCCCTTGCCATGCAGCAGGGTGCGGGCGGCGGCGCGGACGCGTTGACGGCGCAGCCACTGGACCGGCGCCAGATGGGCATGATCGCGCAGCAGGTCGCCCAGCTTGGTCAGGCTGACACCGGCCGCGCGCGCCAGCGCACTGGCATCAGCGAACGCGTCCGGCGCGCGCGCGACACGAGCGGCCAGGCCGTCGAACAGCGCCAGATTTTCGTCCTCGCCCCGGTAGTAGAGGTCGGGGCGGCACCGCTTGCAGGCGCGCAGGCCCGCCGCCATCGCCTGCGCCTCGGTGGTGAAGAGGCGCACATTCTCCGGCCGGGGCGGGCGCGCGGCGCAGGACGGCAGGCAGTAGATGCCCGTGGTCATCACACCCAGGAGGAACCGGCCGTCGAACTTTCCGGCGCGGGCCTGGGCGCGGTCCCAGGACATGGGGGCCGGCAGCGCCATGCCTATGCCCCCGGCCGGGCGGGTGAATTCCAGGAAAGCCGGGCATGTTCCGGGACCAAAATTCCGGCCCCCTCCCCCTTATCCACCACTGTTCCGCTGCTGGTCATGGGCGCATCCTGCCACCGATATGGGAGGGGCGCCTCCGGATTTCACCGTCCGATATGCGCGGTCAGGCATCCGGCGGCGGCGTGAACGACTCGATGATCGGACAAGGCCCCCGATTGGTTTTCCGGCAGACCTGCAACAGGCGCTGCAACGCCCGCCGCGAGGTTTCCAGTTCCTGGGCCTGGCGCGCCAGATCCGCCAGCCGCCCACTTGCCAGTTCCCGGACGCGGTCGCGGTCCCGCGTGCGGTCGAGCGACAGCAGTTCCTTGATTTCCTTCAGGGTGAAACCGGCGGTCTGGGCGCTGCGGATGAACTGCAGAATCCGCAGATGGCTCTGGTCGTATTCCCGGTAGGCGGTTTTCCCCGCGCGCGGCACCGGCATCAGGCCCCGGCGCTGGTAATACCGCACCGTTTCCACTCCCAGTCCGGCGGCGCGCGCCAGCCGGGCGATCGTCAGAACGGTCATGCTTGACTCCGTACCGTGGTACGCACCTTACAACGGTCTTCGTCATCCACCAAGGAGATCCCCATGACGAATGCCCCCATCAAGCCCGAAGCCTGCAAGTGCGCGCGCTGCGCCTGCGATCCCTGCGGCTGCGGCACGCAGGCGCAGAACTGCGCGCCCGCCTGCGGTTGCCGGAAGAAGTAGCAGGAAAGAAAGCGCGAGCCCGGCATTCCGCCGGGCGACCATCCGTCCGACACCGGCACCCTCCCCCTTATATGCGCGAAGCGCATCCATAAGGGGGAGGTGTCGCAGCGAGGTGTTTGCGGAGCAAACCCGAGCTGTGACGGAGGGGGATAAAAAGAAAAAGGCCGCCGGACGATTCATCCGGCGGCCATTTCTTTCAGCGCGGCAATACCGCTATTCAGCGGCCGGCGGCGGCGCTTCCAGCGCGGCGACCGGTTCGTTGGCCGCATTTTCCGCTTGGATGGCGCGGTCGCGTTCCGTCGCGATATGGCGCAGGCGCGCGATGGCGCCGCCCGTACCGGCCGGAATGAGACGGCCCACGATCACGTTCTCCTTCAGGCCTTCCAGCATGTCCACCTTGCCGTTGACCGCGGCGTCGGTGAGGACGCGCGTGGTTTCCTGGAAGGAGGCTGCCGAGAAGACCGAACGGGTCTGCAGGGACGCCTTGGTGATGCCCAGCAGGATGGCGCGGCCTTCGGCAGGCTTGTGGCCGTGATCGGCCGCCTTCTTGTTGGCTTCCTCCAGCTCGGCCTGATCGACATGCTCACCGGCGATCAGCGTGGTTTCGCCGCCTTCGGTGATCTCAAGCTTCTGCATCATCTGGCGGCAGATGACTTCGATATGCTTGTCGTTGATCTTCACGCCCTGCAGGCGATAGACGTCCTGGATTTCCTTGACCAGATAGATCGCCAGTTCTTCCATGCCCTTGATGCGCAGGATGTCATGCGGCGAGGGATTGCCTTCGACGATATAGTCGCCCTTCTCCACATAATCGCCTTCGCGCACGCTGATATGGCGGCCCTTGGGGATCAGGTATTCGGTCGGGTCCAGCTTGTCCGACTTCGGCTTGACGATGACGCGGCGCTTGTTCTTGTAGTCCTTGCCGAATTCGACAAAGCCATCGGTCTCGGCCAGCACGGCCGCTTCCTTGGGCTTGCGGGCCTCGAACAGCTCCGCCACGCGCGGCAGACCGCCCGTGATGTCGCGCGTCTTGGCGCCTTCGGTCGGAATACGCGCCAGAACGTCACCGGCGCGCACCGTGCCGCCGTCTTCCACCGACAGAATGGCGTCGGGCGAAATCGCATAACGCGCCTCGCCGCCGCCGGGCAGCTGCACCGGCTTGCCCTTCTTGTCGAGGATGATGACGGCAGGCCGCAGTTCTGGCGCGTTCTTGGCGCCCGTGCCGCGGCTGTCCATCACCACCTTGCTGGAAACGCCGGTCTTTTCGTCAGCCACTTCCCGGACGGAAACGCCGAACACCAAGTCTTCGTACTTCACCGTGCCTTCGACATCGGTGAGAACCGGAAGCGCGTTGGGGTTCCATTCCGCCAGGCGGTCGCCGCGCTTGACGGTGGCGCCCTCGTCCACCTTCAGGCGCGCGCCATAGGTGATGCGATAGGTGGCGCGTTCCTGGCCCTTGTTGTCGGTAATGACGATCTGCATGTTGCGCGACATCGCGATCAACTCGCCGTCGCTGTTCTTCACGACGCTGCGGTTGTTGATCTTGATCTTGCCGTCATACGACGCCTCGATCTTGGACGAGCCGGCAACCTGCGCGGCGCCGCCGATATGGAAGGTACGCATGGTGAGCTGGGTACCCGGTTCGCCGATGGACTGGGCGGCGATCACGCCGACAGCCTCGCCGATATTGACGGAGGTACCCCGCGCCAGGTCGCGGCCATAGCACTTGCCACAGACGCCTTCCGGCAGTTCGCAGGTCAGCACCGAACGGACGCGCACCTTCTGGACGTTCGCCGCCTCGACCTTTTCGGCCAGGTCTTCGGTCACTTCCTTGTTGCGCTTGACGATAATCTCGCCCGTGTCGGGGTGCTTGACGTCTTCCGCCGTGGTGCGGCCCAGGATGCGCTCGGTGAGCGAGGCCACGACCTGGCCGCCATCGATTTCCGCCTGGACCGTGACGCCACGCTTGGTGCCGCAGTCTTCCGACGTGATGATGCAGTCGTTCGCAACGTCCACCAGGCGGCGGGTCAGGTAGCCCGAATTCGCCGTCTTGAGCGCGGTGTCGGCCAGACCCTTGCGGGCGCCGTGGGTGGAGTTGAAATACTCCAGCACGGTGAGGCCTTCCTTGAAGTTCGACAGGATGGGCGTTTCGATGATCGAGCCGTCGGGACGGGCCATCAGGCCGCGCATGCCGGCGAGCTGCTTCATCTGCTGCGGCGAACCGCGGGCGCCCGAATGGCTCATCATGTAGATGGAGTTCATCTCCATGACGCGGCCGGTTTCCCGGTCGATCTTGGGCTCGGAGATTTCCTTCATCATTTCGGCAGCGACCATGTCGGTGCACTTGGACCAGGTATCCACGACCAGGTTGTACTTTTCCTTGTCGGTGGTCAGACCGTCCTGATACTGCTGCTCGTATTCACGCACCTTGTGACGGGTATCGTCGATCAGCTTGGTCTTGCTGTCGGGCACGACCATGTCGTCCTTGCCGAACGAGATGCCCGCCTTGCAGGCTTCGCGGAAGCCCAGCGCCATCAGGGCGTCAGCGAACAGCACCGTCTCCTTCTGGCCGCAATGACGATAGACCTCATCGATCAGCTGGCTGATTTCCTGCTTGCGCAGCAGGCGGTTGACCAGTTCGAACGGAATCTTGGGATTGCGCGGCAGGATATCGGCGATCAGCATGCGGCCCGGCGTGGAGTCCACGCGGCGGGTGATGGGCTT
>Ga0182737_1003509_pt1 | contig 11467 bp, 7 predicted proteins | sample eDN5th30CBELigOP_FD_128878 | JGI IMG/M metagenome (GOLD analysis project Ga0182737, IMG submission 128878) | Enriched Organic Plus compost microbial communities from Emeryville, California, USA - eDNA 5th pass 30_C BE-Lig OP (version 2) (version 2) ... | reverse complement strand
GACCACTTACTGGTCAGCAGCCGGCTCTATGGCCAGAGCTTGAACTTGCTCACCAATGAGACAGCCCGGCTGGGCATCGAAAGCACGGTGGTCGATACGTGCGACCTGGCAGCCACCTCGGCGGCGATGCAGAAGCGGACGCGGCTGATCGTCGTTGAAACGCTGACCAATCCCACGCTGCGCGTGAGCGATGTGCCGGCATTGGCCGAGTTGGCCCATCGCCACGGGGCGCAGCTACTGGTCGACAACACGTTTGCCGGACCGGCCATCTACCGGCCGCTGGAGCACGGCGCCGACCTGGTGCTTGAAAGCCTGACCAAGCAAATGAACGGCCACAGCGATGTGCTGCTGGGCTTGCTTTGTGGCACGCAGGCCGCGATGCAACGCGTGCCGGCTGTCGTCACTGCCTGGGGGTTCTCGGCCTCGCCGTTCGAATGCTGGCTTGCCGCCCGAGGGATCGGCACGCTGGCCCTGCGCGCCGAACGGGCTGCCGCCAATGCCCTGGCCATCGCCCAGAAGCTGGCCGCCGATGGGCGGTTGGAAACCGTGTATTACCCGGGCCTGGAGGATCATCCCGACCATCCGCTGGCCCGGCGGTTGTTCGGCCAGCGATTCGGGGCGATGGTCACGTTCACGCTGCCTGGCGGGAAGGCGGCGGCCGATGCGTTCATCGCTGCCGCGCACCAGATCCCCTTCTGCCCTTCGCTGGGCGATTTGTGCACCACGCTGAGTCACCCGGCCAGCACCAGCCATCGCCGCCTGAACGACGCCCAGCGGCATCAGCTCGGCATCACCGGCGGCACCATCCGGCTGTCGGTGGGGATCGAGAGCGCTGATAGCATCTGGGCTGCTATCGAACAGGGGCTTAATGCGGCCCTGACCTAGTGGCGTGATTGCATCTTTTTTCGCGCATCACAGGCGGCCCAATCACAGCGCTGCTGGCACTGTTCCGGCAAGTCAGGCAGTCTGCGCCAACCTTTCTGGTTACGCGAACCCTTCCGGTTGGGTGGCCCATTCCGGTTAGCGTGAGCCTTCCGATTGGGCCATGTGTTCCGGTTAGTACATTTCGCTGAAGATTGCCGGTTAGTACGCCGATACCGAGTTTGCCGACTTTACCGTCTGGGCAGCAGAGGCTCATGCTATCGCGCCCGCGGCAAGTCGTGGCGGCGTTCCCCTCTCGCCGAACCAACGCATCCTCGAAAAGGCGTGCTATCCGATGAGCCGTGACACAAGAAACTTTTGGGCGATTATCTTGACCGGGGTGATGTTCATCACCGGTTGCGCCCCCAGCCGGACCTATTACTTCTTTGAAGATGGCGACCTATCCCACTACAAGGGCGTCGCCACCCAGCTCGAAGTACCCGACGTGGACGGCTGCACGCTGGACGAGGTGCGGTTCGCCACCACGCCGATCACGCTGGAGAACTACGAACAGTTCACGGCGGACAACTTCTGGGATCTGTCGCTGGAAGAAACCGTCCGCATCGCCATGACCAACAGCAAGGTCGTGCGGCAGGTGGTGGTCCCGCGGACCACGGCTTCGGCGCCGGTGGTCGGAGGATCGCCTGAAACCCTGCTGCGGGGCGCGGGTGCCACCGGCGACGGCATCTCCACCGTCTACGACCCGGCCATTCAGGAAACCAACCCCACGGGTGGTTTGGGCGGCGTGGGCGTGGAGGCGGCCTTGAGCGCCTTCGATGCCCAGCTCAGCTCCAGCATCTTGTGGAGCCGCAACGAACGGCCGAACAACCGAATCATCAACCCGACGGTGGACTTGTTCCAGCCGCTCAACTCGGTGGCCGAGAACGCTACCTTCCAGGCCCAGATCGCCAAGACCGCGGCCACCGGTGGTACGTTCTTCGCCCGGAACAACACGATCTACACGGGCAACAACACGCCCACCCGTGCGGCACCGAGCGATTACCTGACCAACTTCGAGTTGGGTGTCACCCAGCCGCTGCTCCAGGGTAACGGCGTGCTGTTCAACCGGATCGCCGGTCCCAACGGTCAGCCGGGCGTGTACAACGGTGTGGTCATTGCCCGCATCAACAACGACATCTCGCTGGCCAACTTCGAGATCAGCGTGCACAACCTGGTGCGGCAAATCGAGGATGCCTACTGGGAACTGCACTTTGCCTATCGGGCATTGGACGCCGACCGCCGCGGCCGCGACGCCTTGCGTGAATACTACGAAACCATTGCTGCCAAGCGTGAAGTGGGTATCGAACAAGGTGACGAAATCCCCTTCTCGCAGGTGCTCAGCGAATATTACCAGTTTGAAGCTCAGCTCAAAGCCACGCTTCGCGACCTGCTCAACGCCGAGAACCGTCTGCGGTACCTGATGGGCCTGGCCGCCAGCGACGGCCGCCTGATCCGGCCCACCGATACCCCGACCACGGCTCCGTACGTGCTGGACTGGAACGAAATCCACTGGGAAGCCCAGGCTCGCAACGTCAGCCTGCGTGCCCAGCGGTGGGAAGTCAAACGGCGTGAAATGGAAGTGATCGCCTCGCGGAACTTCCTGCTGCCGCGGCTGGATGCGGTGGCTCTGTACCGCTGGCTGGGGGCGGGCGACGACCTGATCGATCCCAACGGACGCGGGGTGTTCCCGTACGAGGGTAGCGACGCCTTCTCCACGCTCACAGACGGCAACTACCAAGAGTGGGAAATGGGCTTCAACTTCAACATGCCGCTGGGCTTCCGCCGCGAACTGGCGGCCGTCCGCAACGCCCAACTGCAACTCACCCGCGAACGGGCGATCTTGCAGGACCAGGAACTGGAAGTGTCGCACCTGCTGTCCGACGCCTACCGCAACCTGCAAAGCGACCTGGATCTGGTTCGTGCCCGGTTCAGTGCCTGGATGTCGGCCAAGCGTGAAACCTTCTACGTGCGGACCCGCATCGAGGTGGGCCAGGGTGTGCAGGCTGAGCAAGGCCGCGACCTGTATCGCGACCTCCGCGACGCCACCCGCCGCGAAGCTGTGGCCGAACGCGACTACTACCGTGCAGTGATCAATTACAACCGGTCGATCACCGAAGTCCACTACCGCAAGGGCAGCCTGCTCGAATACAACGGCATCTACCTGGCCGAGTCCATCTGGCCCGGCAAGGCCTACTACGATGCCCACGAACGGGCTCGCGAACGGGACGCCGCCCTGTACATCGACTACGGCACCACGCGGCCGCAGGTGTTCAGCCGGGGTCAAGTGGATCAGTGCTTCTGGGGTGCCCGGCCCGAGGGTGTCGAGCTGACGCCGACGCCGCACTCGGTGCTCGAGGGCGAACCGCAGCAGCCCCAGCCGCGGCAACAGCAGGAGCAGCCGCGTGAGCCGCTGCCCCAGCTGCCCGGCCCCAACAACAACTCGCCGCTGGACCGGCAGCCTGGCCTGCCCTTCCCGCCGGGCGGAAGCGCCTCGCAAGTGCCCCAGTGGCCCGCGGAGCTTGCCGGCCTGGGCTGGGACCAGCGGGCTCGGCTCCACCAGTCGCAGCGGGTTGACCGCTGGGCGGTGCGAGTGCCTGCCGGCTATCGCCTGAGTTAGCCAGCCTGCGGAAGATCATCGGGATAGCAACAGCCACGCCCTTGGCCTTGTCGCCAAGGGCGTGGTGCATTTGGTGCCCAAGTAAATTGATGAGCGGCGAATGAACCGCCGCCACTAGCCAGGCTTCACGGCCGAGATCAAGAAGGTCGGATTGAGCGCGTCGAAGCGGATGCGCTCCAGTTGGTAGGTGCCGCGGGCGACGTTGATCATCCGCACTTCGACGTTGGGAATATAGCGGTGCAGCGCCGCATGGACGCCGCCCACGTTTTCCACGCTTGCCACGTTCACCACGATCCGCCCGCCCGGCCGCACGCGATCGTACACGGCTTCGACCAGCAAGTGCACGTCGCGGCCCGTACCGCCGATGAACACAGCGTCGGGATCCGGCAGGTCTTTCCAAGCTTCGGGCGCCCGCCCCAGCACCGGCGTGAGATTCTTCAGCCCGAACCGTTCAGCATTGGACACCAGGAGCTGGTGATCGTCGCCATCCATTTCGATGGCGAACACCCGGCCTGAAGCGGCGATCTGAGCGGCTTCCACCGATACCGAGCCGCTGCCGGCTCCCACGTCCCACACCACGCTCGACGGGCCCAGGTCCAACTCGGCCAAGGCCATTGCCCGGACTTCGCACGGCGTGAGTAGCCCTTGCTTGGGCTTGGATTGCAGGAAAAACTCGTCGGGATTGCCGAACAGCCGCCGGCCAACCTGTTCGCTGGGCCGGTCGGGCACGTCGGGCTTGCGCACCAGGATCAACACGTTCAACGGATCGAACGTCATCCGAGCGATGTAGCCCAGCTCGCCGTAGGTCACCCGTTCATCGGGCGAACCCAGGTTCTCGCAAACGTAGGCGTTGAAGTAGTCGATGCCCCGGTCGAGCAGCTCCTTGGCAATCACGGCCGGCGTGTACGTCTCGCTGGTGAACAGACCGGCCTTTTCCGCGATCCGAATCCGCTCCAGCACGGATGCCAGCGAATGGTTGGCCAGGTTCGTGAGGAACGCTTCTTCCCAGCTTTCCTTCACCCGGGCAAACGCCAACTGCATGCTGCTGACGTGCGGAATGACGTCGAAGGTGTCTTTGCCCAACCGATCGCACAGGTACCGGGCAATGCCGTAGAACAGCGGGTCGCCCGAGGCCAGCACGACTACCTTCTTGTTGCCGCGGTTGGCAACGGCGTCGACCGCCAACTGCAAATCGTTGCCGATCACCAGCCGCTGCTGCTTGCCGGCGGGAACCCGAGCCAGGGTATGGTCGGACCCGATCAGCAGATCGGCCTGCTCGATCGTCTGCCGCGCGGCGGAGGTCAGACTCTCCACCCCTCCGTCACCTACCCCGATGATGCATACGCGTTGCGGTTCGTCGGCCACTGCTGCGGATTCTCCAAGACACAGGATGAAGGCGTAAACCGATGCCATCCACGGCGGAATCCGCCGCGGATCAAGCGGTTGGCGGCTGCTGGCAAAGCACCTAGTTGTGGGCGGCGACTTCCTCGGGCTGAGAGACAGTCTGCCGCACCACCTGCTGGCACGTGGGACAGCGTTCGCCGCGGCGCAGGAAGGCGGCGCCCAGCTTCCATGCCAGCATCACGCCCACAGCGGTGCCTGCACCAAACAGAAAGCTGAGCAGCGGATATTCGTTGACCGTAATGTGGGCAAGCAGGTTCATCCTTGGCCTCGAACAGGAAAAGTGGCTGGGGAATGGGACCGTTGTTAGTGTACCGCACCCGGCTAGCAGCAACCAAGCCCCGGGGCCCTGGGACGTGCGTTGTTGCTGGCGAGTGGCGCCGCGTGCCCAGCCGGCAGAATCGGACCGCTAGCAGGCCGCGAACCGACCTAGCCGCCGCGGCGGGCCCTCGCTATACTCCCGCCCCTGTCGGTTTTCGGCCCCTGGGGCATTGCGCTCCGTGCGGCCGGCGACGACTGCCTTTCTCGACCGTCCTTCACTTCGTTTCCGCCTCGATCACGAGTAGGCCGTGGATCGACTTTCGCGCTGCAACCGACTCTCGCCGCGCGCCGCCCTGGGGTTGGCATTGGCCGCCGTATGCCTGCTGCAAACGGGCTGCGTCACGCGGCGGTTGACCATTCGCAGCAATCCGCCCGGGGCGATGGTCTTCATCGACGATTACGAGATCGGCCCCACCCCGGTGAGCGTGCCGTACACGTATTACGGCACCCGTAAAATCGTGCTGGTGAAAGACGGCTACGAAACGCTTACCGTGATGCAGAAGATCCCGGCCCCCTGGTACGACGTCTTCCCCATCGATTTCTTCACCGAGAACGTCATTCCCTGGGAGATTCGCGACCAGCGGACGGTGGAATACAACATGACGCCCAAGCTGGTGCTGCCGCGTGAAACGGTCCGCGAGCGCGGCGAGGAGTTGCGGCAGCGCACCCACGGCGCGGCAGTTGTGCCAGCCGGCACGCCGATGCCGTCGCCTCAAGGCCCGCTGCCACCAGGTGTGCTGCGCAACGAAACGTTGCCGCCGGGCGCTCGGCCCGCGGAACCGTTACCACCACCGGGCGCGCCGGCAATGCTTCCGCCGCCGCCCAACACCAACATCATGCCCTCGCGCGAAACGCCGGTAACGCTACCGCCGCCCCAATAAGGGACACGCGTCGCTCAGCGGTCTTACCCAATCGGGAACAAGCGGCGGAGGGCTGCGTCGTCGGCCGCGCCGGCGTACTCACTGATCTCGAAGGCTTCGCAGTACTCGATCTTGCTGCCACGGTCCTGGCCGTAGACTTCGATCAGCCGATCGCGGAACCGGTCGGCGAACGGCCGCACCCGATCCAGGTACCATCCGCGCAGCCACTGCAGCCGCTCGGCTTCGCCGCTGGGCACCTCGTGCGTCCGAGCCTGGTTGGCCGGCAGCCACTCGTACACCTGCGACTCGTGGCAATGGAGCATCTGCACCACCTGATCGATGAATGGGGTGGTGTCCAGCACCGCGTCCGGCTGGAGCGGATATGGCTTGGTGAAGCGGTCGGGCATGTACGCCACGACCGGTTCTTCGTGCTTCTGCACGATCGGCACGTCGGGCACGACCGCCGGCACGGTGACCATGTACGAGGCGTCGCGCACCACGTTGCCCACCGCGCGATGGTCCGGGTGGTAATCGTTGGGCCGGTGCGTCAGCACCAGGTGCGGCCGATAGGTGCGGATCTCGCGAATCACCTGCCAGCGCACGTCCAGCGTGGGCTGGAGCATGCCATCGTGATTGTCCCAGGTGATGTAGGTGGCGCCGATCACGTTGCCGGCCGCGGCGGCTTCTGCCCGGCGGCGTTCGGCCAACGGCTCGCCGCGCATCTCATGATGGCCTGCGTCGCCATTGGTGATCGACACGATGCGGACTTCGTGGCCCAGCTTCCGGTACAGGCACATCAGGCCGCCGGCGTGGATGTCGGCATCGTCGGGATGGGCCCCCAGCACCAGCAGACGCAGTTTTTCAGCCATGGCTTGCGCAGCAACCAAAACAAAGGGAGGGTTCGTTGAGGAATGAAGAACGCGCGGCGGTTTGCCGCCGGCGGCCGGAAACGGCGCAGGCAGGGCAACCGTGAGAAGGTTTTACCACGCCCGCGTCCCCTCCGAAAATCCCCCAGGAGTGCAAAGCCGGGCATCACGGGGCGGCGGCGGTTCCGGTTATTCCGGCCGTGCCTGCGGTATTTTCTTCTGACCGGAAAAAACGGCCCAGCCGCCCGCGTAATCAGAGGAGACGGCCCGCCCGGCGTGCGGTTTCCGCGGCCCGGCTGGCCGTCACACAAACCGCAAAGATTCCGCGAACCGTGCATCAGTCCGAGTGTCCTGTTGAGAGCCGCCCCCCGAGGGACGGAAACCAACAAAACACCACCTGGTGGTGCCACGCACCCGACCGTTCAACTGCTGGCCTTGAGTACATCCTTCACCACTTTGAGGGCCAACTCTCTGGGCTAACCCTTCGTTGAATGGTTGCGTGGGCACAAGCGAGCCAGCGAGCCCGCTGGGTTCCGCCCAGGAGTGCATACACGGCGACTGCCCGCTTGGAGTACATCCACCTTGCAAAGCACGTCCCTGCCCGGGACGAACGGCGGACGCTATTCCCGCTAGCAAGCCTGGCTTGCCTAACGCAATCTCTCACGCTGGCCACCCTTCGTCGCCACCTTATTGATCCATGCGCAACCCGTTCGCCACGCGCGAATAGGCAGCGCAAACCGATATGACCGACTGCCCGATTGGAGTACATGGTTCATCACCCGGATGTTGTGGGTTCGAGTCCCACCGGCGCAACTTGCAATTCGACAGGATCGCGCCGTAGCTCAAAGGCAGAGCGCCGTAACAACCTCTGATCAACGACCTCGTCGGTCTTTTTCTCCATGTTCTCAGCATTTCCCGACTGCTCCGTTGGAATCCATGGGGCCCTGTGATCCTAAGTCAGGATCGTGCGGGTTCGACTCCCGCCGGCATTCCGATGCCGTGGTGAAACGGTAGCCACGCAGAGTGGGCAACCGCCTGTATCGGGTATTGAGGCATGCGTTTTTTCATAACGCGCTGCGCTCAATCGTCGCGCCGGGCGTGCGCTCAAGATTCTCTAACGACATCATTCGTCGGGAGGATAGCCGGCGGCGGTTCTGGTGACCGCCGGCTATCACCATCTACTTCACCAGCGCTTTGATGTTTGCAGGAAAGGATGAAAGGAGGCCGCCATGGCTAACAAGCGACTGTTCTCGAGCATCTTCCGCCGAGAGCCGCGCGCGAATGCCGTCAATGAAGCCGGCGGTGCGGCCTACGCGATGGAGCCTAAGCACGCGTTGGCGCAGATCGCCGCAACCGGCACGTTTGGCAACGTGTACTATGCGTCGGCCCAGGCACAGCTTGACGAGCTGCGTGGCCTGATCGACCAGGTGAACGACAACGAGTTCCTGGCCAAGCTGGCGGTCTATGCGCGCGAAAAGGCGTTCATGAAGGACATGCCGGCCGCCTTGCTGGTGGCGCTGTCGACACGCGATACCAAGCTGATGCACCAGGTGTTCGACCGCGTGGTCGACAACGGCCGCGTGCTGCGTACGGTGTTTCAGATGGTGCGATCGGGTCAGTTTGGCCGTAAGAGCCTGGCTTCGAGCATGCAGCGGGCATTCCAGCGCTGGTTGAACGAGGCATCGGTGTCCAAGCTGCTGTCGGCTTCGATCGGCAACGATCCTAGCCTGCGCGACGTGCTGCGGCTGGCTCGCCCCACGCCCAAGGATAACCAGCGGCGTGCGCTGTTCGGCTGGCTGACCGATAAGGAAGTCAGCAAGTGGGCTCCGGCTGCGGAAGCCGACCTGCCGATCGAGGTACAGAAGCTGATCACGTACCGGCAGGCCGAAGGCGAGGACGCCCAGGCCCAGTTGGTGGCGGATCTGCCTGCGCGATGGGACCTGCTAGCCGACCTGGCCAGCGGCCCGGCCGTGTGGAAGGCACTTGCCCGACGCATGGGTCCGCAGGCGCTGCGGATGAACCTGAACACGCTGCTGCGGCACCAGGTGCTGAGCGATCCGGAAATGGTGGACTACGTGGCGGACCAGCTGTCCGACGCGGAAGCCATTCGCCGTTCGCGCCAGTTCCCGTACCAGTACCTGGCCGCGTACCTGAACGTATCGAGCGAAATTCCGGACAAGATCCGGCAGGCCCTGAACCAGGCCGCCGAGATCGCGTGCGGCAACATCCCGGTACTGCCAGGTCCGGTGCTGATCGGCGTGGATACCTCGGGTTCGATGTCGAGCCCCGTCAGCGGCTTCCGTGGCCGCGGTGCCACCAGCCGTATGCGGTGCGTGGACGTGGCGGCGCTGTTCGCTGCAGCGGTGCTGCGCAAGAACCCCGACAGCGTTGTGGTGCCGTTCGACACCCAGGCGTACGACGTGAGCATGGATCCGGCCGACACGATCCTGAGCCTGGCAAAGCGTCTGGCCAAGTTCGGTGGTGGCGGTACCGATTGCTCGATCCCGCTGCGCGTGGCCAACGAGCGCTACAAGCGGCGTGCGTTCGCCGGCGTGGTGCTGGTGAGCGACAACGAAAGCTGGGTATACGCCAACCGTGCATTTGCCATGTCGCCGGACGGCGGTACGGGCGTGATGCGAGAGTGGCGGAAGTTCGAACAGCATCAGCGCCAGCTGGGCGTGCCTCAGCCGAAGCTGATCTGCATCGACATCCAGCCCTACACCAGCGCCCAGGCGCCGGAACGCGCCAACATCCTGAACATCGGCGGCTTCAGTGACGCTGTGTTCCAGGTCGTGGCTTCGTTCCTGGCCGACGACTCGGCACGATTTGTCGCCGAGGTCGAGGCGATCGAACTGTGATCGCCGGCTTGGAGTGTCGCCAAAGCTGTGATTGCGTACGCCAGGCAGGGTAAGCCTACCAAGGGCTGCCCTGCCTGGCTTCTTATTGGGCCCGCCGCTATTGGCTACGGCTGGCAGAGCATGGCGGCTGTTTGCACGGCCAGGTACAGGCTGTCGGGCATGGCGGTGCCTTGCCAGGCGATATCGAACGCCGTGCCGTGATCGACGCTGGTCCGCACGATCGGCAGCCCCAGCGTGGTATTGATGGCCGAATCGAACGCCAGGGCCTTCAGCGGAATCAGCCCTTGGTCGTGGTACATGCACACGTAGGCGTCGGTTTCCGCTCGCCGCCAGGGTAAGAATGCCGTGTCCGGCGAAATCGGCCCGGTGATGGCAATCCCCCGGGCTTGTGCCGCGGCGACTGCCGGCTCAATGATCCGCTGTTCTTCCTGCTGCCCGAACAATCCGCCTTCGCCGGCGTGCGGGTTCAAACCGCATACGATCAGGCGAGGATCCCTGCCCCGCAGCCGCCGCATGGCTTCGGCGGTCAGCTCGATCACTTCGAGGATTCGCTCGGTGGTCAATAGCGCCGGCACCTCGGCATAGCCTACGTGCACCGTGACCAGGCTGCACGTGATCTGCGGAGCGGTGAGCATCATGCACGACCGCTGAGCCTGCATCCGTTCGGCAAAGATTTCCGTATGGCCGGGGTAGTGGTAGCCGGCCGCGTGCAGCGCTTCCTTATGGATCGGCCCCGTGGCGACCGCTTGCACATGGCCAGCCAAGGCGGCATCGATAGCCGCATCGATGTAGGCGTATGCCGCCGCGCCGCAAGCAGCCTGAACGCGGCCCGGCTCGATGGCCGCGCCGTCGAGCTTGCCCAGGTCGTACACGGCAGGCTGGTCAATCGCAGCCCAATCGATGGCTTCGCCAGCCATGAGCCGCGGCGCCGCCAGCGGTAGCCCTAGCTGCGTCGCCACGCGCTGCAAGATGCTCCAATCGCCAAAGACGATGGGCGTGCAATCCTGGGCCGTTTCCGCATGCGTTAACAGGTGCAAACACAGCTCCGGGCCGATTCCGGCCGGGTCGCCCATCGTAACCGCAATGCGAGGCTTGGTGTCGTTCATCAGAGGGGAAGCTTGAAACGGCCACCCGGACAGGCGGCAACGGCTAAGGACGCCGGACGCCATCGGCTCCGGCGCGTCATCCATCCCTTAGCATACGGGTTTGCCGGCCGCTGCCCAGCGGGACCTTGCCGCCTTAGCGCTCGATTTTCAGAACGACATCATCACCGCCAGGACGTTCTTTCTGGCCGCCGTCGTCTTTGAGGTTGGGGCCGACGCTATAGAGCAGATGCCGATCCCAACCAGCAGACTGAACGCAACCAAGCAGCAGCGGCACAACATGACAACCTGTCCAACAAGTTGGTGAAACCGTCTAGGCGGCCCAGAAAACACGGCTCAGAGAGTCGTGCCACATAAGGCATGCATCAGCCGGCAGACGCGCACCTCCTGTTGCATTATGCGCAGCCGTGGCACGCGACAGCCTACAGCTCGCTGGCCAATTTCCAGTCGGCCAGTTCCAGCTCGACGTTGGCTTTCCCCTTGAAGACGTTCACCTTGGGGCGGAAAGCCACGGCCAGAT
>Ga0182737_1003506_pt1 | contig 11478 bp, 9 predicted proteins | sample eDN5th30CBELigOP_FD_128878 | JGI IMG/M metagenome (GOLD analysis project Ga0182737, IMG submission 128878) | Enriched Organic Plus compost microbial communities from Emeryville, California, USA - eDNA 5th pass 30_C BE-Lig OP (version 2) (version 2) ... | reverse complement strand
TCCAGGATTTCCGGCGGCACGGTGGACAGGTCGATCACCGAGATGGGACGGCCCTCGCCCGGCACGCGGAACAGCCGGGCCAGGACTTCCGACATGGTGTCCTGCACCGACAGGCTGCCGAACATGAAATTGTAGCGCTGGTCGGTGACCAGGCTTTCGATGCGCGCCTTGAGGCGGCGATAGGGGAGCATGAACTGGCTGCGCTCCAGGCGGCCCAACTGCTCGTCCAGCCAGGCGATCACGTCCGACATGCGGAACGGGGTGGGCGTATCCACCGTGATCACCATGTTGCTGTTTTCCGAGCGCCGCAGCGCCCCGGCGCGGCTGGTGGCGGATTCGCTGTAGCGCCGCTTGGCATGCACCACCGCGTCCGAGAGGATTTCCACCTCGGCATCGTGATGGGCGTCGCGGCTGACCAGCGCCGCGATCATCTCCGGGAAATCCAGCATCCAGAAAGGGAGGCTGAAATTGTCCAGGTTGATAGGCTCGACCAGGCCGCCAAAAGCGGCGGCATATTCATTGTGGATGTCCAGGATCAGCACATGGGCATGGGCATGGTCCGACAACAGCCGCTGCAGGATGCAGGTCAGCGCCGAGGACTTGCCCGATCCGGTGGACCCCACCACCAGGAAATGCTTGGCCAGCAAGTCGTCCACCAGAAGACGGGCGGGCACGGTTTCGTCCTGGAACAGGCTTCCGATCTTGATGCTGGCGGCCTGGGGCGGGGCATAGACGCGGGTCAGGTCATGCTTGTCGGCCAGCAGCACCGCATCGCCCAAAGTGGGCAGGCTGGAGACGCCACGCCGGAAGGTCAGGCGGCGGCTGTGATCGGGCACCACTTCGCCCGCCAGGTTGATCTCGATCAGGCCGGTGGGCTGCGGCTCGCCTTCCGCCGCCGGCATGGGCGCGCTGACGGCGCTGATCACGCCCATCACCGCGGCATGGGGCGTGACGATCTTGATCAGCGCCCCGATCTGCACCCGCGCGTCGGTGGAGGCCACCGCGTCCTGGCGCTCCAGCACGGCCACGGCATGGCTGCCGGACACCGACACGATATGCGCCAGGCGGATCGGCGCGGCGGCGGGCAGGCCGCGGCGTTCGCGGAAGGGCGGCGGGGGCCGCTCGATATGCAGGGTCATGCGACGTTTCCGATGCGGGAAGGGGCGGTGCGTTGACGAGCGGCGGCCTGGCCGCGCGGCAGGGTGACGATGGCGGTGGTGCCCGCGCCGGGCTGGCTATCCAGCAGAAGGCTGCCGCCATGCAGCTTGGCGATGCCCATCGCCAGCGGCAGGCCCAGGCCGGTGCCTTCCTGGGTACGGGCCAGGTGCGCCTGCACCTGGGAAAACGGCTTCATCGCCATCACGATCTGTTCATGCGTCATGCCGATGCCGGTATCGGCGATGGCGATGGTGACGGCGCCGTCGCGCGCGCCCTTGGCCATCACCAGCACCCGGCCCCTTTCGGCGGTGAACTTGCTGGCATTGGACAGCAGGTTGGCGAAAAGCTGGCGCAGCCGCCCGGCGTCGCCGCTGATCTCGCAAAGCCCCGGTTCGATGCGCAGGTCCAGCGGCTGCTGCTTGGCCGCGAAAAGCGGACGCGCATTCTCCACCGCGATCTCCAGCACCTCGCTCACCAGCAGCGGCCGCCGTTCCAGCGTCAGGCTGCCGGATTCCAGCTTGGACATGTCCAGCACATCCGACACCACATCCAGCAGGCGGCGTCCGGCATGGGCGATATGACCGGCATAATCGGCGGCCTGCCCCGGCGTGGCGGCGCCCGGCGCGCGTATCAGGTCCGAAAAACCGATGATGGCGTTGAGCGGCGTCCGCAGCTCGTGGCTCATGGTCGAGAGAAAGGCGGACTTGGAGCGGCTGTTCAGTTCGGCTTCGGCGCGGGCGGCGCGGATGGCGCGTTCGGTATACTTGCGCAGCTGCATCTCGCCGAAGGTATCGCAATACCTGGCCAGCAGACGATTGTCCTTGCGCGAGCGCGCGAGTGGAGCCTTCACGACGCAGAAATCCCCGGCGGAAGCGACAGGCTAGCCGGGAAGCCCTTTGCGGCCCGTTAACAGGGCTGCAATCCGCCTACGGAGCATATACCACTGGTTGCACCCGGATTGGGGCTTCGATCAGCGCGGATAGTCCCGCCACAGCCATTCCAGCGCGGCGGGCAGGGTCGCCATCACCACGCGCGGGTCCACATGACGCGAATCCTTGGAGAAGACATAGCGATAGTCATAGCCCTTCTTCTTCAGCACCGCCGCCATGCGGTCATTGGCCATCGGCCAGTTGTGCCAGCTTTGCTCCGGGTCGGTATGGTGCAAGTCCTGTTCGCTGACATGCATCCACATGCGGATGGGCTTTTTCGGGGCCTTGGGGATCAGCGTGGCATGATATTCCCAGCCGCCGCGCGGCGTCTTGGGATCCTGCGGCGAGGCCTGGTTCACATAGGTGCCCGAATAACTCAGTACCTTGCGATAGCTCTCCGGATGGAACCAGGCCATCGTCCAGGCGCAGATCGCGCCCGAACTGCCGCCCATCGCGCCGCGCCCTTCCGGGTCCTTGGTGAAGGTGACGCCGTATTCCTTCGTCACCCGCGGCAGCAGTTCGGTTTCCACCCAGCGGTAATAGCGGTCGGAGATAGTGTCGTATTCCAGGCCGCGCTGGGATCCCTGCGCGTCGCTGCCGCCGGAATCGGCGGCGACGATCACCATCGCGGGCAGGCGGCCCGCCGCGATCATATTGTCCAGTACCGGCGCCAGGCGGCGGATATAGGAACGGCCGTCCTGCACCACCATGAAGGGCGCGGGCGTGCCGGGCTTGAGCTGGCGCGGGATATAGACCCAGACATGGCGCTGATAGGGACCGGGGCGGCTCACCTGTTCGGCGGGCGCGGGCATGCGGTTGCCCCACTGGTCGCGGCGGGCGCTGACCTCATTCTCGATCCGAACGATGCCGGGATAGATCACGCTGTCGTCGGAGTTCATGATGAACTCGCGCACTTCGCCTTCAGGCACCGCCGGATTGGGCACCGTTTCGGGCGCCGGCGCGTAAGGCGGCGCGATGGTGAAATCCTGCGCCGAGGGCGGCAACTGCGCCAGTGCCGGGCCGGATACGGCCGCGAACGCCATCACCGCGAAAAGCGAAACCAGTCCCAGACGCATCCTGCTGTCTCCCTTGCCGTTATTATGGGCCCTTGTTCATTGCGCGATGGCGGCCGTGGCGGCATCCAGCAAGGCGGGCACGGGGCGCGAGATGTCCAGCACCACCGCATCCTCGTCCGGGCCGGGCCTTTCCAGCGTGGCGAACTGGCTGTCCAGCAGCGCCGGCGGCATGAAATGGCCCTTGCGCTTCTTCATGCGGTCGCTGATCAGGTCACGCGAGCCGTCCAGCAGGATGAAATGCACCCGGCCATGCACCTGCGCCCGCAGGCAGTCGCGATAGCTGTGCTTGAGGGCGGAACAGGACACCACCACGCCGTGGCCGGTCTGGCGTTCCACTTCCATGCGCTCGCCGATCGCTTCCAGCCAGGGCCAGCGGTCCTCGTCGGTCAGGGGCGTGCCCGCCGACATCTTCCTGACGTTGGCGATGGGATGCAGGGAATCGCCCTCCACGAAAGGCAGGCCCAACTGTTCGGCCAGGCCGCTGGCGATGGTGGTCTTGCCGGATCCGGCAACGCCCATCACGACGATCAGCGGCACATTCTCTTTGTCTGCAAGCGCATTGTCTGCAAGCATCTGGTTCCTTGCGGCCACGCCGTCAGCGGCGGGCCGCCACTCCTTTGCGCCCGTTCCGGGCTGATTATGCCTGCCGGGATACTATATTCCGCGATCCCGATGCCACCCAAAAGGCCGGAGCCCGGAAGGCCGGGCTCAGGCGGCGGTCCAGCCCCCGTCAATCACGATATCGGTGCCGGTGACGAAGCCCGCCAGGTCGCTGCACAGATAGCAGGCCAGCGCCCCCACCTCCTCCACCTTGCCCCAGCGGCCCACCGGCAGCTTGGACAGGAACATCCTGTTGGCCTCCGGATCGTTGATCACCGGCAGGTTCATCTCGGTATGGAAGGGACCGGGGGAGATGGCGTTGACCGTGATGCCCTCCTGCGCCAGCTCCAGCGCCAGCGACCTGGTGAAGCCCAGCAAGCCCGCCTTGCCGCTGGAATAGGCGGTGCGGTTGGGCAGCGAGACATGCGCCAGCATGGAGGACAGGTTGAGGATGCGGCCATAGCCGCTGCCCTTCATGCCCGGCACGAAGGCGTTGCAGGCCAGAAAGGTGGTCACCAGGCTGGAATCCACCACACTCTGGAATTCGGCCAGGGTGAAGTCCGTCACCGGCTTGCGGATGTTGATGCCCGCGCTGTTGATGAGTATCTGCGGGTCCTGGAACGCATCCTTCACCTGGACGGCCAGCCGGGCGACATCCTCGGCGTTGGTCATGTCCGCAGTGAAGGATTCCACCACGCCGCCCTTGGCTTTCAGCGCGCCCGCCGCCTTGCCCAGCTTGGCCTGGTTGCGGCCCACCAGCGCGATCCGCGCGCCCGCGCCGGACAGAGTGTGGGCCATCGCCTCGCCCAGGCCGCCGCTGCCGCCGACAATGACCGCCGTCCGGCCGCTCAGGTCTATCTTCACGCGGGCCTCTCGGCATCCGGGTTGAGGAACATCCAGCAGACCGCCGCCAGCACCGCGCCCGCCGACATGGTGTACATCACCATGCTCCAGTCATTGTTGGTTTCCTGCAGGATGAAGCCGAACACCACCGGCGCCACGAAGCCCGCGAAATTGCCCAGCATGTTCATGGTCGAGGCCACGGTGGCGGTATACTGCTTGCCGATCTCCACGCAGGTGTTCCACGAGATCGGCATGGACAGGTCGCTGCACAGGCTGGCCAGTCCCATCAGGATCATGGGCAGGACGATGCCGGGCGTGTGCGGAATGATCAGCACCAGCACCGCCGTGGCCAGGAAGCCGCCGACCGCGACATACTTGCGCCGGATCCAGAGCGGCAGGAATCCGGAGATGATCGAGCCGCAGCCGCCCGCGGCCAGCGGCACCATCGCGTAGAAAGCCGATTCCGCCAGCGGCAAGCCGCGCGCCTGTTGCAGCCAGGTCGGCAGCCAGGTGACGTAGAAATACCAAGTGTAGGAGAAGGCGAAATATTGCAGGCCCAGCAGCGCGATGTCGCGTTGCATCAGCAGGCGGTACCAGGGCATGCCGTGATCGTGCAGCACCAGCTTGCGCGAGCTTTCCAGCAGGTCCAGTTCGGCGGCGTTGACGGCCTTGTGATCCTTGGGATCGTTGCGGAACCAGGGCAGGAAGCAGGCCACCCAGACAAAGCCCAGGCAGGCCAGGGCCACGAAGCCCCAGCGCCAGCCGAAATGATAGATGACGAAGAAGGCCACCGGCGGAGCCAGCGCGCCGCCCCAGCGGCCAAAGGCCCACATCAGCGCCTGGGCCTTGACGCGCTCGCCCAGCGGCAGCCAGGCCGACAGCATGCGCGTGAGGTTGGGGAAACAACCCGCCTCGCCCGCGCCGAAGATGAACCGGATGATCCACAGCGACACCAGATTCCAGGCGGCGCCGGTCAAAGCGGTGAACATGGACCAGAACAGCACCAGCTGGCTGAGCACCCAGCGCACGCCCAGCTTGTCGCCCAGCAGGCCCATCGGGATTTCGAACAGCGCGTAGGACAGGCCGAAGGCGCCGAATACCAGGCCCATCTCGCCCTTGGTCAGGCCCAGCTCGTCCGAGATCGGTCCCGCCGCCTGGCTGATCGCCACGCGTTGGATATACATGATCATGGCGAGCGATAGCGCGAAGGCGACGACCCAGTAACGCGCGCGCGTGGCTTTCATGGCGTCGTTTCCCCCACTGATGTCACCGATTGGTGTCCCCGGCCATTGCATGCGCCCTCTTGCGGGACGCCGGAAGCGGATGACGCCTTGGCGCCGGGGCGCGGGCTTCACATCGGCTTGCGACTTCTATACTAAATTCCACCTTCGGGAAGTCAATGCGGACCGGACCGTTGAACCGTCCGGCTGTCTTGCGAAAGCCCGCAAAAACAAGGGGTTTGGGCTTCGCGCGCGCGGCGCGCCCATCATGCGACAAAGCCCGCCGCGTGTGGTACGGAGTGCAGCGCCTTGACCCCATCCCGACAGGCCCAATCCATATCGCAATCGCACAATTTCGATGGCGCAGTCGCGCTGGTCACCGGATCGGGCCGCGGCCTGGGCCGCATGATCGCCGAAACGCTGCTGGCGGGCGGCGCGGCGGTCGCCCTGCACGACATCAACGAAGACGCGCCCGCCCAGTATGGGGAGAGTCCCAGCCTGACGGCGCTGGCCGACGAATTGTCAAAACGCGGCGGCGGCAAGGTGATCGCCGTGACCGGCGACATCGGCAACCCCGATGACGTCACCGCGATGACGAAGACCGTTCAGGACCGGCTTGGCCCCATTTCCATCCTGGTCAATTGCGCGGGCGGCGACATCGCCGCCAAAGGCGGCAAACCAAATCCCAACGACGCCCTGAACATCAGCCTGGAAGACATCCATGCGGTGATGAACCGCAATTTCATCGGCACCATGCTGGTCTGCCGCGCGGTGGTGCCCGGCATGGCCGCACGGGGGCGCGGCGCGGTGATCAATTTCGGCTCGCTCAACGGCCATGTCGGCGTTTCGCCGGAAGTGGTCTATGGCTGCGCCAAGGCCGCCATCCTGCACTATACCCGCTGCCTGGCGCTGGAGATGCGCCCGCATGGCGTGCGGGTCAACGCCGTCAGCCCCGGCCCCACCACCACCGCCCGCTTTCTCGCCACCCGCGCCGCCGATCCGTCCCTGATGGAAGGCGCCTCGCTGGAACGCTATGCCAAGCCCGCCGAGATCGCCGCCGCCGTGGCCTTCCTGGCCAGCGAACAGGCCGCCTTTGTCAGCGGCCAGGTGCTGCGGGTGGATGGCGGCATGACCCTGTTCGCCGGATGATGCTTTTCGAGATCACACCAACAACCGTTCAACCTTCTAGGAACCGCCATGTCCAAGCCTGACAGCAAGACGCCCAGGAAACTCCGCAGCCGCGCCTGGTTTGACAATCCCGACAATCCCGACATGACGGCGCTGTATCTGGAGCGCTATCTGAATTACGGCCTGACCCGCGAGGAATTGCAGTCCGGCAAGCCGATCATCGGCATCGCCCAGACCGGCAGCGATCTGTCGCCCTGCAACCGCCATCACCTGACGCTGGCCGAGCGCGTGCGCGAGGGCATCCGCGAGGCGGGCGGCATCGTGATGGAATTCCCCGTCCATCCCATCCAGGAAACCGGCAAGCGCCCCACCGCGGGCCTGGACCGCAACCTGGCCTATCTGGGGCTGGTGGACCTGCTCTATGGCTATCCGCTGGACGGCGTGGTGCTGACCATCGGCTGCGACAAGACCACCCCCGCCTGCCTGATGGCGGCGGCGACGGTAAACATTCCCGCCATCGCCCTGTCGGTCGGTCCCATGCTGAACGGCTGGCATGAAGGCGAGCGCACCGGATCGGGCACTATCGTCTGGAAGGCGCGCGAGATGATGGCGCGCGGCGAGCTGGATTATACCGGCTTCATGGAGCTGGTCGCCTCCTCCGCGCCGTCGGTGGGCTATTGCAACACGATGGGCACCGCCACCACCATGAACAGCCTGGCCGAAGCGCTGGGCATGCAGCTTCCCGGCTCGGCCTCGATTCCGGCGCCCTATCGCGAGCGCGCCCAGATGGCCTATGCCACCGGCAAGCGCATCGTGGAGATGGTGGCCGAGGACCTGCGCCCCTCGCAGATCATGACGAAAGAAGCCTTCCACAACGCCATCGTGGTCAACTCGGCCATCGGCGGCTCCACCAACGCGCCGATCCACCTGACCGCCATCGCCCGGCATATGGGCGTGGATGTGCCGCTGAAGGACTGGCAGACGGTCGGCCACAAGGTGCCGCTGCTGGTCAACCTGCAGCCCGCCGGCGAATATCTGGGCGAGGATTACCACCATGCCGGCGGCGTGCCCGCGGTGGTGAATATCCTGATGGAACAGGGCCTGATCCGGGAGAATGCCCTGACCGTCAACGGAAAGACGATGGGCGAGAACTGCAAGGGCAAGCGGGTGATGCTGCCCGAAGTGATCTGGCCCTTCGACAAGCCCATGAAGAAGGAAGCGGGCTTCATCGTGCTGTCCGGCAACCTGTTCGACAGCGCCATCATGAAGACCAGCGTGATCAGCACCGAATTCCGCGACCGTTTCCTGTCAAACCCCGACGACCCGGACGCCTTCGAGGGCCGCGCCGTGGTGTTCGACGGGCCGGAGGACTACCACAAGCGGCTGGACGATCCCGCGCTGGGGATCGACGAATACACCCTGCTGTTCATGCGCGGCGCCGGGCCGATCGGCTATCCCGGCGCGGCCGAGGTGGTGAACATGCACCCGCCCACAGCCCTGCTGAAGCGGGGCATCAATGCCCTGCCCTGCATCGGCGACGGCCGCCAGTCGGGCACTTCCGGTTCGCCCTCGATCCTCAACGCCTCGCCTGAGGCGGCGGCGGGCGGCGGCCTGGCGCTGCTGCAGACCGGCGACCGGGTCCGCATCGACCTGCGCAAGGGCACGGCCGACATGCTGATCTCCGACGAAGAACTGGCCAAGCGCCGCGCCGACCTGGAAGCGCGGGGCGGCTTCGCCTATCCCGCCTCGCAGACGCCGTGGCAGGAAATCCAGCGCGCCTTCCAGGGCCAGATGGGCACCGGCATGGTGCTGGAGAATGCGGTCAAGTACCAGAAAATCGACGAAACCTACGGCGTACCGCGCGATAATCACTGAACAGGATGACCCCCTCCGGTTTCAGCTTACGCTCGGCGCGTTCCGCGCCTTCGCCCGCTGAAACCACCTCCCCCTTGAATGCGCTGCGCGCATGAAGGGGGAGGCGGGCCTGCGAAAAAAGAAAAGGCGCCGGATCGCTCCGGCGCCGTTTCTTTTCTCTCTGTCATGGCCGGACTTGATCCGGCCATCCATCTGGATCGGGCATGGATGGCCGCCTCGGAGGGCGGCCATGACAAGAATTAGATTTTGGTCCGATAAACCGTCTGCTTCTGGCTGCCCAGCTTGTCGATGCCCAGTTCCATCACATCGCCTTCCTTGAGGAAGACCGGCGGTTTCATGCCCAGGCCAACGCCCGGCGGTGTGCCGGTGGAGATCACATCGCCCGGCTGCAGGCTCATGAACTGGCTGACATAGCTGACCAGCGTCGGCACATCGAAGATCAGCGAGGCGGTGGAGCCGGTCTGCATGCGCTTGCCGTTCACGTCCAGCCACAGGCCCAGATTGTTGAGGTCGCCCACTTCGTCCAGCGTGACCAGATAGGGGCCGAAGGGACCGAAGGTATCGCAGCCCTTGCCCTTGTCCCAGGTGCCCAGGCGCTCGAGCTGGTATTCGCGCTCCGACAGATCGTTGACCACGCAGGCGCCCACGACATGGTCCAGCGCCTTTTCCTTGGAGACGTAGCGGGCTTCCTTGCCGATCACCACGCCCAGTTCGACTTCCCAGTCGCCCTTCTTGGCATTGGGCGGCAGGTAGACATCGTCGTTGGGGCCGATGATGGCGCTGGTGGCCTTCATGAAGACGATCGGCTCGGCCGGCTCGGCCATGCCCGATTCCTTGGCATGGTCCGAATAGTTCAGGCCGATGCAGATGAACTTGCCCACCCTGGCCACCGGCTCGGCGATGCGGACGCCCTTCTCGATGACCGGCAGGCTGGCGATATCCGCCGCCCGGATGGCCGACAGGTCGGACAGCACGCCGCCGTCAATGTCCTGCACGATTCCGGCAAGGCTGCGGATATTGCCGTCGGCATCCAGGATGCCCGGCTTTTCCTGACCCTTGGCCCCATAGCGCAACAGTTTCATTCTTGTTTTCCTTCGCTGGGAGGTGAACACGCGCCGCGGGCGTCGCCGCCCGGCAACCCGCAAGTGGAAAGAGGATCGCCTCAGTTCGCCGGGAAGGCGGTGGCGAGATACTTCACGATCTGGTCGAACTCGGCGTCGGTGGCGTTGGCGCCGTTGTTGGCCATCGTGTCCACGATCTGCTTCCAACCGGCGATGTCGAGCTGCTGCTGCGCCACCACTTCGGGCGAATGGCACTGGGAACAGACCTTGATGGTCACGTCGCGGCCATCACCGGGCGGCAGCGCCTTGAACTCGTCCTGGGCAAGGGCCGGCAGGGTTCCGGCGGCAACAAGGGTCACGGCAAGGAGTACTGAACGCACGGCCATCTCTCTTTCGTCAGGTTATTCGCCCCGGCGGGTTCTTATAATGGACTGTCCGGGCCAAGGCAGGGAAAAACCGCTGCCCGGCGCCGGGAAATTTGCCCATTCCGCGAACCGTTCTCAAGTTCAGAGCCCGGCTTTCAAGGCCTGGGCAGGGCAAAGGCCACCACCTCGTCGCCTTCCAGCGCCGCCCCCACGATGCCGCCGCCCGTGGCCGTCACCGCCACATACTGGCGGCCGTCCGCGCCCAGCCAGGTGGCGGGCGTGGCCTGGGCCGAGGCGGGCAACCGGGTGGTCCACAACTCCCGGCCGGTGGCTGTCTCGAAGGCGCGGAAGCGGCGGTCGGTGGTGGCACCGATAAAGGTCAGGCCGCTGGCGGTGAGGATGGTGCCGCCCAGACCGGGACGGCCAGTCTCCTGCATCCCGGCGGGGAAGGTATCGGTGACGCCCAGCGTCTTGCGCCAGGCCACGTCGCCGGTATCCACATTCACCGCCACAAGCTGGCCCCAGGGCGTGGCGGTGCAGGGCATATTGTCGTTATCGGGATCCCACAAGCGGCGCAGCCCCGCCAGCGGGCCTTCATTGTTGTAGCTGCCGTCGGGCCGCTTCATCACCCGGATCGCCTGGGCCAGGTTGTTGACGTTCACCACATAAAGGCGGCGGTCGGGATCGAAGGAACCGCCGTAATAGTTGATGCCGCCCTGCGAGGCGGGCAGGTGCAGGGTATAGCGGCCCAGCACCATCGGCGAATATTGCGGCACCAGGATCATCTGGTTGTCGTCCACCAGCTTTTCGCAATAGGCCTGGTGGGACGGCACGCCCTTATAGAGTTCGTCGCGGCTGAAGGTGATGCGCGCCATCGGCTCCGGTTTGGACGGATAGGGCTGGGTGGGCGACAGCTTCTCGCCCGGCACGGTGCTGTCATGCGGCACCGGCTTTTCGATCACGTCATAGAGCGGCTTGCCCGTCACCCGGTCCAGGATGAAGACCAGGCCCGACTTGTTGGTGGCGATGATGGCCGGAATGGTCCTGCCGCCCCGCTTCACGTCGATCAGCGTGGGCGGCGATCCGGCGTCATAGTCCCAGATGTCGTGATGGGTGACCTGGAAGTGCCACAGATATTTTCCGGTATCGGCCCTCACCGCCACGATGGAATTGCTGAACAGATTGTCGCCCGCCCGGCCCACGCCCGCCCGGTCGAAATTGGG
>Ga0182737_1003503_pt1 | contig 11489 bp, 10 predicted proteins | sample eDN5th30CBELigOP_FD_128878 | JGI IMG/M metagenome (GOLD analysis project Ga0182737, IMG submission 128878) | Enriched Organic Plus compost microbial communities from Emeryville, California, USA - eDNA 5th pass 30_C BE-Lig OP (version 2) (version 2) ... | reverse complement strand
GGCGAACAGGAACGGGTGAAGCTGATCGTCGGAGATGTTGCGCACCGCGAACAGGCCGCCATAGGTGAGGTCGGCGGCAAAGGCGGCGCCCTGCGCAGTCTTGGCCTTCACCTCGACCTTCAGGATGACCTCGAACACGTCCTCGCCCGGCTTGTCGGTGCCGATGTTGAACTGCACGTCGATCTCGGGCTGGTCCTGCCACTGGTAGACCGCCGGGGAATTGGGGTTCTCGAACGAGAGGTCCTTCACATATTGTGTGATCAGGCCGATCGTCGGCTGGGTGTCCGCGCCATTGGCGAGCGGCTCGTTGGAGGTGGCTTCGTCGGCCATTACTGCTTTCCCTGTCCTGATGGAGCGAGGCCCTCATCAGGCCGCGCGGATGATAGGCGCGCTTAGCAGCCCCGAACGCTTTGGGCAACGGGTGGCGCACGGTGCCGGGGGCGCTCCGGGCCGGTGTCCCGCATCGGTCGAAATCGGCAGGAAATTTCCCGGCTCCGTTTGAAAAATCGCGCCGACATGCCTATGTAGGCAAGCAAGGCCATTTTGCACAAGGTTGGTTCGCGCGTGTATATGATCGTCATCCTCGCCATGGTCGCCGTTTTTCTGGCGCTGAGGCTTTATTCCGTGCTCGGCCGGCGTACCGGACATGAGCAGCAGCCCGCGCCGCTGCAACAGCCGGAAGACCGCGTGCCCACCCGCATATTGCAGCCGCGCGTGCCGCAGGGATCGACGCCCGAGCGCGTGGACCCCGCCGATGCGCTGATCGCGCCGGGCGCGGAAAACGGCATTCGCGCGATCATCGGCGCGGACCGTCATTTCGACGTGACCCAGTTTCTGGACGGCGCCCGTTCGGCCTATGGCATGATTCTCGAAGCCTTCTGGCAGGGCCGGCGCGACGACCTGCGCTGGCTGTGCGAGGCCGATGTCGCTCAGTCCTTCGAGCAGGCGATCGCCGATCGCGAGGAAGCCGGGCATGTGCTGGAAAACCGGCTTGTCCGCATCGACCGGGCTCAGATTCTCGACGCCGCGCTGCGCGGCGGCACGGCCTCCATCACCGTGCAGTTCGACGCGGATATCGCGGCGGTGACGCGCGACCGTGAAGGCACCGTCATCGCCGGGTCGATGACCGACGCGATCACCACTCATGATGTGTGGACCTTCACCCGCCAGATCGGGCAGGCGGACCCCAACTGGAAGCTGAGCGAAACAGACGAGGCCGCATGATCGGCCTCCCGCGCCGCGAGGCGATGGAAGACTATAGGGTGCGCCGTGCAGGCGCGCCCTTTCTTTTGGCGCTGACGCTGCTGTCCGGCTGCGCGGGGAGCCTCATTCCTCCCTCGGCCGGCACGCCGCCGGGAACGTCCGCGCCCGCGGTGCCGGCCCCCGCTACACCGCGCCCGCCCATCGCTCCAACGCAACCCGCGCCCGTTGCGTCCGGCGATACTGCGCTCGGCGCGGGGCTGGTGCCGGGACCTCCGGTCGCCGGGCTGATCCGCCCGACGGAGCGGACCCGCGCCGCCTTCGCCGCCTTCAAGCTTTCCTGCCCATCGCTGCTGCGCCGCGCCGACCCGTCGGGGCTGACGAGCGGGCAGGATTGGGCGACCGCGTGCGCGGCGGCGACAAGCTGGCCGGAAGCGGGCGCCGCCGATTTCTTCTCCCGCTATTTCGAGGCCGTGCAGGTCGGCGACGGCAAGGCTTTCGTCACCGGCTATTATGAACCGGAAATCGCCGGTTCCCGCACCCGGAGCAGCGGTTATGCGGTGCCGGTCTACCGCCGTCCGCCCGATCTGATCGATGTCGATCTCGGCCAGTTCAGCGACAGCCTGAAGGGCAAGACCATCCGGGGGCGCGTGGACGGCCAGAAGTTCGTGCCCTATTATGAGCGCGCGCAGATCGTCGATGGCGGCGTGCTCGCGGGGCAGGGGCTGGAGTTGGCATGGGCCGCCGATCCGGTGGAGTTCTTCTTCCTTCAGGTGCAGGGCAGCGGGCGGCTGCGCCTGCCGGACGGATCGATCATGCGGATCGGCTATGACGGGCAGAACGGCCGCGATTACACCGGCATCGGCAAGCTGATGAAGGATCGCGGCCTCATCCGCTCCGGGTCGATGCAGGACATCATGAACTGGCTGCGCGCCAACCCCGCCCAGGGTCGGGCGATCATGAACGAGAACAAGAGCTTCGTCTTCTTCCGCGCGCTGACCGGCACCGGGCCGCTGGGTGCGATGGGCCTGCCGGTGACGGCGGAGGCAACCGTCGCCGCTGACCCGCGCTATGTGCCGCTGGGCGCGCCGGTCGTCCTGTCGCTGGACCGGGCGGAGCCGGAGGGGGTATGGATCGCGCAGGATACCGGCGGCGCGATAAAGGGCCCGAATCGCTTCGATACCTTCTGGGGCGCGGGTGACAGGGCGCGCGCCATCGCCGGGGGCATGTCGGGGCGCGGCAGCGCCTTGCTGCTGCTGCCCATCGGAACCTATGCACGGCTGGCGGCGGAAAATGGCTGGTCGACGTCTCAGCCCTGAAGAACGCGAAATCTGGTCCAGATTGGCGCAAACTGTCCAGCCGCTGAAGGGGCATGCCCGGACGACCGGGCTTGCTTCCTGCAAGATCATTGAAAACACAGGAGAAAATGACGTATCCCTTCGCCGTCCGGCGCGTGAGGCCCACAATATTGCTGCTCCGGCCGCGGTCAAAGAGGTTCCCCTGCGCCGCCTGCCCGTCGCGACGCTGGACGATGGCTGGGAACGCCGGATTTCCACGGGTTCCATAGCCCCGGAAATGAGCGTCGACCTGCACGGCCATACGCTGGAAACGGCCCATCGCCGCCTCAATCAGGTGCTCGGGCAGGCGGTCGCGCGCGGGGTGCGGGTGCTGCTGGTCGTCACAGGCAATCCGCGTCCCGCTTCCGGCGCTCCGCACGAGCCCCGAATGCGCGGCGCGATCCGCGCGGAAATCGGGGATTGGCTGGCCCTGAGCGGCCATGCCGACGCCATTGCCAGCGTCCGCACCGCTCACCCCCGGCATGGGGGCCGGGGGGCGCTCTACATCATCCTGCGCCGCCGCAGATGACCCCAGGCCCTTCGGCCCGGCTTCATATTTGTTAACTTCTTTCCGGCATTGAATTGGGGAGAGAAAGCCGCGCATCGGCGTGGCGGCAAAGATGGGTTTCGGGGTGGCCGCTGGCAACTTCACATTCTGGCGAACCGATTCCTGCCATGCGATCATGGCGGGTATCGTGGTGGGCCTGCTGGCGGGCGGCGGCCTCGTGCTGGCGCGCGCGCTGCATCTCGATCATCGTGGCATCGCCCTCTATGCCGCCGCGATGGGCTCCGTCTTCGCGCTCACCGCCTATCATTTCCTGCGTCGCCGTTTCCTGCCGGTCGATCATGCGGCGGAACGGCTGCGCGCGGCGGCCCATGGCGATTTCCATGCGCCCGTTCCCTCCGCTGTCCGTGCCGCCCTGCCCGATCTCGCCATGGCGATGGAGAGCCTGTTCAGCCAGACGCGCGCCACGCTCGACACTGTGCAGTCGCTGGCGATGCAGGACGGCGTGACGGGCCTCGCCAGCCGGTCCAGCTTTTGCTGCCAGGTGGAATTGCTGCTGGCGGGGCAGGAGAGAAGCGGCCCGGCCGCGATGTTCTTCATCGATCTCGACGGGTTCAAGGCGGTCAACGACACGCTGGGCCACGCGGCGGGCGACCACATATTGTCGCGCGTGGCCGGACGGTTGCGCGAGGTCGTGGCGATGCAGCTCGGCGCGGCATCCGATGCGGTCATCGGGCGCTATGCCGGTGATGAATTCACGATATTCTTCCCCTACATCCCGCCCGAAAGCTCGGCGATGCGAATCGCGCGCGCGGTGCAATATGCGCTGGACGAGCCGTTCGACATCGGTGGCACGCAGGTCGAGATCGGCGGGTCGATCGGCGTCGCCTATTATCCCGAACATGGCGCCACGCTGGCCGCGCTGCTGCGCTCCGCCGATCACGCGATGTACGACGCCAAGCATAGCGGACGCGGGCAGGTGCGGCTCTATTCGGAGGATCTCGCGCTGCGTCTCGCCGGCCGTGCCGAGCTGGAGCGCGACCTGCGGCTGGCGCTGGAGCGCGACGAGTTCCTGCTGGAGTTCCAGCCGCAGATCGATTTCGTCGGCGAACGCGTGGTGGGCGCCGAAGCACTGGTTCGGTGGGAACATCCGCGCCGGGGCCTGCTCATGCCCGATGCCTTCGTCGGATTGGCCGAGGAGACCGGCCTGATCGTGGAACTGGGCGACTGGATTCTCAACCGCGTCTGCCGCACCGCGTCGCGCTGGGCGCGATCGGGCATCGACCAGCGCATTTCGATCAACATCTCGCGCCGCGAACTGGCCCAGCCCGATTTCTTCGACCGCCTGAACCACGCGATGCAGCGCCACGCCACGCCGCCGGAGATGCTGGAACTGGAGTTGACCGAAACGCTGATGATGAAGCTGCGCGGCGACACCTATGCCGCGCTGGTGGGATTGCGCCTGCGCGGGGTCCGTGTCGCTATCGACGATTTCGGCACGGGCTTTTCCAATCTGGCGCAACTGCGCGACCTGCCGATAGACCGGGTGAAGATCGACCGGAGCCTGGTGCGCGACATCGCGATTTCCGCCGAGGCACGCACCATATGCTCGGCCATTGTCGGGCTGGTGCGGGGGTTGGACCTCGCCATGGTGGTCGAAGGCATAGAGAATGAGGAGCAGATCGAACTGCTGCGCGTGATGGGCTGCTCCGTCTTTCAGGGCTTCCACCTGTCCCGCCCTGTTCGGGAAGCCCTTTACCTGGAACGCTTCGGCGCGGCGGAAGAGATGCCGGAAGCGGCCGGGGCGCGAACCTGAGCGGGCCTCAGCCGGCCAGCGCGCGCCGCAGGACCAGCGCGTAGATTTCCTTCAGCCGGTCGAGGTCGGTTATGGCAACCGCCTCGTCCAGCTTGTGCATGGTGGCGTTGCACAGGCCAAACTCGACCACGGGGCACAGCGCCGACAGGAAGCGCGCATCGGAGGTTCCGCCGGTGGTCGATAGGTCCGGCTTCAGGCCCGTCACCTCTCCGATCGCTCCGCCCACCAGCGAGGAGAGCGCGCCGGGGGGCGTGAGGAAGGCCTCGCCGCTGATCTTCGCCTCCAGCCTGCCGCCTTCGCTTTCGACCAGTGCGCGGATGCGCTGCTCCAGCCCCGCGCCCGTATGCATGTCGTTGAAGCGGATCGAGATGCGGGCCCGTGCCTGCGCCGGGATGACATTGGTCGCCTCATTGCCGACCGAGATATCGGTGATCTCGATATTGCTCGGCTGGAACCAGTCATTCCCCTCATCGAGCCGGATCGCCTCGATCGCGGAGAGAATGCGGATGAGGCGCGGGATCGGATTGTCGGCCAGATGCGGATAGGCGACATGGCCCTGCGTGCCATCGACGCTGATCCACATATTGACCGAACCGCGCCGCCCGATCTTCACCATGTCGCCAAGCCGGTGGACGGATGTGGGTTCACCCACGAGGCAGAGGTCGGGCGCGATGCCGCGTTCCTTCATCCGCTCGATGATCGCGCGGGTTCCATGGACCGCCGCGCCTTCCTCGTCGCCGGTGATGAGCAGGCTGATGGTGCCGGGCAGGTCATCCGCCTCTTCCAGCGCGGCGACGAAACTCGCGATGCTGCCCTTCATATCGACCGCCCCCCGGCCGTAGAGCAGGTCTCCGCGCACCTCCGGGACAAAGGCGTCGCTGGTCCACCCGTTTCCCGGTGGCACGACGTCGAGATGCCCGGCAAAGGCGAAATGCGGCCCCTCCCCGTTGTGGCGCAGGGCGATGAGGTTCTCGACCGGGCCGTCCGGCGCCTCCCCGACCACGAAGCGGTCCACCTCGAAGCCCAGCGGCGCCAGCATCGCTTCCAGTTCATCGAAGACCGCGCCGGTGGCCGGGGTGACGGAAGGACAGGCCATCAGCCGCACGGCAAGGGCGGCGGGCGTGTTCGCGACGATATTGGACAGGGTCATGCCGATCCGATAGCGAAGGATTTTGAAAAGCGCCAGAGCGGGCCGGAACGGGGAACAGTCATGCCCAGGGTGTATATCGATGCCATAGCCATGCCAACGCAACCGGCTATCCGGCATTCCCTGCGGAGCCGGCGCGGGGGCGGGCGGCGGGGCTGTGCCATTATCGCGATATCGACATGCTGCCCGAGGGCGAAAAGGGCTTTACCCGCAGGGACGGTTCCGCTTTTGCGGAAAGCCGCCGCTGAGCGAAGGAGTGCCCGCGAGTGACCGAAGCCGACGCCAATGCCAATGCCGATCTGGCCGCGCTGGTGCGCACCATAGCCGACCATCCCCGGCCCGGCATACTCTTCCGCGACGTTTCGACCCTGCTGCTGGACGGATGGGGCTTCCGCTCCGCGATCGACCGGCTGATCGCGACGCTGGACGCTGACCGCATCGATCTGATCGCCGGGATAGAGGCGCGTGGTTTCATCGTCGCCTCGGCGCTGTCCTATGCGTTGACAAAGGGGAAGATCATGCTGCGCAAGTCCGGCAAGTTGCCCGGCGAGGCTGTCGGCATCGATTATGCGCTGGAATATGGCATCGACCGGATCGAGATGCATGTCGATGCGGTGCGGCCAGGTACGCGCGTGCTGCTGGTGGATGACCTGATCGCGACCGGCGGCACGGCGGCGGCTGGCGTGGGCCTGCTGCGGGGGCAGGGTGCGGTGGTCGAGGAAGCGCGCTTCCTTGCCGATCTGCCCGATCTGGGCGGCGCGCGGAAACTGGCCGCGCAGGGCGTCGCGTGCCGCGCCTTGCTTGCTTTTCCGGGGCATTGACGATGCGGATTGCGATCATCGCCGGGGTGGAGGAAGAGGAAGCGGCATTCCTGCCGGGGCGGCAGGAGCGGGTCGAGCAGCATGGGCATCTTTCCGTCCGCATGTTGGATCATGGCGGCCACCGGATCGCCATCGGCTGTTGCGGCGTCGGCAAGGTGAACGCGGCGAGCGCGGCCACGCTGCTGGCGACGCTGCACCGGGCGGAGTTGTTGATGATCATCGGCACGGCGGGCCGACTGTCGGCGCGGGAGGGCGATTGCTTCCTGATCGGGGAGGCGGTGCAGGGGGATTATGGCGCTCAGCGGCCCGGCGGCTTCACCCATTATACCGCCGGAAGCTGGCCCATCGGTCCGGCGCGGGTGGAGGCTTTCCGGGCCTGGCCGCTGCCGGATATCGGCCTGCCGCGCGCGCGGATCGTCACCGGCGACGCCTTCATCGAATGCCCGGATCATTCGCTGCGGCTGCGTGAGGGGCTGGCGGGCGATCTGGTCGATATGGAGACCGGCGCGCTGGCGCAGGTGGCTCAGCGTCTCGGCCTGCGCTGGGCGGCGATCAAGGCCGTGACGGATGACGCCAACGGCGCCAGCGTCGGCGATTTCCAGACCAACCTGCTCCGTGCCGCCCGTCGTGCCGCCCGTCGTGCCGCCGAGGCGGCGGAGCGGAGCATCGCGTTGCTTTGAGGAGGCTGCCAGGTCACATCACCCGTAATCCGGCCCCTGCTCATATTGGTCGAGCACCCAGCTTTCGCTCTTCGCGCCCTCGACCCATTCGACCATCCAGGGATGGGAGAGCATCGCCTCCACATAGTCCTTCGCCACGCCCTCGACCGGCAGGCTATAGCCGTGGATGCGGAAGACGACCGGGGCGAACATGATGTCCGCCGCGCCGAATGCCCCGAACAGGAAAGGCCCGCCCGCGCCGAAACGGCCCCGCGCCTCGTCCCACAGCGCATGGATGCGGGAGAGGTTTTCCAGCACCGCCTCGCTGGGCGCCTGCGGGGGAAAGATGCTGCGCACGTTCATCGGGCAGGCCTTGCGCAGCGGAACATAGCCGCTGTGCATTTCCGCCGCCATGGATCGCGCGAGCGCGCGGGCGGCCTTGTCCGTGGGCCAGAACAGGCGGTTGCCGGTCACGTCGTTCAGATAATCGACGATGGCGATGCTGTCCCACACCGCGATCCCGCCATCCCACAGTGTCGGAATCTTGCCGTTGGAGACGGCGAGGTCGGGCTGGATCCGCCGCTCAGGCCAGGCCTCGTCATACATCGGCACGACCAGTTCCTGATGGGGAAGGCCGGATTGCTTCACCGCCAGCCAGCCGCGCAGCGACCAGCTGGAATAGGCCTTGTTGCCGATGATGATCTTCAACATGCGAGGGTACTCCTTGCGCGGGGAGACGATAACGGACCCTAACGCGGATTCCGGCGCCGGGCCAAAGGCAAAATGACGCCTGTCCGCGGGCCGCTCAGTCCAGCGCCTCGATCACCGCCGCGCGCAGTTCGGGGATGCCCATGCCCTTTTCGGAGGAGGTCGCGATGATCTCCGGATGAGCCGCCGGGTGGGTGCGCGCCTCGGCGACGGTGCGCCCGGTCACGGCGTCAAGCTCGCTGGCCTTCACCTTGTCGGCCTTGGTGAGGACGAGGCGATAACTGACCGCCGCGTCGTCCAGCATCTTCATCACCTCGCGGTCCACGTCCTTGATGCCGTGGCGGCTGTCGATCAGCACCAGCGCGCGTTTCAGCACGGCCCGCCCGCGCAGATAATCGTTCACGAGGAAGCGCCACTGCTTCACCACGTCCTTCGGCGCCTTCGCATAGCCATAGCCCGGCATGTCGACGAGGCGGAAGATCAGGGGATCGCCGATGTCGAAGAAGTTCAGTTCCTGCGTCCGTCCCGGCGTGTTCGAGGTGCGGGCGAGGCCGTTGCGGTTGGTCAGCGCGTTGAGCAGCGAGGACTTGCCGACATTGGACCGACCGGCGAACGCCACTTCCTTCACCACCGGATCGGGCAGGAACTTCAGCGACGGCGCGGATCGCAGAAAGGCGACCGGCCCGGCGAAAATGCGCCGGGCGGTCTCGATCGGGTCGTCCATGCCGTCCCGGAAAACGCCGTCGCCGGGCTCGCTCACTTGGCGACAGCCTGCTTGAGCTGCGGGTGACGGCTGTAGAGCCACTTCTGTTGCGCGATGGTCAGCAGGTTGGAGGTGATCCAGTAGATCAGCAAGCCCGCCGCGAACGGAGCCATGATGAACATCATCATCCACGGCATGATCGCGAAGATCTGCTTCTGCATATCGTCCATCGGCGCGGGGTTGAGCCTGAACTGCAACCACATGGTGATGCCGAGGATGATCGCGAGCACGCCGATCGCCAGGAAACCGGGCGGGTTGAAATCCAGCAGGCCGAACAGGTTCAGCACATGCAGCGGATCGGGCGCGGAAAGGTCGCGGATCCAGAGGATGAACGGCTGGTGCCGCATTTCGATGGTGAGTTGCAGCACCTTGTACAGCGCGAAGAAGATCGGGATCTGGAGGAAGATCGGCAGGCAGCCGGAGAAGGGATTGACCTTTTCCTTGCGGTAGAGGTCCATCAGCTCCTGTTGCAGCTTCGGCTTGTCGTCCTTGTGCCGTTCCTGAAGCTCCTTCATCTTCGGCTGGAGCGCGCGCATCGCGGCCATGGACGAGAATTGCTTCTGCGCGATCGGGAACATCAGCGCCCGCACGATGAAGGTCAGGCAGATGATCGCCACGCCGAAATTGCCGATGACCGTGAACAGCCAGTGCAGCAGCGCGAAGATCGGCTTTTCGAACCAGTAGAACCAGCCCCAGTCGATCGCCCGGTCGAACAGCGGCACGCCGGCGGCCTGATAGGCCTCCAGCGTCTTGACCTCCTTCGCGCCGACGAACAGGCGGGAGGTGTGGGTGACGGCCTTGCCCGGCGCCAGCAGCGTGGGCGTCAGGCTGAAATCGGTCTGGTAACCGGAGCCCGCACCCTTGCGGAACTGGCCGTCGAAGCGGGCCTGCTGGTCGGGGATGAGGGCCGAGAGCCAATATTTGTCGGTGAAGCCGATCCAGCCGCCGGTGCTGGCGATCGCCGCGGGACTCTCGCCCTTGTCGAGATCCTTGTAATCCACGTCATAATTGGCCGCGCCGTTGAACACGCCCATCGGGCCGATATGGATGGTCCAGGTGTCGGGATCGACCGGCTTGTCGGCACGGCTGATGAAACCGTAGGTGCGCACGCCTATCGTGCCGGTGCCGATGTTCGACACCTTCTGCGCGGCGGTGATCATATAGTCCTTGTCGACCGACAGGGCGATCTCGAACAGTTGGCCGCGTCCGTTGTTCCAGCTCAGCGTGACCGGCGTGTCGGGCGTCAGCTTCGTGCCGCTCGCCTGCCAGAGCGTGTCGCCATTGGGGGCGGCGAGCCCGTCGCCGGACCAGCCGAAGCCGGCGAAATAGGCTTCCTTCGTGCCGCCGGGCGAAAAGAGGGTGATGGCGGCGGAATTCTTCTCCACCGTCTCGCGATAGGTAGGCAGCGTGATGTCGTCGATCCGCGCGCCCTTGAGCGCGATGGAACCGCGCAGCTTGGGCGTTTCGATCGCGACGCGCGGGCTCTCCGCCAATACGGTCGCGCGGGGGCGAATCGCCGCCGGGGCCTGCGCGGCGGGCGCGCCGGGGGCCGGCTGGTGTCCCGCCTGCTGCTGCGCGACGGGCTTTGCCGTGTTGGGGAAGAGTTTTTCCGCGATATAGGGCCAGCCGAACAGGATCAGCGCGGTCAGCAGCATCGCGATTATGACATTCCGCTTGTCGTCCACTGTGGAATTGCTCCCCAAAATCACCTTGCCCGCGCGGTTCCAGACCGGGCGGTATCGCATTTCTATCGTTCAGGGAACCGGATCATGGCCCGATCCGCCCCATGGATGGCAGCGCAATAGCCGTTTCAGTGCCAGCCAGCTACCCCGAACCGCGCCATATTTTCGCAATGCCTCAATGGCATATTGCGAACAGCCTGGATGATAGCGGCAGGTGGGCGGCAGGATGCGCGACGGGCCGACCTGCCAGAAGCGAGCGACGAGGATGAGCAGCCGGGCGATCATCGCTTTGCGGCACGGCCCTTGCCGCGCCCGTTCCTGCCCCGGCGCTCGGCATGGCGGCGGTCGCGTTCCAGTTCCTTTTCGCCGGGCGGAGCGGAAAGGCGGGCGAGCGCCTTTTGCAGTTCCCGGCCCAGCGCCGCATACTCGCGCTCTATGCCGCCGTCGCGGCCGATCAGCACATGGTCGGCGCCGGTTATGCCGGACTGCGGCAATATCTCCCGCGCGAGCGCGCGAAAACGGCGCTTCATCCGGTTACGGACGACAGCGCCGCCAATCTTCTTCGTTACCGTGATGCCCAGCCGGATGGCGGGGTCGCCATCCTGACGCTCGCGCACGAGCAGGACGAAGCCCGGCATCGGCTGCCGCCGCCCCTTGTTGCAGGCCAGAAAGTCCGCGCGCTTGCGCAGGACGGCGACCTTGATGGGGCGGGGCGGCGCGGCGGGCTCGCCGCCGTCGTTCAGGCGCTCAGGCTCTTGCGGCCACGCGCGCGGCGCGCACGCAGGACCTTGCGGCCGCCCGGCGTCGCCATGCGGGCGCGGAAACCGTGACGCCGCTTGCGGACCAGATTG
>Ga0182737_1003502_pt1 | contig 11490 bp, 8 predicted proteins | sample eDN5th30CBELigOP_FD_128878 | JGI IMG/M metagenome (GOLD analysis project Ga0182737, IMG submission 128878) | Enriched Organic Plus compost microbial communities from Emeryville, California, USA - eDNA 5th pass 30_C BE-Lig OP (version 2) (version 2) ... | reverse complement strand
CTTGAACTCGGGGTGCGCGCCGACCTTGGTTGCAACGACGACTGTGCCGCGGTTGGCGCGCTTGCGCATCCACTCGCCGATGATGGTTTCCGATTCGCCGCCGCGGTTGCCGGGCACCCAGGCGGAATACGAGTCGGCGGTGTCGATAAAGTTCCCGCCCTTCTCGGCGAACGCGTCGAGCACGTGTTCCGAGGTCGGCACGTCCGCGGTCATGCCGAACACGTTGCCGCCCAGCCCGAGCGGAAAGATGTCGAGGTCGGAATTCGCAATACGGGTCATTGAAAGCTCCATGAGTTTGATGCTGCCACACTACAAGTTTCAGTCCCCAAACACGCTCTCGCTATCGCTTTCGCTTTCGCTTTCGATCTGTTTTGCGGCAACCCGGGGGGAACGGCCGAGAGCGAATGCGTTAGCGAGAGCGAGAGCGTGTTTGGGGGCGTGAGCGAAAGCGTTAGCGAGAGCGGGAGCGTGTTTGGGGGCGTGAGCGAAAGCGTTAGCGAGAGCGAGAGCGTGATGGGGGGGGAACCGAAAGTGCGGTTTTCGGCTAATCTTAGCCGGACGCATGGCGCAGAACATGACATTGCGCCCGCGGATCGTCCACCTGTGCGAGTGCGTGAACCCGTGAGTTTCGGCGATAACCGACATCTGCTGCGAAAAGCAGGCTGGGCTGTCCTGCTGGTTCTTGTGCTGTCGAGCGTCGATGCGGCAGCGGGGCAGGCTGCGGCACAGCAGACCGACACACGTAGCAGTAGCGAACCGGGGCAAAGGCCGCGGGTCGGGCTGGTCCTGAGCGGCGGGAGTGCGAAGGGGCTGGCGCACATCGGCGTGATCCAGGCGCTCGAAGAGCTGGGCGTCGGGGTCGATGTGGTGACGGGCACGAGTATGGGCGGGCTGGTCGGCGGGTTGTACGCATCGGGGTACGACGCGCGGGAGATCCAGCGGATCGCGGGGGAGCAGGACTGGACGGACCTGTTCACGGATGCGCCTGAGCGGCAGTTCCTGACGCCGGACCGCCGAGCGGATGCGGCGCGCACGGTGTTCGCGGTGCCGCTGCGTGGGGGCGGGCTCACGCTTCCGGGCGGCGTTGTCAGCGGGCAGAATATCATGCGGCTGATCCAGCGGCTGACCTGGCCGGTGCAGACGGTGCACGATTTCCGACGCCTGCCGATCCCGTTTGCGGCGGTGGCGACGGACCTCGAGACGGGTGACGCAGTCGTGCTCGACTCGGGCGTGCTGGCGGAAGCGATGCGTGCAACGATCGCGCTGCCGGGCGGGATCGCGCCGTACCGGCTGAATGGTCGACTGCTCGCCGACGGCGGGATCTCGCGCAACCTGCCGGCCGAGGATGCACGTGCACTGGGCGCAGACTTCCTGATCTGCAGCGATGTCACGCGTCCGCGCGGGCGCGCCGAACGACTGCAATCGATCTTCGACATCCTGAACCAGACGATCACGCTCGAAGTCGAGAAGAACACCGAGCCGCAGCGTCGTCTGTGCGATGTGCTGATTCGGCCGGAACAGGATGGACTCACCGGCTTCGATTTCGGCGCGACCGACGAATGGGTTCGCCGTGGCATCGAGGCCACGCAACTGCATGCGGAAACATTGCAACGAATCGCGGGTCCGCGTGGTGCTCGTTTCACGGCACGCACACCGTTCCTCCCCGACTCGCTGGTCGCAACGCGCATCGAAGTGCGGGGCGTGCTCGATCCTGCGAAACGGATCGTCGAACGCGCGATCGATCTGCCTTCACCTACCGTGGTCGATGCGCAAAAACTCGATGCTGCGCTCGCACGGCTGTATGCGACCGATCTCTTCGCACAGGCGATCTACCGCGTCGAAACCGAGGCTGGCGACACGACGGTTGTGTTCGACATCAGGGAAGGTGCAAACGATCAGATCGGGTTGGGCATTCGGTTCGACGATCATCGCAAGGCGGCGCTGCTGTTCAGCGGCACGTTGCACAACCGGCTGAGTTACGGCTCTACCATGCAACTCGATCTGCGACTCGGCGAGGAGTTGCAGGCGCGTGCGCGGTTTCTGCCTGGGCTGGGTATTCGTTCACCAGTCAGTCTGGGCGCGGAAGCGCGGCACACGCGTGCGGTGTTCGATGTGTTCGACAACGATCGTCAGGTTGCGGAGATCCGGGCGCGTGTGTCCGAGGCGGCTGGACTGCTCGCGTCGCCGATCGGCAGAACCACCGCCGCGGGACTGCGGCTCGGCATCGAATACCTGAACGCACACACGAGCATCGCGCCGGAAGACACGGCGCAGGATGAGTTCAGTCTGACCGCGGCGGGCGAGCTGTGGCGCAACACGCTGAACCGGAACACCTATCCGACGCGCGGCGTCGCGCTGCATGTGCAGAGTCTGTGGGCAGAACGCATCGGCGAAGGCGAGTTCTGGACGCAGCACATCTTCAACCTCGAGCGCGTGTTCCCGGTTGCACGGCGCACTGCGGTACGTGCACAGGTTTACCTTGGTGCGGCCACCGGCGACGAGGTGCCGATCCATCGACTGTTCTTCCTCGGTGGAGCCTACCCGACCGCAATTTTCGGCGAGAGTCAGCCAGCGTTCTGGGGACTTCGTCCACAGGAACGTTTTGGAAAAGCCGCGCAGGTGTTTCGCGTTTCCGTGCAGCAGCGGATCCGGGGGCGCATCCACGCGATCGCCGGACTCAATGCAGGCAACACGCTGGCTGAATGGAGCTGGCCGGACGGCTACCTCGTCGGCTGGGGTGTTGCCGTGGGTTCATCGACCGCCATCGGACCGATCGAGCTGACGCTTCACGGCCGCGGCCCGGACAACAAACTGCTGCTCGACCTGAACATCGGGTACGTGTTCTGACGCATCGAACACTCGGCACTTGCAGGCCGATTGTATTTTTTGCGATAAGGAACACGACAGCGCACGGGAGAACCGGATGACAGAACGACGCTACAACGATGACGAGATCGCGCGAATCTTCGATCACGCGACCGCCCGGCAGATCGCGCTGCAGCGTGCGTCGCCGCAATCCGGGCTCACGTTGAGCGAGTTGCAGCAGATCGCGGCGGACGTCGGCATCGAGCCGGATCTCGTCGCACACGCCGCTGCGGACATGCGCCACGAAGCAGTCCAATCCCTCAGCAACGAATCGGCTGGCGGAATCTCGCTGCGTGTTGCGCGAACCGTAGAACTCGAGCGCGAACTCACCGAAGCCGAATGGGAACAACTGGTCGCAACGTTGCGCATGACCTTCAATGCACACGGCAGGCTCCAGACCGACGGGCGCACGCGTCGCTGGTCAAACGGAAATTTGCAGGCGACACTCGAACCGGGTGAACACGGGCATCGGCTTCGTCTTTCGACGATGAAAGGCAACGCGAGATCGCTTCTCGGTCTCGGTGCCGCGACGCTGTCAATTTCGGCGGCGCTGTTCTCGGTTTCGCTGGCGACACCCGTGGATGTGCTGCCGATCTGGGTGCCGGTGATGGGGATTGTGCTCGGTACCGGGACAATCGGCGGTACACTCGCATCGCTGCGCGACTGGTCGCGGCGACGCGCGGAGCAGATGAAGCAGATCGCGGAGCGAGTCGCCGACTGGTAATTCGCACAACGGCAACAAACACATAGAGGGTGGGATGGAGATCGGGATCTACTCGTTCGTTGAGCGAACGCCGGAATCGGGCACCGGACGACTGCTCAGCCCGGAAGAACGCGTGCGCAATCTGCTCGAGGAAATCGAACTTGCGGACCAGGTCGGACTCGACGTCTTCGGCATCGGTGAACACCATCGCCCCGACTACATCTCATCCTCGCCCGCGGTGCTTCTGGCCGCTGCAGCCACGCGCACGAAGCGGATCCGCCTGACCAGCGCGGTGACCGTGCTCAGCTCGGATGATCCGGTGCGTGTGTTCCAGGACTTTTCAACGCTCGACCTGGTCTCGAACGGTCGCGCGGAGATCATGGCCGGGCGCGGTTCGTTCATCGAATCGTTCCCGCTTTTCGGTTACGACCTCAACGACTACAACGAGCTGTTCACGGAAAAGCTCGAGCTGCTGCTCGAACTGCAGAAGAACGAGCGCGTGAGCTGGCGTGGCGGGCATCGCCCGGCAATCGACAACCTCGGCGTGTACCCGCGTCCGGTGCAGCAGCCGCTGCCGGTGTGGATCGCGGTCGGCGGCACGCCGCAGTCGGTGGTGCGCGCGGCCACTCTCGGACTGCCGATGGCGCTCGCGATCATCGGCGGGATGCCCGCACGCTTCGTCCCGTTCGTCGACCTCTACCGCGAAACCGCACGGCGCGCGGGCCACGACCCCGCGAAGATGAAGGTCAGCATCAACTCGCACGGGTTCATCGCGGACGATTCGCAGCAGGCCGCCGATGCAGCGTTTCCTCCGTATCTCGATGTGATGGGCCGCATCGGCCGCGAGCGCGGCTGGGCGCCGCCGACACGTCAAGCCTTTGAGGCGGAGCGCTCCGCACGCGGTGCACTGCTGGTCGGCAGCCCGCAGGAAGTGATCGACAAGATGATGTTCGAGTACGAACTGTTCCGGATGGATCGCTTCCTCATCCAGCTTAGCGTCGGCACGATGCCACACGACCAGATGCTGCGCGCGATCGAACTGCTGGGCACCGAAGTCGCTCCGGTCATCCGACGCGAGACGGCTGCGTTTTCGCAGGAGTAATTCGCCTGCGAGCGCAACAGCCATGGCGTTGCGTGGTATTACAAGGCTGGGACGTTCGTTTCAGAAAGCAGTACACAGGAAGTTGAGATAATGCAGTCACGACATTCCGGATCGGCCGGCGTTGCCGAGCGATCACCGGACGGGTTCGATACTGAGTTTTCACGCGAGGACCGGCTGCGGCTCGCGGTGATCGTTGCCAGCACACGACCGGGACGTGCGGCGCCTTTCGTCGCGAACTGGTTCGAAGCGCAGGCGCAGCAGTTCGGTCGGTTCGAAGTCGAGATGATCGACCTCGCGGAACTCGCACTCCCGCTGTTCGATGAGCCGGCACATCCGCGTTTGCGGCAGTACGGCAACGAGCATACGAAGCGCTGGAGCGAAACCGTCGCGCGCGCCGATGCATTCGTGATCATCACGCCCGAGTACGATCACGTGCCCCCCGCCGCACTGACCAACGCGCTGCAGTACCTGATGCAGGAGTGGGCCTACAAGCCGGCCGGGTTCGTGAGTTACGGCGGCGTGTCCGCGGGATTGCGCGGTGTCCAGCAGACGAAGCTGCTGCTGAACGCACTGCGGATGGTGCCGGTGCTCGAAGCGGTGTCGATCCCGTTCTTCGCGCAACACATCGACCGCGAGAAGGGGTCGTTCGAGCCGGGGGAGACGCAGGAAAAGGCAGCGCAGGCCATGCTCGCGGAGCTTCACAAGCTCGCAACCGCACTCAGGCCGCTGCACACGCCGATTCACCTGGAACGTCAGACCACACACGCAACACGCTGAAGGATTCGGTCAGAAGCATGAAAATCGAAATTTTCTCGGACATCGCATGTCCGTGGTGTTATATCGGCGAGGTGCGATTCGAACGCGCGCTCGCTGCCTTCCCTGGACGCGCTGCTGTCGAAGTCGTGTACCGGCCGTATCAGCTCGATCCGTCCGCACCGGCGCAGGCGATTCCGCTGAAGGAAAACCTCGCACGCAAATTCGGCGCGGGCAGGGACAGCGCATTGCAGCGCGTCAGCGACGCGGCCGAAGGCGAGGGCATCGTGTTCGACTGGGATCGTGCGCTCGCGGTAAACACACGCGAGGCGCACCGACTGATGCGGCTCGCGCGCACCGAGTACGACGCCGACGTGCAGCAGTCGCTGCTGCACCGACTGTTCGAAGGCTACTTCACGCAGGGTGCCGATGTCGCCAGCCACGAGCAGCTCACCGGGATGGCGGTGCAGGCCGGTATGGACGCCACCCGCGTCCGCGAGTACCTCGCGTCGGATGACGGAAACGACGAGTTGAGCGAAGAACTCGAGTACGCGCGCCAGCTCGGGATCACCGCCGTACCGACGTTCGTCTTCAACGGCCAATACGCCGTGCAGGGCGGACAACCGGCGTCGGTCTTCCTGCAGGCACTCGAGGAAGTACAGCGGCGCACCACAGCCGAGCCCACGGCTGACGCGGGGGCCTGCGGCGACGACGGTTGCGAATTGTAGATGCGGATCCGGTGGCGGTTGCGGGGGCGTGAACCGCGAGCCGCCAGCGCCCACGCAACCGTAGCCGGCTGAAAGCGGCTCGGGGCTTGCGGCGGTCAATGCGCATGCAGAATCGTCCGGGGATGGAAACGGAACAGCGAAGGCTGGGGCGTGCACCGTGGCGCCTCGCGGTGGCGTTCGTAATCCTGACCCTGGTCGCGCTGAGCCTGGTGCCGTGGCTGGTGCAGCGTCGTGTCAATGCGTTGCGCGCGCGGATCGGGTCGGCGGAGCCGGCGCGGACGCTGGTGACGCGGTGGCAGTTCCATCTGGTCCGCGAGATCGCGGCGATTGACGAGATGCTGCTCTCGGGCGACACGACGGAGCTGCGCGTCTACCTCTACTCTGCTTCGCGGGAACGCGCGACTTCAGCGCAGCTCGAGCAGCTCGCCGTGGACCTGGGTCCAACCGTGGTCGCGGCGGTTGCGCGGGCGCGTGCACTCTCCGACCGCTGGCATACGCGCGTCAGCCAGGAGCAGGTTCGTACGATCCAGGGGCGGGCGAGGCTGACCGGCTTGCCGCGCGAGTTGGAGCTGTTCAACGAGGTGCTCGAGGCCGTATCGAATGTCGACTCTGCAATTGCGGTCGTAGGCGAGCGCAATCTCGCTGCGATCCGAAGCGCAGAGCGGGCTGGAATCGTCACGACGTTCATCCTGGGTGCACTCGCGCTGATTGCGTCGGCGGCGGTAGTTGGGATCGAGGCGCGGGTGCGCCGTTTCGCGGCCGAGGCGGAACGCCGACGTGCGGAAACGGAGGCCGCGCTGGCGGAAACGGCGCGCGTCGAAGAAGCGAGAGCGCGTCTGATCCGGGGGATCACGCACGATGTGAAGAACCCGCTGGGCGCGGCACGCGGCTACACCGAACTGCTGACGCTCGAGGTGAAAGCGCCGCTGGCCGACGAGCAGAAGCCGCTGGTCGAAGGTGTGGAGCGTTCGATCAATCAGGCGCTCGCGATCATTGACGATCTGCTCGAGGTCTCACGTGCGGAGAGTGGCACGCTCAGCCTGAATCCCGTGCGGGTCGACCTGAACGAACTCGCGCAGGCCGCGCTCGATGCGTACCGCGCATCGGCAAGGGCTGCGGGGCACACTGTCGAGTTCAGGGTTCTGGACGGCACGTTGAGCCTCACCACCGACACGGCGCGTGTGCGCCAGGTCCTCGATAACCTGCTGACCAACGCGATCAAGTACACTCCCGCACCCGGCACCATCACCGTGATGACGAATCGTGAAGAGCGCGGGGATCCCGGGATCGGTCCGTGGGCGACGGTTGCGGTCGCTGACAACGGTCCAGGCATTCCGGCCGAGGCGCGTGAAGCGATCTTCGAGGAGTACACGCGACTGGAGCGTACGAGTGCGGAAGGTCATGGACTTGGGCTCGCAATTGCGCGTCGGCTCGCGCGCAGACTCGGTGGCGACCTGACGCTTGCGGATACCGGACCCGGCGCAACGTTCGTGCTCTGGCTGCCGATGCGCGAAAGATGAGCCGCTCCGTGCACAGCGCCTGACCGCGCCTTAGCTTGGACGATGTTTCCGGGGGCGCGGGTGGAATGGTAAACGAGCCACACAGACAGACGGTCGAAGCGGTTGCGACCGCACTTGGAACGGATCTGCAGCGCGGCCTTTCAGAAGCCGAAGCGGCCCGGCGGCTTTCCGAATACGGCCGCAACGAACTCCCGACCGAAAAACCGGTCCCCGCCTGGCGCAGGTTCCTCGCCCAGTTCCAGGATGTGCTCGTTGTCCTGCTGCTGATCGCGACCGCAATTTCGATGGTGCTGTGGGCGATCGAGCGCGACACGGCGCTGCCCTACGAAGCGATCGCGATCTTCGCAGTCGTGCTGCTCAACGCAACGATGGGCTTCATCCAGGAGACACGTGCGGAAGCGGCGATCACCGCACTGCGCGCACTCTCCGCCCACGAAGCCGCCGTGATCCGTGACGGTACACGTCGTCGAATTCCTGCCGCCGAGCTGGTTCCCGGCGACCTGATCCTGATCGAAGAAGGCGACACGATTCCCGCGGATGCGCGACTCGTCGAATCGCATGCACTGAACGTGGCGGAAGCGGCACTGACCGGAGAAAGCCTGCCGGTCACGAAGGACACCGCACCACTGCCGGAGGTCGTCGCGCTCGGGGATCGCATGAACATGGCGTTCAGCGGGACGGCCGCGACGTACGGCCGCGGGCGCGGCATCGTCGTCGCGACGGGGCTCGCAACCGAGATGGGGCGCATCGCGGAGCTGCTCAGCGAGACCCACGCGGAAACGACGCCGCTGCAGCACGAACTCGATCGCACCGGCAAACTGCTCGGGATTATCGTCGTTGCGATTGCGGTCGTGATGATCGCAACAATTCTGCTGGTCGAACACATCAGCAGCGCCGCGGGCATCTTCGACGTGCTGATCCTCGGGGTGGCACTCGCCGTCGCGGCGGTGCCGGAGGGACTGCCCGCCGTGGTGACCGCCGTGCTTTCGGTCGGCGTGCAGCGCATGGCAAAACGCAACGCCATCGTACGCCACCTCGCCGCGGTCGAAACGCTCGGGTCGGCGAGTGTCATCGCCTCCGACAAGACCGGCACACTCACAAAAAACGAGATGACCGTGCGCGTCGTGGTCACGGCCAGCGGACGTGTTGTGTTCGGCGGATCGGGGTACGCGCCGACCGGTGCGGTCCGCCGCGACGATGATGCCCCGATCGACGACACGCTGCGCGCCGAACTCGAACGTGCCCTCGCCGTTGCGGATCGTGCCAACAATGCCGCGGTGGAGGAGCGCGATGGGGTGTGGCACGCGCAGGGCGATCCTACCGAGGCTGCGCTCATCGTCGCGGCCCGAAAGGCGGGACTCCGGTCTGAAGAGCTCGACGCGCGACTCCCGCGCGTGGACGAGGTCCCGTTCTCATCGGAACGCAAGCTGATGAGTACCATCCATCGCGATGCGACCGGCGATCAGCGACTCGTCGTCTTCACCAAAGGTGCGCCGGATGTGCTGCTCACCCACTGTACCCGTGAACTGATCGGCGACGAGGTCCGTCCGCTGACGGAGAGTCGGCGTGCCGAAATCATGCGTGCCAATGAGTCGCTGGCCGACCAGGCCCTGCGCACACTCGCTGTTGCAGGACAGTTCCTGACCGAGCATGAACTCGACGCCCTCGATCACAGCAGCGTCGAACAGAACCTCGTCTTCCTCGGTCTGATCGGCATGATCGATCCGCCTCGCGAGGAAGCCCGCGCTGCCGTCGCGCGCGCACGCAGCGCCGGGGTCCGGCCGATCATGATCACGGGCGATCACCCGCGCACCGCTGCGGTCATCGCGCGTGAACTCGGGATCACCGACGATCGTCGCGCCATCACCGGTGCTGAACTCGAGGCGATGCCGGAGGAAGAGCGGGAGCGCACCGTGCGCGACGTGTCGGTTTATGCGCGCGTGAATCCCGAGCACAAGCTGCGCATCGTCAATGCACTGAAGCGCCGCGGCGACATCGTCGCGATGACCGGCGATGGTGTGAACGATGCGCCCGCGCTGAAGAGCGCCGACATCGGCGTCGCGATGGGCATCACCGGCACCGACGTTTCGAAAGAAGCCGCCGACATCGTGCTCACCGACGACAACTTCGCGTCGATCGTCGCGGCTGTCGAAGAAGGTCGCGCCATCTTCGCCAACATACGCAAATTCCTGCGCTACCTGCTCTCGTCCAACATCGGCGAAGTGCTGACGATGTTCTTCGGCGTGCTGCTCGCATCGCGCATCGGACTCGAAGCGGCTGAAGGCGGTGTGGTCCTGCCGCTCATCGCAACACAGATCCTCTGGATCAACCTGGTCACCGACGGCCCGCCCGCGCTCGCGCTCGGCCTCGACCCGGCCGACGCAACGCTGATGCATCAGCCGCCGCGCCCACGCGGCGAAAGTGCGATCACACTGCGGATGTGGCGCGGCATCGCGCTGGTCGGCGTCGTAATGGCGGTCGGCACACTGCTCGTGCTCGACGCATCGCTGCCGGGTGGACTCATCGCAGGCACAGGCACACTCGAGTACGGCCAGACCATGGCGTTCACCACACTCATGCTGTTCCAGATTTTCAACGTGCTGAACGCACGGTCCGACGAACGCAGCGCGTTCACCGGACTCTTCCAGAACCACTGGCTCTGGATAGCGATCGGCATCTCGCTCGCACTTCAGGTGCTCGTGATCTACGCGCCCTTCCTGCAACCCGCATTCGGCACCGTCCCACTCACCCTGCTGGACTGGGCCAGGTGCACCGTTGCTGCGAGTTCAGTCCTTTGGGTCCGCGAAGTGAGTAAGTGGTTGCTGAGGTCTCGAGACGCCGGTTAGCGGGAACGCAGGTCGAACTGAGGCGGGGGTCGGGGGCGGCCCCCGCCTGTTACGGCGTAGACTCCCGCCGGGATCCACCACCCGGTTGAGGCGTGGGATCCCGGCAGGATCCGCCACCGGTTGAGGCGCGTGGGATCCCGGCAGGATCCGCCGCCTGTTGAGGCGTGGGATCCCGGCGGGATCCGCCGCCTGTTGAGGCGTGGGATCCCGGCGGGATCCGGCATCGCGGCTACTGCTGGATCGTCATCGGGACCGATCCGTACTGCTCGATCTCGCTGGCGAGCGCCATCGCATCGCCGACGTTCATGCGCAGGCAGCCGTGCGATGCGGCGGTACCGATCGAGCCTGGCGCATTGGTGCCGTGAATGTAGTAGTCCGGATACTGGAAGTAGATCTTCACGCCCTGCATCGGGTTTTCCGGATCACCGGCCTCGCGCGGGATCTCGTCGCGGGCCCAATCGGACTTCGGCGGTACCCAGCGCGGGCCCCACTCGATTTTGCCCGTCTGGAAGCTGCCGGTTGGCGTGGGGAAGTCGTCGCGGCCGACGGCGACCCCATAGGTCTCGGTCAGCTCGCCGTTCTTGTACACCATCAGTTGACGTTCCGACAGATCGACCGTGATGCTCATCGGCGGATCGAGGAACCTGCCCAGCACATGCTCGCGATTGGCGACGGCCGCAACCATCGGCACCAGCACGAGCATCATCAGAATCGAAACGATTCGGCGGTTCGACATGCGCATTTCTGCCTCCTGTTCGAACTACCGAAATTTCGCTCCTCCTGTTGGCTTCGGGGATACGCCTCTGGTCCGACCTGGTCCGGCGCGACGCGATTCGCATTGAGATGATGCCTTGCCTTCAGTGGTAATCGGCGCTGGTGGCGCTGGTGGCGCTGGTGGCGGTGTGGCGGTGGGGCGGTGTGGCGCTGGTGGCGCTGGTGGCGCTGGTGGCGCTGGTGGCGCTGGTGGCGCTGG
>Ga0182737_1003501_pt1 | contig 11496 bp, 5 predicted proteins | sample eDN5th30CBELigOP_FD_128878 | JGI IMG/M metagenome (GOLD analysis project Ga0182737, IMG submission 128878) | Enriched Organic Plus compost microbial communities from Emeryville, California, USA - eDNA 5th pass 30_C BE-Lig OP (version 2) (version 2) ... | reverse complement strand
CTTGCTGCCATCGGCGAAGGTGTACTCGGTGGAGTAGGTATCGAAGTTCTGGTCGACGTTGTCGCCGCGGTAGTGGCGGCCGCCGCTGCTCTTGGCTTCCACCGGCCAGGCGTTCTTCATCCAGCAGCATTCGTCGATGTTGTGGATGAGGAAGTCGCTGTATGCGCCGCCGCTCGCCCACAAAAACGCGTGGAACTCGCGCACCTGGTACAGCAGCTCACTGATGTTGTCGGGACGCGGGCCAGCGAAGGCGTGACCAGTGGGGCCCGCCATGCGGTACGCGCGGAGCAGTACCAGGTCGCCGATCTGGCCATCCTGGATGCGGTCGAACAGTTCACGGCGAGCGTCGCAGTGCCGGCACATCAGGCCGACGCCCACCTTGAGATTCTTCTTTTCGGCCTTCTTGCCCAGCTCGAACATGCGGCGGCTGCTGGGGCCATCGACCGTGACCGGCTTCTCCATGAAGACGTTGAGGCCGCGTTCAATGGCATAATCGAAGTGCACCCAGCGGAAGGCCGGCGGCGTGGCGAAGATGGCCACGTCGCCCGGCTTGAGACAATCCATCGCCTTGCGATAGGCATCAAAGCCGATGAACTGCCGGTCCTTGGGCACATCCACGTTGTCGCCGAACCGCTTGGAAAGCATCTGGTGGCTGCTGCCCAGGCGGTTCTCGAACACATCGGCCATGGCCACCAGCTTGATCGGGCCGCTGGTGGTGCTCAGGGCGTTCACGGCCGCGCCGGTGCCGCGGCCACCGCAGCCAATCAGGGCGACCTGGATCGTGTTATCTTCGGCGGCGTGAACGGCGGGCACCATCGTGCCGGCCAGCGCAGCCGCGGCGGCCACCTTGCCCGACGTCTTCAATAACTCGCGGCGCGACAAGCCGTCTTGGGTGTGCTCATGTGCCAAGGGTCCGTCTCCTGAAAGGGAACTGTGTAGCGTGCGTGGCAACAGGCTCGCAGCGCGACGGCACCTTGTTGGGCGCCGGTCATCCGCGGCCAAACTGCCCACGAAGTTGGTCACCCATCTCCGCCATGCTTGGCCGGGCAGGGAGAAAGGTTGATCCACGCCACTTCGCCGGTAGCACGGCACGTTTGCCCGCCGTACTACCCGCGTGTGGCCTGCGCCCCAGCTTATGTTTGAGTTTACCGAACCGCCAAGTGCGAATGCAAAGGTGCCCCCCCTTCTGCTGGCTGGCTAGCCAATGGTCTGAAACGCGTCCGGCTTAGGCGGCATCCGGTAGTTCACACCAACCAATCGTGCTCTCTGCCTAGTTATTCTTGGCCGTGAGCGAACGGCGGATGGTTGCTCCGTTGTGCCGGCCGGCCATACCGGGAGGCTGCAACTTGGACCGCGATGCCGGTGGCGGCACCTCGCTGCCATTGGCGGCGGCGACCACGGTGGCCAACTCGCGAATCACCTCGCTGAAGATGCGCAGCGGCACCGCGTCGCAAGCAATCACCTCGCCCTGCGGCGTGTGGAACGCCAGCGATTGCAGTTCGAGGATCTCCCCCTGGGCCGCATGCAGGTTGATCGTGGCGGTGATGCCATCGGCCGGGAAAGTTTTGATGGGCCGGCCGCGTTCATCCAGCAGCCAGTGGCAGCGAGCCCAGGCAGCCAGCGCCGCTTCGGTCCGCAGACGCCGGCCGGCAAACCGCCGCGAAAAGCCATCCTCGGCCCGCTCGTCGTCGCCGGGCTCGTGCAACTCGCGGAACAGTTGCCGGATAGGCTGCTGCCGCTCGGCTTGCAGGCATTCATCCTGCCAGGCCGACAGATCGCCCAGGGTAGCGATATCGGCCGGGTGCGCGATGCGCAGCCGCGACTGCGGATCGAGCGGCCATTGCCGCCCCGCGTAGTCTTGCAGCACGGTGCCCCCGGCTGCCGGATAGCCCAATCGGTTTTCGCACACCAACACCAACCGCGACAGCCGCGGGCCAAGCGTGGCATGCGCGGCCCAGTGTTGAAGCTGCTCGCCGCTGAATTCGGCCCCGCGACACATGGCGGTTTCCAGCGAAGCGGCAATGCCTGAGGTATCGCGCCGCAGCCGCGTCGCCCGGGATCGCATGGCAACGATCTCCGGCGCGCTCTTCACCGACCGCGGCACCGTCTTGAGCAGCCGGCCCGACTGGCGGATATCAAACCGGGGATGCCCTTGCGGATCGACAAACAGGCCCAGCGTGAGGTCGTCGTATAACACCCGGGCACCGTTATCGAGCCAATCGGCCACCGACGTGGCTTCCACCGCCAACCGCAGTAGCAGTTGATCGGGATAGCCGGCAGTAGCCGCCAGGTTGTGCAGCCCAACGGCCAGGGCCTCCGCCGCTTCGCGTTTGGCGTCACCCTCCAGGTTTTCCAGGTGCGCGCGGTAGTGCTGCATCACACGGTTGCGAACGGCCAGCTCGTCGTGCCGATGGCCCTCGGGCCCCAGCGGCAGCAGGCCGAGCAAGCGCACGTTTTCTTGGATGTGCCGCCGTTCGATGCCTTCGACCAATGCTGGCCGAGCGACGTTGCCGTCGAGCACGTCGAAGATGAACATGGCCCGTTGTACCTGCGCCGGCGAGGCAACGCGGTGCGCGGCGGCCAGTACGGCTTGCCATTGCTCCGGCGAGAGAGTCTGGCGAACGCGGCGGAGCCAGGCCACATCGACGGCGCCTTCAGCCCGCTGGTCGGCAGTCAGCGCAGTACGCTGGCGAATCGCCCGTTCCCAGCGCGACAACTGCGGCGGCACACCAACAGCGGCGGCGCTGGTGGCGACCGGCGCGCCCAGATCGTCCTCGGCGTGCTGCGGCGGGGCGGGCGGTTCCACGCCCCAGAGATAACGGCGATGCGCCAGTGTCCAGTAGAAGGCGTCGGCCAAGCCGGGCCAGCCAATGGCGGCGGCGACAGCGTCCAGCCATTGCGGCGCCAGGAACGGCAGTTCCAGCAGACGCGGCGGGCTCAACTCTCCGGCCGCGATCGCTTGCCGCAAGACGTCGCCGCACTGCTCGGGCGTTTCATCCAAGGCCGGGTAAGTCCGGGCAATCAACGAAATGAGCAGCGCGTGCGGATTGGCGTCGCCTTCGGCATAGTTGACATGGCTGTTCGCAGGCCAAGCCGCCAGCGTTTGCCGCAGATGATTCACACCGCGGAACGCCAGCACGGCACTGGCCGCCTGGTGGACGGCGGGCGTGGCTTCGCCGCTCAGTTCGATCTGCAGCAACCGCGTGGCGCAGCGGTCGACCAGTTCGGCAATCTCGGGCTGCTGCAAGAACTCGATCAGCTCGGGAGCCGGCTCCGGGGCGGTGACTTGCGCCAGCGAACCGAAGCTGCTCGACCAGGGCATGCCATGCAGCGGCCGCGCGCCCAGCAGGTGATCAGCCACGTCGTCCACGGTAGCCTGACCTGCCAGATTAGCCGTGACCAACCAGGTGAACGAGGGTCGCTGCCGCGGCACGCCGGCGGCCGGTTCATCCAGCCATCGCAGCAGCCGCCAGTAGCGGCCAACGTGCTCGTTGCTGGGCGGCAGCAGCGGCAGATCGGTCAGTTCTTCAATAGCCGCCGACCAGACCGAAACCAGCTCCAGTTCGCGCCAGTCGGCGTACTCGGAGCCCAATGCTTCGTCGTCGGCCGAGGCATCCAGCGGAGCCACCTTCCACAGCCCGGCGGCCACCGTTTCCAGGCCATCGAGCAGGAAGTCCAAGCCGCCCGCAGGAGGATGCGCCAGGAGCAGCCAATCCACGAGCGATGGAAGCACTGCCGCATACTTGAGCGCCGACCGGTCGGCTTCTGGCAGCAGTTGCTTGATCAGTTCCTGCCGTTGCGGTGAGCCCTTGCTCCAGGCCTTGAGCGCGTTGAACACGCCAGGCTCGCTGAGCTTGAGATAGATGGCCGCGCGCAGCAGATCCAGCTCGTCGGCCTCGCCTTCCTGGCCGCACTGCGCGGCATACCAGGCTTCCCAGTGCGCGGCCAGTGGCAGGTGGCCAAGCTGCGAGGCGGCCGGGCGTGCGAAGTCGGGCGCCGGGAAACGCCAGCCAATCTCGCCCAGCGGCACCCATTCCATGCCTTGGCCCCATTCGGCGCAGGCGACCGATTCCTGCCGGTGCTTATGCACCAGTTGATCGAGCGACTTGAGCAGCCGCAGCACCGTGGGCGTGGCCAGTTCCAGCGGCCGCGGCACCGGCGGAACACCGCGGCTGCGGCCGGCCGGGTTCATCATGCCCAGCGCCGTATCGAGCGTGGCAGGCGCCTTGGCCGAAGCCAGGATGGCGTCGATGGCTTGTTGTTCGCGCGGCTGATGGCGGCGCCGGCTCGCCAACCACGTCCGCGTGACCGAGATGCACTCGCTGCGGCGGCGGTCGGCCTCGGCCAACTGCTGCAACAGGCACAGCCCCATGTAACGCTGATCGCGATTGCGAGCCTGCAACAGCCGGATCGCGCTGGCAATCGCGGCGTCGTCGGGCAGCGTCAGCAGCAGGTCGATCACCATCGGCTGCAGTTCTTCCGGCAGCCACTTGGAGATGCCTTCCAGTTTGATGGCGTCGTCGGCCGTTACGCCTGCCCTGGCCAGGGCCACCAGCGCGGCCTGGGAAACCTCGGGCTCGGCATCGGCCGCCAATCGCAACAGCGTCCAGCGGCTTTCTTCATCGATGGGCTGTTGCTCGGCCAACCGTTCGATCACAAAGCGGCGGTCGCGGCCGTCGAACGCTTCCAGATGCGGAATCAATTGCCGCGGCGATCGCGAGCCCAATGCCGACATCAACTCGCGGGCCACCACGTCGCGGCGCGCCATGCAACCGGTCCACGGCCAGACCAGCGGCTTGAGCGCAATGGGGCTGGTGGGCATCCGCAGCACCAACCGTTCCAGCGATTCAAACATAGCTGGGTCGGTTGGGTAGGCCGGCCCGGGGCGACCCGGTGGCAGCGCTCCGTGCAGGCTGCACAACGCAACGCGCAGATCCACATCGTCCAGCGCGCGGCAGCGGGCCGAGTGTGCTTGCGGCAGCGGCAGACGCGCCAGGTGCCAGGCCGCGGCGTAACGCAATGCGACCTCAGCGCCCCCCAGCAGCGCCTCGGCATGCACGACCGATTGCGCGGCATCGCGGCACGCCATCGTCCACAAGGCTAGATACGCTCGGCGGGCTCGCTGCTCGGCCGTGCCGTTGGCAGGGCGCAGCACGTCGGCCAGATCGCCGTGGTGGTGCAGCAGCGCAACCAGTTCGAGCACGGTATCGTGCGCGTCTTTGCTGCCAGGCGTTGCCCAGGATAGTCCCAGCCACTGGTCGATCAGTTGCACGACTTCCAGGTGGCGCACCAGTTGATGTTCGGCAATCGCTTGGAACATCAGCGACAGCGCGCCCGCGGGCGCGTAGCGGATGGCCGCCAGAATCGATGGCAAGACATTCTCGGGCAGCACGGGAGCGGTGAGTAACTGCCGCACCGCGTGCCAGCCCTGCTCGCGCGATGCGCACAACAACGCCCGAATGGCGTGCCCCGCCGTACCGCTGGCGGTATGTTGCGAAGTAGCGGCCCGGGTGAGGATTTCGAACACCTCATCGCCCGCGGGTCCGCCCTGGTCGACCACAGCCGCCAGCAGAAAGGCGATCGGTTCGTCGAGCGAGCGATGAAACTGCGAGCTCCAGGTTGCCAGCCAGGCCGGCGACAGCGTGTTGCCTTCGTAAGGAGCAGCCAGGCCGATGAGCTGTACCAGCCAGTGCCAGCGGTACGCCAGCGCCCAGTGCTCCAGTTGCGTAAGCTCGTCGGCGGTCGGTTCAGCGGACAGTGGCGCGCGGAACGGCGGTTCGCACAGCTCGGCCGGAAGCGGCAGCGAACGCATCCATTGCCAGGCGGCCGCGGCCGGTTCGGCCATCGAACGCAGCAATGCGGTCAGTAGCTGCCGCAGACGTGCGCCGTCCAAACGTTCGAGCGCGACGGCTTGTTCCAGTTGAAACGCGCGCAGCGCGGCCCGCTCTGTCAGATCGCTGTTTCCGTCAGCGTCACAACCCAGCAGCGCATATCCGATCTTGCGCAGCTCCTTGGGTAGTTTCTTGACAGCAGGAAGGAAGCAGTTGGCGGTGCTACTTTCGCAACTATCCCACCAGCCTTCCGGAGAGCGGAACGATACCATGTGCCCCTGCATGAGTCTCCCCAGTGCAAACAGTCACCGTACCGGCAGCCCCTGCGGCCGGGAACGGCAGTGAACCTGCGAAGTGCTAGTGTCCCGAGAATTGCCACTCAGCGGCAATGAAACTGTAGCGCAGGCGGTCAGATCAGGGAGGGCAGCATCAATGCCGAGCTTCTTCTCTGCCCCAGGGACGAGGTGACGAGATAACGTCTGAGGCAATCCTCCATAGATCGTTAACGGTTCGTCGCCGAATTGCAACTGGAATTTGGCAGCTCGGCAAACAAAATGGAATTTAAAAGTTTTTATTTGAAAGCCATAGATGTTCGGCGTGCCTGTCTAACCTCCGACACTACCAAGGATTTAACCTACAAGTACCGGCTAAACGCGGCCACGAGCCCCCTGGGAAAAAGCCGAAGAAAGGCATAACTATCGACTTTTCCGATATCGTAGGCTTTCACGACATGACTCACCAGGGATTCCCCCATGGCACCCGGAAAACTCCCCATATCTGCTGCCAGAGATGACGGTAACAACGCCGAGCGTTCTTCGCCTTGGCAGGGACGGACGAGGAGTCAACCATCCTGGCGGAGTGTCTGACAATGCAGCGATACCTGTTTCTGGCGTACGGTGTGGGGTGTTATCTGCTGTTCCTGGCTACGTATGCGTGTATGGCCGGTTTTGTAGGTGGACTTTGGGACCACTCGATCGACGGCCCTGCCACCACGACGCCTGCCGTTGCCATGGCAGTTAACCTGGGGCTGATCGTGCTGTTTGGCTTGCAGCACTCGGTGATGGCCAGGCCCGGCTTCAAACGTGTATGGACGCGGGTTGTACCCCGCCCCATCGAACGCAGCACCTACGTGCTGCTGTCGTGCGTGGTGACGGTCGTGCTGATGTGGCAGTGGCGGGCGATGCCGGGCGTGGTGTGGCACGTGACTTCGCCAGCGGGGCGCGTCGTTCTGTGGGCGTTATTCGCCACCGGCTGGTTGATGGTGCCGGTGGTCAGCCTGATGATCCACCACTTCGACCTGTTTGGCGTGCGGCAAGTGTGGCTGCACTTTAAGGGGCAACGCTACCAGCCGCTGCCGTTCCGCACCCCTTACCTGTACCAGCGGATTCGGCATCCGTTGTACGTCGGCTGGGCGCTAGCCTTCTGGGCCACGCCATCCATGACCGTGGGCCATCTGCTGTTCGCCGCCACGCTCACGCTGTACATGGCCGCGGCCGCGATCATCGAAGAGAAAGACCTGATCGACGCCTATGGGCGGCAATACGAGGAATACCGTCGCCGCGTGCCGATGTTCTTCCCACGACTGAGTCGCGGCAAGGCCAGCGCGGCCGCCCAGCCCGGCGGTATGAGTGCCTAATGGCTTATATGTTCTAGCCATCCTATAACGGCTATCAGATCCATCGTGAAACACACATCCTATATGCTCTGATGATCAACACGATCCGGGAAAGGAGAAAATAGGTGGCAGGGCAGCTCTGGAACGTTCGAGCACTTGTCGATCCAAGCTGGTGGCATTGGGCAGTGACAGTGCCGCTCTTGGCGGCGCATCTGGCCGGAGTCGCGGACGCCATCTATCTGGCCATCGCCCTCTGCGCCGCGATGGCTGGCTGGTATCTGCTGAAGATCCGACAACTGCGGCCCTATCCGGTTCAAGTGCGGCTGGCGTACCTCGCCCTGCTGCTGATCGGCACCTTGCCATACATGGGCTGGATCTACTGGGTGCAGTTGGTCGGCACGTCGGCCATGGTGCTGGTGGGCTACTGCCCTTTGCTCCGCATGCTGGCGTTGGCTCCCTGGAATCGCAGCGAGCCAATCTCGCTGGGGCTGGTTAAGAACGTGATCGTGGCGCCTCGCTCCGGCGGCTTGCTGGATGGGCAGCGCGCGCCGGCCTTGGCATTGGCCGGAGACGCAGCACTGGCCGGCGGCTGCCACGCCAGTGACAGCCCTGTCCAGCTCGGCAGTTGCAGCCTGGCGTTTGGCTGCTCGCCGCGCAGCGATTCCTAAGTTGCAGCGAAGAAGGCAAACTGCCTTACGCGCATAAAAAACATGCCCGGTGCGATTCGTATCGCACCGGGCATGTCGCATTGGTAGCCGCAAACCGATTATTGATCGCACCAGTGCCGCAGGCCTTCGAGCACGCCGCCGGCATAGGACCGGGCAGCGTGATACACACGCTCAGACCGCAGGGCTTTCAGTTCCGCATGGGCGTTGGCCACAACGACGCCGCGCACCGCCGGCTGCTCGAACATGGCCAGGTCGTTGCCAGAGTCGCCGCACACGATCACATCCTCGCCGCGGAAGCCAAGCTGCTCGGCAATGAACACCGCGGCGGTTCCCTTGTTGGCGCCGTGCGGCAATACGTCGAGATCGCGCTGCGAACTGTACACCACGTGGACCTGGTAGCCACGGTACTGGAGCTGCGTTTGCAGATGCTCGATGAACGCAGGGCTTAAGTCGTGGCCGTAGTAGCTCAGCTTGTAGTCCGACTGCAGATGTTCCGGCTGCGGCACCAGTTCGCGGTAGGCGGCCAACACGGCGCGTACGCCGGGCGGGTCCCAGCCTTCAAAACCGTCGTGCCATGCTCGCAGCGGCACTTCTTCGCCAAAGAAATGCACATCGGTGCCCACGCCGCCGATCACGGCCGCCGGTTCCGGTAGCAACGTGGTGCGGATCGATTCCAGCACGGAGTGATAAAACCGCCCGGAACTGTAGACGAGCGTGAGCGCGTCGCGGCGCTCGTCGTACCATCGGCGCAGTTCGGCGAGCGCGGCATCATCGCCCAGGAGCGTGCCATCGACATCGCTCACTACCAGGTTCCGGCGATCCACAGCACCACTCCCTCTGCTCGCTGCGTGCTTGTGCGGCATGCCGCTCTCAAACAGTCCGCACCGAGGCGACGGCTTCAGCCACGGCACTGCGGCTGGGTTCGTACCGCCGCCGAGGCGACACGTTGCCGGTCTCGATCAGGTTCAGCAGTTGCTGCGCAATCCCGGTCCAGGTGAAGCGTGCCCTGGCTTTTTGCGAGCCATGCCGGGCCAGCCGCGCAGCCACTTCCGGATACATCAGGACCGAGGCGATGGTATGGCCAAACGCCTCGGGGTCGAATGGGTTGGCGTATAGCGCCTCGCTACCCCAGGCGACCTGTTCCCATAGCCCGCCCTCGGTTGTCACCACAGTGGGCGTGCCGCAGGCCATGGCTTCCACCGCCGTCATGCCGAACGGCTCATAGCGGCTGCTAAGGGCGAACACGTCGGCCGCGCGGTAGTAGTCGGCCAACCACTCGTCGGGGATGTAGTCGCGGAAGATCACGCGGTCGGCAATGCCCAGTTCGGCGGCCAACTGCCGCAATTCTTCGACCTGTTCGATCTCGCGTGGGCTGGGTTCGCTCGAACCGGCGGCGAGCAGCAGTCGAGCCTCGGGCACGCGCTGAAACACCGGCGGCATGGAGCGGATCAGCAGATCGTAGCCCTTATTGTGAGCCATGCGGCCAATGGCCATGACCACGGGGCCTTCCAGCTCCAGTTCTTGTTTGATGGCCTGGCGACTGGCGAGCGAAACCGGAAAGAACCGCTGGTCGTCGTAGCCCGGCGGAATGACGTGCACCTTGTCCTTGGGCACGTCGTACTCGCTGGCCAGCACGATCTCCCGCTGTTTGGGCGTGGTGGCGATCAGTTGATCGCACTCGTCGTAGATGACCTTTTCTTCGCGGATACGGCGTTTGAAGTTGTAAACCCGCTCATTTCGCTCGGGATCGCCGTCCATGTTGTCGCGTTTCCACGACCCGATGGAGTGCGGCGTGTGCAGGTGCGGGATGCCAAAGCGATTGGCCAACGCTTGACCGGCCAGGCCGGCGTCCCAGTAGTGGCTATCGATAAAGCTGTAGTTGACCTTCTTGGAGCGAATGAAGCGGGAAACGTTTTCCACCCATTCGGGAATACAGTCGCAGAGCGTTTCCTTGGGGATGAACTCTTTCCCGCCGCAAGGGAACCGCAGCACCCGAACTCGCTCGGCCACTTGCTCCGTTGCCGGCTGGTCCTCAAACCGCCGCGTGAGGACATCCACCCGGTAGCCCATCCGTGCCAGGCACTTGGCCAGTTCCAGCACGTAGACCACTTGACCTCCGGTGTCGGGCTTGCCGAACTCAGGCTCGGCCGCCACGTACCCGTGGGTGGAAATCATCATGATCCGTTTGCTGCGTTTGGGTCCCATGTTGATGCTCCTTATGGCGATCCGCCGTAAAGCCAGCGAACCCGCCTCGGGGATCCCGTCGCCCGTGCAGCCTGCGGCGGCGGGGGAATGGACAGCGAAAGCAGCCGCGCTCGCGCCTTACGGTGATCGCGAGCGCGGCAGCGCCCTCCGTGCGGGAGGGTACACGTCGAACGTGGTCGATTCATGTGGCAATCGCCGATGGGCTTACGAGCCCGCCGGCTTGGCCTGCGAACCCGCCGACGACGCCGGTGGCAACTCGCCACGACGCCCCGTCGGGCTGGGATCGGTGGTCGTTTGATTGGCTTGCGATGCCACAACGTGGGTCAACATGTTCCAACGAGCCTGTGCGTCGGGGTGAATCGGGAATGGCATCTCCAACCTCCAGTTAGAACAAACCAGTCAGAACAACGCGGTTGCGGCTGCGGGCCGCAACTTGACCCTGGGAACCGGCGTTGCCGGTCCCCGACCGCCGGCGTGGTCAACCCTCAACCCTGCCAGCGGCCAAACTCCTTCGTCGTAAAACCGTCGTACATGTTCGTTATGTTGTGGTGTTGCGCGCAGTCGAAGAGCGCACCCCTTCGCCGGTGGCCGCTTCGCCAGGGCGCGGGACAGGGGGGGCTTCAACATCGGGCTGCGACAGCAGGCCGCCGCTGGCTTGCTGGCTGCCGGGCCAGCCATCGCCAGGTTCAGGCGGCGTGTGGACGACGTCCGCCGGCATGCTGGCCAGGGCCTCGCTGGCAACGGCCAGCGTGGCGATGACTTCGGCGACAGCAACGCCTGCCAAGGGAGGACCGGGCACGGCCGGTTCGAGCAACTCGTCCTCGTCGGCCAGGCCGGCATCCATCATCTGGGCCAAACGCTGCAAGCTCGCCAGCAGTTGGGTCTGCTCCCAATCCTGGAGCTGGCGGAACATCTCGCGGAACCGAGGAGCTAGCAACGACGGCGCCTTCTCCAAAGCCTGTTGCCCGGATTCGGTCAGGCTGATGCTGACGCTCCGGCGGTCGCGTTCCGCCCGGGCGCGCTGAATCCAGCCGCGGCGTTCCAGCCGGGAAAGAATACCCGTCACCGTGGGCTGGCCCAGGTGCACCTCGCGGGCGACCGCGGTTGCCGTCACGGGCTGAAGTCGCGCCACTGCCAGCAGCGTGAGCAGCTGCGGGGTGGTCAAGCCGTGGTCTTG
>Ga0182737_1003499_pt1 | contig 11499 bp, 6 predicted proteins | sample eDN5th30CBELigOP_FD_128878 | JGI IMG/M metagenome (GOLD analysis project Ga0182737, IMG submission 128878) | Enriched Organic Plus compost microbial communities from Emeryville, California, USA - eDNA 5th pass 30_C BE-Lig OP (version 2) (version 2) ... | reverse complement strand
GATGTCGCAAGCACCGCGGCACTCTGCTCAGCACAGATGGCCGCATGACATGGACATATTCCCCGACTTCGGAGCCGTCGGCGGTCAGGCAGAACTGCGCGCCATCGTTGGCGCGTTGCTGACCGTCGTGCTCATCCTCGCCGTGCTCATGCTCGTCATCTGCGCCGCGGTGTGGGCGATCTCGTCGGCGAACGGCAACATCCCTTCAAGTGCCCGCGCGCGCACCGGATTCCTCGTCTCCGTCGGAGCTGCCGCACTCGCCGGCCTCGGCGTCACCTGGGTCAACTTCCTGCTCGGAGTCGGCGCTAGCATCTGAACCGGTGGCACCCACGGATTGGGGGACGTCCGCCTGCGGTGCCCGCGTTGGTTGTCTCCGGCCGTCTGTAGGGTGGATTGGAGTCAACCAGAAGGGATGCCGGTGAGTAACGACACCCTTGCTGGAGCCGGGACGGGAGCATCCTCCGCTGACATCGCGGCCGCGAATCCTCCCGGTCAGATCCGCGCAAGAAGCGGCAACCTGTATGTCGAGCTTGCCGCTGACCGCTGGGACTGGGGACGCAAGCAACTCCGCAGCTCCTGCGACGTCCTCGTTCGCCGATACCCCACCCTCGCGGACTCCGCAGGCGCCGAAGGTAAGAGCGTTGAGCAGTTCCTCATGGATGCTATGTTCGCCGACCTGCTGCCAGCCCGACTCGCGCTATCCAAGCTCACGTTCCCGAGCGGGAGCCGCTCGGTGAACATCAATGTCTCTGTCCGTCTGTCTGGTGACGCACGCCCAAACTGGCCACTGCCGAAAGGCGTATCACTCGTCGCCAAGGCGAGCTGGAACCTGTCTGGCACAGATCGAGAAACGCAGCGCGCCTACGGAAATCGAAACCCCTCCCTGACCGTCTTCAGCTTTCACGATGGTCCTGCTGGGGATGCCCGCGATTTCGAGGTCGCACTTGACGTGACCTGCCGCCAGGTAGCTCGAATGGGGCCAGGCGTTCGAAAGGAACGCAACGTTCTGACGGAAGACCTCGCGGCCGCCCTCCCAGCGATCTCAGCAGAGACAGCCGCACGGTTGCAGGATTGGAGCGACTTCCTGGAGTGGAAGCGCCGTCTCATCCAGGCCAACCGCACCGCGGTGCGATACGACTCGCGCCAGGCGGGCGACGACCACCGCTCCGTGACCTTCCGAGTGATTGGAGACGACGAAGCGGCACTCACCCAAGCTATTCGGCGACTCTCGCAGAGCGATGCCCTCGCTGCCTTCGACGTTTCGGTCAGCGAGGACGAGTGGCAGTTCCAGCTCCCGAGCGAGGGCCGCGAGCCGCGCGGGAGCGAGTTGGGCAACGCGAGGCGTACCCGACCGAACATTGTCACCGGAGCGTCCGTAGCCCCAACCTCCCCCTGGAGCAACGCCGCTGCCGCCGAGGTCTCCATTGCGTTCTCGGACGACGCCCTTGCCCGGATCGAACGTAGCGATGATCCAGAGGCCACAGCGCGGAAGGCGCTCGACCGAATCCCGGAAGCTGGCTTCATCGTTCAGAGCGCCGTTCAGGACATGGCACAGGTGAACCGCCAGGACCGCGCGCTGCGAGATCTCAGTGACCAAGGCGGCTTCTCGCCGTACCTGGCGCGCTACATGTTTGACGCAAACGAGGCGAGGCAACCTACTCAGCTCAGCAGTGTTGAGCGGTGGCACAACCCGAGCCTGAACGAGGCCCAGAAGCTCGCAGTGCAGAAGGTTCTCGCGGCCCCGGATCTCTGCCTGATTCAGGGACCACCGGGGACTGGCAAGACCACGGTGATCGCCGAAGCGATCGCTCAGGTGGTCGCGCGCGACGAGACCGTGCTCGTCGCATCTCAGACTCATACCGCAGTCGACAATGCCCTCAGTCGGCTTCCGTTGCACCCGTCAATTCGTGCAGTTCGTCTGACACGCAATGAAGACCGATTGAGCGACGAGGGTCAAGAGTTTCTTAACGAGCGCGCGCTGGGGCGCTACTACCGCTCGTTGAGCACGGAGATCCGGCAGCGAAGGGAAGATGCGGCAGCCGAGCAACGCTTCGCAGCTCAGATGCGCGCGTTCCGAGCAAGGTCTGCACAACTACTCGACGCGCTCCGCACCGCTGAGGCCGCGAGCGCGGAATCCACCGAGACCTACAGGGCAACTCTGGCGAGCTACGCCAAGCAGGTTCAGTCACTCGAAAAGACTGGGGTTCGCCTGCCTGCGCTCAGCCTGACGCCGGAGGATAACTCCAGCCTCGTGGAACTCGATTTGTGGGTCGACCGTCTGCTGACTGCAACTCCGGGACTCAGAGATGTCGCGCGCGCTGCTCTCGAGGACAAGCCCGCGGTGGTTGTGGCCCACAAGTCACCCCGCCGCCTGGAGATTGAGGCGCAACTCGACGTGGTGCTGGAGAAAATGAAGTCGGACAGCACCGCAGTCGCGGAGTACCAGCGGCTCCAATCCGAACTCGGCGGTCTCGAATCCGAAGCCTCCGGCGACACACTCGACACTGCGAGCCTGGCTCGCCTATTCCCGAGTTCTAGCTTGGTCTTCGAAGACCCGCCGAAGGGGTTCCTAGCAGGAGGAAAGAGGGCAAAGCGTCGGAATGCCGCCAGCGAACTGCTCGCAGCAGCCGACTCGATCCCTCGCATGACTCCCCCGATCTATGAGGCTCGTCGCGAGCGTGAGCGAGCACTGTCAGCCATGAAGGGGGCGGAGGCCCGACTGGAACAGGCGCTCGGGGAGGCGGCTTCTCACTTCATCGCACCGTTCGCGGAGTCGCTCGGCATCATCAGCGAAGAGCCACCGAGCACGGCCGACTCTCTCGCCCAAGCCCAGCAGGAAGCAGAGGCGCGGCTTGCCAGCAGGATCGACCGCGCGACTACTCTGGCTGACGAGAGCGCGGCTTGGGGCGACATCCAGGACGAATGGATCGCCGATCTGTCCGATGCCAGCGTGGCCGAGCGGGATTGGGTGGCAATCGGCGACGCCTGGCTAGCCGAGTGCAATGTTGTCGGCGTCACCTGCAATGAAAACCCGGCGACGCTAGACGAGCCGGGGCTAACCAGCTTCGATCTCGCCGTGGTTGACGAAGTGAGCAAGGCAACTCCGCTAGAGCTGCTCCTCCCCCTGATGAGAGCGCGACGGTCGGCACTCGTCGGTGACCACAGGCAACTCCCTCCGATGTTCCGAGAGAGCCAGGATGCCGAAGGTCTCCCGGAGCAAGCGGACGAGGACGTGCCCGCCGAAGTCGCGCTGACGCCTGAGAACCTGAAGAAGTACGAGAAGTTCGTCACTGCGTCGCTCTTCCGCACTCACTTCGAGCGTGCGGACGAGTCCATCAAGCAACGGCTCACCGTGCAGCATCGCATGCACCCCGACATCATGGATTCGGTCAACCGCTTCTACGAAGGACAGCTCACGTCTGGGATCGTTGAGCCTGACGTTGCGCGAGCGCACGGGCTCACCATCCGTGGGCGCGGCGACCTTCCAGTGATCGGCCCTGATCAGCACATGGTGTGGATCGACACCACGAACGACGACCGAGGCGCGGAATGGGCTGAGCCGAAGGCGGGCTCTGGCCAGGAGCGCACGAACATCCTCGAAGCGCGACTCATCGTTCGAATGCTCCGAGACATCGACGACGCGATCCTCAGCAGTTCCTCGCGCACAGTCGGCCCGAAGGAGATCGGGATCGTCTCCATGTACCAGGCGCAGGTCCGCACCATCCGTTCGGAGATCAACCGCGAGACGAAGGATCGACCGTTCAAGGCGATCAAGTACGAGCTGAACACCGTCGTGAAGTACCAGGGTAAGGAGAAGCCGATCATCCTCGTGAGCATGGTCCGCAACTTCGGGAGAAGTGCCCCGGCGCGGCGGCGCAGCTCGAGGGCCAACGTCGCACGATTCGAGTACATCAACGTTGCCTTCTCGCGGGCCCAGGAACTGCTTGTGGTGTTCGGCGCGCTCGACACCTTCGCCCCCTATCCGGTGGAGCTGCCACCGATGGACGCCAACGGCACCCCGAGTATCGTCCCCGTGTACCGAGAGATCACAGAGATGGTCGAGCGCAAAGGTGCGATGAAGCAGGCGAGCGCGCTCGGTGACCTGCATGCGGCAGCGGGACAAGGGCGGCGCCAGTGAAGCTCACAACCCTGCACGTCGGCGTTCCGATTTTCTGGCTCCAGGCGTCTGTCGAGCACAGCGTCGTTCGGAAGCCCACCGTCTTCGAGCGCATGATTATGCGGCTGAGCCGAAGAGGCATCGAGAACTCCGCAGTTGGCAGTGCAACGCTCCGCACAGCATTCGAAGACCACCTCGGTGCAAACGGCATACCGCGACTCCTGGAAAGCAGCGCGAACGAGCTGCTACGCCTTGGCATTGTCCGGCGTGCGGACTCATCGAGGAGTGCGTCGATTCTCGACCAGCCGATTCGGACGCTCACGCTGTCCCCGGCCGGTCAGGAGTTCTACAACCGGAATACCCTCCCGAGTCATCCGACGAGGGATGCAGTCGAGTTCTACTACCTACCCTGGTCCAACTCGCTCGTCAACGAGCGGCCGAGCAGACTGGCCGCTTCTCCCCCTGACCTTGCCTTTGATGTTCGCGCGCTCGCGCCACGCGACCCATCGTCTCTTGTTCGTGCAACCCTCACGGAGCAGCCGCCGAGATTCCTTCGCGGCGAGTCGCGCATTGTCAATGTCGAAGCCGACGTCGACGACACGGTTAGCTGGCTGACTCTCAATGTCGATCTGGTGGTCTCAGCCGAGGGATACCTCGAACTTCACGTCGCAGGGAACAAGGCCGCCACGGATTGGCTTACCCAGCTTGAGTCAACCATCGTGCAGGCGACTCTGCTGAAGACAGTCGTCAGTCGAGAAGCGCCCAGCGAGGTGGTCTTCTCCACCGACGAAATGCGCAGTCTCACGAGGTTGGAACTCGTCGAATCCGCGCTTGGTGCTCGCTCCGCTGTAGTCCATCTGCCCGAGTTGCGGACGCGAGTTCGGCTCACGGCGGACTACGCCACGCCGAGCTGGCTACCAGATGAGGATGCAGTGCGTGTCGTGGGCTCGCCCTTGCCTGCCACCCTGCCGGACGGCGTGACGAGCGTGACATTCGACGGTGGCCGTGCGACTTCGGGGCAGCAGACCGGCGCGCTTCCGCTCACATGGGCTGGGCGGCAGGTCTTTGCACTTGTTCGAGCGGACCTTGACGCGGAGGTCTCGGCCGCTCGGTGGAATGCGTTCAGCGAGGAGCTGGCCGCTGATCTGACGCACTCCCCCGACGTCGAAGTTTCCACACTGCCCCTTGCGTGGGGATCGCCCCGTCCACTGCAAGCCCTGGCCAATGGAGGCAACGCAGGCACTCTTGACGAGGTGCTTGGACGAGTGCGTGACTTCGTTTCGGCTGCGCGTGAGGTCGCACCGAACGCACTCTCCAGCCAGGCTCCTGCATTCCTCGACGTGACGGCACGCCTCATTGCCCTGGCGGGCACTCACGAACCACTTGACATAGGCACACTCGGCGGATGGGCAAGGACCGTGAGGAGCGCACTTGGCGAGAGCGCGCGGCTCGACACGGTGCTTTCGCCTCTGCTGGCTCGTGTCAGTGAGCCGGGCTCCGTCGTCGAGATGCGGGAGGTAATCCAGCTCGGCCGACTTGCGGGTTCATTGCCAGCGCAGCTCTTCTGTGCACCCGTGAGAGCCACGCTCCTCGCCGACTTGTGGCATGACCCATCGGAGGGCCTCGGTGATTCGGTGCCAGACGCACTCCAACCAATCGCCAGGTTCGCAGCGGCACAGACGGAGCTTGACGATGCGCTGGGACGACAGAACGCCGCGCTTGCGAACGGCAGCGGTGCGTTGGCATCCACAGCATCAACGGGGGCCGCTCTCCAGGCCGCCGAACGGTGGCTCCATGCGGTGGACGATCCCGAGTTGGCTCGTTCTGTCGACGAACAGCTACCGGACGGGCTGGTGGCGCTTCGAGCGGGTGTCCTGAAATGGAGGGAGATCGCGACCGCAAATATGGCAGCCTCCCTGTCTCCGGGGCAGGATGCATTGGTGTTCGACTCCAACTCGCTTCTCGACGACCCCGAATGCCTCCGCCATCTAGGGTCCGAAAGGGTCGGCGTCATACCTAACCGCGTCGTTCAAGAGCTAGACGGGCTAAAGCGCAGCACGAACGAGGACACTGCTCGGCGTGCGCGAGCCGCGCATCGAACTGTCGACGAGGCGCGGCAGCTCGGCGTGTTGCGCTTTGAGTCCGCCCGCCCGGCACTGATTCCCTCCGACCTGGGCTCGGTTGACGAACCAGACAACCAGATACTGTCCGTCGCTATCGCCTACAGCAGGGGCAACGTCATCCTTGTCACGAAGGACAACAACCTCCGCGCCAAGGCGCAAGCAACTGGGGTGCCAGCAAGGACTTGGCCTGAGATTCGTGAAGCACGAGGGGAACACCCATGAGCCGTCGAGCGTCGTTCAACTATTCGCGAGCGCTGGATGCTGCCGCGCTGGCTGCGCGGGCGGCTCAATCGGCAGCGGCGGACGCCGCAAAGAGAGCGGAAGCGGAACGTCGCCACGCAGAGTGGGCCGCGCGCTCAGCGTCCATCACCAGGCAGCACCTCGATCGCTACCAGGCGATCTTGGATGACATCCGCAACCAGGGGCTCGACGCCTACGTTAGCGACGACTTCGAGACCGCAGAGGGAATGATTGCCCATGCCAGGACGCTGAGCGCGTCGGACCCTGCCAGGGCCAAGGCGCTGAGTCAGTCAATTGGCCCAATCGTCGGCCCGCTCCCGCGCGCCGCGCGCCAGCAGCGGGGCGAGAGCCGCGCAGCGGAGCACCAGCGCCAGACGAACAGCGGGGCGGGCGGGCGTCCAGCGCCCCCCGACCTGAACGAACGGCCACTAGCACCAGCCGAGAGCGCACTGGAGACTGCCTGGCGCGAAACACTGGACGGATGGACGGACCACTACACCCGTGATCTCGTCTACACCGAACTCGCGGCACTCCGCCAGTCGCTCGATACCGACGGCAGCCCGACGACGCCAGCGGACGTCATCGCCTCGCTGGGAGCGCTGCGTGCCAGGGCCGAATCGGAGGCTGCGAGCCTGAGACGGGCCGAAGCCGAGGTCGAAGAGATGCAGCGGTCGCTTGCCGCAGAGGCACCCGAGCCGAGCCTCGACGTCCCCGATACCGAGGATGAGGACGCTTCGACGTTTGACGATCCCGAGGAGTCGCGGCGTGAGGCAGTTCGCGGCGTGATGGGCGCACTGGAGGATGCCGGATTCCAGGTCGAGAATCCTCGACTCATTCAGCTCTCCCCGGACAGCAACGAAGTCGTCGTCGTCGGAACACGGGCCAGCGGTGCCAGCGCAACATTCAGCCTCACGCTTGACGGGAAACTTGAGTACGACTTCTCGGGATACAAGGGATCGACCTGCGACGCCGACATCGACGCGGTTGTGCCCGCCCTCCAGGAGATCTACGGCATCCAACTCACGGAGGAGGTTGTCGCCTGGCGCAATCCCGACGATCAGGATGCCGCCGCGCGGCCACAACCGGGAAGGACAAATCGAGCATGAGTACCCAGGCGACACTGTGGCACGCCGCGCTGAGTCGTGAGATTCGGGTACGGCGCGGCGTGGTGCTCTTCGGCAATGTCCGGGATATCACCCGCGACCCACAGGGTCGTCGCGGCCCGATCAGCGTGATGGACGCGACCGTCGACGTGCTGAAAGCGGGCGGTTACCGCCAGGTGATCCTCTGGGATCGGGTCAACGGTGTCCAGGGCGTCTCCGCTGCGCAGTGGCGTGATGTTGTGTCGGCCGCGACACCTGCACAGCCCAGCCAGGATGGCGAAGCCTACGATGCCGGTGCCCGACCTCAGCGCGCCCCGTCGGGCAGGATCGCCGCCGATCCAATTGAGTTTCTCAATGTCGTTGCCAATGCCGTCAAGTCCGAGACGGCAGACGCCCCGGCGTTCGTCCTCGACTGGACCGAGTACATGTTCGGCGAGCCGAACAACCTGCCAGCCGGTGAGCGCGACTGGCTGACTCTACTTGGCAAGGCGACACGCGATGCGCCGCTTGCGGGAACGGCAGCTACGTCACGCCCGCCAGTGGTCGTGCTGGTATGCAACGGCTTGGCAGTCCTCCCACCCGCCCTGTACGTCAACAATCCCGACTGGGCGACAGTCAACGTCCCGCTCCCCAATCGCGAGCAGCGCGAGGAAGCGATCCTCGGTCTGGGGACGGCGCTTCAGGTCACTACTCAGGTTGCTCCGAACACTCGCGGACTCACAGATCTGGTCGACGCGCTCGACGGGCTCACGATCAAAGACATCCACAACATCGCCGCGCTCTCCGGCAACCAACGAGGTTTGAGCGCCGAGTCGCTGGTCAGCCTGTACAAGTTCGGCGAGCACACGAGCCCGTGGGAACAACTGAATCGAGACAAGCTGCGCACCACGACGCAGACGCTCCGGGAACGGGTGAAGGGCCAGGACCGGGCAATCGAAGCCGTGAACAAGGTGCTGATCCGCGCCTACACCGGGCTCTCTGGCCTTCAGCATTCGCGGAAGCAGCGCACCCCCAAGGGCGTCCTGTTCTTCGTCGGCCCCACAGGGGTCGGCAAGACCGAGCTAGCGAAGTCCCTCGCCCAGTTCCTCTTCGGCGACGAGGAAGCGTGCATTCGCTTCGATATGTCCGAGTACAACCACGAGCACGCCGACCAGCGGCTCGTCGGCGCGCCGCCTGGCTACGTCGGCTTCGAGGAGGGCGGGCAGCTCACCAACGCTGTCAAGAAGCGGCCATTCTCGGTTCTGCTGTTCGACGAGATCGAAAAGGCCCACGGGCGAATCCTCGACAAGTTCCTCCAGATCCTCGAAGACGGCAGGCTTACGGATGGCCGCGGCGAGACTGTGCAGTTCGCCGACACCTTCATCGTGTTCACGTCCAACATCGGGGCTGCTGAAGTGAACCGCCGCTCGCCGAACGTCCGAGACGAGTTCATCGAGCGCGTCCGCGATCACTTTGTCGAACACCTTCACCGGCCAGAGCTCCTGGGACGGATCGGGGAGGCCAACATCATTCCCTTCGACTTCATCGACAACGACGACTTCCTCGTGCAGATCGCTCGCTCGAAGCTCACACCCCTGCGCCTGCGGCTCCAGGAGAAGTGGGGCATCCGTGACATCAAGTTCGATGATGAGGTGCGGGCGCTCACAGCGGTGGTATCCACAATGGACCACACCGCGGGCGGTCGCGGCGTGCTTGCGGCGCTGTCTGAGCGAATCATCGACCCGCTTGCCACGTTCCTCTTCGAGAACCTGGCGTCGCCGCTCGATGCAGACGGTCGCACCCTCCGCGTCTCGCAGCTCAGCGATGGGCCGGAGTTCGGATTCCAATTGGTGCAATGAGCTGGATCAACCTCGCATCCTGGCTGCCCGCGACCGAGGCCGAAGGCCCCGGTCGCCGAGCGGCACTTTGGGTTCAGGGCTGCCAGTTTCTCTGCCCAGGCTGCTGCAATCCGAACTTCCTGCGCATCGCGCCTCGGGAACTCGTCTCATCGGAGTCTCTCCTCGAACGACTGATGGATGCGAAGACTCGGTTCGACATAGAGGGCGTTACTCTGCTGGGCGGTGAACCCATGCTCCAGGCGCAAGGGCTCGCCGAGTTCGCGGCCGGTGCCCAACTATTGGATCTGTCCGTGATGGTGTTCTCGGGCTACACCCTTGCCGAGCTTCGCAGCGACCCGCTCCCCGGAACCGAAGCACTCCTGAGCCACACCGATGTGCTCGTCGACGGCCGCTACATCGCCGAGCTGCCGGAGACTGAGCGCGCCTGGGCCGGGTCGAGTAATCAGGTGTTCCACTACCTCACCGACCGATACGACAGCTCCATTGAGCGAACGAGCGACGGTCGGCAAAGAGTCGAGATTCGCCTGAGCAACGACGGGCGTATGGACGTGAACGGGTGGCCCGCAGACTCACCTACTCGCGGCCACCCAAGGGCGCATCGCCCCATGTCGTAGACCCCATCGTGCTGGGCCGGTGACGCGCCACGGGTCAGTGCCGCGGCCCTCTCCTGGAGTGCAGCTTTCGAGATCAACGCTGCTTCGGCCCGTCCCTCGCACTGTCGGGCAATCGGCAGGCGGATCGAGCTGTCGCAGGTCGGCGTCCACGACGACGTGGAAGCGTAACCGGGACTGCGTGCGCACCTGACTAGCGAGAAACCTTCTCCCGCCAGTCCCAAGGAGCACACAGTGATCGACATCGACCCCAATACCGACGGGTTGCCCGGCATCGAACAGCTTCGTGTCATCGTCGGCGCGGCCATGACGGTGGGGCTCATCCTCGCTGTCCTCGCCCTCATCATCTCGGCCGTGGTCTGGGGCTACGGGGCGAACAGCTCGAATCCGCACCTCGCCAGCCGGGGCAAGGTCGGCGTGCTCGTCTCGTGCGGCGCGGCCATCATCTGCGGGGCATCCGTCACCCTGGTCAACTTCTTCTGGAACGTCGGCCAGTCGGTCTAGCACCACGACCGAGTTGAGATGGCTGAGCCGATGAGTGTTTGTGATGTGCCCGTCATCGCGTCAGTGTGCGATGCCGTGGGTGAGGGAACTGCGTCGCTCATCTCCGCGCCGTTCGACTGGCTTGCGCAGGCAATGGGGCAGGCCGCCGCCTGGCTGTTCGAGAGCGTGTGGGCGGTGTTCGACTCGACCACGCTCGTCGACGTGACCGGAAGCCAGTACGTCTCGGTCTATAACGTGCTGTTCGGGGTGGCGATCTTCGTCATGCTCGTCTTCTTCTGCCTCCAGCTCATCACCGGGCTCGTGCATCGAGATCCGATGGCACTGTCGCGCGCGGGCGTGGGACTTGCCAAGTCGGTGCTCGGATCGTTCGTCGCCATCACCCTCACCGCGACCCTGTTGGAGGTCACCGATCAGCTCACCATCGGCATCGTGCAGGCGACTGGCAACACGATGGAAGGCATCGGTGACCGCATCGCACTGCTCGCCGCTGGGCTGACGACGATCAACATCGCCTCGCCCGGTGTCGGCGCGATCATCACGATCTTCCTTGCCGGGCTCGGCATCGCGGGTGCGGGCATCGTGTGGTTCACGCTGCTTATCCGTAAGGCGCTTCTGCTGGTCGCCATTGTCTTCGCGCCCATCGCACTCGCCGGGTTCACCTGGGATGCCGCGAAGGGTTGGTTCGGACGCTGGGCGGCGTTCGTCGTGGCGCTCATCTTCTCGAAGCTCGTCATCGTCGTCGTGTTCCTGGTCGCCATTGGGCAGATCAGCGCGCCCATCGACCTCGACCTCGCCTCGATCAGTGACCCGATCTCGGGCGTCGTGCTGATGTTCATCGCCGCGTTCGCGCCGTACCTGACGTACAAGTTCATCTCGTTCGTGGGCTTCGACATGTACCACGCGATGTCGAGCGAGCAGGAAGCGAAGTCGGCGCTCAACCGGCCCGTCCCGCTGCCGGTCAAG
>Ga0182737_1003497_pt1 | contig 11506 bp, 10 predicted proteins | sample eDN5th30CBELigOP_FD_128878 | JGI IMG/M metagenome (GOLD analysis project Ga0182737, IMG submission 128878) | Enriched Organic Plus compost microbial communities from Emeryville, California, USA - eDNA 5th pass 30_C BE-Lig OP (version 2) (version 2) ... | reverse complement strand
GAGGTGCGCCTGCCCTATGCGCTGATGGCGATACTGGTCGGCGCCGCGCTCTCGCTCGCGGGCGCGGAGATGCAGACGATCCTCAACAATCCGCTCGCCAGCCCGTTCACGCTGGGGGTGTCCTCCGCCGCGTCCTTCGGCGCGGCGCTGGCGATCGTGCTGGGGGTCAGCCTGCCGTTCCTGCCCGTGGACTGGATGGTGCCGATCAACGCCTTCCTCTGTGCCTTCGCCTCGGTGCTGCTGCTGGAATTCCTCGCGCGCAGCCGGGCGGCGGGGGTGGAGGGCGTGGTGCTGTTCGGCATCGCGCTGGTGTTCACCTTCAACGCGCTGGTGGCGCTCATCCAGTTCGTCGCCTCGCAGGAGGCGCTGTCGCAACTGGTGTTCTGGAGCATGGGGGCGCTCAACCGCGCGACATGGGGCAATCTGGGCATATTGGCGCTGGTGATGCTGGTGGTGACGCCCTTTTCGATGCGTGCGGCCCATGCGATGACCGCGTTGCGGCTGGGCGAGGACAGGGCACGCAGCTTCGGCATCGACGTGGCGCGGCTGCGCTTCGCCTCGCTGCTGCGGATCAGCGCGCTGGCCGCTACCTCGGTCGCCTTCGTCGGCACCATCGGCTTCATCGGCCTTGTCGGCCCGCATATCGCGCGGCTGATGCTGGGCGAGGACCACCGCTTCCTGCTGCCCGCCTCGATGCTGACAGGCGCTTTCATCATGTCGGTGGCCTCGGTCGGCAGCAAGATATTGGTGCCCGGCGTGTTGCTGCCGGTGGGGATCGTCACCTCGATGATCGGCGTGCCGGTGTTCCTGATCCTCATCCTGCGCAAGCCGGAGCGGGTGTGATGCGCATGCCCTCGCACGGGGACGCCCTGCATATAGAGGGGCTGAGCACCGGCTATGGCGCGCATGTCGTCGTCGATGCGCTGACCCTCGCGCCCATGCGGCCGGGGCAGGTGGTGTCGCTGCTGGGGCCGAACGCGGCGGGCAAGACGACGCTGCTGCGCGCGCTGGCGGGGCTGCATCACGCAAGCGGCGCGGTGCGGCTGGGTGAGGCGGACCTGCTGTCCCTGCCGCTCGCCGACCATGCGCGCCACGTCACCTATATGCCGCAAAGCCTGCCGCAGCGGGTCGCGCTGACCGTGCTGGAGGCGGTGATCGGCGCGCTGAAGGCATCGCCCATCGCCGGGGAGCCGCTCTCCGGCCATGCGATCACCGGGCGGGCGCTGGACGTGATCGAGCGGGTGGGCATCGGTCATCTGGCGATGGAGGGCCTCAATCATCTGTCCGGAGGCCAGCGGCAACTCGCCTCGCTGGCGCAGGCGCTGGTGCGCCAGCCGCGCGTGCTGCTGCTCGACGAGCCGATCAGCGCGCTCGACCTGCATTATCAGTTGCGCGTGATGAAGCTGGTACAGGCGCTGGCGCGGGAAAGCGGGATGATCGTCATCATGGTGCTGCACGATCTTTCGATCGCGGCGCGTTGGTCCGACCGGATCGTGCTGCTGGCGCAGGGCAGGCTGGTGGCCGACGGCCCGCCCGCCGAGGCGATCACCGCGCAGGCGCTGGCCGATGTCTATCGCGTGATCGCGAAGGTGCGGGCGGACGAAGAGGGCCTGCACATCGCCATACAGGATACTCTGTAGGATCGCGGGAGTCGTTGCCATGAAGGCAAGGCTTGCGAGGTGGATGGACTCATAAAAACGGGGCGCTCACGAGGGAGCGCCCCGGCTTTTTCCGTAGTGCCCGGTCAGCGGCGCGGGCGGATGCGGATGATGGTATCGCTTTCGGCGCCCTTCGCGCCAGCCGATTTGTCGACCGCGAAGATGGTGCCGTTCCTGCCCAGCGCCACATGGTTGGCGGTCGGCGCCGGGCCGAGATTGGCGACGAGCTTGCCGTCGGCGTCGGTCACGGCGATGGTGCTCGCTCCGCGATTGGCGATATAGGCGCGGCGCCTGACCGGATCGAATACCACATTGAGCGCGCCCGCGCCGACCGGCGTGTCGGCGATCACCCTGCCGTCCTTGCCGTCCAGCACGACCAGATTGTCGCTGCCCTGCGCGACCACATAGATGCGGCCGGTCTGCGGGTCATGCGACACCCCGATGGCGCTTATCGCGCCGGGAACCGGCAGGACCTTCTCCACCATATCGGTACGGGTGTCGATCACCGCGACTTCGTTGGTCGACAGGCTCACCACATAGAGGCGATGGGCCGCGGGATCGAACGACAGGCTGGCGGCGGAGAAATCCTTGCCGCGCGCCTTTGACGGGATCTGGATGGCCTTGACCTTTTCGAGGCTGTTCGTGTCGATCACCGCGACCTCCGGATGGCCGGTGGCGCTGACATAGGCCTTGTGCAGCGGCGCATCGACGCGAACGTCGCGCGGGTGGCCGACCGTTTCGGGTGCGAACTGCTTCACCAGCGACAGGTCGGACTGGCGATAGACCGCGATCGTGTTCTGCCGGGTGTTCGTGACCCAGACCATGTCCTTGCTATCGTCAACATCCACGCCGTAGACGGCGTAGAGTCCGGGTCCTTGCGGGGCGCCTTCACCACCGGAGGCAGCCGGACGCGGGCCGCCGGGACGTTCCGGCGCGGGCTGCGGCGTGGCGCGGGCGAGCACCTTCAGCGTCTCGGCGTCGAGCTTCACCAGTTCGGACTGGCGCACCGGCGGGCGGCCCACGGCGGAGGTGACGAACAGCGCGTTGTTCTTCGCGCTGTAGGCGGACTGGTAGAGGCCGCGCGCCGCCTGTGCCTCGGTCAGCACATATTCCTTCTGGCCCGACAGCGGGATGGTCGGCGAAACCTTCAGGTCGGCGACGGTCGCATAATAGGGAGCCTGCGCCACGACGACGATCGGGTGGACGCCCGCGACCGCGTTGGCCGGAAGCTGGAACCTACCGGAAACCTTGCCCTCCGCATCGGCGACCAGCGGCGCGCCGGACAGCGGGGTGGTGCCGTAGAGCAGCGTGACCTGCTGGCCGGGGCGGAAGCCCTCGCCCGTCGCCGTCACCTCGCCGCCCGCGAGGATCGGCTGGTTGCGCTCGGCGGCGGAGAAGCGGACCTGGGCGCTGGAGGTCTTGTCGAGCGTGCCGAAGGCCGACTGGGCGAGGGCGGTGCCCGCGCCGATGCCTGCCCCCGCCGCGATCAGCGAACCGGCGGCCAGCAGCGCGATGCCCGCCCGCCTTGCCCTGTTGAGATGTGTCATAGTCTGGAACTCCTGTCAGTCGGTAAGGGGAAAATGGCGAACGTGCCGCCGGGATTGTTCTTATGGGAGGTGTTCCTTTCCCGACGGGATCGGGGAAAGGCCCGTTCTTCTCGAAGCTATTTCAGGCTTACCCAGTAAACGCCGTCATAGGGCAGGGCGAGGAAGTCGCGGTTGATCGTCGCCAGCGTGGCCGCCGGGTCGATATCCGGGAACACTTCGGGATGCACCCATTTGGCGAAGGTCTCGATCGCCACGATGTCGAGCGGCGAGTTGATGAGCTGGTGGGAAAAGCCGTAGGCCCTTCCTTCGCGCACCGCCGAAAGACCGGCGATGCCCCGGCGGGCGACCACCTTCTCCAGCGATGCGCGCGCCTGCGCCTCGCTGTAGCCCGCGCCCAGCACGAGGCCCCCGGCCTTGGCGAGATGTGGCCCGCCGGTGCCGATATAGATATGCGGATCGCGCGAGATCACATATTCGAGGTTCAGCTTGCCGAACGCCTGCTTGATGACATCGGCCCCGATATTATGCCCACCCACGAAGCTCAGATAATCGCCGACATTGCCCCGGCCCGGCGAGTTGCAGCAATCCTTGTTCATGCCCGCATGCGCCTCCAGAAAAACGGTCGGGCGCTTGTCCGCTGGCAGGGAGGCGACGCGATCGGCGATCCGCTTCATCCGTCCGGCGCGGAAATCGACGAACGCCTTCGCCTGGCTTTCCCGCCCCGTCAGCGCGCCCAGTATTTCGAGGCTGCGGCCCAGATTCTCGAACGGCTTCACGAAGAAATCGACGATGACGACGGGAACCCCCGCCGCCTCCACTTGCGCGATCTGCGCATCGGTGATGCCGCTTTCCAGCGACAGCACCGCCACGTCCGGATGCGCGGCGAGCAGCGATTCCACATCGAAGCTGCCCGCCGAACTGGATATCTTCGGCAGGGTGGCGAGGGCGGGCGATTTCTTCAGGAACTGGTCGTAGGTTTCCGTGCCCAGCCTGTTGATGTCCTGCGGCCAGGCGGCGAGCAGCGAGACCGGATCGGGGTGGATCAGGCCGAGCGCGACCAGATAGCGGCTGTCGTCTATCGCGATGCGGTGGAAGGGGCCGGTCTTGTGGAAGGGGCGGCCGCGCACGTCGGTCAGCCCGGCGGGGGCGGCTTTTTCCCCACCCGCATCGCCCGACCGCCAGAGCAGGGCAGCCGACGCCAGCAGGACGAGAAGGAAGGCGAAGACCCCGATCTTCACCGCCGAAAACCTGCCGGAAGCCTTGCTGTTCGTCACAAAAGCTTTCACTGTGGATAGTCCCCCGAATGCATCATCCCGACAGGATGGCCTATGTGGGGCGCAATGTCATCAGTTGATAATGATTGTAAAGTGCAGCGACTATTCCAGCACAGGATAACGAATATGATCCTGCGACATGAGGTTGATCGCGGGGAAGAAGCTGGTGCAGGGAGGCGCCATGACCCCTGAGCCCGTTCCCTTTTCCCTCCCTTCCACCGAAAGCCTGCTCGTTCCCGGCCCTGACGGGGGGGAAGGGTATCGCATTGATATCGCCCTTCCGTCCGGTGCCCGCCCGAAGGCGGGATGGCCCGGCATAGTCCTGCTCGACGGGGCAGGCTGTTTCGCGACCTGCGTGGAGGCGATGCGGCGGATGAGCCGGCGGCAGGACGCAACCGGCGTGGCGCAGGCGGTGGTGATCGGCATCGCCCCGGACGATGGCGATCCGGGCAATAAAAGGCGGCAGCGGGATTTCACGTCCGCGCGTGCCGGTGAGGGTGCGGGCGGTGAAGCCGGTGAAGCCGGGGGAGGCGCCGGGGCATTTCTGGCCTTTATCGAAAGGCAGGTGCTGCCGATGGTGTCGGCGCGCCTGCCGCTGGACGAACGGCGGCTCACGCTTTTCGGTCATTCGCTGGCGGGATATTTCGCCTTGTGGGTGCTCGCCAACCGGCCGCATCTCTTTCGCTCCTATGCGGCGATCAGCCCGTCGATCTGGTGGGACAGGGACGGTCTGTTCGACGCCTTTTCGCGCGCCTCTCTCGCTGAGCGCCGCTTGTTCATGGCGGTCGGCGAGTGGGAGGAGGCCCTGCCGCCCTGGCAGGTCGGCCTGCCCGGCAGCGAGGAAGCGCTGGCCCGGCGCAAGGAGCGGCGCATGATCGCGAATGTGCTGGAACTCGGCGCGGCGCTGCGGGCGGCGATGGGGGAGGACGGGGCGAGCTTCCGCCTGCTGCCGGAGGAGGATCATGCATCGATCGTGTCCGCCGCCATCCCCCGCATGCTGCGCCTGGCGTCGTTGCCATGACGGATTGCCTTGAAGAAAGGAAAGGCGCGCGATGAAATGGCGGGATGACGCGACCGGCTATGGACTGGTCAGCAGGGCGCTGCACTGGGGCATGGCGGCGCTGTTCCTCTGGCAGTTCGGCGGCATGCTGTTGAAACTGGTGGTGGGGCGGGTGCCGTGGATGGGCTTCTGGGTCGGCACCCATGCCTCGGTCGGCACCGCGCTGCTGGCGCTGATGCTGGCGCGGGGGCTGTGGGCCGTGGGACAGCGGCAGCACCGGCCGCCTTATCATGCCGGGCCGCTGGGCCGCTTCGCAAAGCTGGGCCATGGGGCGCTCTATGGCCTGATGCTCATCGTGCCTGCGCTCGCGTTGCTGCGGCTGCTCGGCAGCGGGCGCGAGGTGCGCCTGTTCGGGGTGCTGCTACGCGAGGCCACCGGTGAGCGCATCGCGTGGATGGTGCAGCCCGCCACCCTGCTGCACGGGGTGCTGGCGTGGACATTGCTGGCGCTGATCGCGGGACATGTGGCGATGGTGTTCGTGCATCGCTGCGTCTGGAAGGACGATATCCTGCGGCGGATGCTCTGAGGGCGCTTCCGCGCGCGCTCCGTATCCGCGCACGCTATAATCGTTATACCGAATTCTTCGATGCGCTTTAGCGTAAGGGGGGATATTGCGAGCCATTATCAGAAATGGGGCATTTATGGATCGCATGATTCGGTGGACTTCCGCAGGGAAAAAGGCGTCGGCTCTGGCATGCGTCGTAGCTGTCTCCGCCGCCGGGCCGGCCTTGGCGGCATCCCCCGCCGCGCCGCTGTCCCTGCCGCACGATCTTTCGCCATGGGGCATGTTCCTCGCGGCGGACTGGGTGGTCAAGGCGGTGATGATCGGCCTCGCGCTGGCATCGGTCGCGACCTGGACCGTGCTGGTCGCCAAGACGCTGGAACTGAAACGCAGCACCGCCGCCCACCGCGCCGCGCTGGCCAGGATCGAAGAGGCGGGCGGTCTCGATGAGGCGGTGCGGTCCGCCGATCCCGAGGCGGTGGTCGCCCTGGCGCTGCTCAACGCCACCCGCAGGGAAATCCGGCAGTCAGCCGATGCGCTGGACGATGTGGAGGGGCTGAAGGAACGTGTCGTATCGCGTCTGGACCGTATAGAGGCGGGCGCGGCGCGGCAGATGCAGCGCGGCACCGGCGTGCTGGCCACTATCGGATCGACCGCGCCGTTCGTCGGTCTGTTCGGCACGGTCTGGGGCATCATGAACAGCTTCGTCGGCATCGCCGCCTCGCAGACCACCAACCTTGCCGTGGTCGCCCCCGGCATCGCGGAAGCATTGCTGGCGACGGCGATCGGTCTGGTCGCGGCCATCCCCGCCGTGGTCATCTACAATCATTTCGCCCGGCAGGTCACCGGCTACAAGGCGCTGATCGGCGACACCTCCGCCGCCGTGCTGCGCCTTGTTTCCCGCGATGCCAGCCGGGGCCGGATGAGCGCGAAGTTCCTGGAAGCGGCGGAGTAAGCCCCATGGCCGCGCGGCTGAGCCACGACGACGAACTGTCGGAAAATCACGAGATCAACGTCACGCCCTTCATCGACGTGATGCTGGTGCTGCTCATCATCTTCATGGTCGCCGCGCCCTTGTCGACCGTGGACGTGAAGGTGGATCTGCCCGCCGCGACGGCGCAGCCCGCGCCGCGGCCCGACAAGCCGGTCTATCTCACCATCTCCGCCGACCGCAGCCTTTCGCTGGGCAACGATCCGGTCACGCTGGCGGGGCTGGAAGCGGCGCTCGCCCGGCTGACGGGCGGGGATACCGAACAGCGCATCTTCCTGCGCGCGGACAAGAGCGTGGACTATGACATGCTGATGCAGGCGATGAACGCGCTGCGCGGCGCCGGCTATGTGAAGATCGCCCTTGTCGGCGCCGAAGGGACCGGCGGGCAATGAGCATGGCCGCAGGCCTGCCCGCCGCGCTTTCCGGCGGATCGTCCCTTCCCCTCTTCGCGGAGGATCAGGATCGGCGCCGTTGGGGAACGGCTCTTGCCACGGTTCTCGGCCTGCATGCCGTAGCCCTCGCGATCGCCGCCCAGTGGCAGACGGTCCCGCCCCTGCCCGAGGAGGACAAGGCGATCGCGGTGGAGCTCGCGCCCCTGCCGGTCGCCGATCATCTCGCCGTCGCCGCCTCATCGCCCGCCGCCGCGCCAGCCCCGGCGCAAGCCGTCCAGCAGCCCCAGCCCCCGCAGGACATGCCGAAGCCCGTCGAGCGGGCCGAGGTGGCCCTGCCGCCAAGGCCGCTTCCGCCTGTGCCGGCGCCGGCGGCGCCGACGCCCGCCCCGCTTCCTGCCCCCATGGCGGGAGCGGCGGGCAATGGCCCCGCTTCCTCGGCAGGCATGGGCCGGGGTGGCGCCGATGCGGGCGAGGCAGGCATGCGGGGCGGCCAGCCCGGCCGGGGGCGCGAGGGAGGCGGCGACGCCGCCGCCGTCTGGCGCGGGCGGGTGCTCGCGCATCTGGAGCGGCACAAGCGCTATCCCGCCGCCGCGCGCATGATGAAGCGCGAAGGCAAGGTGCATGTCAGCATTTCCATGGACCGCAGGGGGCATGTGCTGTCGGTGTCGGTGTCGCGCGGCACCGGGTTCAAGCCTTTCGATACCGAAGCTCTCGATACGGTGCGCCGTGCCGACCCTCTGCCCGAGCCGCCTGCGGAACTGGCCGGGAACACCATTCCCCTGCAACTGCCGATCGGCTTCTATCTGCCCGGCGGGAGCTGACGGGCGGCGTCGGCGCGCCCTGCAAATCTGATGATCGGAAAGACACCGATCGGGGTCCGTTTCCTCGCGCGGCACCGGTTGAAGGCGGGAAGGGCGTTGGGGTTCTCGTTCCAAATTCACCCCCATCCCGATCTCCGCGCTGGTCTGGAGCAACGCCGCATCCGCACAAAAAAGGGGGAAGCGTTCGGGTGCGCTTCCCCCTTTCCCCTGCCATTCCGTCCCCGGCGGGGACGAGAGCGGCCTGTTTCAGAACGAGGCGGTGCTCGTCACGAAGAAGGCCCGGCCCGGCTCGTTGTAATTATTCGCGCCTTGCGCGTTATTGGAGCTTTCGCGGTAGAGGCGCTTGTCGAACAGGTTGGAGATGCCCAGCCCCATGCGGAAATTCCTGTTCACCCGGAAATTCGCGTTGATCCCGACCAGGTTATAGGCCGGACGCGGACGAAGCTGGGCCGCGCTGGGGTTGGCGCCGCTGTAGAGGACACGGTTGGGCTCCTGCTTGCCGTAACGGGTGAAGGTCAGCAGGAGGTTGACCTGTTCCGTCGCCTGCCAGTCCAGCGTGGAGTTGATCGTATATTCAGGGATGACGGAAAGCTTTTCGCCGGTCGTCTTGTTCTTGTTCCGGATCATGTAGGTGACGTTGGTGTTGAAGCTGAGTGTCGGGGCGAACGGGATCAGCACATTGCCTTCCAGCCCCTCCACCACCGCCTTGGGGGCGTTCTGCCACTGGAAGATGCGCGCGGGACTGCCGGTGCCCGTGCTGTTGCCGACCGGCACATTGCCCGCGAGGATCTTGTTGTCATAATCGTTGCGGAAATAGGTGATGCTGAAATTCCAGCCCTCCGGCGCATAGGCGACACCGATTTCCTTGTTGACGCTGCGTTCGGCGTTCAGATCGGCATTGCCCTGTACATAGCAGCCGCCGCCCTGGTTGGGGAAGTTGAGCGGGCAGCCATTGCCCTTGGTATAATAAAGGTAGTTGGGGTTGGACTGGTAGAGGTTGGGCGCCTTGAAGGCGCGCGCGATGCCGCCCTTGAAGGTCAGGTCGGGCATCGGCGCGATCGACAGGTTGAGGCTGGGCGACCAGTTGCTGCCGAACTGGCTGTGCCGGTCGAAGCGAACGCCCGGCGTCACCGTCATAGGACCGACGATGATATTGTCCTCCACGAAGCCCGCCCAGGTGTCCGCGCTGGACGAGGGGCTGCGCGTGCCGCTGCCCGCGCCCGGAATCTGCTGGCCGGAACCGATACCCTGCGACATCGCATAGGGGTCGTTCAGATATTCGTACCGATATTCGCCGCCGACCGTCAGCACATGGGTGAGGCCGCCGGTTTCGAACGGCAGGTCGAGCGAGCCGTTCACATACCAGTTCTTCAGCCGCGAGGTGGAAAAGCCGGTCGTGGTGTTGAACGTGCCCTCGCCGCCCCCGGCCAGCCCTTCGTTCAGGCGGCGGTTGTTGGTGCGCTCATATTGCGCGATCAGCCTGGCCGTGCCGAAGTCGAAATCGCCCTGATAGGTGAGGCTGGCCGTCTTGCGCTTGATGACGTTGGTTTCCTCGCCGACCATCGCCGCGACATTGGGGCTGCCCGACCCGCTGCCGAGGCGGTATTCGCCCGCATATTCATTGCCCTGCCGGCTGAAACTCCCGTCGATGTCGATGCGCTGGCCCTGGGCCGGGGTGAAGCGCAGCATCGCGTTGATGTCCTTGTTCTCCACACCTTCCCGGCCGCCGGGCGGAATCTGGCCGGGAGGCGTTTCGGCGGCGTCGGCATTGAGCAGCGGATTGTCGCCTGAGCTTTTGTTGTAATTGCCATAGACGCGGAAGCTGACCACATCCTTCACGATCGGGCCGCTCAGCGAGAAATTGGCGCGTTTCGTGTTGCTTTCGGCGGTATCCTGCGGCTGTTGGGCATAGCCGGTGATGGAGCCGTGGAATTCCTGCGACGGGCCCTTGGTGATGATGTTGATGACGCCGCCCGCCGCGCCGGAGCCGTAGCGCGCCGCCGCCGGGCCGCGCAGGATCTCGATGCGGTCCACTTCCTCGGCGGGCACCCAGTTGGTGTCCCCGCGCGAGTTGCGCTCCCCGTCGCGGCCCATGCGGGTGGAGTTGCGCGACTGGACAGGCTTGCCGTCGATCAGGATGAAGGTGTTTTCCGGCCCCATGCCGCGGATGTCGATCTGGCGGTTGTTGCCGTAGGTGCCGCCCGAGCCGCTGTTCGTCAGGTTGATCCCCGGCTGGCGGCGGATGATGTCGGCAAGGTCGTTGACCGGAGGCCGCTTCTCGATGTCCTCGGCGGTGATGGTGGAGGAACCCAGCGCCTGACGCGCCTGCGCCTCCGCCGTGTCGAGAACGCGCAGTTCGTCCAGGACCTGCGTTTCGGCCTCTGTGCCTTCCTGCGCCTGCGCCGGGCTGGCGAGGATGACCCCCAGCGCTGTCGCCGAAAGCAGGGTGCGTGCGTAAAACTTCATTTCAAAACCCCCTTTTTATCCTTCCGTCCGGTGCCGTGTGCGGGCGCGTCAGCCGGAAGCGAAACTGCGTATCTTTGACGCTAATGCGAGTAAATCGCATCATGGCCATTGGCAGAGTCCTGGGGAATTGACCAATGTCGGATAAGGATAACGATTATTCGTCCGGCGCCCGGCAATGGGCTGCCAGTTGATCGACCAGCCACATGGTCGCCGCGTCGCGGCGGTTGCGCTCATGCCACAGCACCCAATATTCGAAGTCTGCCAGATCGCCGGGCGGCTCGGCGAGGCCCAGATCATAGGCCGAGGCCATGTCGCGCGCCGCCCGTTCGGGCAGCACGACCAGCGCATCGGAGTCCCGCAGCAGCGATGGGGCTGCCTGAAAATAGGGCAGGGCCGCAATGATGGTGCGCTCGCCCGCCCGATCGCCCAGCCGGCTGTTGATGCGGTCGAAGCCGTTCTCTCCCACCAGCACCGCGATATGCGGCCATTGCAGGAACTGGCCCACGGACAGGGGCTGTCCGTCCCTTTTCACGGCGGGATGATCCTTCCGCATCAGGCAGAGGAACCGTTCGCGAAAGAGTATGCGTCCGTAGGTGGCTTGCAGGTCAGGCTCCAGGCCGGTGACGATCAGGTCTATTTCCCCGGACGCCAGCTTCGCGTGCATCGCCTCGCTGAACGGGACGATCTCCAGCATGGCCTGCGGCGCCATCCGGTGGATAGCGCCCAGCGCGGGGGCGAGCACGGCGGTCACGCCGAAATCGGTGGACGCCAGCCGGAAGCGGCGGGTCAGATGTT
>Ga0182737_1003493_pt1 | contig 11513 bp, 5 predicted proteins | sample eDN5th30CBELigOP_FD_128878 | JGI IMG/M metagenome (GOLD analysis project Ga0182737, IMG submission 128878) | Enriched Organic Plus compost microbial communities from Emeryville, California, USA - eDNA 5th pass 30_C BE-Lig OP (version 2) (version 2) ... | reverse complement strand
CCAATTGTCCAATGCACGGAAAAGCCCATTAGGTTGGTGTTCCACATTGCCGCCTTCGGCATAGGCACTATCCACCAATGTCCTGCCCCGCGGTTTATCATCTTTCATTTCATAAAACCATAACTTAGGAGGTTCAGCGACGAGCAATCCCCCGTTCACCAGGCAAAGCGCGCGGGGCATTACGAGGGAGTCCAGGAAAATCTTCCGGTCGTCCACCTGACCGTCGCCGTCTTCGTCTGTCAGGATGACAATCCGGCCTACGGGTTCCTCTTCGCCCGTACCCAATGTGTCCGGCATATACCCCTCCATTTCGGCCAGCCATATGCGACCATGATTATCAAACGTCATCGCCACGGGCGCAACTACCAACGGTTCCGATGCGACCAGTTCCACTTCAAACCCATCTTCCACTTCCATTGCTTTAATGGAAGCCTGGGGACTTAGCACGCCGTGTTCTTCCTTGTTGCCACACCTCACTAAGGTGAACACGACAACAGTTAGAATCCAAAGCAATCTAAGGGGGTTAAACACTGGCTGTAGGCGATCGGATGTCTTGTATCTGTTTATATCAGTTGTTTTCACTTTGCAAAGTTGTATGAATTTGGGAAAAAATCAAGATAAATAGCAAATTAGATACAATTAACCCCATAAAAAATGCCCATCGCTGCGTTGATAGTAGCTACGATGGGCATTTTTTATGAGGTGATGCTATCCTTTTCCTAGTTTCCCGGATTAGTCAGCACTTGCTTTTCGGCGAGTAATTGCGTTTCAAGTGCTGCATAGGGTACATCCTGTACAGCCACATTTTGGTCAATCGCCAATGAAGCTGCCAGTGCTGCACTTTGTCCCAAAATCATGAATACAGGCTCCATACGAATGCTGCCAAAGGCGATGTGCGAACTTGAAACACATACAGGCACCAACAGATTGGCACACTCTCCTTTTTTAGGCACTAATGATCCATAGGAAATCTGATAGGGTCCTTTCTTCGGATGCACGCCGATATCGCCTTCATTCTGCACAAAACCGTCCGGCTTCACATAGCGTTGTACGTTATGGGAGTCCAGTGTATAAGACCCCATTCCTACTGGATCAGTGATTTCCCGTTCACTGAATGTATCGTGCTCGGTCATCACATACTGTCCAACCATGCGACGGGCTTCCCGGATATACAACTGATGCGGCCAGTTATCATTACCGGTAAATTCGTCCTTTGCCAGTCCCCACTGCGCCATTTCGCTCCGCACTTCTTCGGGCACCTTCGGATCATTGGCCAAGAAGTACATCAATCCTTGTTGGTAGTCGGTATGCTCCTTAATAATTTCCTGGCGCCTTTCGTAGCTCGCCTCCGGATAGTCATAGTTCATCCCGATAAAGTCGGTACTAAAAGGCCCGTGATTATTTGTATCCGTCTTCCGATTGGGAATCGGGTCAAACTTTTGGAACGTCTCCCGCCATCCCGACGCGAACACACGGGCAAGCAACTCGTAATTTTCGGCGTTGTAATTATCCGGTTTCGGAAAAGCCACCCGGTTGTCCGGATGATTGCTCAGGCACATCCGGAAGCAGTAGGCCTGCAGGCGATGATCGCCCTCGCCGTATTTACCGGGGTCCTCCCCCGAAACGCCGTACAACAACCCGCTGGTGCTGTCTCCAGGCACTTTGTACGGACTGATATCACTTTTAAACCAATGGCCGTGGTGTAGCACACCGGTCTGCACTCCGTTCCACTTTTCATCATACACGCTGTTGGCCTCACGGCCTACATGATAACTCACCCCAGCTGCGGCCATCAGGTCCCCCTCATAGGTTGCATCAACGAACATTTTACCCCGGTACGTTTTGCCGCTGAGTGTGGTAATTGCCACGATCCGGTCTCCTTCTTTGGCTACCCCCTTTTCACGGTCGAGCCACTCATCCCGCCGAACGTCTAGTGTAAATTCGTTCACATAGTCCTCGAACACCTGTTCGGCGACATGCGGTTCAAAAATCCACATGGTACGGGCATTGCCATCCATGGCGGGTGTTCCCTGGCCTTTATTACCATATTCGGAATGCTTTTGCCACCGCCAAGCAGCACTGTCCTCGTAATGCATGTAAACACGGTGGTAAAAGTCGCGTGCTAAGCCGCCGATGACCGATTTATTGCCCGTGTCGGTAAAACCCAGACCACCCGATGAGAGGCCACCCAAGTGTTCGTCTGGTGACACCACAATAACGGATTTACCGGATTTCTTGGCCTGCACGGCAGCTGTTATGGCTGCCGAAGTACCGCCGTAGATAATCAAGTCGGCCTCAAACACGTTCGGATCGGAGGTGCTGCAGGCCAGGTGGCAGCACACGAACAGGAATAAAAAGAAGGATCTAATCATAATAAGCAATTGGTTAATATCTATTGATCGTCCGAAGGTACAAAAAGTACCGCATTCGCGGCGACTGTTCCATCCGCTCCTTTTGTGCTAAGGGTAACCGATGGTGGTCTGGTCCCTCCCTTGGTCACCGTATAGCTTCCCAACGGCACCCAAGTGCTGGAGGTCTGTCCTTTGATTTCTACACTGGATAAATCCAATACCAGTTCCTTTTCCCTTTTGCCATCAAAAACCGTGTACGTCAATTTACGAGAGCTTTCGGCGGTCTTCGGAAAATAGGTATAAACATCGTACGTACCGTCTGCGATTGATGTAGCAGTGAACGTAGCCGCACTTAATCCGGCGCCGCTCTCCGCTTGAACATAGCTACGCCCGTAGCCCTTTGATTTTCCGGGATTCCAACTACCACTGAAAGCCACTGCGTCTGTATCCGTGCTGCTTATCAAATAATCGACTTGCCGACCATCGGCCTTCGGGTTATTGGCCAATATCGATTTGACTTGCTGAACATCCACCTGCTGTACGGATATTCCGTCATCCATAGCGATGCAAGCTGCTACTGCCGCCGATTGGCCCAGCACCATAAATACAGGTTCCATCCGTATGGAGCCAAAGGCAATGTGACTTGCCGAGAGGCAGACGGGCACCAATAGATTCGTTACCTCGTCGCGTTTCGGTACAAGGGCACGATATGAAATCGGGAAAGGTGGAAAACCACCTACTTCCACATTCCCCTCATTTTTGACCATTCCATTAACTACCAATCGATCGCAATTATGCGAATCCATGGTATAGGCAGCATACCCAACTTCGTCATCCACTACTTCGCGTCCCTGGCAATGATTTTGGGTCATCACCAATTCACCGATCATCCGCCGCGCTTCGCGAATATACAACTGAGGGCTCCAGTGGTTATTGGTCACATACTCATCTTTCGGATACCCCCATTGTTGCATTTCCTTACGGATAAATTCGGGTACCGAAGCGTCATTTCCGACAAAGTACAGCAATCCCTTAGTATACTCTTCATGGGCTTTGATTATTTCCTGCCGGCGCTCGAAGTCTGCTTCCGGATACGCCCAATTCATGCCGATCATATCCGTGGAAAAACCATTCCGGTTGTTAATATCCGTTTTGCCATTGGGCATTAAGCTCCAGATAAATACATCGTTGAGCCCTTTCCAGGGTTGAATTTCCTTTTGACGTTTGAGCAATTCATAACGCGTGGGATCGTAGTTGTCCGGTTTCGTGATCGGAATCCGGTTTTCCGGCACATTGGTGAGCGCGATACGGTAATTATAGGCCTGCACCTTCTTATCGCCTGTGCCGTCCGGCAGTAGTTCACCGTCACGTATTCCCCACAGCAAACCACTGCTTGGATCGCCTTTTACGACATACGGATCGACACCATTCGGAAACTGGTGACCTTTCATCAACTGTACGCCATTGATCGTTTCACCGTATACGCTGTTTGCCTCACGCCCTACGTGGTAGGAAACGCCAGCTTTAGCCATCAGATCTCCTTCGTAAGAACAATCCATATATACCTTGGCCTTCACGGACAGCGATGAGGCACCCAGTTGGTCCACCGATTGCAAAACAAGCTCTTCGATGTTCGTTCCTGCCTTTTTAACATCCAGTAGCACCTGACCGAAAACCACCTCGGCATCGCATTGCTCCATATACGCATTAAATATTCCTTCGGCCACATGGGGTTCGAAGATCCATTGCTCGAACGCGCCGTATTGCTCACCGATTTTCCTGTAAAAATCCAACGCCAAGCCGGTCACAACATATTTATTGCCGATGTCCGTTTGACCAAGTCCACCGGAGCTCATGCCGCCGAGCATTTGACTGGGTTCGATAAGCACTACCGATTTCCCCGCCTTTGATGCCGTATAAGCCGCCACTACACCGGCGGAAGTACCGCCGTAAATGCAGAGATCCACTACTTTTGTCTGCGCATGTGCATCGTATATCCAGCAGAACATGAATAAGATGCATGACAATCTTTTAAAATTCCTCATTATTTTATACTTGTTTTGAATACTTACTCCCAATTGTCGTGTAATAATTGACTCAGCGTTTGCAGCGCCTCTTGATATTCAGGAGCTTCCGCAACATTTCGGTTTTCGTCGGGATCTTTAGCATGATCATATAGCTCCCAAACAGGCTCTTCCCCCGACTTTGACTGCCATTCAACCAATCGATATCGATCTGTACGGATGCTACGTCCCATCAATCGTTCACCTTTTACGTTCTTTGGATATTGGCTTCTGGCTATTGTCTTATCCCATTCCGCCCGCGGGTCGTCCAGTAACGCGGCGAAGCTTTGTCCCGTTAATGCCTCCGGTGAATCCAAATGGCAAAGATCGGCGATTGTGGGGTAGATATCGACAAATTCAACCAATGCTTGGGAAACGTGCCCCTGCGCACGTTGGCGAGGCTTGGCAACAATCAACGGCGCTCTGGCTGATGTTTCATAATTTGTATGTTTCGTTGCCCACATATTGTGCTCCCCAACTTGGTAGCCATGATCCCCTACCAATACAACAATTGTGCTGTCCCGCAAACTCAAACTATCCAGTGCAGCCAGTATTTTTCCGACCTGCCCATCGACGTAGCTAATACAGGCTAGATAGCCATGGAGTAGTTCGCGTTGTCGGTCCAGCGGCAGGTCATCTTCGTTACGCACGTGCTTGTAATCTTCATATACCCGCAGATCGGCGTATTTCGTCAAAGCAAACTTTGGGGCACCCATCGGCGCATACCGATTTTCCGGAAGGATAATGTCTCCCGTGCGATACATATCCCAATATTTCTTGGGAGCGATGAATGGAAGATGGGGTTTATAAAAGCCTACTGCGAGAAAAAACCGTTTGTCTTTCAATTCAGCTAATGCCTTTACCGCTTGTTCGGCGGTCTGCCCATCGGCAAGCAGGCTGTCGGCCATTTCCGGGGCTTCGGTAGCAAAACCACGGGGAATGTTACCGTAATCCATCTGCTCGCCTTTCGCTTCCATTTCTGCCAGCTTCTGTTGCCGGACGGCTTCACCTTTAGGTCCATAAACGGATCTTGTGGGTAGCCATAGCGGAGCTGACCAGGAAATGGGGTCATCCATGTTACCAAATGCGCGCGGGTCACTCGGTATCAAGTGGAAGATCTTATATAACCCCTGGCTGAACCATCCGTTGTTTTTAAACAGTTGCGGCAGTGTTACCGCGTCCGGCACCTGTTCGCGAAAATGGGTCGTAAGATTAAAAACACCGGTTTCTTCAGGCCGTAGTCCGGTTAACAACGACGCGCGTGAAGGATTGCAGAGCGCCATCTGGCAATAGGCTCGGTTGAAAACGGTACCCCTACCCGCCAGTTGATCAATGTTAGGGGTTTTGACCAGCGTATCGCCATAGCATCCCAATTGGGGCCTCAAATCGTCCACCATAATAAATAAGACGTTATAACCGTTGCTAGCAGTTTGCTTCTTCATAGTAGGCTGTGCATAGCTAAACGCACAGCCTACTATAAGTAATCCGATTAATGGAACTAAAAAACGCATCGTTATTTTAATTGATAACCATACTTAATATCCGGGATTTTGATCTTCCTGACCAATTGCCGGATTGTTATTGATTTCGTTTTCTGGAATCGGCCAAAGCAGGCGCTCATCGATCAGTGTTTTGCCAATGGCAGCAAAAGCTTCTTTAGCCTTTCCTATTCGTTTCAGGTCCCACCAACGCCTTCTTTCAATCAGGAATTCATAACCGCGTTCCTGCAATACGGCTTCTACGAACGCTTCTTCGCTCATTCCTGAACTGTAGTCGACCGGTGAGGGAGCTGCAGGATCGTACCCATAGGCACGGCGCTTAATCATGTTCAATCGTTCCAGCGCCACCGGAGAAGGTCCACCTTCGGCACGGCAGGCAGCTTCCGCATAAAACAATAGCGCCTCCGCATAGCGGTATATCGGCACACTATAGGTACGCAATCCATTGTTATCCGTAATGAACTTCTTGAAAAGGACCGGAGTCGTAGCAGGCAGTGGCACCCATTCGCCGGCAGCATTCTGCGTATGCGTGTAGAGGTTGAACGGCTTACGCAGATCGTCTTCATTCCAAGCTTCACCAATGAATGAATTCATATTTGGCACCCACGCAAAATAACCTGTACTCGCATAGTTGAACGGGATGTTATTCCCCATATGCAGGTAGTTCGTAATCTCAGATTGCCGGGTTTCAGAGTGGTGAACCGACATAATATCTTCTGAACTGGTGTTGGCCGCGAAAATCTGATAAAAATCATCCGGTTGCTGCACGTTTACGAGTTGATACTTCCCACCGGAAATCACCTCATCTGCTTTCGCAGCCGCAGCCGCCCAATCACCAATGGTTAAGTATACATGGGCAAGGAGCATTTTTGCTGCTGATTTGGACGCTTGGCCTGTGCCGCTAACCGTTTCAAGCAACCCCTCTTCTGCCGCCAATGCATCCGAAATGATTTGCTCATAGACCTCATTTTCAGGACGACGAGGAGATTCAAGCTCCGAAAGATCGGTACTTTCATTGATCTTGATGGGCACCGGTCCGAATCCCCGTACGAGCTCAAAGTAGGCCAATGCACGGATGAAATGTGCCTCCGCGACGATACGATCGCGTGCAGCGTCATTGATATTTTCTATTCCCGGTACGTTGTTTAACACGGCGTTGGCACGGTTGATAGCTAGGTATAACCTCGACCATAACGCGGACGTACGGCCGATGTTTTGCTGATCCAGTAGCTGATCTACGATCGAAATCGATGCCTGCGATCCCCTACCCACCGCATAATCTGCGTGCAATTCGCTTAATATATAATCTTCAATATTAAAGAAATCGGGACCCAGGGTGTTGTAAGCACCATTTAGCGCGCCCTGTGCGTCTGCCTCATTTGTATAATAATTGTTTCTTGCCACGAAGTCTTTGGGAATTTCGTCCAGCATGTTCTGACAGGACGAAAACAACAACGTAAGCGTGATTATCGAGATTCTTATTTTTTTCATTTTACTTGTGCATTTAGAGGGTTAATCGTAAACCAATTGCGTAAACTTTAGCATTGGGATAACCGCTTTGATCGTGTCCCATCCGTAGACGATTGCCGATATCCTGTGAATCATCTCCCCTGGTATTCATTTCCGGATCCAGGCCGGTATAATTCGTAAATGTAAACAGGTTCGTTCCCGACACATAAACATGCAGCGCGTTACACCATGTTACACCCCATTTTGTCATCGGCAAATCATAGCCCAAGCTAATGTTTTTTACCCGTAAATAACTACCGTTTTCGATAAACCGGTCCGAGATGTCCACATTAGTAGCAGCACTGATTTTCGGATATTTAGCATTCGGATCGGGATTTTCAACCGTCCAATAATTCCCGATGATGTCCCTGAACTGATTACTGCCGCGCTGAAATGAATTGAGGTGCGTACCATTGGTTGCATTAAAGATCTCGTTGCCCTGTACACCTTCCAAAAAGATATTCAAATTGATCCCCTTGTAGGAAAGGGTTGAATTTAGGCTATATATCCAATCCGGCGTAGGGTTCCCTAGAATCACCCGGTCTTGAGCATTTACCGTTCCGTCGCCGTTTGTATCCTTATATTTGATCAGTCCATTCTCATTGAGTCCATCCTCGATGTAACCGAAAAGGGCTCCCAACGGCTCGCCTTCACGTGCTATGTTCGTGCTGGACCACACCGCAGCCTGCCCCGCGCTGTAGATATCGCTTCCGCCAGCAATTTTCACTACTTCATTCCGGTTAGTGCCCAACATAGCCGCCACATTCCATTTCCAGTCGCCGGTCAACACATCTCCATTTACCCCCAGTTCAAACCCTTGATTGCGGATTTCTCCGACATTTTGAAACATCGATCCAAATCCCACGGATGGCGGCAGCGGAACGGAAGCCAGCAGGTCCGTCGTATATTTCCAGTAGTAATCGGCTGTTACATTCAAGCGACTGTTCCAGAAACTGATATCCACACCGATATCGGTTTGCGCAGTTGTTTCCCATTTTAAATCTTCATTGGAAATGCCATTAGGCACGTAACCCACTACCTCTTCGTTGTCGCCATAAATGGTGCGAACCGCTATCATTTGGTCCAGCGATTGATAGGGATCCAACGCTGTATTACCCGTCATCCCATAGCTTGCCCGCAACTTCAGATCATTGATAACTGCCACATCTTCCATAAATGCTTCTTCTGAAATCCTCCACGCAATCGCTGCCGATGGAAACGCCGCCCACTTGTTGTTGTTCCCGAAACGGGACGAGCCATCAGCCCGGAGGCTGGCTGTCAACAAGTACTTATCCGCAAAGGCGTAATTAGCTCGGGCCAGCCAAGATGCCAGTACCCACTCCGAAATACCCGACGTAGGTGGATTAATGGTTTCCGCGGCCGAAAGATCATAATTTCCCGTGGTGTTTCCCGGCAGACCGGAAACTTCTGCCTGAAAAAACCGATTTCTATTCGTTTGGTACGTATAGCCTCCTAACACGGTCAGCCGATGAACGTCATCGAAATCCTTGGTATAGGTCAGCGTATTTTCATTTAGGAAAGAGCTCCGGTAGTCGGTACGTTGCCGTGCATAACCACGATCAGTTTCGAATATAATGGGTCTAAATTGATCGGCCAGCGAATTCGCGTATTCTAATCCGACCATCGTCCGGAACACCAAGTCCTTCGTCAATTTGACATCCAAGCCCGTATTACCGATCACCGTATTTCCCAACGTCGTGGTTTTGTCTTCCGCAAAAATCAGTGGGTTACGCATATCGGAGGAACCAAAGCTATAAATTCGCTCGATCTGTGTGGGCAGTCCATTTTCATCGTATACCGGTAGCGTTGGAGGCGCCGAGGCCGCGGCGGACAAAACGGACGTACCCCGGTAGCCGTTATTAACCGGTACCGAAAGCTGCTCCCTCCGTGAAAGATTGAGGTTTACATTGAAACGCAACCAATCTTTTATATCATGTCCCAAATTAACACGTGCCGATCCGCGTTTCACGCCTGTATTGATCAAGATTCCGTCCTGCCCATAGTAGTTGCCGGACACCGAATATTGCGTTTTTTCAGAACCACCCGAAAATGTAATTGTATGATCCTGAATTGGCGCAGCACGCAAAACAACGTCCTGCCAGTCGGTACCTGGATTTTGGATTTCGTCAATATTGAAATAGGGTTCCTGCCCGCCGTTGCGCAGCCATTCGTTTGCTATCTGACCATATTCCTTTGCGTTGAGCAAATCATATCGCTTGGTTTCGTTTTGTACGCCGTAGAAACTGCTTAGTTCTATCCGGCCCGCCTGTCCAGTTTTACCCTTTTTTGAGGTGATAATAACCACGCCATTGGCACCACGCGCACCGTAGATAGCGGTAGCAGACGCATCTTTCAGGATATCGATGGATTCGATATCTGCCGGGTTTAGGAAGTTGATTCCACCCGTCACCGGAAAACCATCTACCACATACAATGGCTGATTGTTACCGATCATCGAATTTCCGCCTCTTACCCGCACTTCGATCCTTCCCCCCGGCTGTCCGGAGTTCTGTGTCACCTGCACGCCCGCGGCACGCCCTTTCAATGCCTGTTCCATATTGTAAACCGGAACGGCTTGTAAATCTTCCGATTTAATTTGCGCCACAGATCCCGTCAGGTCAGATTTACGCATCGTCCCGTATCCAACCACCACCACTTCGTCCAGGTCGCTGATCGCAGCGATTAATCTAGCATTGATTACGTGATTGCCTGCTACCGGATGTTCCTGGGTTTTATATCCAAGGATAGTGAAAACAAGAACCGCTTGCGGATTGGGTACCTGAATCTGGAACCTTCCCTGATTATCCGTGGAAGTCGCCAAGGTCGATCCTTTAACAGATACCGTTACCCCCGGCATCGGCTGATTATTTTCATCCGTCACTATACCCGTAACGGTTTGCTGCTGTTCCACAACGGGTTCTTTATCGGCTGCATTTGTCGACTCACTTTTTCTGGAAACAAGGACGCGATTTCCACGAACCCGGTAGGTTAGCGGTTGATTAACGAAACAACGGGCAAGGATCTCTTCCAGGGATGCTTGTTTTAAATCCAGCGTAACCGGTTTTGTTGCCTCCAAATCTTCCATTAAGAACAAAAAATGGTAGCCGGTTTGCTCACGTAATTCCTTGAACACCTCGCGCAGCGGCGCGTTGTTCACAATGATTGTGGCCTTTTGGGCGTATACCGCCGCACTGGCTTGTGCAGCAGTAATCATAATAACGGCAACTATTATTTTTACCATAATCAAAAGCTTAATAAGCTTATGATAAAGAAATATTTTGCACCCTCGTGCAATACAAAATGCATACATTTGCAATACAGGTTTAATTGCGATATTTAATTAATAAATCCAATTGTGATCGGCCTGTGTCAGGCATTATGCCACATCGGCCAGGAGTGTTAGCGGCACTTCTGGCTTTTTGGCACCAAATAAGTAATGTTTCAGGTTACCATATAATCCGCACCTCCTTTCCTTCTCGTTCAAATTTTATTTTACCTACTAAAGCAAGATCTGTCAGCAACTCGTCGATTCCGGCATTCACCGGAAAACTACCGCCAAAACGTTGTTGCGGCACATGTGTCCCGACCTCCACCTGCACATCATACCAGCGTGCTACGCTGCGCATGACCGCTAAAACATCCATGTCATCAAAGACAAAATAGCCTTCCCGCCATGCTAAGATCTGATTCAAGTTTCCCTTACGGCGTTCAATTCCTCCCGATTCACTAACAAGCACTTGATAGCCCGGGGTGAGGGAAATCTCTCTTCCCTGTTTCCGGACATTTATCCCTCCCTCCACTAACGTCGCAGCCACCATTCCATCCGAAGAATAAGCGGAGACATTGAATTCAGTGCCCGTTGCGACAACCTCAGTCCCATCTTTTGTCTGCACTTTGAAAGGCCGCGAAGCATCCTTAGCGATATCAAAATAAGCCTCTCCTTCCAGTTGGACACGGCGTTCACTACCGGAAAATAATACGGGATATGTCAGCGAACTCGCGGTATTCATCCAGACGGTTGTCCCGTCTGGTAACGTCACTTGAAATTGTTTTCCATTCGGTACATGGAT
>Ga0182737_1003491_pt1 | contig 11515 bp, 13 predicted proteins | sample eDN5th30CBELigOP_FD_128878 | JGI IMG/M metagenome (GOLD analysis project Ga0182737, IMG submission 128878) | Enriched Organic Plus compost microbial communities from Emeryville, California, USA - eDNA 5th pass 30_C BE-Lig OP (version 2) (version 2) ... | reverse complement strand
CCGACTCGGGGAACGGCGGGCCGGGAGTCTCGGGTCATGACGGTGCCGACGGGTCGGATGACCGCTCGGGAGCTGCGGGGTCGGTCGAATGAGCACGCCGTTCCCGCTCGATCCCGATGGCGGGGTGACGCCCGAGGGCCGGGATTCGACGATCGGCGACGAGCCGACGCCGGACGGCGAGCCGCTCGGGCCGGAGGAGCTCGACGATGTCACGGCGGACGGTTCGACGGGCGACGGGACTCTCGGCGACGGCGAACTGGCGTCGCGCGGGGACGTGCTCGACGAGATGCTCTCCAATCACGCGTCGGGCGGCTGGAGCGATCCGGACGCCGACGGTCTGTCGAACGGTGACGCGCTGGACGCTCCCGCGACGGGCGACGAGGAACCCGGGCAGCAGCCGGTGGAACTCGACGGCGACGCGATGGGCCGTCCGGTGTCGGGGTCGATGAACGACGACGATCAGGGCATGGAGAACGCCGGAGCCAATCTCGGCGAGTGAGGTTCCCGCTTCGGTGTTGGTCGGCCTGCCCGCCCCTGATGTTCGCGGCGCGCTCGGAACTCCCGCATCGCTCGAGACTTGCTGACGAGCATGGCTCCGGATCGCTGCGATCCGGGTGGAGGTTCGAGCCAGAACTGCCCCGCTCGGACCTCGATCGTCCACCCCTCGTTGTGCAGACGAAGGTGATGGTGCCGACACAGCAACACACCCCGGTCGACGTCGGTGCGACCGCCCTTCGACCAGTGGTCGACGTGATGTGCTTCACACCAGGAGGGTGGCCGGTCGCATCCCGGCCACAGGCAGCCCCCGTCGCGAACCGCAAGAGCCGCGCGCTGCGCCACCGAGAACAGCCGCCGGGATCGTCCGAGGGCGAGGACCCGACCGGTCGAGTCGAGCGCGACGCGCTCGATGCCCGAGGTGCAGGCGACGCGCTCGACGGTGGCGAGGGAGACGCTCTCGCCCGATCCTTCGATGACCCCGTAGCCGCGACCGGTGGCGAGCACCTCGTCGTCGACGAGCACCCGCACGCCCGGGGCACCGCTGCCCACGAGCACGTCGGGATCGGCCGAGGCCGCCTGGCGCAGGAGTTCTGCGAACGCGTCCGAGGCGAGCTGCTCGACGCTGCGCGGATCGTGGGCGATGCGGGCCGCCTTCTCGGCCTGCTCCGAGTCGACGAATCGCGGGCCCCCTCCCCGCGGGGACGTCGCCCGGTCGTAGACCTCGTCGACGATGCCTGCGGTCTCCGGGTCGTAGTCCCAGATGAGGCGCTTCATGCCGTCGCGGAAGTCGATCCGCCGCAGCGACCGCCGCGCCCGGAGCGCCGCCTCCCGATCGGCCACTCCCTCGGCGTCGATCTCGTCGCGCACCTCTCGGGCACGCTTCCGCAGCCGGTCGGGGTCGAGGTCGCGCGCCGCGTCGCGCAGCGCGCCCACGGCGGCCGCGAACACGCCCTCGTCGATGCCCGTGGGGTCGCCCAGCCCGCCCTTGACGGCATCCACCGCCGCCGTGGAGAGCGAGCCGTCTTCGATGCCGTCGGCGAGCGCCGCGAACGGGCCGTCGTCGCCTGTGAGCCGCCCTGCGCGCAAAGCTGCGGCGGCTTCTCGACCGGGCACCTTCATGGTCGTGGTCAGGAGCTCTTCCGGCGTGCGCGCGCCCTGCCGACGGGCGAGTCCGGCCGCCCCCAACTCCGGCCGGGAGCGCTCACCGATGACGCGTGCCGCGAGGACGGTGTGCGCATCCGTGAGCCGCGTGAACTCGGCGACGACGCGCGTGACCTCGAGCAGTTCCGCATCCGACGCCGCGGTGTACTGCGCCCGCGCGCGTGGCACCGCACGCAGCACGTCGAGTGCTGCGCGGAGGCCGTCGAGGGCGGGAAGGGTCATGGGTTCATCCTCTCGGCATCCATTCTCCCGGTTCGAACGAATGTTCGAAAGTACAAGAAGTCGGCGGCGAGCGGCCTGTGGAGGACTCGTGCCAGCATGGGCGACATGACGGACTCCGGGACGGACAAGGGCTGGCAGCTGCTCGAGATCGGCGCGATCGACACCTGGCGGGATCACTACGGTGGCTTCCGCCCGGACTCGTCGCGCGACGGCCGCCGCGTCGTCGACCACGAGCTCGTGACGCAGTACATCGGGCTGACCGCGAACTCGCTCGTCGCGGGCGAAGAGGCCGGGTACTGGCACTCGCATGCGGAGATCGAGGAGCTCTACGTGTTCCTCACCGGTCGCGGCGAGATGGGCCTCGACGACGACGTCATGCCCGTCGGACCCGGCTCGGTGGTGCGCGTCGGCCAGGGCGTCGCCCGCACCTGGCGCGCGGTGCCCGACACCCCGGAGCCGCTCACCTGGCTGTGCATCCGCGCCGGCGGCAACGGCGAGATCGCCCACACGCCCTCGGACTCGACGCGGCATCCCGAACGCCCCATGCCGTGGTGACCTAGCGGGTCGTCTGCAGGGACGGTGCGCGCGCTCGCTGAACCAGGCGATGGATGCCGGCCGCGATCGCCGCGAGCAACGCACCGGCGAGCGCGCCGAGCGCGTTCGCGACGACGTCGCGCGGATCGGAGACCCGCGGCGTCCACATCTGAAGCACCTCGATCACGAACGACGTCGCCGCCCCCAGCACCGTGGCACCCACCCACGTGGCGCGCGGAATCGCGGCGCGCAGCAGCACCCCGAGCGGCACGAATAGCAGGATGTTGGCCGTGAACTCCCTCGCCACTCCCCCGCGCCACGTCGCCGGATCGAGCCACGTCGACAGCGACAGCACGTCGTAGTCGCTCTCGATCGGACCGGTGCGCCACGGCGCCGGCCCGATGGTGAGCGCCACGATGACCGCCAGATAGGCGACGGTCGCGACGGCGGCCACCCGGGAGGCGCGGGTCATACTCCGATCCTCGCGGGCGGATGCTCGGGGCGGGCTGGGAAGGCGGCGGAAGGTGGATGGGTTCCACCCGCGGCGAGTGGGGAGGACCGGATGCGCGCGTCAGGCCGGACGGAAGTGGTCGGCGATCCGCGCAGCGACGTTCGCCACCTCGATGGCCCCGCCCGTGCGGAGCCGGATGCGGTTGGCCAGCTCTCCGGGCCACACGACGTCGACCCCGCGAACGATGAACGATCCACCGAAGAGCGGCCAGTCCGCGTCGACGAAGCAGAGCACACCTCGCACGGGCACCCCCGGCACGGCGCGCGACACCCGCTCCACCTGACCGACCACGCCCTCGACGAGTGCCGTCTTGTCGCGTCCGCGCACGGTGAGCTTCTCGACGCGCGGCCGGAACAGTCCGCCCTCGACGACGAGCGACGGCCGACCCTGGTACTTCTTCGCGTCGATCACCCACACGGCGTCGGATGTGACGACGAGGTGGTCGATGTTGGCGCGCGTGCCCGGAATCCGGCGGTCATGCAGTACTCGGATGCCGTCGGAGGCGAGCCCGTCGAGCACCGTGCCGACGCGCACCTCCCCCGCCGCGCCGGTGCTCCACGCCCGCGTGCTCTGCCTCTCCTCCGAGAGCGCGACCGCGATGCCGCCGAATCGGCCCCACTTCTCGCGGAGCCTCGCCTCGTCGCGCGCCCGAAGGCGCTCGTACCGGCGCTGGGCCGAGGCGCCCGGCTTGCCCTGATCCCAATCCTGATCCACGAGTCCCCCACTCGTCGTTGGCTCGACGCTAGCGACGAGGGGAGGATGCGGCGACCCGCACCCGGGGGTCAGACCGTCTGGCGCAGCACGCGGGCGCTCAGGAGACGAGCTCGGCCAGCGGCGTGATCCCGTCGTCGAGCTCGACCGCCCAGAACTCGAAGCCGCTCACGTTCGTGACGCCTAGATGCCGGGCCGCCTCGTCGAGCGAGTCGAAGGCGTGGATCCCGTCGATGAGGATCGTGCGGTCCTCGGTCACGACCGCGTCGACCGACCAGTCTGGGTCGACGGGATCGAGAAGGCTGCCGACGTCGAGCACCCCTCGCTCGAGAAGCTCGGCGAGCGTGAACTCGGTCGGCGTCACATCTTCGACGATGACCGGCGCGGCGGCGAGGGAGGCGTCCTCCCCGAGGCGCTCGAACCCGTCGCGGATGACCTGGGCGATGAGACGGCGGCGTTCCGCGAGGAACGTGTCGTAGTCCATGCTCTCCCAGCCGTCGGGAAGGGCATGCCAGTACCGCTGCTTCTCCAGCCAGGCTGGGTCGGAACCGCGCGCGGCCACGAGCTTCGGCCAGTACACCGCGGGCGGATCGTCGCTGATGATCCCGTTCGTGTCCCAATCCGTGGGTGCGAAGTTGGCCGCCTGGTTGATGCGCTTGTTGTCGCGGATGCCGAGAGCGCTCCGCTGGTACTCGCGTGGGAAGAGGTGGTGTCCTTCCAGGCCTCTCACGGTGGGCAGCGTCGGATCCATCCAGGCGCGCACCGGCATCCTCAGCATGAACATGTCGGCGTCGAGGATGTTCAGCGCCGCGAGGTAGCACTGGTAGTGGGGCGAGAGAGCGGGCGCACTGGAGATGAGCGCCTGCGGCACCTGGAACGCCCAGAAGTCGGACGTGAGCGCGCCGGCGATCGTCTCATTGACGATCCGCTCGAACCCTGAGGCGTCCTTGGCGTTGTCGCGGAACAGGTCGAGGTCTTTCTGCAGCTGCGACTCGCTCGAGCCGGTGTAGCGCTTGGTGAGCTGCGCCATGAACACCCACCGGGCGATCATGACCCTGAGCTTGGACAGCTCGACCTTGAACTCCTCGCGGCCGAGAAGGAAGATCACGTAACTCGAGACGATGTTGGTCGTCGACGTGATGTTCTTTCCGGATCGGAATCCGCCGACCTGCAGCGCATGGATGTATTCGGTCCAGTTGACCTTGTTCGTGACGATCGGCAGCGCCGCCTTCAGCCGTTCGAGCTCCTGCTCCTGCCGCTCGGCGTTGACCAGGCCCGTCGTGCGCTCCTTGGCCTGCAACGCGCTGTACGCATCCGAGAGCTTCGCGCGATTCTGGCCGAACGCGATCGCCGCGCGCACGAGGTGCCCTGTCTCGACCGGGAGAAAGGGATTCTTCGCCGTCCAGGTGACCGTCGGGTCGAGGAGCGCCCGTGCCACCTCCGGAGTGACGCGCGACAGGCGGGCGAATCGCTCGATGTGTTCGCGGCCTTCGGGCCAGAACACGGAGAGCCAGGTCAGGATGTAGTCGTAGGCCTTGAGGCTCACGCCTTCGGAGTTGATGCGCACGAACACGTCGGCGACGACAGGCTTCGGCACGTCCTCCAGGATGTGGACGACGTCGAATGGGTACTTATTGAGCGCCGCGACCCGGTTGAGGTTGCTCTCGATGAGGTCCTCGTCGATGTCCTCCGCGCCCGATTCCCGGAGCCGCGCGAGGTAGCGCTTGCGGGCTTCGATGGGGCTCTCGAAGATGTCCGACACGCTCTCGACCCACTGGCTCGAGTTGGCGATCGCGGGCGTCCACACCTCGAACTTCTCGGTGATCGGGTTGAAGGAGATCTTGATGCTCTTGGCGCGATACGACTCGTCGAGCACGCTCTTGCCCTTGACGACGGCATACAGGCTCGTCAAGCGCTGCTGGCCGTCGACGATCTGATACTGGGCGGCCTGGGTGCCTTCGGCGGAGATGGCGCGCGTCTCGCCGGGCGCCTTCTGGTCCCAGAACATCAACTCGCCCACGGGGTAGCCGCGGTAGAGCGAGTCGAAGAGGTCGCGCACCTTGGCGGACGACCACACGAAGGGGCGTTGCAGGTCGGGGAGACTGATCTGGCCTGTCTCGATCGCGGGAACGAGCAGTTCGATGCGCCAGGGAGCGGTCTTGAAGATCTCTGCCACGTCAGTCCTTCGGGTCGGGTGTCTACACGCTAGCGGGCGACAACGACACCACCCGCCCTCTCCACCGCTGCCGCAACCACCGATCATGACTCGCCACCACCACCGCCCCCGGGTAGGCGGCGAGCGCCTCCTCCAGTTCGACGGCGAGCGCGAGCGACAGGTGGTTGCTCGGCTCGTCGAGCAGCAGCAGGTGCGGCGGATGCGCGATGACGGTCGCGAGGGCGAGCCGCCGCTGCTGTCCGACGGAGAGCTCCCCCACGGGTTGGTCGAGTTGCCCGGCGGGCAGCAGTCCGAGGTCGCCGAGGGGCACGAGTTCGGCACGCCGCGACCCGACTGCCGCTCGATACACCTCGCGCGCGGATAGCCCAGGCGACGCGAAGCGCACATCTTGCCGTAGCATCCCGACCCGCAACCCGGGGCGGAGTGGCACCGGCCCCAGCTCCCCCGCGAGCACGGACAGCAGGGTCGACTTCCCGGCGCCGTTGGGCCCGGTGACGAGCACCCGATCCTGAGCGGTGATCGTCACCCGCGACACCTCGAGCCGCCCGGGCACGACGATGTCCCGTAGGTCGACGAGCACCTGGGAGGGATCGGGCACGGCGACACCACCCGGGATGCCGGTGAAGCTGAGCACGGACGGCGGCTTCCGCACGGCCTCCGTTTCGAGCACGGCGAGGCGACGTTCGGCATCCTTCACCCGTCGCGACACCGCCGATTGCACCCGCGCACCTTTGAACGCGTGGATGAAGCCGTCGTTGTCGCGCGGAGCTCGCCCGTGCGCCACCGATCGGGCGGTCGTCGCGGCGACGGTGGCGAGGCGGGCGAGTTCGTCCTGTTCGCGCCGGTGTTGCTGCTCCCAGCGTTCCCGCTCGCGCGCCTTCTCGGCGAGGTAGTCGCTGAACCCGCCGCCGTACCGGGTGACGCTGCGCGACCGGTCGGGGTCGAGGTCGAGCAGTTCGGTGGCGACCTCGTCGAGGAAGGCGCGGTCGTGGCTCGCGAACAGCACCGGTCCCGGCCAGGCGCGCAGGGTGCCGACGAGGTAGGCGACGGCGTCGTCGTCGAGGTGGTTGGTGGGTTCGTCGAGGAGGAGCGCGTCGGGTCTGCTGAGCAGCAGCCCGGCGAGCGCGACTCGGCTCCGCTGCCCGCCGGACAACTCCCCCACCCTCGCGGGTCGATCGTCACCGCGCGACGCGCGGAGTGTCGCGACCCCGAGCGCGTCGAGCACCTCGTCCCGACGCGCATCCAGTGTCCACACCTCGGCCCGATCCGCCGCCTCCAGCGCCCGCTCGTAGCGCCGCGGATCGCGCTCGACGTCGGCAGCGGCATCCGCCACCTCCCGTTCGATCGCCCGCAGTTCGGCGGTGTAGGCGTCGAGCAGTTCCGCGACGGTCGCCGCCGGGTCGACGGGCGCCTCCTGCCAGAGGATGCCGGTGCGGGCGGGCCGTCGGATGCTGCCGCCGTCGGGCTGTTCGACGCCGGCGAGGATGCGCAGCAGTGTCGACTTGCCGACGTCGTTCTCGCCGATGAGCCCGGTGCGGGCTCCGGGCGGGACGGTCACGTCGACGCCGGTGAGGATGCGGCGGTCGCCGTAGGAGCGGTCGATGCCGCGCGCGACGAGGGGTTGGAGGACAGACATGTGAGCACCGGAATCTCGCGGTTCGAGACGACTCCCGCCGGGCTGGGCCTCGGACGCGGGACTTCGGGGTGCTCAGGAAAACATGGCGGAAGCGAGAGTAGCAGACGGCCCGAGGCCGCGGATTTGCCCGCCGTGAAAGATCTGACGATCTTTCACCCCACCGGGCGGTGAAAGCGCCGCGGAGGCGTTCAGGATGGAAAGTGAGGCGCCGATTGCGCGCCGACTCTGCAAGCCCCACGCACTCCGCGTGTCAGTGAAAGGACGGCCCGTGGCGAGCTCCGACCACTTCGACTCCGACGCCCTCGACTTCCTCAACGTGCCCGCCTGGTACGACCGGCACCCGTCGCAGGCCGAAGGCGAAGACGCCTGACCCGCTGACGTCCCCCTCTGACGTCGCCCGCTGACGTCCGCGCGGGAGTGCGCCGGACCCGGCAGGTACCATGCGACCCATGCCGCTGGATGCCCTCCCTCTCCGTCGCCCGCCGGCGTGGAACGCGTCGCAGCATCCCGGCCGCTGGACGGTGCCGTTCGGGATCGTCCTGATCCTCGCCGGTGTCGGTCTCGGCATCCTCGTCATCACGCAGGACCGCACCGAGCACGCGCCCCTGTTCGCGGTCGCCGCGGGCGGCGGGGTGTTCGCGTGGGGTCTGGTGATCCTCGGGATGGCGTTCCCGCCGCCGCCGCAACCGCCGATGCTGGTCAACGCGGTCGCCGTCACTCCCGGCGACGAACGCCCACCCGACGACTGGGTGCACCTCTTCCGCCGACGGCGCATGACCCGCGCCTTCGCGATCGGCGTCGCCGCGCTCAGCGCCTACATGTTCACGATCGTCGGCGGCACGGTGTGGCTCGTGCTCGACGGCACCGAAGACAGCGGACTGCTGCTGTGGCTCGGCATCCCCGTGCTGTCGGCGGTGGGAATCGGCATCTACGCGACCCGGGAGGCGCTGTCGCGGCGTCGACTGTCGACATTCGGCAGGCCGCCGACGGGACTCACGGTGGGCGAGTCCGGGATCACCCTGCTCGACCCGCACCGCACCCGGTTCCTCCCGTGGGAGTCGGTGGTGCGGGTGGCGGCGAAGAACGCGCGCACGCGCGGCGGTGAGGCGCCGCACTTCCCGCTGCTCGAGCTCGTGATCCCCGGCGAGAACGTCGAGGTGCAGCTCGCCCGCTACGTGGCGACCCCGCACGTCGTGTACTCGGCGGTGATGACGGCGCTGGAGGATGCCGCATTCCGGTCCGCACTGGGAACGTCGAGGGCGCAGGCGGTGCTCGAGCGGTGGTCGGCGGATGCCGCCGCCTGGCGTCGCACCGTGGACGACCCGCGGGCGGCGAGGGGCTGAACGGCGACGCTCCCCCGCCGGTCGACACGTCACTCGCTCGAGGGGAGCCCGAAACCCTGCCGGATCAGCGCCAGGTTGCGGAGCCCGCGTCGACGGTCTTCGCCACCCATGTTCACCCATGACCTGTGGCCGGCGTCGGCGAGCACCTCGGTGACGGCGGCGATGCGCTTCCTGTCGTTCTTGCTAGCCGACGCGTAGTCGAGCTCGGAGGCATCGGAAACGCACGCGAGCAGCACGGCCGTGTCGTCGAGGTGACGGTCACGGTCGCGGCGGTCGACGAGCCAGGCCGCGCCCTTGGCGACGAGGGCGCCAAGTTCGTCGGGTACCCCGATCTCGACGAAGGTGCCCTGGCCCAGCGCCAGACGATAGACGTCGCGCCGCCGGATCGCCTGTTCGCCGGAGGGCGCTTCGAACGCGGGGCGGCGGTCGAGCCGAGGGCTCATGCGAGAAGGCAGGTGGTCGGCGACCATGACGTCGATCTTGCGACCGTCGGCGTGCCGGAACCGGTACGCGTGCTGCTCGTCGCTGCTGAGGTCGAATCCCAGAGCTGCGAGTGCGGCGCGGCCTTCGGCGAGGCTCGAGGGATTCACCCGGTAGTCGACGAGCACATCGACGTCGTCGGTCGGGCGCCGCATGAGCACTCCGGCTCGTCGCGCGTGCGCGTCGACCATGAGACCGCCGACGAGCGTCCACGCGCGGGAGACGACCGTGCTCCACGCCGGGATGAGGTCAGCATCCGGCAGTGGCACCGTCAGCGTTCGGCCAGCCACGCCCGCCTCAGTTCTTCGACAACCCGGAGCGCGATCGTGCGCTCTCGCGTGTCGACGCTCGTCGCCAGGTCAACGGCGACGACAGCAGCTGGCATGGTCTCGCCGTCGTAGTCCACGGGGAGCGTGTTCTCGTAGATCACGTCAGGCCCGTTCTCGTCGGCCACCATGAAGTGCGTCGAGGCGTAGTCGTCAGGAGTCCCGTTGCGCACGTAGCCTGCGACTCGACGACTGTCGGGAAGCAGTTCCACTTCGAGCACGTCGGCGGCAGCGCGCCCGGTCGCAATGAGCCCCGCTTGGGCCCGCTCGGCGTTCGCCGACGCGTACCGGTGCGAGGTGGTGCGGCTCGACACGGCTCGCGTGAGCTCTTCTGCTGACGAATCCCGGATGCGCCGGCGAACGCGAGCACGGGTGGACTCGGTGAGCCAGTCCGCGCGAAGGCCCGACAACTCCCACAACAGACCCCACGCCGTGCTCGGCTGCAGCGAGCGCCCGCTCCGCCGCTGCGCCGCGAGCTCGAAACGCGCGACGGCGTCACTGTCGACCAGCCACACGCCGTTCGGCAGTCGACGGCCTGCGATGCGACCAGCCCTGAGCATGCCGAGCACGTGCTGGCGTGTCACGTCCAGCCGGTCGGCCACCTGCGTCGCGGTGAGTTCGGGCATGTCACATAACTTTCTGTTCGGAAACTATTGTGACAGCGCGAGCGGCGGATCACAACCCGCTTCAGCGGTCGACGCGCGACCCCGCGATGACGTCCTCCGGAGTCGCCTCGCGAGCGGCGACGACGCCCTCGTAGTACTCGATCTTGTGGTCGAGCGCGGCGAGATGCTCGACGTCGCGCGCCATCCGCTCGCGTAGCGCCTCACGGTAGGCGGCGAGCACGCGGATGCGGTCGGGGATGGTGTGGTCGCCCGCGAAGGTGAGGGTGACGAACTCCTTGGCCTCGCGGATCGGCATCCCCGTCGCCCGCAGCAGCTGCAGCATCCGCACCCAACCGAGGTCGTCGTCGGTGTAGCGGCGATGCCCGCTCGCCGCCTTCGCGACGGGTGGCAGCAGCCCCTCGCGCTCGTAGTAGCGCAGGGTGTGCTTGCTCAGGCCCGTGCGCGCCGCGGCTTCGTCGATCGTGTACTCGCCCGTGAGTCGCTCGCTCATGTCGCCACGCTACGACTTCGAGCGCGCTCGAACGCCAGGTTTCCACGAACCTCGGATTCGGGCTTTGACTTCGAGCGCGCTCGCACTCCTACGTTCGGCGGCGGAAGGAGATCGAGATGCTAGTGCCGAACATCTACCAGGACGCCTACCCCGAGCAGTTGGAGGCGGCGCTGCGCGACGAGCTGCGGCGCCTCGAGCGGGTGCGGGAGGCTCGGGATGCCGCGGTCCGGCGTCGGAGGGAGCGGTGGGCCGGGTTGCGGGCCCGCCTCGCCCGGGCGTTGCGGGGCTGAGGCCGCACGGCTCGGGCCGCAAGGCTGAGGGCTGCTCAGGGCGGCTCGTTACGATGCCGACATGGCGACGGACGAGCTGCCCCTCCGCCGACCGCCGGCGTGGGAGAAGTACGGACCACCAAGCCGCGGGTGGGCGGTGTACGGCGGGGTGCTCATGCTCTTCGGGATCGGCATCGCCATCCTCGTGCTCGTCAACGACCGCACCGAGCACGCGGCGCTCTACGCGGCCGCCGGCGGCGGAGGCATGTTCGCGATCGGCCTCGTCGTGCTCGGCTCGACGTTCCGCGGCCACCCGCAGCCGCCGATCCTCGTCAACGCCGTCGCCGTTACCCCCGGCGCCGACCGCCTCCCCGACGACTGGGTGCACCTGTTCCGACGGCGTCGTGTGAGCCTCGCCTTCGCAATCGGCATCGCCGCGGTGAGCGCATACATGGCGACGATCGTGCTCGGCACCGTGTGGCTCGTACTCGACGGGACCGAGGATGCCGGGCTGCTGCTCCTGCTCGGGGTG
>Ga0182737_1003489_pt1 | contig 11523 bp, 8 predicted proteins | sample eDN5th30CBELigOP_FD_128878 | JGI IMG/M metagenome (GOLD analysis project Ga0182737, IMG submission 128878) | Enriched Organic Plus compost microbial communities from Emeryville, California, USA - eDNA 5th pass 30_C BE-Lig OP (version 2) (version 2) ... | reverse complement strand
GCAGGAAGTGCGTGCCCGCGGCGGCGAGCTGTTCGTGTTCGCCGACCAGGACAGCCGCTTCAGCGAGTCGGAGGGCGTGCATGTCATCCGTACCCCCCGCCACTCCGGCGTGCTCAGCCCGGTGATCCACACCATTCCGGTACAGCTGCTCGCCTACCACACCGCCCTGGCCCGCGGCACCGACGTCGACAAGCCGCGCAACCTGGCCAAGTCGGTGACGGTGGAATAAGCCACCGGACCCAGGGCGCGCGAAGGCGCGTCCTGGTCCGGCGGTCGCGGATGGCTGGCAGCCAGTCCATCGCGCCTGCGACCCGCCGCGGTTACCGCGATGTCATGCCCTGTAGCAGCGCCTCCAGGTACCCGAAGTACAGGTCGATGTAGCTGATCCCGTTCTCGTGGTCGATGAGGTGCGGGTTCATCAGGGTGTGGCGCAGGATCACCAGGCGGTCGTTGTCCTCGTCCATCGTCGCCGGGTCGATGCCAAGCGCGTCGAGGATGCGGTGCAGTTCGGCCTCGCCGACCATCGCCCGCTGCAGGGTGGTGATCGAGGAGAAGAACTGCTTGACCTGCAGCGGCCGCTGCGGATCGCAGCGCAGTTCGTCGTAGAGGCGGCGGACGAAGGCGTTGGCGGTGGCCAGGTCGCGGTTGCCGTGCGGGTTCAGCGCCAGGCACACGAGGTTGCTGTCCGGCGGGAACGGCACGGTCGCGGCGACCACGCCGTGCATGTCATCGGCGAAGCGCTGCGCACGTTCCTGGAAGGCCTCGGCTGCCAGCACGGTCTGCCGCGGCATCAGGCCGAAGTTGGCGTGGTCCAGCGGCAGTACGCGGTGGGTGACATATACGGCCGCTGCCGCGGCGCCGGCCTTGGAGCCTTCCGGGATGAATTGCCCCAGCTGGCGGTAGCGGGCCATGTAGTCGTCGCGGTCGCCCTGCTTGAACACGTAGTCGGCCTGCTCGGATACCAGCGCGGTGGCGCGGTGGTCGCGGCAGACGAAGGCACCGGTGCCGTAGGGCAGGTAGCCGAGCTTGTGCGGGTCCACCGTCACCGAATCGGTTTCCGCCAGCGCGGCGAACGCGGCATGCACCTCCGGTTGCGGGAAATCGCGGTAACCGGCGCGTACCTCGTCCAGCCCGCGCAGGCTGCCATCCGGGTTGCGGAACAGCGTAGCCAGGTAGCCGCCCCAGGCGGCGTCGACATGGATGCCGAAGCCCAATCCGCGCGCGGCCAGGTCGGCGCGTGCCTGCACGATCGCGTCGACCGGGTCGATGGTGCCGTACTCGGTGCTGCCAAGCACCGCCACCACCATCAGCACCGGCTGCCGCTCGCGCTCGCATTGCTCCAGCGCCTCGCGCAGTGCCGCCGCGTCCATGCGCATGCCGCGCGTGGCCACCAGCCGCAGCTGCGCGCGGCCCAGGCCGAGCATCTTCAGGCCCTTGCTCCACGAGTAATGCGCGGTGACCGGCGCCAGCACCTGCGGCACCTTCAGTCCGGGGTGGCGCGAGAAGAATTCGAACATTCCCAGCGTTTCCAAGCGCTGCTCCTGGAAACGCGCGCGCCAGCGGCGGCGTTCGCCTTCGCCCAGCGTGGACAGCCAGTCCTGCCAGCGCACCAGCAGGCCGATCGCCGCGTCCGGCGCCAGGTTGAACGCCTGCCAGTCGTCTCCGGGCACGCCGATGTCGGGCACACCTGCGGCGCGCAGCGCGACCGGGAAGGCCTTCAGCGCCAGCGCCATCCGCAGCGCCTGGTAGTTGGCGAGGGTGCCGCCGGAGGTGAGGTGGCCGAAGGCGCAGTCCGGCCGCGAAGGATCGCTGGGATAGCCGAACATGCGTGCCAGCTGCAGGCCGGCCAGCACTTCCAGCTGCACGGTGATCGGCGCGGCGTCCTCGCTGACGTTGTTCGGGTTGTAGGGCAGGGCGAGGATCTGCGCGGCCAGCCCGGGCAGCAGCAGGTCCGAGGCCATGTGGCCGATGTAGCGCGGGCTGTGGAACGGCACCGACTGCTTCAGCGCGGCGGAGAGCTGGTGCAGCTCGCGGCGCATTCGCGCCTCCAGTGCCAGGTATTCCGGATGCTGCGCGGCCGAAGTGGGGATCGCCGGCGGATCCTCGGGATGGAAGTTGCGGCGCCAGTGCACGTGGTCGCGCAGGAACTCCACCACCAGCTTTTCCAGCAGGGTGTCGTTCTCGCCGTAGGGGCCAAGGAAGCAGGCGTCGAGCATGCGCTGGCCCGGTTCCGGGACATGCGCCGGCGACGGGAAGGGATACGGGGAGGGCAGGGTATTCGGCATGCGGCAAGCCTACGGAGGCCGCGCCGCGGGCCCCTGATCTGGATCAATCCGGATGCAGATCGTGGCCGGACAGCGGGCGCGAGGCGGTCGTCGCAGCCTCAGCCGTCTGCGGTTTCGTCGGGGTCCTTGGCCAGTTCCTCGGCGCGGCGCTGGTCCAGGTGGCGCCGCAACCGGGCCAGGTCGTCCGGATACCAGTCGTCGATGCCGGTGACCTCCAGCCAGGCGTCGATGTAGTGCGAGGGCGCGTAGACGTGGCCGAAGCCCAGCGGCGCGCCCATCGACAGCGAGGTGTCCAGCCCCATCTGCAGCGCCGTCACCACCGGATACCAGCGCATCGAAGGCGAGACGTCCGGCGGCCGCGGTTCGTGCAGCAGTTCGGGCTCGCGGAAGAAGCCGTGGCGGTCGAAGAAGGTCACCGCGTCGCTGCCGTACTGCAGGTAGACCACGCGCATCGGGCCCCAGGGCGTGCCCGGCGGGGTGGCGCTGCCGTGCTGGTTCATGAAGCGGACGAAGCCGTCGTCGCCGAAGCGCGGCAGCCACACCGGCGTGCCGGGCTGGCGTGCGCGGGTGACCGCGGCCCACCGGCTGGCGGCGAAGGGCGGGCCGCTCCACACCGCGCCGTCGAACGGATCCTCCAGCAGCTCGAACAGTTCGAACGAGCGTTCCGAGTTGAACGCGCCCAGGCTCAGGCCGTGCAGGAACAGCTTCGGACGCTGCCCGCGCGGCAGCGTGCGCCAGTGTGCATAGACCTCGCGGAACAGGGCGCGTGCGGTCTCGCCGCCCGTCTCCGGGTCCAGCAGCAGGGTCAGCGGGCTGGACAGGTAGGAGTACTGCACGGCGATGCTGGCCACCTCGCCGCGGTAGAGGTATTCGAGGCCGTCGATGCCGGCCGGATCGACCCAGCCGGTGCCGGTCGGCGTGATCACGACCAGCGCCTTGCGCTCGAAGCCGCCGATGCGCTGCAGCTCTTGCACCGCCAGCCGGGCGCGCTGCGCCGGCGTGTCCCCGGTCGGCAGGCCTGCGTAGACGCGCAGCGGCGCCTTCGCGCCGGGGCCGGCGAAGGCGGCGATCCCGGCGGCGTCCGGGCGTTCGGCCACATAGCGCCGCCCCATTCGCCCCAGCTCGTTCCAGGCCACCAGCGACTGCGCGCTGCCGGGGCTGTCCCATGCAGTGGGCGGTGGCAGGTCCGGCGGGATCAGCGCGTCGGCCTGGCGGTAGGAGGCGTCGAGCATGTCCAGCACCGAACGCAGCACCACGCCGTTGACCAGGCCCACCAGCAGCAGCACGCCGGCGACGAAGCCGACCACGTTCGCGATGCGCCGCGGGATGCGTCGCGCGACCAGGCGCATCACCGCGTGCACCAGCATCAGCGCCGCGCGTCCGAGCAGCATGGCCAGCGCCGCGACCAGCAGTGCGCCGGCGGCCACGCCCAGGCCGCGCAGCGGCCCGGCCGGTTCCAGCTGCATCAGCGCGCGGACGATGTTCTCCCCGTGCTGGCTGCGCCACAGGGCCAGCACCGCGACCGTGGCGCAGGCCGCCAGCACCACGCGGCGGCCGCGGCCAGCGGCGGGCAGCGGCAGTTCGAGGTATTCCCACAGCCAGCGGAGCGCCACGCCCAGGCCATAGCCGGCGGCCAGGCACAGCCCGGACAGTGCCGCCTGGGCGGGAATCCCGCGCGGGATCAGGCTGGGAGTGAGCGAGGCGGCGAAGAACAGGGTGCCCACGACCAGGCCGGTGCTGCCGACGCGCGCGCCCAGGCGGGCGCGGACATGGCCACCGGCGGCGGCCAGGTGCGGGCGGAGCGTGCGGCGTGCGGTGCGGGTGGTCCCCATCCTCGCGGCTCCCGGGCCCGCGTGGCGGGCCCTGCGCCGGACTATAGCGCCGCCGCCGGTGCCGGGCCCCGGTAGAATCCACGCATACCGCCTACCACCATTCCAATGTCCCAGCGCGACTGGGTGGCTGCCGCCATCCGCAAGATCGAGGCCGACTTCAACCGTTCGGCCGACACCCACCTGATCCCGCTGCCGCTGCCCGGCTACCCGGGCATCGACGTCTACCTGAAGGACGAATCCAGCCACCCGACCGGCAGCCTCAAGCACCGGCTGGCGCGCTCGCTGTTCCTGTACGCGCTGGCCAACGGCTGGCTGCGCGAGGGCAGCACCGTGGTGGAGGCCTCCAGCGGTTCGACCGCGGTGTCGGAGGCGTACTTCGCGCGCCTGCTCGGCCTGCCCTTCATCGCGGTGATCCCGGCTTCGACCTCGCCGGAGAAGATCGCGGCGATCGAGTTCCAGGGCGGCCGCTGCCACCTGGTCGACAGCCCGTGCACGATCAACGAGGTGTCGGCCCAGCTGGCGCGCGAGAGCGGCGGCCACTTCATGGACCAGTTCACCTACGCCGAACGGGCCACCGACTGGCGCGCGAACAACAACATCGCCGAATCGATCTTCAAGCAGATGGCCGAGGAGCCGCATCCGGTGCCGGAGTGGATCGTGTGCGGCCCGGGCACCGGCGGCACCAGCGCGACGCTGGGCCGCTACGTGCGCTACCGGCGACACGCGACGCGGGTGCTGTGCGCGGATCCGGAAGTGTCGGTGTTCTACGACTACTACGTCGGCGCGCTGGCGGGGCAGGGCGACCCGGAACTGGCGATCCAGGGCGGCTCGCGGATCGAGGGCATCGGCCGGCCGCGGGTGGAGCGCAGCTTCATCCCGTCCTGCGTCGACGCGATGGTGAAGGTGCCCGACGCGCTGAGCCTGGCGGCGATGCGCCACGTCAGCGCGGTGCTGGGGCGGCGCGTCGGCGGTTCTACCGGCACCAATTTCGTTGGGGTGCTGCGCGCGGCGCAGGCGATGCGCGAGGCGGGGCGCACGGGTTCGATCGTGAGCATCCTCTGCGACAGCGGCGAGCGCTACGCGCACAGCTATTACGACCCGGCGTGGTACGCGCGCCACGGCATCGACGTCGAAGGCGCGGACCGGGCGATCGCCGCCGCGGTGGCCGGCGGCGCGCTGGAGGGCCTGGCAGCCTGCGGCGACCTGTAGAGCGGGGCTCGCCCCGCTGCTTGTCCCCGCGCTGGCACGCCTGGCGTGGGAGTCGGGCAGGCCCGACTCTACGAGGGGTGCAGCAATCATTCGGTGCGGCGCGGCTCCGGCATGCGCCCGGGGCTGGAGTTCATGCTTCCGTGGGTTGATTTCGGGATGCCGGGGGCGCATCTATCCAGGTGACTTCCCATCCCCGGTGCCCCATGCAGGACAACCCGCTGCTCGACTTCTCCGGCCTTCCCCGCTTCGATGCGATCCGGCCCGAACACATCGGCCCGGCGATCGACGCGCTGCTGGCCCGGGCCGAGGCGGCGGTGAAGAACGCCGAGACCGTCTCGCCGGTGACCTGGGACAGCTTCGTGACGCCACTGGAGGACGCCACCGAGCGCCTGTGGCGGGCCTGGGGCCAGGTCGGGCACCTGCAGGCGGTGGTGAACACGCCGGAGCTGCGCGAGGCCTACAACGCCAACCTGCCGAAGGTGACCCGCTTCGCCTCGTCGCTGGGCCAGAACCTGGCGCTGTACTCGCAGTACAAGGCCCTGTCGGCTTCGCCGGAATACGCCGGCTACGACGCAGTGCGGCGCAAGGTGGTGGAGAACGCGCTGCGCGATTTCCGCCTGGGCGGCGCCGAGCTGGCCGACGACGCCAAGGCGCGCTTCTCGGCGGTGCAGGAGGAACTGGCCGCGCTGTCGGCGAAGTTCTCGCAGAACGTGCTCGACGCCACCGATGCCTTCGCCCTGTACGTGGAGGACCAGGCGCGGCTGGCCGGCCTGCCGGCCGAAGTGGTGGCCGCGGCCCGCGCGGCGGCGGAGAAGGACGGCAACCCGGGCTGGAAGCTGACCCTGCAGATGCCGTGCTACCTGCCGGTGCAGACCTATGCCGAGGACCGCGCGCTGCGTGAGGCGCTGTACCGGGCTCACGGCCTGCGCGCGTCGGAGGCCGGCCCGGCGGAGCTGGACAACAGCGGCAACATCGACCGGATCCTGGTGCTGCGCGCGGAGCTGGCTTCGCTGCTGGGCTTCGCCAGCTACGCCGAGTATTCGCTGGCCACCAAGATGGCGCAGTCGCCGGCCGAGGTGCTCGGCTTCCTGCGCGACCTGGCCGGCCGCGCGCTGCCGTTCGCGCGCCGCGACCGTGCCGAGCTGGAGGAATTCGCCCGCGAACAGCTGGGCATCACCGGGCTGCAGCCCTGGGACCTTGCCTACGCCAGCGACAGGCTGCGCCAGGCGCGCTACAGCTATTCGGAGCAGGAGGTGAAGCGCTACTTCACCGAGCCGAAGGTGCTGGCCGGCCTGTTCGGCGTGATCGAGTCGCTGTACCAGGTGAAGGTGAAGCCGGACAGCGCGCCGGCGTGGCACGAGGACGTGCGCTTCTACCGCGTCGAGAATGCGGACGGACGCCTGCTGGGCCAGTTCTACCTGGACCTGTATGCGCGCGAGGGCAAGCGTGGCGGCGCGTGGATGGACGACTGCCGCAACCGGCGCGTGCGCGGCGGCGCCGAGCAGACGCCGCTCGTCTACCTGGTGTGCAACTTCGGCAAGGGCGTGGACGGCAAGCCGGCGACCTTCAGCCACAACGAGGTCACCACCCTGTTCCACGAGATGGGCCACGGCCTGCACCAGCTGCTGACCGCGATCGGCGAGCTGCCGGTGGCCGGCATCAACGGCGTGGAGTGGGACGCGGTGGAGCTGCCCAGCCAGTTCATGGAGAACTTCTGCTGGGAGTGGGAGCGCGTGCAGGCGATGACCGCGCACGTGGACACCGGCGAACCGCTGCCGCGCGAGCTGTTCGACAGGATGCTGGCGGCGAAGAACTTCCAGAGCGGGATGTTCACCGTGCGCCAGCTGGAGTTCGCGCTGTTCGACATGGAGCTGCACAGCCGCTTCGATCCGGCCAGCGACAGCGTGATGGCGCTGCTGGAGCGGGTGCGCGACGAGGTGGCGGTGAACCGCCCGCCGGCATGGCATCGCTTCCCACACCAGTTCAGCCACATCTTCGCCGGCGGCTACGCGGCCGGTTACTACAGCTACAAGTGGGCCGAGGTGCTCAGTGCCGACGCCTACGCCGCCTTCGAGGAAGCGCCGGACCAGCTGGCCGAAACCGGCGCGCGCTTCCTCGCCGAGGTGCTCTCGCGCGGCGGCAGCCGCAGCGCCCTGGAGAACTTCAAGGCCTTCCGCGGCCGCGAACCCAGCATCGACGCGCTGCTGAGGCACAGCGGCATGGCGGCGTAAGGCGAACCCACCCCTCTCCCGCCGGGAGAGGGGCTGCAAGAAAAAAGCCCGGCCGGAGCCGGGCTTTTCGGTTTTGCATCGGGCCGCTATCAGGGCCGCGCAAACACCAGGGTCGCGTTGGTGCCGCCGAAGCCGAAGCTGTTCGACATCACCAGGTCCAGGTGGGCATCGCGGCTTTCGCGTGCGATCGGGAAGCCCTCGGCGCGCTCGTCCAGCTTCTCGATGTTGGCCGAGCCGGCGATGAAGCCGTCACGCATCATCAGCAGGCTGTAGATCGCCTCGTGCACGCTGGCCGCGCCCAGCGAGTGGCCGGACAGCGACTTGGTCGAGGAGATCGGCGGCATGTCGTCGCCGAACACTTCGCGCACCGCCTGCAGCTCGGTCACGTCGCCCAGCGGGGTCGAGGTGCCGTGGGTGTTGAGGTAGTCGACCCGGCGGTGCTCCAGGCCCTGCAGGGCCATGCGCATGCAGCGCACCGCGCCCTCGCCGGAGGGCGCGACCATGTCGGCACCGTCGGAGGTCACGCCGTAGCCGACCAGCTCGGCGTGGATGCGCGCGCCGCGGGCGATGGCGTGGTCCCAGTCCTCCAGCACCAGCATGCCGCCGCCGCCGGCGATGACGAAGCCGTCGCGGTCGGCGTCGTACGGACGCGAGGCCTTCTCCGGGGTGTCGTTGAACGAGGACGACAGCGCGCCCATGGCGTCGAACATCACGCTCATGGTCCAGTGCAGGTCCTCGCCGCCGCCGGCGAAGACGATGTCCTGCGCGCCGTGGCGGATCAGGTCGGCGGCCGCGCCGATGCAGTGCGCGGAAGTCGCGCAGGCGGCGCTGATCGAGTAGCTCAGGCCCTTGATCCTGAACGCGGTGGCGAGGTTGGCCGACACGGTCGAGCACATCGTGCGCGGGACCATGTACGGGCCGACCTTGCGCACGCCCTTCTCGCGCAGCAGGTCGGCCGTTTCCACCTGCCAGTGGCTGGAGCCGCCGCCGGAACCGGCGACCAGGCCGGTGCGCGGGTTGCTGACCTGCGCCTCGTCCAGGCCGGCGTCGGCGATCGCATCCCGCATGGAGACGTAGCTGTAGGCCGCCGCGTCGCTCATGAAGCGCTTGAGCTTGCGGTCGATGACGGCGTCCAGGTCCAGGTCGACCGCGCCGCCGACCTGGCTGCGCAGGCCGCGCTCGGCGGCCTCGGGCAGGTGGCGGATGCCGGAACGGCCTTCGCGCAGCGAGGCGGAGACGGTGTCCAGGTCGTTGCCCAGGCACGAGGCGATGCCCATGCCGGTGATGGCGATGCGGCGTGCCATGTCAGAAATCCTCGGTGGAGGTGAACAGGCCGACGCGCAGGTCCTTGGCGGTGTAGATCTCGCGGCCGTCGACCAGCATGCGGGCGTCGCCCTGGGCCATCACCAGCTTGCGGTTGATCACGCGGCTGATGTCCACCTCGTAGGTGACCAGCCTGGCCTTCGGCAGCACCTGGCCGAAGAACTTCACCTCGCCGGCGCCGAGGGCGCGGCCGCGGCCGGGCGCGCCCAGCCAGGTCAGGAAGAAGCCGACCAGCTGCCACATCGCGTCCAGGCCCAGGCAGCCGGGCATCACCGGGTCGCCGATGAAGTGGCACTTGAAGAACCACAGGTCGGGATGGATGTCGAGTTCGGCGCGGATGAAGCCCTTGCCGTACTTGCCGCCGTCCTCGTTGATCTCGACGATGCGGTCGAACATCAGCATCGGGTCGGCCGGCAGGCGGGCGTCGCCGGTGGTAAACAGTTCACCGCGACCGCTGGCTTCCAGCTGCTCGCGGGTGAACGAAGAAGCGCGATTCATGAGGGGTCCGGACCGGAAAAGCATTCAAGTCTGCCTGTCAAGGGCCGTTTCAATCAAATGTTGGCCCCGTACGCGCCCGTCTGTCGCGGGCCAGGGCCTGGTGGCAGGGGTGCCGGAGCGGAGCCGGCGGCACAATAGGCGGGCATGCAGCCTGCAACCCCGCCCCGTCCGCGCAAGATCATCCACGTGGACATGGACGCGTTCTACGCGTCGGTGGAACAGCGCGACGACCCCTCCCTGCGCGGCCGGCCGGTGGTGGTGGCCTGGCGCGGGGCGCGCTCGGTGGTCTGCGCGGCCTCCTACGAGGCCCGCAGGTTCGGCGTGCGCTCGGCCATGCCGGCCCTGCGCGCCGAGCGGCTGTGCCCGGACGCGGTGTTCGTGCCGCCGGACTTCGCCCGCTACAAGGCGGTGTCGCGGCAGATCCGCGAGATCTTCCTGGCCCACACCCCGCTGGTGGAGCCGCTGTCGCTGGACGAGGCCTACCTCGACGTCACGGACTCGCCCACCTGCGGCGGCATCGCTACCGAGATCGCCCGCACCATCCGCGCGCAGATCCGCGAGGCCACCTCGCTGACCGCCTCGGCCGGGATCGCGCCGAACAAGTTCCTGGCCAAGATCGCCTCGGACTGGCGCAAGCCGGACGGCCAGTTCGTGGTGCCGCCGTCGCGGGTGGAGCAGTTCCTGACCCCGCTGCCGGTGAACCGCGTACCGGGCGTCGGCAAGGTGATGGAGGCGAAGCTGGCCGCGCTGGGCGTGCAGACCGTGGGCCAGCTGCGCGAGCTGCCGCTGGAGCGGCTGGAGGCGCTGTTCGGCAGCTTCGGCCACAGCCTGTACCGGCGGGCACGCGGCATCGACGAGCGGCCGGTGACACCGGACCAGCCGGTGCAGCAGGTCTCCGCGGAGGACACCTTCGAGCGCGACCTGCCCTTGGGCGAGTTCGACGAGGCGATCCGCGCGCTGGCGGAGAAGGTCTGGAACAGCAGCCGGCGCACCGGGCGGGTCGGCTGCACCGTGGTGCTGAAGCTGAAGACCGCGCAGTTCCGCATCCTCACCCGCAGCCATACCCCGGAGGTGCCGCCGGCCTCGGTGCAGGAGCTGACCGCGATCGCGCTGGCGCTGCGCGCGCGGGTCGACCTGCCGGCCTCCACCCGTTACCGGCTGGTCGGCGTGGGCCTGGGCGGGCTGTGCGATCCGGAGGACATCACCCCGCAGGCGTCGCTGTTCTCCTGAGCGGACTGGCAGCAGGCGTCGCCGGCTGCTGCCAGCACGGCTTTTCCGTTCGCGCTAGCCTCGGGGCGTGATCCAACACGCGGAGGTTGCCATGTCGTCGATCCGTACCGGCGCGGCCGCCGAGGTCTGGCAGGGACTGGTGCTCGATGCCTGCCGGCGCAGCGGCCAGGCGCTGGACGAAACCTGCGAGGCCTACCTGGTGTTCGCCCTGCTGCGGCACCAGCGCGATCCGCAGCTGCTCGCCTACACCCAGGCGCTGGAATGGCTGAACGCGCAGGCCCAGGTCGGCAGCGCGCGCATCGATGCCCTGCAGGACGTGGGCGACCGCTGCCTGCTGATCGCCGGCCTGTTCCCGGGCCTAGCCCAGCGCCGCCGCGTCAGCGTCGACTACTTCATCGAACTGGGCCGCGGCGCGTACCGCGACGTGGCCGAAGGCGGGCGCAACGCCACCGCCGCGCTGTTCTCGCGCCTGGCCAGCACCTACCGCGAACTGGTGCAGGTGCTGGGCGCGGTGCGCGAGGTCCCGGCGTGGGAAAGCCACGCGGCCAGCCTGGCGCTGGCGCCAGCGCCGGCGGGCGGCACGCGTATCCACTGACGACGGCTCGCCTGCACCCGCCCGCTACAATGCGCGCTTTGCGCAAGCGGAGCGTGGCGTGGCGACGAAGGCGGTGCTGTTCGACCTGGATGGAACGCTGGTGGACAGCGCGAGCGACATCGCCGAGGCGCTCAACCGCACCCTCGAATCGCTGGGCTATCCGCGGGTGCCGGAAACCACGGTACGCGGCTGGATCGGCGAGGGCGTGCGCCAGCTGGTGGCCACCGCGCTGCGCCATGCCGGCGACGAGCGCGCGCCCGAAGCGGTGATGGACGGCTTCATGGTCCACTACCGGCAGTGCCTGCTGCGTTCGCCGGTGC
>Ga0182737_1003488_pt1 | contig 11524 bp, 10 predicted proteins | sample eDN5th30CBELigOP_FD_128878 | JGI IMG/M metagenome (GOLD analysis project Ga0182737, IMG submission 128878) | Enriched Organic Plus compost microbial communities from Emeryville, California, USA - eDNA 5th pass 30_C BE-Lig OP (version 2) (version 2) ... | reverse complement strand
GTCGAACGAGACCGGGGTGCCGGCGGCGGCCCACTCGTCGACCGCGACCTCCATCGGGGTGTGCGGCAGGCCGAGTTCGTGCTGGACGAGCTGCAGTTCGTACGCGAGCTGCGCCGCCGACGCCTGGCGGGCCGCGGGATCACGGCTCATCGAGCGCTGCAGCACGGCCTCCAGGCTGGGCGGTACATCCGGCCTGCCGACGGGGGTGTACGCGGCGCGACGGATGCGGGCCTTCAGCTGATCGCGGGAGTTGCGGCCGGTGCCCTCCTGCTCGAACGGGCTCCGACCGGCCAGCAGCGAGTAGAGCGTCGCGCCGAGGCTCCACACCTCCGCGCTCACCGAGCCCGCCACCTTCTCGTCGATGACCTCCGGCGCGCTCCACGGCACCGACATCGCGAACACCTCGTCCTCGCCGCGACCGCCGACCGAGGAGGCGATGCCGAAGTCGGAGAGCACGGGGGCGCCGAACGCGGTGATGAGGATGTTGGAGGGCTTGATGTCACGGTGCAGCAGGCCGGACCGGTGCGCCGTCTCCAGCGCAGCGCCGATGCGCACACCCAGCTGTAGCACCTCGGCGACGGGGATTTCCTCCCGCCGGTACCGGGAGGTCAGCGAGCTCGGGCAGTACTCCATCACGATGTAGGGCCGGCCGTCGGCAGAGATGCCGGCCTGGTAGATCGTGAGGATCGACGGATGCGCGGACAGGCGCGCCATGACGTCGGCCTCCGCGTTGAACATCCGCAGCAGGTCCTCGTCGACGATGTCCTCGAGCAGCACCTTCACCGCGACCGGGCGGCGGGGCATGTCCTGCTCGAAGAGGAAGACGTCGGCGAACCCGCCGGTGCCGAGCGGGCGGACGTACGAGAACCCGGGGAGGACCGGCGGTGCAGCGGGCAGTCGTTGAGCCACCCCCGCCTCCTCAGTCGTCCATGCACTCCTCGGGTCGCGGGAGGTCCCCGCCTCCCGCGCGATCCTTCCTATCACAGCGCCCTGATGGTGCTCCCGGGCGCCCGGACACGCGGAATCGCCGCATCCGTGCCCGTCCGCAACCCGGTTCCGCGACGGCGTGACCGGCCCTACCGTTGGCGGATGGCCGACGCGCTCTCGAACTCCGCCAGTCCCTACCTGCGCGCCCATGCCGGGAACCCGGTCGCGTGGTACCCGTGGGGGCGGGAGGCGTTCGAGCAGGCGCGCCGTCGCGACGTGCCGGTCATGATCTCGATCGGGTACTCGACGTGCCACTGGTGCCATGTGATGGCGCGCGAGTCGTTCCAGGACGAGGAGACGGCGGCGATCCTCAACGCCGGCTTCGTGGCGGTGAAGGTCGACCGGGAAGAGCATCCCGAGGTGGACCGCGCCTACCTCGCTGCGGCCTCGGCGTTCACCCGGAACCTCGGCTGGCCGCTGACCGTGTTCACCGACGCGGACGGCGCGGCCTTCTTCGCCGGCACCTCCTGGCCCCCGGTCGCGCGCGGCGGGCTGCCCGGTTTCCGCGACGTGCTCGCCGCGGTGACCGATGCGTGGACCCGCCGTCGGGCGGAGGTCGCCGAGACCGCCTCGTCGCTGCGGGCCGCGCTCGCCGATGCGGCGCGGCCCGCCGCCGGGTCGCTGCCGAACGCCGACCGGATCGTGGCCGTGGCACGGCGGCTCGCCGGGTTCGAGGACCGCGAGTACGGCGGATTCGCCGTGGCCGACGCGCCGATGCACACGCCGAAGTTCCCGACCGTGCCCGCGCTCGCGTTCCTCCGGGCGCCGCTCGTGGTCGGGCGGGCGCCGGATGCGGCGGAGGTCGCCGTCCGCGCGCTGCGGGCGATGGCGGCCTCCGAGCTCCGTGACCGTGACGGCGGCTTCTTCCGCTACGCCACGCGGCGGGACTGGAGCGTGCCCCACTACGAGCGGATGCTGACCGACAACGCCGGACTCCTCGAGCTCGCGACCGCGGTCGGCGAGGACGCCGTCGCGGCCGGTGTCGTGGACTTCCTGCTGACCACCCTGGAGCGTCCGGGCGGCGGGTTCGCGGCTGCGCAGGATTCCGAGTCGTGGATCGACGGCGAGCGAAGCGAGGGCGGCTACTACGCGCGGGACGAGGTCGGGCGTGCGGCGTTGGAGCCGCCGGCGGTCGACGGCAAGGTCGTGACCGGGTGGAACGGGCTCGCGATCGGTGCGCTCGCCCGCGCCGCCGCGGCCACCGGTGACGGCCGGGCGCTCGCGGCGGCGCGCCGCGCCGCCGACGCGGTGCTCGGTGCGAACCTCGCGGCGGACGGGACGCTCCGGCGTGCGTCGCTCGACGAGATCGTCTCGCGTGCCCCGGCGACCGCCGCCGATCGCGGTCTGCTCGCATCCGGGCTCGTCGACCTCGCCTGCGTCACCGGGGAACCGGCGTACGCGGTGCGCGCCCGCGCGCTCGTCGACGAGGTGGGTGAGGGGCTCGCCGATCCCGACCTGACCGCCCTCGGGGTGCCGCCGGGTGACGAATCCGACGGCGACCACCCCGGCGGGCCGGCGGCGGTGGCCGCGGCGAGCCTGCGGCTGTGGTGGCTCGGTGCGGGGGCGGCGTACCGGGAGCGGGCCGAGGCGCTCGTCGCCGCGCACGCGGACCGTGCGCTCGCCGAGCCCGCCGCCTACGGGGCGCTCCTGCGGGTCGCCGCGGAGCTGGCGGCACCGCCCCGGCAGGTCGTCGTGGTCGCGGACGAGACGGACGCCGGGATGCGGGCGGCTGCCCGGCGGCTGGATGCGGACCTCGTCGCAGTGGTCACCCCGCCGCAGGCGCGCGCGTTCGCTGCAGGCGGGTTCACGCTGTTCGAGGACCGCGATCTCGTCGACGGCCGCGCGGCGACGTACGACTGCCGCGGATTCGTCTGCCGACTGCCGGTCACCGATCCCGGCGCGCTGGCGCGGGAGCGGTGAGCGCGGCGCCTATCATCGGATCCATGCCCGATGAGCCCGAGGTCGGCAGCGGCTACTGGTATGCCGACACCGCTGACGCACGCCGCCGTCGCGCCGTGGAACTGCTGCAGGCGTTCCGGCTGTATCGCGCCGCCGAGGTGGCGATGCGCCGTCGCACCCGCGAGGCGATGGCGATGGGTGAGAACGACCTGCTCGTGCTCCGGTACCTGCTGAAGGCGCAGCGCGAGGGGCGCTTCGTGCCGCCCGTGGAGTTGGCCCGGTACCTGGGCGTGTCCACCGCATCCATGACCGCCGTCGTCGACCGGCTCGAGCGATCAGGGCACGTGCGCCGCGAACGCCACGCGAGCGACCGCCGCAGCATCTACGTCGTCCCCACCCGCGACACCGACGAAGAGGTGCGCAAGACCCTCGGCGCCATGCACGAGCGGATGCTGGCGGCCGTCGTCGACATGACTCCGGAGGAGACCCGGATCGTCATGGACTGCCTGACCCGGCTGCAGGCCGCGGTGGACCAGGTGGAACCGGACGGGCACGAGGCCTGACCGAGGCCGGCGCGGCCCTCAGACCCAGGTGGGCAGCCAGTTGTGCAGGCGCCAGAAGTCGTAGGGCACCTCGGCGGCGACCCACACCGGGTACCAGAACGCCGACAGGAGGGTCGCGAGCACGACGAACACCGCCACGGTGCGCTGCCCTGCCAGGCGCCGGTCGACCTCGCGCGCACGGGTGAGGTCGCGGGTGGCGAGCGCGATCGCGAGCACCAGGAACGGCAGTACCGCCACCGTGTAGAACTGGAAGATCGTCCGCTCCGGGTAGAGCAACCACGGCATGTACGTCGCCGCGATCCCGGTGAGCACGAACCCGTACTCGACGCGGCGGGTGCGCACGAACCGGTAGCCGACGAACATGACGGCGGCGACCCCCGCCCACCAGATGACCGGGTTCGGGATCGACGAGATCGCCTGCACCCGTCCGCCGTCCTGCTCCCAGAACATCGAGGTCGGGCGGATGAGCAGGGGCCACTGCCACGCCTCGCTCTCGTAGCCGTGCGGGGTGGCGAGGCCGACGTGGAAGCGGTAGACCCCCTCGTGGAAGCGCCACAGGCTCTGCAGCGACAGCGGCACCCACGACCAGATGCCGGTCGCGGGGTCGCGGTCCGCGCTGTGCCGGTCGTAGCCGTCGTCGCCGAGCAGCCATCCGGTCCACGAGGCCAGGTAGACGAGGAACGCGACCGGCACCATGAGCAGGAAGGCGGCGGCGCCCTGCCGGATGCCGTCCGCCGGCCAGTTCGCCACCCGCAGCCGCCGGCGCACGAGTGCGTCGACCACGACGACGTACAGCCCGAGCGCGGCGAGCACGTACACCCCCGACCACTTCACCGCGCACGCGGCACCCGCCGCGGCACCCGCCGCGACGAGCCAGGGCCGCCCCCACAGGACGGGTCCCCATCGGGGTGCGGGGTCACGGTCCGCCAGCACGCGGGCGAGCCGGCGGATGTGCGTGCGCTGGTCGAGGAGGACGAACCAGCAGGCGAGCAGCGCGAACACGGCGAGGAACCCGTCGAGCAGGGCGACTCGGCTGAGCACGATCGCGAGACCGTCGATCGCCGTGAGGAAGCCGGCGAGGGTCGCGAGCGGGGTCGAGCCGGTGAGGGTCTTCGCGACGAGGTAGACCAGGAGGACGAGGAGGGTCCCGAACAGCGCCGTCGCCAACCGCCACCCGAACGGGTTCTCGGGACCGACGGCCCACATCCCGAGCGCGATGAGCCACTTGCCGAGCGGCGGGTGCACCGAGAAGCTCGGGGCCGTGTGGAACGCGTCCACCGCACCCGCGGCGAACGGGCCGTCGGCGTCCTCCGGCCAGGTCGCGGTGTACCCGAGGTTCCACTGCGACCACGCGTCCTTCACGTAATACGTCTCGTCGAACACGAGCACCGCCGGGTGGCCGAGTCCCACCAGTCGCAGCAGGCCCGCGAACACGGTCAGCAGCACCGGGGCGAGCACGTCCGCCCGGCGCGCGGCGACCGGGTTCGAGCGGATGCGGGCGAGCGCCCGATCGAACCGCGTGGGCCGCTCCTGCGGCAGCAGCTCGGGGACGGTCGCGCTCACGCGCCCAGCCTATGCTGGCCGGATGATCATCCTCGCGGCCACGCCCATCGGGAACCTCGGCGACGCCTCCCGCCGGCTCGTGGAGGCGCTGGAGAACGCCGCGGTCGTCGCCGCCGAGGACACCCGCACCACGCAGCGGCTGCTGGCGGCGCTCGGCATCGCGAACCGCCCGCGGCTCATCGCGCTGCACGACCACAACGAGAAGCAGCGTGCGGCCGAGCTCGTCGCCCTCGCGGCCGACGAGGACGTGCTCGTGGTCAGCGACGCCGGCATGCCGACCGTGAGCGACCCGGGGTACGGGCTCGTCGCCGAGGCCGCTGCCCGTGGCGTGACCGTCACGGCACTCCCCGGCCCGTCCGCGGTCGTGACCGCGCTCGCCGTCTCGGGCCTTCCCACCGACCGGTTCACGTTCGAGGGGTTCCTGCCCCGGAAGGCCGGTGACCGCCGGAACACGGCCGCGGCACTCGCGGGGGAGCGGCGCACGATGGTCTTCTTCGAGAGCCCGTCCCGCCTCGCCGCCTCACTCGCCGACCTCGCCGGGGCGTTCGGCGGTGCCCGCCGCGCCGCCGTCTGCCGCGAGTTGACGAAGCTCCACGAGGAGGTGCGCCGCGGCACGCTCGACGAGCTCGCCGCCTGGGCCGCCGAGGGCGTGCGCGGCGAGATCGTCGTGGTCGTCGCGGGTGCCGCCGCCCGCGAGGTGCCGTTCCCGGACGCGGTCACCCAGGTGCTCGAGCTCACCCGGCAGGGGATGCGCCTGAAGGACGCCGCGGGTGAGGTGTCGGCCCACACCGGCCACTCCTCGCGGGAGCTGTACCAGGCCGCGCTCGCCGTCCGCGGCTGAGCGCGGCCGGCATCGGCGGAGGACCCGCATCCGCGCCGCCTAGAATCGACGGGTGAGCAACGGCCGTTCCTTCTACATCACGACGCCGATCTACTACCCCAGCGACGTCCCGCACATCGGGCACGGGTACACGACGGTCGCCGTCGACACGCTCGCGCGCTGGCACCGGCAGGCGGGTGACGACACCTGGATGCTGACCGGCACCGACGAGCACGGACAGAAGATGCTCCGCGCCGCCGCCGCCAACGGCGTCACCCCGCAGGATTGGGTCGACAAGCTCGTCGGCGAGGCCTGGTTCCCGCTGCTGCAGACCCTCGACGTCGCCAACGACGATTTCATCCGCACCACCCAGGAGCGGCACGAGGAGGGCGTCAAGCGCTTCGTGCAGGCCATCTACGACCGCGGGTACATCTACGCCGGCGAGTACGAGGCGCTCTACTGCGTGGGCTGTGAGGAGTTCAAGCCGGAGGCGGAGATCGTCGACGGCACGGGCGAGTTCGAGGGCCTGAAGGTCTGCGCCATCCACTCCAAGCCGCTGGAGCTGCTGCAGGAGAAGAACTACTTCTTCAAGCTCAGCGAGTTCGCCGAGCCGCTGCTGAAGCTGTACCGTGAGCGCCCCGACTTCATCCGTCCCGAGTCCGCCCGCAACGAGGTCATCTCCTTCGTGCGCTCCGGGCTGAAGGACCTGTCGATCTCCCGCAGCGCGTTCGACTGGGGCATCAAGGTGCCCTGGGACGAGACGCACGTCATCTACGTGTGGGTCGACGCGCTGCTCAACTACGCCACCGCCGTCGGCTACGGCGTCGACCAGGAGCAGTTCGACCGTCGCTGGCCCGCGTACCACGTGGTGGGCAAGGACATCCTCCGCTTCCACGCCGTCATCTGGCCGGCCATGCTCATGGCCGCGGGCCTCGAGGTGCCCAAGGGCGTGTTCGCGCACGGCTGGCTGCTCGTGGGCGGCGAGAAGATGTCGAAGTCGAAGCTCACCGGCATCGCCCCGACCGAGATCACCGACGTGTTCGGATCGGACGCGTACCGCTTCTACTTCCTCTCCGCGATCGCGTTCGGCCAGGACGGTTCGTTCTCCTGGGAGGACCTCGCGGCCCGCTACCAGGCGGAGCTCGCGAACGGGTTCGGGAACCTCGCCTCGCGCACGATCGCGATGATCGAGAAGTACTTCGAGGGCATCGTGCCCCCGCCGGCCGCGTACACCGAGTCCGACCTGCATATCCAGCAGGTCGTGGCGGACGCGGTCACCACGGCGGATGCGGCCGTCGAGCGGTTCCGGATCGACGAGGCGATCGCATCCGTCTGGACGATCGTCGACGCCCTGAACGGCTACATCACCGAGCAGGAGCCGTGGGCGCTCGCGAAGGACGAGGCGCAGCGCGAGCGGCTCGGCACCGTGCTGTACACGGCAGCGGAGGGGCTGCGTGCGCTCACCGTGCTGCTCTCGCCGGTCATGCCGGTCTCGACCGGGAAGCTGTGGGTCGCGCTCGGCGCCGCCGAGACCGTCGGCCGGCTCGAGGACCAGCCGGTCCGCGAGGCCGGGCAGTGGGGCGCACTTCGCCCGGGCACGAGCGTGAACGGCCTCAGCCCGCTGTTCCCCCGGATCGACAACGCCTGACCCCCGCAGCATGTCCCGCCTTCTCCGGAACATGTCCCACTTTCTGCCGCTCTGAGGAGCTCAGAGCGGCAGAAAGTGGGACACACTCATGGACGACCGGACGTTGCGGACCCATCCGGCAAGGAGGATGACGGGATGACGGACCCGAGCCAGTACGTGCGCAAGCGCGAGAAGGGCGCGCGCGACGTGTCCTACCCGCCCGCGCCCGAGCCGCTCGCGGTGCCGGTGTACGACAACCACTGCCACCTCGAGATCGAGGACGGCGAGGCCACCATGAGCCTCGACGAGCAGCTCGAGCGTGCCCGCGAGGTCGGCATCCTCGGGGTGGTGCAGGCGGGCGGCGACATCGAGTCCAGCCGCTGGTCGGCGTGGGCCGCCGCATCCCACCCCGGGGTGCTGGCCGCCGTCGCCATCCACCCGAACGAGGCGCCGGCCTACGACGCCGCAGGCCGGCTCGACGAGGCCATCGCGGTCATCGACGAGCTCGCCGCGCAGCCGCGGGTGCGCGCGATCGGCGAGACCGGGCTCGACTTCTTCCGCACGGACGAGGACGGGCTGCCCGCGCAGTTCCGCAGCTTCGAGGCCCACATCGACCTCGCCAAGAAGCACGGCATCGCGATGCAGATCCACGACCGTGACGCGCACGACGCGGTGCTCGAGACCCTGCAGCGGGTCGGCGCCCCGGACAAGACGGTGTTCCACTGCTTCTCCGGTGACGCCGAGATGGCGCGGATCGCGGGCGAGCGCGGCTATTGGCTCTCCTTCGCGGGGAACGTGACGTTCAAGAACGCGCAGAACCTCCGCGACGCGCTGCGGGTCATCCCGCGCGAGCGGATCCTCGTCGAGACGGATGCGCCGTTCCTCACCCCGACTCCGTATCGCGGTCGGCCGAACGCGCCCTACCTCGTGCCGGTGACGATGCGGTTCATGGCCGCAGAGCTCGGCGTCGACGTGGACGAGCTGTGCGCGCAGGTCGCCGCGAACACGCTCGAGGTCTACGGCGCCTTCGCGGACTGAACCCGGCGTCAGCGGGGGAGCCGCAGCATCCCGTCGACCGCCTCGGCGAGGCCGTCTGCGATGAGCGAGTCCACCGCGCGGTCCCGCTGCAGCGGGTCGGCCCACTCCGGCAGCACCGCCGGCAGCGGCACCTCGTGCCCGGGCGCGGCGCGCAGCATCCGCAGCACCGCGCCGCGTGCCTGCCGGTCGCTGCCCTCATACCGGGACTGCTTGCGGCGCGTGTCACCGGTGTCGGGGTACCCGGCGGCGCGCCAGGCGCAGGACGCCGCGATCGGGCATGCCTCGCACCGCGGCGCACGCGCGGTACAGACCAGGGCGCCCAATTCCATCATCGCCGCATTCAGCACGGCGGCCTCCTCGCGCTCCGCCGGGAGGAGGGCCGCCATGTTGTCGAGGTCGCGCTTGGCGGGCGGCCCCGGTTGCGAGCGACCGGCCACCGCGCGGGCGATGACCCGGCGGGTGTTCGTGTCCACCACCGGATGCCGGTCGCCGTATGCGAACACGGCGACGGCGCGGGCGGTGTAGTCGCCGATGCCGGTGAGGGCGAGGAGGTCGTCGACCTCGCGGGGCACGACGTTCCCGTGCCGGTCGCGGATCTCCGTCGCCGCCCGGTGCAGCCACAGCGCCCGGCGCGGGTACCCGAGATTCGCCCATCGGCGGACCGCCTCGGCCGGGGGAGCCGCCGCGAGATCGGCGGGCGTCGGCCAGGCCGTCAGCCACTCCTCGAGTCGCGGGATGACGCGGGAGACCTGCGTCTGCTGCAGCATGAACTCGCTCACCAGCACACCCCACGCGCCGAAGCCCGGCGCGCGCCACGGCAGCGGGCGGGCGTGGATGCGGAACCAGCCGTTCAGCGCGGGGACGTCGAGGGCGGGCACCGAACCAGCGTATGCGCAGCCCGTAGGCTGGAAGGCATGCCCGAACCCTCCCCGAACGGCGTCCTGCTGGTGGACAAGCCGGGCGGCGTCACCAGCCACGACGTCGTCGCGCGTGCCCGCCGCGCGCTCGGCACCCGCAAGGTCGGGCATGCGGGCACCCTCGATCCGATGGCGACGGGCCTGCTCATCCTGGGCGTCGGTCCGGCCACGCGCCTGCTCACCTTCATCGTCGGCCTCGACAAGACCTACCTCGCGACCATCCGGCTCGGGCAGGCGACCACGACCGACGACGCCGAGGGCGAGGTGACCGAGGCCGCGGAGCCCGGCGCGATCGCCGCCGTCGCCGACGAGGCGATCGCGACCGGCATCGACCTCCTCCGCGGCGAGATCGACCAGGTGCCGAGCACCGTCTCGGCGATCAAGGTCGACGGCCGCCGCGCCTACGACCTCGCCCGCGCGGGGGAGGAGGTGCAGCTGAAGTCCCGCCGCGTGACCGTCTCCCGCTTCGATGTGCTCGCCACCCGGCGCACAGCCGACGCGATCGAGTTGGATGTCGTCGTCGACTGCTCCAGCGGCACCTACATCCGCGCCCTCGCCCGTGACCTCGGCCGCCACCTCGGGGTCGGAGGGCACCTCACCGCCCTGCGCCGCACCCGCATCGGCCGCTTCGACGTCGCCGAGGCCGTCGCCGCGGACGACATCGCGCCGGTCGCCCTCCAGGCCCCGGCGGATGCGGCCGCCCGCGCCCTGCCCGTGCTGCACGTCGACGCGCGGCAGGCGACCGACCTGCGGCACGGCAAGCGGCTCACCGGCCTCGCCGCCGCACTTCCCGGGCCGCGCACCGCGGCCGTCGACCCGGACGGCGCCCTCGTCGGCGTCGTCGAAGCGCGCGGCGCCGATGTGCGCAGCGTCATGAACATGCCGGAGGAGTCCGCCCCATGATCCTGTGGTTCACCCTCACGCAGGTGGTCGTCGCCGCGGCCGCAGGCGTCCTGTGCATCGTGCTCGGCCTCGCCGGCCGCCGCCCGAGCGACCTCACCGTCGGCGCACTCGCGCTCATCGAGGTGCTGCTCATCGCGCAGGTCGTGATGGGCATCGTCGCACCGATGCTCGGCAACAGCCCGAGCGGCAACCCGCTCGAGTGGTGGGTCTACCTCATCGGCGCACTCCTCGTCCCGCCGGCCGCGGTCGCCTGGGCGCTGCTGGAGCGCAGCCGCTGGAGCACGGTCGTGCTCGGGGTCGGCGCGCTCGCCGTGGCCGTCATGGTGTGGCGCATGGAGGTCATCTGGACCGTGCAGCTCGCGTGAGCGCCGGAACTAGGATGGATGCCGACATGACCACCGCACCCCGTCGCCGCATCACCGGCATCGCCCGCGTGCTCATCGTGGTGTACGGCGTCATGGCGCTGGCAGCCACCGGCCGCTCGTTCGTCCAGATCGTCGGCGAGTTCGACCAGGCACCGCTCGCGTACAGCCTCTCGGCCGCATCCGCGCTCGTCTACATCCTCGCGACGCTCGCGCTCATCTTCTCCCGCTCGGCCGTCTGGTACGTCATCGCCTGGGTCGCCGTGCTGTTCGAGCTGGCAGGCGTGCTCGTCATCGGCACGCTCTCGATCGTGCTGCCCGACCTGTTCCAGCATCCGACCGTGTGGTCGCTGTACGGCAACGGGTACCTGTTCGTGCCGCTCGTGCTGCCGGTGTTCGGCCTGTGGTGGCTGTGGCGCAACCGCAGCGGCGGCTCCGCCGACGACACGGCGGACACCGAGGCAGAGGTGGCCGGGTCGACATGGTGACCGTCTTCCGCGCGCCCGAGGAGGTCCCGGCGGGCTTCGGACCGTCGGTCGTCGCGATCGGCAAGTTCGACGGCGTGCACAGCGGCCACCGCGCGGTGATCGAGCGGGCGCTCGTCGACGCGGTCTCGCGCGACGCCGCGGTCGTCGCCGTCACGTTCGACCGCAACCCGCTCGCGCTGCTGCGTCCCGAGTCGTGTCCGCCGAGCCTCATCGGTGTCACCCAGAAGGTGCGGCTGCGGGGGGCGACCGGGGTGGATGCGGTCATGGTCCTCACCTTCGACGAGGCGCTCGCCTCGCTCACCCCTGCCGAGTTCGTCGACAAGGTGCTCCGTCCGCTCGACACCCGCGCGGTGCTCG
>Ga0182737_1003485_pt1 | contig 11541 bp, 6 predicted proteins | sample eDN5th30CBELigOP_FD_128878 | JGI IMG/M metagenome (GOLD analysis project Ga0182737, IMG submission 128878) | Enriched Organic Plus compost microbial communities from Emeryville, California, USA - eDNA 5th pass 30_C BE-Lig OP (version 2) (version 2) ... | reverse complement strand
TGTCAGGCAGCCCGGCCGCTTTCACGCAGTTGCTCTCGGTGATGAACCACGGCGGCCGCGTGGCCATTCTGGGCATCTTCCCCGAACCGGTTTCCATCGACTGGAGCCAGGTCATCTTCAAGGGGCTGCACCTCAAAGGCATCTACGGCCGCGAGATGTTCGAAACCTGGTACAAGATGACCTCCATGCTGCAAAGTGGGCTGAAGATCGAGCCGATCATCACCCACCGCATGCACGTGGACGATTTCCAGGACGGGTTCGAGATCATGCGCACCGGCCGCTCCGGTAAAGTGCTGCTCAATTGGGAATAGCAGCCTGCTCCAGCGCTGTTTCCTTGACCGGCGGCGCACGCCCGCTGATGATGCAACTAGTACAGGCTACCGGTCTGCCCTCGGGGCAGCGCGGCGGTCTGTGCGGCAGCGGGGCCACCTTTCGCCACGAGTCTGGGCTAGCGATGAGCATCTCCACCCGACAGCACATTTTCGAAGCCAGTCTCGATTACTTCCTGGCGCCGGTGCGCGAGTTTCTCGACGATGAAACCGTGACCGAGATCATGGTCAACGGCCACGACCAGGTGTACATCGAACGGCGCGGCCGCATCGAATCGACCGACGCCCGATTTGAAAGCCACGACGCCCTGCTCTCCACCGTCACGAACATTGCCCAGTGGGTGGGCCGGCAGATCAACGCCCAGAAGCCGATTCTCGATGCTCGCCTGCCCGGCGGATACCGCGTGCACGCGATCATTCCGCCCAGTGCCCGCACCGGCATCTACCTCAATATTCGCAAGTTCTCCAAGGAAGCGTTTACACTCGACGACCTGGTGGAGTTCGGCAGCATCTCGCCGGCCGCCCGCGAGTTCCTGGAGATCTGCGTTCGGCTGAAGAAGAACATTCTCATCTCGGGCGGCACCGGCACCGGTAAGACCTCGCTGCTGGGAGCGATCTCGCGAGCGATCCCCGACGATGAACGCATCGTGGTGATTGAAGACACCTCGGAATTGCGGCTGCATCAGCGGCATACGCTTTACCTGGAAGTGCAGCACGCGGACTCCAAGGGACGCGGCGGCCTGACGATCCGGCAGCTTTTCATCACGTCGCTGCGAATGCGGCCCGACCGTATCATCGTGGGCGAAGTGCGCGGCGGTGAAGCCTTGGACCTGGTGCAGTCGATGCTCAGCGGCCACTCTGGCAGCCTGAGTACGGTGCATGCCAACACAGCCCGTGATGCTCTGGTGCGGATGGAAACGCTCTCGCTGATGTCCGACGTGGAACTACCGATCCACGTGGCGCGTGCGCAGGTGGCCTCGGCCATCGACGTGGTCGTGCAGATTGCCCGCTTCTCCGACGACGGTTCACGGCGTATCACCCGCATTTCCGAAGTGCTCGATCTGGACGACCAGAACCGCTACCAGTGGCAGGACATTTTCGCGCTGGAGCTGTTGGGCAAGGATCGCGACGGCCAGCTGATCGGCGAGTTGAAAGCGACCGGCGTCAAGCCATCGTTCCGCCGCGATGCCATCGGCCAAGGCCTGGATGACATGATCCGCCTGACGGATGAGTTGTGGAAGCCGTAGGCACGCGGCCGATATGCGCGTGTGGCACGGCGATATCACGTGTGTCACGGCTCTGCGAGCCGTGTGCAACTGGTACACGTGCGCATCACACAACAAGAAGCCTGAAGCGCAAGCGAATGCATACGACCATCGGCGTTGCTTGCACCAGGTGCACACAGCCGAATACGCTTCGCTTCCTGGTCCGCACAGCGGACGCTACTGCCCTACCGGCGTTACTGGATCGGCAGAAACACCCGCACTTCGGTGCCTTCGCCAGGGGCGGTGATGACCTCGGCTTTGCCGCCCAAAATGAGTGCCCGTTCGCGCACGCCCCGCAAGCCGTACGATCGCTCGGTGACTTGCGACGGATCGAAGCCGCGGCCGCAGTCGCGGACCGATAGCCGTAATTGCTCGGGCGATTCCTGCACCAGTTCGACGAACACTTCCTTGGCACGGCTGTGCTTGATCACGTTATTGAGCGCTTCTTGCGTAATGCGATAAATCGCGCTCTCCAACATCGGCGTCAGGCGTTTGAAATGCACGTCGTGATGGAAGCGGATTCTGCCGATCACCGGCTCGCGTTCTCTGACGAGGAACTCCAAGGCCGCGAGGATGCCGGCCTCGTCCAGGATGGGCGGACGCAGCCCTCCGATCAAACGCCGGGCTTCGTCCAGCGAACGGCGGATCATCTGGCGGACCAGTTCCAGTTGCCCTGCCAGGCGTGAATCGTTGCCGGCCGAGCACGCGCTGATGTGCATGGCGGCGGCGGTCAGGTACTGAGCCAGACCATCGTGAATCTCGTAAGCCAGCAGCTTGCGATCGTTCTCGTGCTGTTCGAGCGTCGATTGGAGCAGTTGTTGCTCGTCGCGCAGGGCCTGCTCAGCCGCCCGCCGTACTTCGACCTCGTGCTGGAGTTGCTCGTTGGTCGCCTGGAGTTCGCGGGTACGCTGCTGCACGCGCAGCTCGAGCAGGTCGCGGTGCGACTGCAACTGTTCCTGAGCCCGTTTGCGTTCGCTGATGTCGAAGATGGTGCCTTCCAAGAAACGGAGGCTGCCATCGGGGTTGAACACGGCCTGGCCGCGTTCTTCCACCCAGCGCCACGTGCCGTTGCGGTGCCGGAGCCGGTATTCCATCTGGTATGGCTGCCGGGCGGCAATGCAGCGATTGGCCTGCGCGATGATCGTTGCCCGATCGTCTGGGTGATACAGATCTATGAACGAAATGCGGTTTTGCAGGAAGTCGTCGGGCGTGTATCCGGTGAGATCGGCGGCATGGTCGTTGAGATACAGGATCGAATAACGATCGTCGTTATGGCAGGTGTACACCACGCCCGGCACGTTGTTGGCGAGGACGCGGAACATCTCCTCATTGCTGCGGAGCTTCTGCTCGTACTCGCGGCGATCGAGCGCGCTGAGCAGCGTCTCGCCCACGATCCGCAGCAGATCGACCTGCTGGTCGAGCCACTGGTAGGCGCGCGACGTGAAGGCAAAGCCGATGAAGCCTCGCAACCGGCCCTGGCTCTGGAGCGGTACGCACGACAGCGAGCGGACGTGGATCTGCTGCAGGATTTCGCGCAGCGGGGCCGCTTCGTCACCGAGCTCTTCGGTCCGGGAGATTCGCACGGGCTGGCCGGCCACCATCTGGGCCGTGAACCATTCCATCCCGGCGATCTCATAGTTCTGGAAATGGTTTTTGAGCGAAGGAACGCCCTCGGCGCACCATTCGTGGGTGTTGTCGACCTTGCTGTAATCGTCGTGGTACTGACAGAGGAAGCAGCGGTCGCAGTCGACGAAGCGGCCGATCTGGGACAGACCCTGCTCGATGCACTGATCCAGTTCGTCGAGGCTCACCTGAACAAACCGGGAGACAATCTGAGCCAGGAGCCGCTCGAATCCCAGCCGCAGGTGAAGGTGGGCCGCGGCATCACGCATCACCTGTTCGTTCTGGTGTTCCAATTCCTGAATGCGGCGTTGGAGCTCAGCTACTTGGTGTTGCAGGTCGTTCATCGTGGTAGCCATTACGTCCGTCCTGGACGCGGTGATGCGTGACATTCTGAGGCTTTCTACCCGCGAGCGCGTTCCCTACCTCTGGGTTTTGTGTATTACGCAGCTCGGCTTGGGCGGTTCGGTTGATTTCCCGCCGTTTCGGCGGTTGCTTCCCCCCTGCTGGCCAGCTTGCTGCGAACGTTGGCAGCCGCTGATCGGGGGAGTACACTGCCAGGGCCTGGCAGCGCCTCACCACGTTGCCAGCGGTTAGCCGCTCGTCGGCAACTCGGTTAGCTGTCGCGGCTTCCCTAGCGGCCTAGTTGGCTCTGTGCTGGAGCCGAGGCGTCTAGGGAGCCGGCTGTCGTTGGTAGGCGTGGCAAGCAACCAAGCGCCCCATGAGTGGGTGCCGTTGGTTTGCTTTCCCCCCACTGTGACTGTATGTCATTGTATCCTCTTATTCGGCCGGCCGCTGATGCTTTCCGCCCGATTCGCCGCGCCCATTGCCGCCGTGGGGAAGTTTCTCACAAGGCGATGTGGCATTTTTCTGGTACGTACCTCGAATAGCGTCGGGCGGCAATGGGGCCGCTGGCAGAACGCCTGGGTTGCGCTTCTTTTGGTTTGCTTCGCCGGTTGTGCGGACGAGGGCTTGTACCCGAACCGGCCGATTACCTTGGTTTGCCCCTGGGGCATCGGCGGCGGCACCGACCAGATCGCGCGGCAGATGGCCATTCACCTGGAGCAGGAGTTGGGGCAGCCGGTCAACGTGATCAACCGCACCGGCGGTCAGGGGGTGAATGGCCACATTCGCGGCCTGAAGTCCGACGCCGACGGCTACACGCTGGCGATGATCACCGTGGAACTGAACATGTTCCACTGGAACCGCCTGGCGGATTTGACCTATCGCGATGCCCTGCCGCTGGTCGCGGTCAACGAGGATCCGGCGGCAATCTTCGTCCATGCCGACTCCCCATGGCATACGCTCGACGAACTGGTTCAGCACATACGTAGCACACCAGATAATAAGGTGCGCTTCTCGGGCACGTCGGCGGGCGGGATTTGGCACCTGGCGGTGGTGGGCTGGCTGCAAACCCTGGGACTGCCGGCCGACTCCATCACCTGGGTGGCATCGCAAGGCGCGGGCCCGGCACTTCAGGACATGCTGCCCAGCAGCGCCGTGTGTTGCAGCCTGCCGGAGGCCCGCATTCCCCTGCGCGAGGGGCGCGTGCGTTGCCTGGGTGTGATGGCCGATCAGCGCCAGCCGGCGCCTTTTGAGCACGTGCCGACCTTTAAGGAACAGGGCTACGACTGGACGCTGTATGGCTGGCGCGGGTTTGCGTTTCCGCAGGGAACGCCGGAGGTCGCCGTAAAACGGATGACCGAGGCGCTCCTTAAGGTGGCCCTGGGGCAAACCCAGGTCGCCGGCGAAACCTTTCCCGATTTCATGCGGACCGCGGGCTTCAACCTCACGGTTCGCCAGGGCGACGACTTTGGCGAGTTCTTGGCCGCACAAGACGAGCAATTGGGCCAGGCGATCGAACAGGGCGAGTTCTCCGAGGTCGCTCGCGGTGCCATCAGCCCGATGCTCTTCCCGTACATTCTGTTTGGGTTACTGGGGTGTTCGCTGCTGGGGATGCTCTGGAAGACATTTAGCGAAGAAGAGCTCGAGCCCCGGCCACTCGATCAGCAGAGCAGCCCTAACCTGTTTTATTTCATGCTGGTGCCGGGGGCAGTGGCCGCGTATGCGCTGTTTGCGCCGACGGCCGGATTTCTGATCGTGGCCGCCGCGGTGCTGCTGACGCTGTTGTACTGTTACGGCACGCGGCTGTGGCTGGCCGCGGTGATTGCCCTGCTAGGGACCGCGGTGCTCTACCAGACGTTTGCGCACGGCATGCGGGTATCCTTGCCTCGGGGATGGTACGGATGGTAGCCAACGCCAATGGCGGTCGGACGGCGCGCGGGGGCGCGGCCGCCGGTGCGATTTCTTACGACGTGACGAGCGACGGGCCAGGTCGATGAACGAAGCCATTCAAACCGCCCTGGCGGAAACGCTCACCTGGAAAGTGGTCGGCGTGGTGCTGGTTACAGCCGCGTACGGCATTTTCGTCGGCTCTATTCCAGGGCTGACCGCCACGATGGCCGTGGCGCTGTTGGTGCCGTTCACATTCTTTCTGGACGACGTTTCGGCAATTGCCGCCATCGTCAGCACGGTGACGTGCAGTATCTTTGCCGGCGATATCCCCGGGGCGCTGCTGCGGATTCCCGGCACGCCGGCCTCGGCCGCGTATGCACTGGATTCTTATGCCATGACGCAGCGCGGCCAATCGGGCCGGGCCTTGGGCATCTCGCTGGTGTTCAGCATCTTCGGCGGATTGTTTGGCGTGCTGGTGTTGCTGTTGGCCGCGCCGCAGTTGGCCAAGCTCGACTTCAAGACCTACGAATACTTCTGGCTCTGCGTGCTGGGTTGTCGTGCGCGGCGCTCGTTTCGCGCGAATCGCGAGCCAAGGGGCTGTTTGCCCTAGCACTGGGGCTGCTGATTTCGACCGTTGGTTTGAGCCCCGACCACGGCGTCTCGCGGTTCGATTTTGGCTTTAGCGAGTTGTACGGCGGGGTGAAGTTCATCCCGGCGATGATCGGCCTGTTCGGCATCTCGGAAGTGCTTCGCAACGTACTCTGGCTCAACCGCCGCGAGGTGCAGACGCTGGACGCTCCGCCCGAGGGACAGGCACAAAGCGGCGCCGTGCGTCGCTGGCTGGTGGAGCCGATCAGCGATGTGTTTGGCGGCGTGTTCGGCCTGCTGGGCAAGCGGATTGTGCCCGCAATGCGCAGCAGTGCGCTGGGCTCGTTCATCGGCATGTTGCCAGGCGCCGGGGCCGACCTGGCAGCCTGGATCTCGTACGCCGTTTCCAAACGGTTTGCCCGCCGGCCCGAAGAATACGGCTCCGGCAGTCTCGAAGGGCTGGCCGACGCTACCACAGCCAACAACGCCGCCCTGGCCAGCGCGTGGATTCCCTCGCTGGTGTTTGGGATTCCCGGCGACTCGGTGACCGCCATCGCCCTGGGCGTGCTGCTGATGAAGAACATCGAGCCAGGGCCGCGGATCTTCACCGACCCGGCTCAGCAGCCGCTGGTGTTTGCCATCGTGATCGCCTTCCTGCTGGCCAACCTGGTACTGCTGCCGATCGGCTTTGTGGCCATCCGGGCAGGTACGCTGCTGGTGCGCGTACCGCGGCGGGTGTTGATGCCGATCATCGTGATGTTCTGCGTGCTGGGGGCTTACTCCATCGACGGCAGCACGTTCGATATCTGGGTGATGCTGGCCATGGGCGTGCTGGGCTTTGTGCTGGAAGGCTTCGGCATTCCGCTGGGCCCCGTGGTGCTAGGCATCATCCTGGGCGGCGAATTGGAGCACCGCTTCATTCAAAGCCTGCGCACGAGCCAACACTGGTGGGACTTCTTTACCCGGCCCATGTCGATGGTGTTGGCGGCGTCGGTGGTGCTGCTGTGGTGTGGGCCGCTGCTGGTCCGCATCGTGCGGCGAATGCGGGATCGCCCCAAGACAATTTGACGAAAAGTCGTATTGGTTACATTTTCTTGCCTGGGGGCCGCTGAAGGGCGCGGACCCCTTCTTGCTAGCAGGGATGCCGCCTGCTTTGCTGCCACGCATTCCGATTGTGGCTTCTCCAGAACCGTGCGGGGGCTGCCGACTTAAGTATCGGCATGCATTGATGATACGCGATGGCGTCGCTAGCATTCGCGGTCAAAATTGCGGGGTTCGGTGTTACACCCAAGCCCCGCTAACCGCTTGGGGACATTACCGTTTTTGATGATTCTTCCCGGCGGTGCGCTGCCACCTTTGGGGAGTGCCGTAAAGTCAAGGATTCATCAAACTCGGTTTGCGCCAGCGGGGACAGCTGTTTATACTAGGGGGCGTCCGGCTTGGCGCGACCGAGCGCGGTTTCACGACCAAGTGAAAACCTTCACGGCTATGGCAGCCGTGGACAGCACGGGCAGCATGTGGGACGCGGGTGGCGCCAGCTACCCACAAGTTGCACCATCGCAACTTGCATGCGTATCCGACTGCCTGGCATGGACGCCCGCCAACCTTCATCCCTCAGCCTCACGCCCACCACGGCCCACCATGAACTCGATTCAGTATCGCCGCAGCTTGCGGCCCGTGTCGGGTCGCGACCGCGATTGGTCATCGGCCACGGTCCCCGCGCTGGCAACCTTGTCGTTGTTAGCCCTGCTCGCCTCCGGCTGTAACCATCAGCCTGAAACGGCCAAGGCTGCCGGCGGTCCGCCGGTGCAGCAAGCCAAGAACCCTCCGCAAGTGCATATCGCCGCCGTGGAGTACCACCCCTGGCCCGAAGTCGTCCAGGCCCAGGGCAGCCTGCTGGCCGACGACGAAGCCGTGCTGGGGGCAAAGGTGGCTGGCCGCGTCGAACGCGTGGCCGTCGATATCGGTGCCCCGGTCAAGAAAGACGACGAACTGGTCGTGCTCGACCGTTCTGAGTTCGAACTGGCCGTCCGCCAGGCCGAGGCCCAACTGGTTCAGGCCATGCAGGCCATCGGCATTGAGGGCGACGTGAACGACACGCCGCCGTTCGTTGAAGACACCAAGCGGCCCGAGGACAGCCCGATCGTACGCATCGAGGCGGCCCTGCTGGCCGAGGCCATCGCCAACCGCGAACGCGGCGACGAGCTAGCCCGGCTGGGAACCTCCGGCGGCCAGCCGGCGATCACCCGCCACGAGTTGCAGCGTCTGCACGCCGCCGAAAAAGTTGCCCGCAGCCGCTACGATTCGGCGGTGAACCAGGTCCGCGAGAAGTTAGCGCTCATCAAGGTGCGGCGGGCCGAACTGGCCGTTGCCCGGCAGCAACTGGCCGAAACGGTGATTCGCGCCCCGTTCGACGGTTTTGTGCTGCGTCGCCACGCGGCGGCTGGCACCTATCTCCAGGTTGGCCAGCAGGCGCTGACGATGGTCCGCACCGATCCCCTCCGGTTCCGCGGCCGTGTGCCGGAACGCAAGGCCGCCCAAGTACGGCTGGGACAGGAGATCCACGTTCACCTCTCGGGCTTGGACAAGCCGATTGTGGCCCGCGTGAGCCGCATTGCTCCGAGCCTGGAAATCGCCAGTCGCTCGCTGGTGATCGAGGCCGACATTCCCAACCCCAACGGCCAACTGCGGACCGGCTTGTATGCCGAAGCCGACATCGTCGTGAATCCGCACGCCGAAACGCTGGCCATTCCCGCGTCGGCCCTAGAAGAATTTGCGGGCGTCCGCAAGGTGTGGATCGTAAGCGAAGGCAACGCGGCGCCTCGGCCCATTCAGATTGGCCGCCGGACACAAGACATGATCGAAGTCGTCTCCGGCCTGCAGCGGGGCGAAGTGATCATCCAAGATAGTTCGCAAGGGGTGATGGGCCAGGTACAGGCCGTGTCCGGCAGTCTCGCGGCTGCCGCGCAAGAGGCCGGCTAACCGCACTGCCCCGGTGAGGCGGTCAGGCGGGCCAGTTTGGTAACAGGGGGAAGCGGCTGCGGCGCGCGGCCCTTCCCTCGGAATGCCGGGCAGATTGTTTCCCGAGAGGCCTCTAGCGGGCTTGGATTGCACGAAAGGCCAACACCACACAGCACGCCGCGGTTAACCCGGTGCATTCCTGAAGCGCTCGCGTGCTACCCCGGTTGCCAGGTTGCCCCCGCCACCGCGGTTTGACCGCACAATACCCGCCTACTTTCCCCGCCTAGCAGCGCGGCAACGGCCGCGTCGTTGAAAATCGTTTTTTGGTGAACGACCTAACATCGAACGCCAGTGGCGGCTTCTAGGATTAAGTTTGACCGCCGCCAGCGGTTGGTTACATCGGCGTGGTGGATCCGCTGATGGAAACTTGCCTCGCTGTTCGATGGTTCCCCCGTTGCGGAGTACGGTTGCGTGCAATGGCTGGCTGAAGTTTGTGTCCGCCGCCCGGTATTCGCAATGATGCTGATCGCGGCCCTGGTCGTGGCCGGCATTGCCGGTTACTTGCGGCTGGGCGTGGGGCGGTTCCCTGAAATGGACATGCCCACAATCTTCGTCCGTACCAGTTATATCGGTGCGGCGCCCGAAGAAGTGGAATCGGAGATCAGCCAGCCGTTGGAAGACGCGGTGGCGACGGTGGCCGGCATCGACGAGCTGCGGTCGATCTCCAGCGAAGGCAGCTCCATGCTGCTGATCACCTTCGACCTGGACCGCGACGTGGACGCCGCCGCCCAGGACGTCCGCGACGCCGTGAATAGCGTGCTGAATCGCCTGCCGCCGGAGATCGATCCGCCGGTGGTGCAAAAGCGCGATATGGATTCGTCGCCGATTCTTTCACTGGCCGTCTCCGGGCAGCGCGACACCCGCGAGCTGTACGTGCTGGCCGAGCGGTACGTGAAGAACGTGATCGAGTCGGCCAAGGGTGTGGGCACGGTCGAAATCCGCGGCGCCGTCGATCGGGCAGTGAATGTCGAAATCGACGCCAGCCGCCTGACGGCCTATGGACTGACCATTGGCGACGTCCGGGAAGCGTTGCGGCGGCAGAATACCGAAATCCCCGGCGGCCGCGTCGATGCCGGCATCCGCGAACTCACGCTCCGCACGTTGGGCCGCTTCCGCACCGCGGAAGACTTCAGTCAGATGGTCGTGGCCACGGTCGATGGCGCGCCGATCCGGCTGGCCGACCTGGGCACGGTCCGCGATGGACAGAAAGAAATCCGCAGCGCCGCCTGGCTCAACGGCGAACCGGCCGTGGTGGTGACCGTGCAGCGGCAAAGCGGCACCAACACCGTGGCCGTGATCGACGCCGTCAAGGAACGGCTCGAACGCAGCCGCGAACTGCTGCCGCCAGACGTCTCGCTCCAGGTCATGCAGGACCAGTCGCGGTACATTCACGCCGCGATGCACGAAATCCAGAACCACCTGATCTCCGGCAGCATCCTGGCCAGCATCGTGGTGCTGCTGTTCATGCGTTCGTGGCAAAGCACGATCATCGCCGCGGTGGCCATCCCGACGTCGATCGTGGCCACCTTTACCGTGATGTACGCGCTGGGCTTCACCCTCAACAACGTCACCATGTTGGCCTTGGTGCTGATGGTGGGCGTGGTGATCGACGACGCCATCGTGGTGCTGGAAAACGTCTTCCACCACATCGAGGAAAAAGGCGCCACACCGTTCGAGGCCGCCATCGAAGGCACCCGGGAAATCGGCCTGGCGGTGCTGGCCACGACGCTTTCGCTGGTGATCGTGTTTTTGCCGGTGTCGTTCTTGTCCAGCGTGACGGGCCGGATGCTCTTCCAGTTCGGCCTGACGGCCACGGTCTCCGTGTTGGTCTCGATGCTCGTGAGCTTCTCGCTCACGCCGATGATGTGCAGCCGGCTGCTGAAGCAGCCCAAGAAACGTGAAGCAGCGGCCGAGGGCACGCAGGCCGCCGCCCATGCGGCTGCCTCGCGCGGCGGGTTCTATCGCTGGATCGAAGACGGTTACATGTGGTGCTTGCGCTGGTCGATGAAGCACCGCTGGCTGGTACTGGGCATCAGTATCGTCACGATTCTGACGAACATCCCGCTGTACCAGTTTGTGAAGCAGGATTACATCCCGACCAACGTCGATGAGTCGGAGTTCGAAGTCCGCGTCACCGCGCCCGAAGGCGCCACCATTGCGGCCATGCAACACGCCATGCGGCAGGTGGAGCACCGGGTCCGCCAGATCGACGGCATCCAGTACGTGATCACCACGATCGGTTCCAGCGGCACGCGCGGCGTCAACTCGGCCGAACTCTACGTCCGCCTGGTCGATAGCGAGCAGCGTACGTTCTCGCTCGGCCGGTTCTTCTCGGGGCTCTTCCGCGGCGATCCAAAGTCGGCCTTTGAGGGCAACTTTTCCCAGCGGGACAAGATGTCCGAGGTCCGCTCCATCATCCGCAAGTTCCCCGACCTGCGCGCCAGCGTTCGCAACCTGACCTCGTTCAATACGGGCGCTCCGGT
>Ga0182737_1003482_pt1 | contig 11545 bp, 7 predicted proteins | sample eDN5th30CBELigOP_FD_128878 | JGI IMG/M metagenome (GOLD analysis project Ga0182737, IMG submission 128878) | Enriched Organic Plus compost microbial communities from Emeryville, California, USA - eDNA 5th pass 30_C BE-Lig OP (version 2) (version 2) ... | reverse complement strand
TGCCTTCTACAGCCTGCAGCGCTTCATAAGTGGCCACGTGGGCAAGCCATGGAGGGCCGATGATATCGCCAGCGCCGTAGATGCCTGGAACGCTGGTTTCGTAGTTGTCGTTCACTTTCAGATAGCCACGATCTGTCAGTTCCAGTTTCAAATCGCCGCCAGGCAGCAAGGGCATCACGCCGATGGCGATCAACACCAGGTCAGCCTCCAGCACTTTTTCTTCGCCTTTGTCATTGGCCACGGTGATCTTCACACCCTTGTCATTGGCTTCTGTTTTGACGGTCTTATGATTGGTCAGAAGGCTGATGCCCTGTTTGGTCAGGGATTTTTCCAGCGCCTGGGACACTTCCGTGTCTTCCACCGGCAGGATGTTTGGCATCATCTCAACAATGGTCACCTTGGTGCCGAAGTCATTCCAGACGGAGGCGAACTCCACACCAATCGCGCCAGCACCGATGACGATGGCGGTCTTAGGCTGGCTTTTCAGGACCAGGGCGTCCTTGGAGCCTACAACCGTCGTGCCATTGAATGGGAAATCGGGGAATGGGCGGCTGACAACGCCAGTGGCGATGAGAATTTTCTTGGCGGCATATTCAGTTTCCTTGCCTTCAGCATCTTTCACGGTCACCACGCCCGCCTTGTCAATACGGGCTTCGCCACGGATGTCATCAATCTTGTTCTTCTTGAACAGGAAAGCCACCCCGGCGGAACCTTTTTCTGAAACCGTGCGTGAGCGTTTGATGACCTTCTCCCAGTCGTGGGAAAGGCCTTCAACCGTGATGCCGGAAGCACCTGCATGGTTTTTGATGGTGCTGTAAAGTTCAGCGTCATGCAGCAGGGCCTTGGTAGGAATGCAGCCCCAGTTGTTGCAGGTGCCGCCGCCGCGTTCTTTATCCACACAGGCCACTTTCTGGCCAAGCTGAGCAGCTTTAATGGCAGCAACATAACCGGCAGGACCGGCACCGATGACAATGAGATCGTAGGACATGTAAAAGAGAGAATCTAGGAGGTCGAAGTTCGAGTTTTGACGTCGTAGGTGGAAAAGTGATTAAACCAGCATGAGCGCAGGGTTCTCGATCAGCTTGCGGAATTCTGCCAGCATGTTGGCGGCCACAGCGCCGTCCACTACACGGTGGTCAGCACTGATGCCGACCCACATGCGCTGACCAGCGACGATGTTGCCTTTTTCATCCACGACCGGCACATTGCGAATGCTGCCCACGCTAAGGATGGCTGCCTGCGGTGGGTTGATGATGGCGGAGAACTGGTCAATGCCGTAAGCCCCCAGGTTGCTAACAGTGATGGTGCCGCCAGCAAAATCATCCGGACTAAGCTTTTTGTTCTTGGCGCGGGAGGCCATGTCTTTCACGGCAGTGCTGATTTCCAGCAGCGTCTTGGTTTCGGCAGCGCGAATCACCGGCGTGACCAGACCATCCGGCACGGCAATCGCCACGCTGAGGTTCACATGCTTGAACTGCACAACGGCGTCACCGTCAAAGGAGGCATTCACAGCAGGCACCGCCTGCGCCGCGCGAACCACGGCGCGCAAGACGAAGTCGTTCACTGAGTATTTGTTGCCGTTCAATTTCTCAGAAGACTCGTTCACATGCTTGCGGAAGGCCATCAGGGGAGCGGCATCCACTTCGATGTTCAGGTAAAAGTGAGGAATCTGTGTCTTCGAGGCATACAATCTCTCGGCGATCACGGTGCGCATGCCGGTGAGTGGAATGCGCTCATCATCCGGACCAGCTACAGGGCGAATGGTCTGAACCGATTTGGCTGGGCCGCCGCCACTGCGTCCGCTGCTCTGGGCGGCTTCCACGTCAGCACGAACAATACGTCCGCCAGGACCGCTGCCTTCCAGATCGGCAAGATCAATGCCTTTTTCCTCGGCGATTTTGCGGGCCAATGGGGAGGCTTTAACACGAGCGCCATTTTTGCTGGCTGCAGAAGCAGCTTTACGCTTCGGTGCACTGGGGGGTAGCACCCCACTGAAACCAGATTTCTTCGAAGAACCGTCTTTTTTATCTTCTTTGCCCTCTTTTTTGGAAGCGCTGGCATTGCTGTTTTCAGCCAGGTAAGCATCCAGATCGGCAGGCGGCTGTTCATCTGGCGCCAGTAGCAGCACCATGGGGCCGCCAAGCGGCACTTTGCTGCCTTCCTTGATCAAAATCTTGTGCACCAACCCGCCATCAAAAGCTTCCATTTCCATCGTGGCTTTGTCGGTCTCCACGTCGGCAATGATCTTGCCTAGATCAATGGTTTCGCCTTCCTTGATGTGCCACTTGACGAGGGTTCCCTCAGTCATGGTGTCACTGAGTTTGGGCATGTTGATAAGTTTGGGCATGGCTGGGCTGTAAGTAGGAAAAGAACAGTTTGGGTGGGCACTTTAGAAAGAGAAGCCGCTTTGTCGAGAGCAATACTCGGCGAATGACAGAGCATGTGCATCTCATTCACTGGAACCATCGGCTCAAACCACAGCTTTTTTTGCGCCTCAATAGCAACAAAAATGCATGAAATTTAATTTTGAACACCTTTCGTGCTGTCTGGTCTGTCGTCGTGCTTTTTCTATATCTGGTAGGTATCCACCAGCATTGGTTAACCCCACAAAACATCAAGAAGCCCCACTTAACTTATCGCCACACCTGCCCATTCCGCATTCTAAACACTTTCTATGAAGTTCTCCCTCAAAAGGTTTCCGTTTCTGAACTATCCTCTTGATCCCCTTGCACACGTTGGCCAGCGCATCCCTGCCAACGCTAAAACCAGGCTGCATGCCCACCTGAGGGAAGCGCGTTATTCCATTCGTCTACTGCGCTACTGGTGGGCGGGGCAGGCCCTGAAAGCTGAATCGGAACGACTTGGACGCCCCCTCTGCGTAGTCGATCTGGGCTGTGAACGTGGCTGGCTGAAACACTTCACACCAAAAGGCGCTGTTTCTAAATGGATCGGCCTGGACTGGAACCCGCAACCGGAAGTACGCAACCTGGCCCAATACAATGAGGTTCATCACGCCAATTTTGATGAGCATCTGCCGGTTGAAAGCGCAATCGCAGATGCCGTCGTCAGCTTGCATGTTTTTGAACACTTGCTGCGCCCTGGCAGCACCATGGCCGAAGTCAGCCGTGTACTGAAGCCCGGAGGCATCTTTCTTGCAGGAGCCCCGACCATGCCGCACTGGCTGGCGAAAAGACGCGAGAAGCACTTCAGGCGGCTTTTACAGCAGGGCAAACTTGCCGCAGGAGGCCATATCACCGTGCTTTCTCCTGACCGATGGAAATCTCTGGCTGCAGATGCTGGCATGCAGGTGGAATTCGCCACTGGCAGCCATGCCATCCGCAGAACCGGCAGCGTTCTGGAAAATTCCCGCCTGTGGGTACGCCTGAATCAGCTTTGGGGAGGTCTGTTCCCCTCTCTCGGCTCAGAATGTTACACGATGGCGCGTCGCGATGAAACACGCATCGCTCAATCGGATCGCCTGGGACCTGAAGACCCACATCGCCGTTCGTTATGGATCACCGTGGCCGCCACCGCATCCGCCATCATGCTGGGTCTCGGCACCTGGGGAATCTTGCATGCAGAACAGCATGATGAACGCCAGGTCTCAAAATGGCTGGATGCCCATCAGTCTGGAAGTGACAAGTTCATTCTCCACGATAAAGCCCTTGGAGAACTTTGTGATCAGCGCACGGACGTTCACTGCACAGACAGTCTTCAGGATCTGGTGAAAGTGTCCATCAAATCCCCTGATGCTCATATTCTTGTTTCCATTCCCACAGCCCACAAATTGATTGGGAGGAAAGCGATCGAAAAATACTGGCGCATTGATTCCCGCCTGGACCTGAACGGGACGGATTACCTGTTGCTTCGTCGGCGAGATGAAGGCACGCCGCTGAAGGAATATTTACTGGGGGCAAATTGAGGTGGGATGCGAGGTAAATTACGCAAGTGAAGATGATCACCTGATTCAGAACATTGACGTCGGCCCTCCTCTGTCGGTATCATACTGGCATGTTGATAGTGCGCATTTTCTGCTGGGCCGCATTCTCATGGGTCAGCGGCGGCTTGACTTCAAAGGCCGCTGTATTGGCGAATTACCAGTTCACCTCGGGATCGGTAGCCTCATCAGATTCCGACAGCTTAAGCACTGCGGGGAATTTTATGTTTTCCGGCGCACCCAGCAGTACCGAAGCTGCCGCTTCCAGCAGCACCCACATGGCATATTTCCGCACGTCCAGCTTGACCTCGACGGCCGCAGGCGCGGCGACCAATAATGACTATTTTTCGTTTTCTTTCACACCGGGTGTGGGGCAGGCATATAATCTCAGTTCGCTCACATTTGATTTTGGCGGAAGTAACACCACAGGTGGCGCCGAATTTACCACTTTTGCTTTTCTGAGGACGAATGCAGCAGGGGACAACTTTACCACCGATGTGGGCGGCCTGGTGTCCAAGGTTGTCATCGCTGGCGGCAATGAGAATCAGCTCGAATCGTTTTCCATTGATTTAACCAGCCTGTCTGAGTTTCAGAATCTATCCACGGCAACGGAGTTTCGCTTTTACCTGTACAGCTCCGTCTCAAACTTCAGCCAGATCTTAAGAATGGATAATCTCATGCTCAACGGTTCTTTAGTTCCAGAGCCTTCCCGAGCATTGCTGATGATGCTGAGCGTGGGCGGATTTTCCATGCTGCGTCGAAGAGACCGCGTTTAACTTGTATTTGCCTTGTTCCTCACAATAGCTGAACACGGATTGCCATTTCTATGTCCTTCACCTTCCTCCACACAGCAGACTGGCAACTGGGCAAGCCGTTTGCCTCAATACGTGATGAGGCAAAAAGGCATCGCGTCCAGCATGAACGATTGCTGGCTGTAGAGCGCCTGGCTGGATTGGTGACGGAACATCGCGCACAAGCGGTGCTGGTGGCAGGTGACTTGTTTGATTCGCCAAAGGCAACAAAAGCCACAGTCTCCGCTGCCTGCGCGGCCATTGGCTCCATGAAGGCGCCTGTCTTCGTTATACCAGGGAATCATGACCACGGCGGACCGGGCAGTGTCTGGGAGCAACCTTTTTTCCTTCGTGAACAGGAGCAACTGGCTCCTAACATGACAGTACTACTGAAGGCCGAGCCGGTGATCTTGGAGGGCGCAGTCATTCTGCCCGCCCCATTGCAGCGCAAGCATGAATCCACAGACCCCACCGCGTGGATACGTGCAGCTCTTACCGCTGAAGGCGGCTCTATCCCTACTGACCGCCCACGCATTGTGCTGGCTCATGGCACCGTGCAGGGATTCACCGCCACCGCGGAAGATGATGATGACCTTGGCGCCTCTATTGCCAACTGGATAGACCTTTCCCGGCTGCCGATGGATGCGATAGATTATGTGGCTTTGGGCGACTGGCACGGCGTCAAACAACTCGACTCCAGAGCCTGGTATGCAGGCGCCCTGGAGCCTGATAGATTCCCCCGTAGTGAAGATTATGAAACAGGCCAGGCGCTAAAGGTCACAGTTCACCGGGGCGGGGAGCCGGAGGTTGAGAAATTGCCGTCTGGAAAATTACGCTGGCAGGAACTGACGTTTACTTTCTCTGAAGACACCGGGCTGGATTTGCTTGCGGGCCGCCTTGAACAAAGCATCGGCGCGCGTGGTGCTGAACATCTTATCAAGCTGACTCTGGAAGGTTCCCTGGGCATGGATGCCTATGACAAACTGGAGCAAAGGCTGGAATCCTGGGAATCGCGATTGCTGCGCTTGAAGCTGAACAATCGAGTCACGCTGGCACCATCCATGGATGAGGTATCGGCCCTGACCGAACGTGCTGCTGATCCGCTCACCTCAGCCGTCGCTCGGCAGCTCGTGAACCTGCTGCAGCAGGAAAATGAGGAGGAGGGCGCCATTGCCAGAGTGGCCTTGCGTGAGCTGCATGCCGCTTGTGCCGCAGGTTAATTCAAACTGAAGTCTGCCAGTTCCCCCACTCCATCTGCGTATCACTTTGCTATGAAACCCTGGCTCCTATGGCTGCTGACTGGCCTTGCTTTTGTTCCGATTCAAGCAAAGCCGACGCCTCAGCCACTAATCTTTGACACGGACATGGATTCGGATGTGGATGACGTGGCTGCGCTATGCCAGCTTCATGCCATGGCGGATGCTGGTGAGATCGACCTTTTAGGCGTTGCGATTTCAGGACGGCAGGAATGGTCTGCGCCCTGCGTTGATGCGATCAATACGTTTTATGGCCGCCCCGATCTGCCGATTGCCCTGGTGTCGGGGACACGAGGCATCCACCAGCCAAGCCGGTTTGCACGGCAGATCGCCGAGGCCTTCCCACAGGACTATCAGCAGAAACATGCGAAGTTCCATGCGGTGGAGCTTTATCGTAGCCTGCTCAGCAAGGCGGCGGATAAAAGCGTGATCATTGTCTCCGTTGGCGACATGACGAATCTGGCCGCGCTGCTAAGTTCGCCTGCGGACGGCATCAGTCCCCTGACTGGAAAAGACCTCATTTCTGCCAAGGTGAAAAACTACACCTGTATGGGCAGCCGCTATCCTGCGGATGAAGACCCCGGCAAAGGACGCTGGGGTAACTTTCGCACAGACCCTGTATCTACGAAGGAAGTCACCCAGTCATGGCCAACGCTAATCACCTTCACAGGAGGTGGGAAATTTGCCGAGTCCATGGCGATTGGTAAAAAAATCACCGAGCTTGATCCCGCGGTCTGGCCGGTCAGCCTGGGTTACCGCAGCTACTTTGGCAAACAATGGCAGGGCAAAACCCGACACACAGCCGACTCCATTGCAGTGCTTGTGGCCGTGCGTGGGGTTGAACCGCATTTCAAACTCGAGACTGAAGGTTTCAATATCATTGATGATGTAGGTCGTAACAGGTGGGTGAAAGAGCCCAATCAGCCCAACCACCAATACACTTCTGCGTTAAACAATCCCAGGGAAGCTTCTAAGCTTGCTGCACTGATGGAAGAGCTCGCCATGCAGACACCTAAAAACGGTCTGCCCATGCCGTAGCGGGCACAGCTTTAGATGACACAGGCCTGGTGCCCGTTTATAAGCTAAAGGCCTCCCCTGTTTTTTGTCCATGCGTTTACTGTCACTCACCGTCAAAAACTATCGTCTCCACAAGGAGATGACAGTGACGTTCAACAACGCCCGCACCCTGATCGGCGGCCCCAATGAATCTGGAAAAAGCACTTTGGTAGAAGCGGCTCACCGCGCCTTGTTCATGCGGGCGAAAACGGGTGGGCGACTTCAACAGGGCATGCGTTCCACCCTGCATACCGGCCACCCAGAGGTGACGCTATCCTTTGAAGCTCGCGGACAGGTGTGGGACGTGGAAAAGCGCTTCAGCGGATCAACCGGGCAGACACGCCTGAACGCTCAAGGCGGGCAATCCTGGCAGGGGGATGAGGCCGAATCAAGACTTGCCGAACTACTGGGGGCAGAGCCTGGTCTTTCCACCCAAAAGCAACTGGATGCGCAGTGGCCTCATTTATGGGTGTGGCAGGGGCGCAGTGGCGATGATCCCGCAGACCATACCGCCGCACATCGCGATGCACTGGTGCAGCGGCTTCAACAGGAAGGTTTGGGCGCAGTGATGCAGTCCGACTTTGACCAGCGAGTGCGTGAACGCATCACTGCTTCCTATGAAGAACTGTTTACCGCCACAGGCAAGCTCAAGGCCAATTCCAAACCTGAACTGGCAAGGCAGCAACTGGAGGAGGCGGAGCTTGCTCTGTCACAGGCGCAGGAGGCTTCTTTGCGGCTGGAGCAGGCTGTAAAGGCTTATGATCAGGCCGGGGCAACGGTAACTTCTGTGAATGCTGTTTTACCCGCTCTACAAGCACAACGACAGCAAACTGAAGCACAAATGCAGAAGGTGCGCGAGTTGCGCATTCAAGAGCAGCAACATTTGCGCGACCTGAAAACTGCAGCCACGCTTCATGCAGATCTCCACAAAGAGAATGCCCAGCTAGTAGAGTGGCAGCAACAGGCGCTTGCGCTTGTTGAAAAACTTAAGCCGCAGGAACAGCAACTGGCAGAACTGACAGGCCAGCAGCAGACTTTACGTGAAACGGTTCAACAACAGGAGACTTCATTGCGCAGTCATGCGGATGCCCTGCGTGAAGCACGGCTCAGGGCCGACTGTGCCGCCGCATTTGTCACCCTTTTAGAACGCCAGGCACGTCATGCTGAACTGTCCAGGCGATGTGACGAAGCCAGCAAGATCGCCGGTGAAATCAAGAAATTGCGCGATGAACTGGCACAGATGCCAGCACTGACCTCTCAAGATTTGTCAAAACTCAGGGCATACGAAAGCGCCATGCAACAAGCCCATGCAGCGCTTGATGCGATGGCTGCCGAATTGACGCTCATCAGCTCAAAGCACGTGGTGCGTGTGGGTGGCAAAACTCTGGATGTCGGCGGCAAAATGATTTTAACGGAGGAGGTTGAAGTCTTTGTTGGCGATGATACGCGACTGCTACTGAGTCCAGGAGGCGGCTCTTCTTTAAAAGAAGCTCGCGCTAAAGCGGATTTAACCCAGCGCATTTTACAGCAAGCGCTCGATCAATGGGCCGTGGCGGATGTGAGTGTCGCCACAGAAAAGTTTGAGCAGGCGCAATCCCTCCGTCAGACCCTTGGCAGGTATAATGAACGCTGGGAAACCATGGGGGGTGAAAGCTTGTCTAAAGAGCTGGACCTCGCCCATACAGCTCTTGAAAAGGCCAGAGCCGATGCCGTACAGCGTCAGCAAATGCTGGCCTCCACCATGGCAATTCCTGACTCAATCACGGCAGCCCAGCAGATGGCTGAACAAGCCCATAAAGAACAGGAGGCCGTAGATCGTGAAGAAACCGCAGCGGCAGCGATGACCAAAAAAATTCAGCGGGAGCTACACCAGCTCAATCAGAGCATTCAACAACAAAACGATGCTTTAAGCGCGAGGCGACAGCAGCTTCATGAGATTCAAGCACGGATTCGATTCACTGAAGAAAAACTGGGCGATTCCTTATCCCGTGAAAAAAAACTGAGCGAAGCCGCTGAGCATGAAGCGGCTGCAAAGGCAGCTTTAGAAAGCACCCAGGGCTCCATCCAGGCCCTCCAACCGCATCTGCTGGAGGGCGATCTGGCACGTTACATCCGCTCTATTCAAACGCAGGAACAACAGCTACGTGAAGCTGAGACGCAGCTTGCAGTCTCACGCAGCCAGCTTGTACTTGATGGTCGCATTGACCCCCAAGCGGAGCTGCAACAGGCCATGGCGAAGGTGGCGGGCGCTGCTGAAACCCATGCCATGGAGCAGCGACGGGCGAAGGCCATTGAGCGCCTTTACACCCTGTTTAATGAGTCACGCGAATCCATAGACCGCCGCATGGTGCAACCGCTGGCGGATCGCATCTCCGGCTATCTGCAATGTGTCTTCGGCACTGACTGCGCAGCCTCCATTCAAGTCAGCGCAGAGGGGCGCATGGGGCTTGAATTCAGCCGCGCTGGCGCGTCTTCCTTTGCCTTTGAAACACTCAGTGGCGGAGCTAAAGAGCAGGTGGCAGCAGCGGTGCGACTGGCCATGGCAGAGCTGCTGGCGGCAAGTCATGATGGCTGTCTGCCGCTCGTTTTTGATGATGCTTTTGCGTATGCTGACCCACAGCGCGTGATGCAGCTACAACGCATGCTTGACCTCGCAGCCATGCGTGGTTTGCAGATCATCGTATTAACCTGTGACCCTGCCAGCTATTCAGCTTTTGGCGCGGCTGAGCTTCGGCTGGATTAACCGGGTAATCTAACGTGACGTTGTGCCGCCTGAACCCAAGGCTTCACGAATGAACTGCGGACGGTCCGTGGTGATCGCATCCACACCTGCTTCAGTGAGGCGTTTCGCATCTGCCGGATCATTCACGGTCCACACCGCCAGCGTCAGATCTTTGCTTTTAATCTTGTCCACGGCTTCTTTTGTCAGCGGGAATTTATGGTTCAAATCCAATCCGTCCAACCCGGCGGCTTTCGCCTTGTCAGCCAGCTCATTCATATCCGGGTAGGTGACTTCTTTGGTCTCCTCGTTCTTTTTGCCACTGACCAGCCATAACAGTTCCAGGTCTGGAAACATGGGACGGGCCTGCACCAGTGTCTCAAAGGTAAAGTCAATAAGGGTGATCTGATCAGCACGTTTCTTTGAATCTTTAATGACTCGCTGAAGTTCAGGCAGAACCTCTGCACCGCATTTGATCTCAATGTAAATGTGCCCATGATCCGGTAGCGTGGCCAGGACATCCGCGAGTGCTGGCAAGGGTTCCCCCTTCCATCTGGCATCCTTCCAGGATCCGGCATCCAGTGTCTGCAATTCTGCCAGGGTTTTGTCTGTGGGTAGAAACTTCTGGCCAGTGGTGCGCAGCGTGTCCTTGTCATGCAGGCCGACAATCTTGCCGTCCTGGGTGAGATAGATATCCACTTCGATGCCGTCCGCTTTTTGTTCCCAGGCAAGTTTAAACGCAGCCAGGGTGTTCTCCGGCGCATCATGCGAGGCGCCACGATGGGCGACAATTTCAACAGCGTTTAACATGGACAGCGAGAATGCTAAAATCAGCAGAGTGGGAAGGAAGCGAGACATGCGAATTAGAATGGAAGGCAAACAGAAAGCGAATCAGAAAATCACCGCCTGAACAAGTTAACAAAACGTCATCATGGCATACAACTACTGGGCGGCCCAGCCTGGTGATGCAGTAAAGCTCTTCACCGCCTTTTTTTCATTCATATCAATGATCTGCACCTGGCCATTCACGCCTGCCACTGCCATTTTTTTACCCTCAGGTGAGAGCGCCAGCGCATCAATACGATGACCAAATTTGGGCAGGTCAAGAGGCTTGTCGTCCTTCTTTTTGCTAACATCAAATCCGCGCAAGCGTCCATCCACAGCCGCGATGAAAAGTCGCTGATTCAACAAAGCCAGACGGGTGGCTTCCAGCCTGCGGCCTGTGATCACTGAACTGGCAATCTGCCCACTGCCATTCACGGCGGCTGACAATTCGCAAAAGCGCACTTCACCATTGTTCGCAGCGCTGTACAGCCTTTTGCTGTCAGGCGAAAAGAGCACGCTGGTGACCGGGTTGCCATGGGTAGTTTGAGTAATCACGGCTTCAGGGCTGCTGACGTCAAAAACCCTGGCCGTGCGATCACGGCTGGCGCTGGCAAGGTGTTTGTTGTCTGGCGCAAAGGCAAGCTGCACCACCCAGTCAGCATGGGCATCCGCCTTCCACACCTGCTTCCAGTCCTTGGTTTGCAGAAGATGCACTGCATTGCCAGTTCCACCATAAGCCAGCCATTCGCCATCGGGAGAAAAAGCAACGGCCAGTTGGGCGTCATTGGCAGGAGGCAAGGACTTGATGGTTTTCCCCTGCTCCAGATCCACCATCAGCACTTCGCCCGATTTGCCAGGCACCCCGCCAGCCACGGCCAACGTTTTGCCGTTTGGATGCAGACTGATGGCAAAAATGCGCTCTGGCAGTCCGCCCACTCTTTTTTTCAGCGCGCCTGATTGG
>Ga0182737_1003481_pt1 | contig 11553 bp, 8 predicted proteins | sample eDN5th30CBELigOP_FD_128878 | JGI IMG/M metagenome (GOLD analysis project Ga0182737, IMG submission 128878) | Enriched Organic Plus compost microbial communities from Emeryville, California, USA - eDNA 5th pass 30_C BE-Lig OP (version 2) (version 2) ... | reverse complement strand
TGATATATTAAAGAAACTAAATTCCCACTGAAAACCACCATGAAAATTACAACGGGTATACAGATATTTAATATATTAATTATACTTTTTTGAATCACTTTACTTAATTCCGCAAATTCAATTTTTGTCATTTTAGGATATAGATAAGTAATTAGTGTCACGATTGCAATACCATAAGGTAAACTAAATAGTTTATAAGCATAATTTAAGGAAGCAATGTCCCCAACCTGTAAAAATGAAATAAAAAATCTATCACTTAGAAGTAACAGTTGTTCATAAGCACCTGTAAAAGCTATTAAGATAAATGACTTACTTAATACAATTAAATCCCTATCTTTGTAATCAAAATAATACATATAATGGAAATTAGCTTTTTTTAAAAAAGGGATATGAATTAATGTTTGTGATATCAAGGCCACAACCATTCCTATAGCTAACGCATATACGCCAAAGTCCTCACTCAAAAATAATATGAATAAAATTACAATAATATTATTAGGAAGAGTGGAAAAAGCCGGTATAATTTGATTATCATTAGCCTGAAGAATCCCGGATAAAGCAGAACAAATAACCCAAAAATATGTTCCAACAAGTAGTATGTTAAAAAGTTTAACAGTCAAAGTTAACTCGCTATCATTAGTAATAAACAATGAAAAAATTTGATCTGACATTAAAAATAGAACAAAACAAATCACAAATAATAATAATGATGTAATGTTGAGTATGTTATTTATTTTCTTGTTCAATTGCAAATCTAAATTTTTTCTATTTCTAGCGATGTAAGGAATAATAGTAGTTGACAAACCAATACCTAAGATAGAAAACAATAGGTTAGGTATACTCAAAGCTACTAAATATGCATCAACTTCCTTTCCTGCACCAAAAAAATGTGCCAGTAAAACCTCCCTTAAAAACCCCAGAAACTTTCCAGAAAAAGAAAAGCCTATCATCAAAAAAAACACTAAGTGTTTATTCATGACAGCTGCACCTAAAACCCTTTGAAAAACCCATTAATATAAGAGTCACTCACTATTCTATTTTTCTGTATAAATTTTCTTTTATTTTTTGTTTCTGAAAAGGTACTAATAAATTCTTTATATGCCCGTAATAAATTCTTGAAGCTTTTTGGATACTTAAAAATTATTAAAGTAATTAACGCTAACTCAGTAATAATAAAGTATGGTAGCTTTTTAAATAACATTAAATAAGATAAGTTTTTATAAATTGTTAGATATCTATTTCTTAACACTTTAACTTGAAAAAAATCAGGCTTATCTAATGTCTTAGATTCTCCACCCATTGAAGCTGACCTAACATGCCATGCTATCATTTTTGGATCATAATAAAATTTCCAGCCCCTTAGTTGACATCTAAAAAATAAATCCATATCTTCAAAGTAAGCAAAATAATCCGAGTCGTAATAATTATCTTTATATATTAATTCAACATCCTTAAGAGTAGCTATTCTAAATAACGGACAACTTCCTGAAACACCAAATGTTAAACTAGGTTCATCTGGATTTTCTACTCGTCTCGTTTTAAAGCGATTTTGTAGGATACTTCCAGTTGCATCTATCTCAGAAGTTTTTACCCCATTAATCAACTTATATATTAACCCTCCGACTCCACCTAATTCATTATTATTAGACATTATACTCATAGCCTTTTCTAAATAATTACTATCTAAGATTAAATCTTCATTCAATAAAATCACATACTCACCAGTAGCTATTTTAATACCGGCATTCATTCCATTTGCAAAACCTGTGTTTTCTGGGAATTTTTCTGATTTAAAACTAATATTCCTTTTTTTCAAGAAATCACAGGCCTGCTTAAAGGAGTCGTCAGTAGACCCATTATCAATTATAATTATTTCTAAATTTTTGTATGTTTGATTTAATAAGCTTTTTAAACACTCTAGAATAATATTTTCCCCATTCCAGTTCAAAATGATAGCAGATATTTTATTCTTCAATTTTTTATAATCCTCCTGTTACAAAAATACAAAGTTATAAAGAGTGGAATAATTATTCTCATAGAAAACATCGCAGTATGAGTTGCATCGCCTACTCTTAAATAATCCCATAAAACTACAATAAAAACTCCATATATTAATGGACTTAGATTTCCACCCTGTATTTTCATATATATATATCTTGTTAACAAACCGAAGATAAACATTCCTATTAAAATACCAAATATACCAAAATTATAATATAAAGTTCCTGGTAATGTTGGCGGTATACCAGCCTCTCTTAAAGGAATATAAAACCCTACTAAATGTTCATCGATACTAACCGGCTTATTAATCCATAAAGATCTGGGAATAAATGATGTAAAAATATTTAAAAAATCCTTTCCATAGTGAAAAGGGTAGACATCCCCCACATCTCTTACAACGAGCATAAACATATCTATCATCTTAAACTCACTTCCACCCAACCAGATATCAAAAAAGTCACGAATACCCATAACAGATGATTGTTGCGCGGATAAGATTCTAAATACATAAAAATAGCCTACCATTATTACAAGGGACACTAATAAAAAGAAAGCTTTAATAAACTTTATTTGTTTAAACTTATAATGATAAACAACTAAAAAAAGCAGGAGAAAGTAAATGACTTTCCCTCTTCCCCCCAATGTACTTATAATTACTAATCCAAAAGTAAAATGTATGAATACAAAATAAATATTTGGATTTTTTTTAAGTAATAAAAGCACCGAACCTATGAGAAATAGCTCCACTCCCCAAACAAAATAATTCATACCACTTAACAGTTGTTTTATCTGGTAGTAATTATTCAGGATGGTTCCAAAACCTCCTAATTTAATAATAATATATGAATAACTTATTATCCCTATGCAGGTAAGTAAAACTACAGATAGATTTAATTTTTTTTCATTAAGATTCAGATTCAGCCCTTTACTCTTTATTCTAGTCAACCCACAAAAAACATACCCAAGTATAAATAATATCAACGAAGTCAATATTAAAAAAAAGCCTCTTAATACTTCGTCGCTACTCAATATATGACTCCCTAAACCAAAATTATAATCAAAAGATATATTATAAAAAAAAGGAAATATATATAGATACATATAACTAAGGATAATAAAATTAAATGGATGAAAAACATCAAAATTCACAGAGTTAGCACTAGAGTAATAAAAAGAAAATAAAAGAATGGCCATTATGATTAAAATTGCTAAAAATAACAAAAAACTAAAATCATTTACCTTCAATAACGAAGTTGACCAACCAATTACTATACTTAAAATGATCCCAACTATATAAATATAAAGATTAGTAGAGAATGTTCGCATACTTTGTAAATCTCCCCTGGGCACTTAATCTATATTCCACCATTCAGAGCCTTGCCTTTTTAATTGTTTTTAGAATAGCTACACCGGCAACCGCAAAATGAAATATACTATAGAATAAAATGTATATATCCAACGAATTAAAAATATATGCTATCAACATAAGTGGCAACATTAATCCTGACATTGCACCAATGTTAAAAGCTATGACATATAACAAATTATATGAACCTTTCTTAGTAATATTTGAGTGATAATTAGGGATTAAATTAATTGCCTTATGCTCAATTAGTCTAGGTAAAATTGAAGATAGAGAAGCAATTGCTCCTGCTAAAATGAAAATCCACTTATAGTTAGTTGGAATTGGGAGAATCCCTTCATATAAGTAGGCAGCCAATCCCAAACATGTATATAATACACAAACGAAAATATAACCACTTATTGCATCTAATAACTCTCCGAACTTACTAGTAGTTTGTGTTACTCGCGCTACATTCCCATCTGCACAATCAATAACAATCCAAAGATTAATCAGTAAAACTCCAATAAACCCGACATAAAAGCTTCCAGTGAGTAATAATAAAGAACCAACACTTCCTATAATGAGTGCTAGTATGCTCGTACCTGAAGCCGAAACTCCAAACTTCAATAATATCCAAGTTATATAATACGACAAGGGCCTCGCAAAGATACTTACCCATAGGTCAAGTTTATCTGTCTTTTTTTTTGCTTCTGGCATACTTTTTTTTATATCTATTACTGAATAAGACATAAAAACATCCTCCTTAATAATCCCTAATTAATAAGCATCTTTTGAACAAATTATAATAACAATAGTTCGTAAAATGAGCTTAACATCATAAGTTAAATTTCTTCGAGCAATATACTCCAAATCCAATTCAACCATTTGTTGGAAACCAATATTACTTCTCCCACTAACCTGCCACAGCCCAGTACAGCCTGGTGTCACTAATAACCTCTGTTTATCATAGGCTGTATATTCATCTACTTCACGAGGCAGTGGTGGTCGCGGTCCTACTAAACTCATTTCACCTTTCAGAACGTTCAAAAGTTGCGGTAACTCATCAATACTCGTTTTTCTGATAAACTTTCCAATCCTTGTTATCCTCGGATCGTTCTTCATTTTAAACATAGCACCCGATACTTCATTTAATACTAGTAAATCTTTTAAGCGTTCTTCTGCATCTGTAACCATCGATCTGAACTTATACATCTGAAACTCAGTTTCATCTTTACCTACACGAACTTGCTTAAAAAATACAGGACCCTTTGGATCCTCTATTTTTATTAAAATAGCCACAATCAAAAAAACTGGTGATAGTAAAATAAGCCCTATAAGAGATCCAAAAATATCTATTAATCTTTTCATTCTTAAATATCTCAAATCAGTATTTACTTGATTGGCTGTTAGTAAGCGCTCAGATTTCGCTATCTTCCGCTCCGTTGCTTCAACTTTCAATATAGCTCCTCCCTTATATCATATTTTTTTGTTTTTCTATTAATTCCTTTAGAAAGTTCATTACTTCACCTTTAAGATTTTCATCCTGCAGGGCAAACTCAATCGTCGTCTGAATAAACCCTAACTTCTCCCCAACATCATATCGCTTTCCTTCAAAGTCATAAGCAAATACCCGTTGAATTTCATTTAACTTCTGAATCGCATCCGTTAGCTGAATTTCCCCACCCGCACCTTTTTCTTGTTGTTCTAAAAACATAAAGATTTCAGGGGTTAATATGTATCTTCCCATGATAGCTAGGTTAGAAGGGGCTGTTCCTTTTTTCGGTTTTTCAACAAAATTCTTCACTTGATAACGTCGACCATTTTGTTCACTTTGATCGATAATTCCATAGCGATGTGTTTCTTCTTCTGAAACAGCTTGGACTCCAATTACAGACGATAGTGTTTGATCATATTCATTCATTAACTGTTTTAAACAAGGTGTTTCTGCTTGAACAATGTCATCACCAAGTAATACCGCAAATGGCTCATTCCCAATAAATTTTCTCGCACACCATACAGCATGTCCTAATCCCTTTGGTTCCTTTTGTCGGATATAGTGAATATCTACTTTGGAAGGAGCTTGAACCTTCTCTAGCAAGTCAAATTTATTTTTTTCCATCAAATTTGTTTCTAGCTCAAAGGCATTATCAAAATGATCTTCAATTGCCCGTTTCCCTTTTCCCGTTACGATGATGATATCCTCAATACCTGAAGCGACCGCTTCTTCAATAATATATTGAATCGTCGGTTTATCGACAATCGGCAGCATTTCTTTTGGCATCGCTTTTGTGGCAGGTAAAAATCTTGTACCTAATCCCGCTGCCGGTATAATAGCCTTTCTTACTTTCTTCAATCATTTCTCCCCCTATTTTTTCGGATAATAATCCTTATAAGTAAATAGTTAATGAGAAAATACGTTAAACACATATATCCTCATTAACCATCTAAAAAAAATCGGATTTTTTCCAATAAATCTATTAAAAAGTTATATATATTGGACGATAATATAAATATATAGTTTAATTAATATAATAAATTCGGGCATCTAACCCACCCTCACACCATACTCCTGACGACAGGCGTCTAAGGTGTGCGAATATAGGCCACCCACAGTATGATCGAGTGCTTCCGTTGATAACGGTTAGAAAGCCTCACCGGTCAATGTCCCTGACAGTCTATGAAGTTTTTTAAAATAAACCTAAAAACTTCTTCGTTTTTACCTTCTGCGGCATTTCCTTATAGATTTGCTTTCCTTCTACTAATAGCTCGGCATTTTCCATAAGCAAATAGACCACGCTTTTGCCAAACTCCATTTCAATTTCACTATAAGCTCCTTGCATGTTAAAACTTCTGCTTGTGATATTGTGAGCATCCGAGGCGATGAAGTGAGTTAAATTCGCTTCTATTAATTGATGCGAAAACTTCTTAATTTTCTTGCCAAATCCCCCGGTAATACTTGCCGCTGTTACTTGTGTTAGTGCACCCTTTTCGACAAATTGATATAACAGATCAGGATTTGTAATAAGCTCCTGATTTCTTTCTGGATGAACAATAATCGGTGTAAGCCCTCTTAATTGAATATCATATAATAGTTGCTCAGCATAGCGCGGAACATGTCCTGAGGAAAATTCAATAAATACGTATTGTGTTTGATTAAGCGTGAGAATTTCTCCTGCTTCATAGTCAGCAAGAACATCCCCATTAATTCGCAGTTCTTGTCCAGGAAGTACGGTAAGAGGAACGGATTCTCTTGAAAAAATCTCATTCAATTCCTCTACTTGTTGTAAAATAAATTCTTTCTTATTTTCGAATTGCCCGTTTTTATGATGGGGAGTTGCGATAATTGTATGAATCCCTTCTGCTACGGCTTGTTTCGCCATTGCTATACTTAATTGTTCATCCATAGCTCCATCATCGATACCCGGTAAAATGTGACTATGTATATCAATCATCACAAACCCTCCTTTTGCATTAAAAATATACTTTTTTTCATATATAACCATTATTATAGACCTATTAACTAGACAAAAAAAAGGTTTTAATGTCACATTTTCACAATATTTTTGTCAATTATTTACCATAGTAGTAGTAATATTGGCTCTCTTTTTGTTTTTTGTCGTTTAATACACTGCCGATAATTTTAGCTTGAGCCGCCACAAGCAAATCCTTCGCTTTTTTGGCAGCTTCGGTAGCCGTCTGATCACTTTGAACAACTAGAATCGTACCATCGCATTTACTAGCTAGAATTGGTGCATCCGTCACCGCTAGCACTGGCGGTGTATCGAATAACACCATGTCGAAAGATTGAAAAGCACCATCCAGTAATTCGCCCATCGCCTTTGAACCTAACAGTTCTGCCGGATTCGGCGGAATTGGGCCGCTTGTTAAAAGATATAGATTTTCGATATCCGTTCTAGAAACAGCCTTGCTTAGTTCCATTTGTTTTGTCAGTACATTCGTTAAGCCCACTCTATTGTCTTTTCTAAATGTATAATGAGCAGTTGGCTTTCTCAAATCGGCATCAATGAGCAATACTTTTTTTCCTTGCTGTGCAAAGACAACGGCTAAATTTGAGACAGTCGTGGACTTTCCTTCCGCTGGTCCTGATGATGTAACGACGATAGAACGAATGGATTCACTCACTGAAGAAAACTCAATGTTCGTACGAATCGTTTTGTATTGCTCAGCTATAGGCGAACGTGGATCCGTATGTGTAATCAGCGTCCGATTTAAAGGTTGCTCTTTTCTCTTTTTTTTACCAAACATTAGCATGTTCACCTCAAGTTTATATTGCTTTCTTTTGTACTGAAACTGAAGAAGATTCCGTTTCCTCATTTGGGGTAATCGTTGTAACAACACCTAAGACAGGAAGTTCTAATAACTTCTCAATATCTTGTTCAGACTTAATTGTGTTATCGAAATACTCAAGTAGAAAAGCTAGCCCTACTCCGGCCATTAATCCAACGACAATCGCAATCGCAATATTTAATAATGGTTCTGGTTTTACAGGAGCTGGATTCTCCGCTAATTCTGCTTCTGAAAGAATTGTAATATTATCAATGCGCATTAATTGTGCGATTTCTCTTTGAAACACTTGTGCAATTTCATTCGCAATACGTACCGCTTCTGCTGGGTCATTATTCGTAACACTAATCGTCACGACTTGGGATTGACCTTCTTGAGTAACGCTCACACTGCCATTTAACTGTTCAGGAGTTGTATCCATTTTCAACTCTTTGATTACTTGGTCCAATATGTATGGACTTTTTAAAATAACATTGTACGTTTCGATATATTTCGCGTCCGTATCTAAAGAAACGCCTGCAATTGAAGCCAACGAGCTTGCCGCTGCTTGGCTGACTAAAATTTGTGACGATGATTTATAAACAGGTTTTAGTACAAAATAACTAATCGCGCCACTAACCGCTGCAGCTAGCAATGTGATAACTAGAATTAAAGACAGCCGTTTTTTTAACGTTTCAAACAATTCTCGTAAACTAATCGTCTCTTCCATCATTTCCTCCAAGATATATTATTTCTCGACAAAAACTACACATTATTATAACATACATTTTTTGAGATATTTTCTAAATTTAGATTTTTCACGTAAGAAAGTATTACCACTACTCTTAGGCTAGATTATTAACCCCTCCCAAAAGAAAATCCCACCATTGGAGGATTTGATCACTTTATCACAAACACCGATTTAATCCATCTTTATCGATTAAATCTCCTCAAATTCCCACTGATTTGAATGAGTTCGATGTTGATATTGTTTCATTGTTTCATTTTTTCTATTAACAGATAACATATCGTAAAATAAAAATACCTTATCTATTTTAACATGAAAAACCCATCAGAATTAGGGGAATTTTTGAAAAATAAAAGGAGAATCCACCATTTTAAAGAAAATGAGGGATTCTCCTTTTTTTGTTGAGGTTATCCACAGGATATCCACACTTTAAAAAGTCACTGTGACGTGATTGATCTATGAAAACCCAAAAAAGGGCCTATCATTTCGAAAAATGATAGACCCTCTCCTTTCAAGCTGTGGTTATCTATAGAATACCCACAAGTTGAAAAGTCACTGTGACATGATCAATTATTTAGAAACAGTTAAACCTGATTTTTGAGCAACGTTGTTTAAGTCAACGATGTTAGCATCAGTTTCTACTTTTAAAGTAGTTAAGCTGTTTACTTTAGTAGCATCTGCAACAGTTAATACTAATTTGCCGTCAGTTGTTACTTCTGCTTTTGAGAATGAAACTGCAGCACCTTTGCTGTCAACAAGTGCAATTTCATCAGTAATATTAGCATCTGCTGCTGTAAGTTTAATCGCTTCAGAGTAAGTAACCGTTACTTTTGTTAAATCAGTTGCAACGATTGACTTAACTTCAGGAGCTGTGTTGTCAGTAACCTCAATGATCTTAGTAAAAGCATTGCTTACTTTATTTTCTAAAGTTTGAACAGCTGTTACACGGAAGATTGATTTATCATCATTAGCTTTAACAAAGCCAGCAGGCAACGTAATAACTACTGATGTTTGGTCAACAGCACCATCTTTTTTACCAAATACAATTGTAGTATCAGCTGGTAAAGTTACTCCATTTACTTGGTATGCAGCTGGATTTAAAGCTGAACCTGTACCTGTAGCTTTAACTTTAGCACCAAAGTCTACAGTGATTACATTATTAGCTGCTGTTGCACCTTTAATATCGAAAGAAGTTTCAACAGGTTTTCCAGCTTCAGTAACTTCTACGTCAAATGCATATTTCGCACTATTATTTGCAGCTAAAGCTGTATCCGTAACAAAACCTTCTGCTAAATCAAAGCTGTATTTGTCTGTTGCAAGTCCAGTTGCAAGTGTAAATACTACAGTTTTAGCATCGTCTTTAGAAACTTCCGTTTTTGCTACTACATTTGATGCAGATAGGATTTCTCCTTTAGAATTCACAACAGCGATGTTAGCTAGAGATGGGTTAACAACTTCTTCATTGTATGTTACCGAGAAAGAAGTAACTTTTCCATCTGTTGTAGATGTAGCAACTTTAACTGCTTGAGGAGCTACTGCGTCTTTAGAAACTACTACCGTTTTCGTAATTTCAGCTGCATTTTTGTTACCTAATGTATCTACTAAAGCTTCTTTAGCTACAGTCAAAGTAACTGTATCTGAGTTACCATTTTTAAATAAGTAAGCTTGATTTAAAGTTAAAGTATATTCTTTTTTGTTTTTAGGATTTACTACTGCTGTGTCAACAACGTTAGCACCAAAAGTACCGACTTTACCAGAGATAGCTAATGTGTCGCCTTCTAATTCTTTATCAAGCGTTACTGTTACTTTATTTTCTCCAGCAGCTACAACACTTACAATAGAAGGAGCTGCATTATCAACAGAAACTGTTAATGGAGCTACTTGTGAAGTTTTAACGTTCCCAGCAGCATCAGTAGCGTTAACGACTGTTACGTCATAAGCTTTAGTTGCATCAAGGTCTACAGAAACTGTTGCTTTATTTCCATCCACAGAAGCACTGTAGTTAACTCCATTAATTTTAACTGTGTCAATTGACTTTACTTCTTCATCAAAAGTTAGAGTAATTTGTTTAACTCCATCTTTAGTATCTTTAATAGTAGAAGTAGCAGCAGTTAAAACAGGAGCAGCTGTATCGTTCACAGTTACTTTAGCGTTAACCGGGCTTAAGAATTTTCCGTCAAGACCTTTTACGATTTCAAAAGGTACTTTTACTGTATAGTCACCTTTGAAAATCTTATCTGTATCTGCTTTAAGTGTAAGAGTTTTTCCATCTTCACTTAGTTGTTGATCTACAGCACCAGGAGTTGAAGCACCTTCACCAGTAACTACAGTAATTACATCAGCATCTGAAGCATTTTTTAATGTTTTAGCATCAATAGCATTGCTGAATTTAACTTCGATTGTTTTCGCGTTAATTGCAGTTACTGATTTAACAACAGGAACTTGTGCAGCTTCATATTTAGCGTTGTTTTTCTCAGCAGCTTTTACAAGGTTTTTAGCTAATTTAGTATCTTTAGCTTTTAACTCTTCAACTTCAGCTTTAACGCTTTCGATTAATTGACCAGCTTTTTCAAGATCTTTTTCGATTAGATCTTCACGTTCGATTTGTTTGTAAGCAGCGTATACTTTCATTTCAGTATCTACAGCAGCAGCTTCTGCTTTAGCTGGAGTTGTGTAAGCTTTTGTTAATAAACGGCGAGCGTCTGGGCCGAATACTTTTTTAACTGCTTTTTCGAACTCAGCGATTTTTTTGTCTAATGCAGTTTGTGCTGCTAGCACTTTGCTTTGTGAACCAGATTCGATTGCTGAATCTAGAGCTGTTCTTGAAGCTTTTAATGTTACGCTAACCGCTGCAACGTAGTTTTTCGCACGGTTTAAAGAAGTTTTGCTTGCTTCTAATTTTTTAGTGTAAGAAGCTTTTTTGCTTCCACCTTTTGCAGCGATTTCTTTTTGTGCAGCTGCATAGTATTGCTCAGCTAACTTAACTTCTTTTCTGATTGCAGAACCACTTGGAAGTTTGTTGCTTTTCTTAGCAGTATTGTAGTACAAGTTAAACGCTTTGTTTACTTGTGTTGTAGCTTTTGTGATTGCTTTGTCAACAGAGTTTGTTGCAGCGTCTGCTTGTGGTTGTGCCACTGCTACTGCTCCTGTTAAAGCGATTGCCGATGCTGTTGCG
>Ga0182737_1003479_pt1 | contig 11554 bp, 4 predicted proteins | sample eDN5th30CBELigOP_FD_128878 | JGI IMG/M metagenome (GOLD analysis project Ga0182737, IMG submission 128878) | Enriched Organic Plus compost microbial communities from Emeryville, California, USA - eDNA 5th pass 30_C BE-Lig OP (version 2) (version 2) ... | reverse complement strand
CTTCAACGAGGGCAGCGCCAGCCGTACCGTCAGGTCGCCGGAATGGCTCTGCAGCCACTGCAGGCCCAGCCGCACCGCCTGCAGATCGCACTCGGCCGACAGGTTCAGCCGCACGGCGGCGGGAATGAACAGGCTGGCGGGCATGGGGTCCTGCGTGGCGGCGTCCAGCAGCGTCAGCGACGCCTCGTGGCGCACCACGTTGCCCTGGCCGTCGCGCAACGGCTCGACGGCCAGCGCGTAGCGGTTGTGCTCGATGCCGCTCATCAGGGTTTCGCGCCACGCGCTCTCTCCCATGGCGCGCGCCTGCGGCCCCTCCGCGGGCGAGAACTGCACACGGTCGTCGCCTGCGCTCTCGGCCTGCATCAGCGCATGGTCCAGCCGCGCCAGCACTTCGCCGGCCTGCGTGCCCGGTGCGTAGTCGGTCAGCGCCATCACCCAGCGGCACAGGCCGCCCTCGCCCACCGGGATGCGCAGGTGGCGCAGCTCGGTGCGCAGCCGCTCGGCCAGCAGCGTGGCCACCGGCGTGGTCGAGTGCGGGAACAGCAGCGCGAAATCCGAACCGTTCAGCCGCGCGAGTAGCGCGCCGGGCTGCTGGCGCGCCCCCACCATTTCCTGCATGCGTGCATAGACCATCTTCAGCCACTGGTCGACCAGCGCGCGGTGCATATGGCGGTTGATCTCCGCCAGGTCGCGCAGCCGGAACACCATGACGTGGCCCATGGGATACAGCGCGCGGCCGGCCGCCGCGGCGGCCCCGCCGCCCGACTCCAGCGCGCGGCGGAACTCATTGATGAAGTACTTGCGGTTGGCCGCGCCCGTGGTGGCGTCCTGGTTCAGTTCCACCCGCAGCGATTCGACCTTGGCGCTCTGCTCCTCGGCCGTGATGCGCAGCATCTCGCGCGCCTGGTTCATCGCATCGGCCACGGCCGCCAGCTCGGGCACCCGCGCCACGATGGGACCGTCGCGCAGCCGGCCCTGGCCCAGCGCGCGCACCTGCTCGCCCACCTCGGACAGCAGGCCGCGCTTGATCCAGCGCACCAGCGCGAAGGCGAACAGCGCCCACAGCACGCCCGCGCCCAGCACCAGCGCCACCATGCGCAGGGTACTCTGCCACAGCGTCTCCCAGGCATACACGTCGTTGGCCACCAGCGTCACAGTGCCGATCTGGCGCCAGCCGTCGGTGACGGTGTGGCTGGCCGACTTGGCGCGCAACGGCACCAGCGCGCGGAACCAGCGCGGCACGGGCGGCGCCGCGCCCTCGATGCGCCGTTGCACGATGGGCCTGCCCTGCGGGTCGTCCAGGCTGACCTCCGCGAAGTGGCCGCCATCGAACAGCGCCGACACCAGCAGGGTCTGGATGGTAGGCTCGTCGTTGCCGGGCTGCGACAGCGACAGCGCTAGCGACACGGCCGCATCCTTGCTCTGGGTCTGCAGCTGCCCGGACAGGTAGTCGCGCGCCGCCGAGATGCTCAGCACCAGCGTGCCCAGCAGGATGATGGCGATGGCGATGGTGATGCTGAGCAGCAGTCGTCGAAGTATGGACATATGGAATTCCTTGCTACGTTCCCCGCTATGGGGTCAGGCCTTCTCGCTGCATGCGCAGCAGCAGTTCGCGCCAGCGGCCGATGCGGTCGACGGGCGCGGCCTGCTTGCCATCGACATAAATGCCGTCGGTATTGAAGCTGAAAACCGGGATCAGGTCACGCCGCTCGGTTGCGGGCAGGATGGTGCCCAGCAGGCTGTCCAGCACCAGCGGCACCGCGTTGGGCGTGGCGTAGTAGCCCAGCACCATGTGGGCGATCTGCTGGCTGCTGCCAGGCCCGCCGATGCGGGCCTTGACGTAGATGAAGCGCAGCCGGTCGGCCGGCACCCCCAGTGCCACCAGCGAGAAGTACTTGCCAATGACGTAGTCCTCGCAATCGCCCACGCCGCGCCCCAGCGACTCCAGCGGCGTGGCCCAGTAGTCGGCCTGCTTCCAGATCAGCTGGTCGTCGCCACCCGCCACGCTGGCGTTCCAGAAATCGTTGATGCGCGTCAGCTTGTCGCGTTCGGACAGGCCGGCGTCATCGTGCAGGCGGCGTAGCCAGGCATCCACGCGCTGGGCCGCCTGGGGGCCGTAGCGGCTGGCAGCCTGTTGCCGGAGCCTGTCGGGATGCACCTCCAGCGCAATGCCGCTGCCCCACCAGCAGGCCAGGCAGAGCAACGCCGCGCGGCCAGCCCGGACAGCCGGCCGGTACGTCGGGAACAAGGGCATCGAGGATCTGCACCAGGGGATGGACGCCGCCAATCGTAACGGAAAAGTAACGGAAAATCCGCCCGGCCCGAGGAGGGAATCCCCGGAACCGGGCGGCGGCGTCCGCGGCTTCGTCAGTGGCTGCCGTCCACCTGCAGCTTGCCCTTCTGCAGCAGGTCGTTGATGATCTCCTGGCTGGAGTCATGCCCGCCGTTGGTCAGGTCGACGCCTTCCAGGATGATCTGCTGGTCGGCGCCCTGCGAGACATTCCCGGTCGTGCTCACGTCGATGACCGTGTTGCCATGGCCATCCGAGTGGATGTTCAGGAACTTCTGCAGGCTGTCCACGGTGTTGTCCTCGCCCTGCAGCAGGTCGCGCAGGTCCAGGATGTCGCCATGGCCGCCCTTGGACGGGGCCGCATCGGTGGAGAAGTCCTGGATTCTGTCGATCGCGGGCTGGTTGACGGTGCCCTGGTCGCCCAGTTCCCAGCGGAACACGTCGCTGCCCTCGCCGCCGATCAGCGTATCGCTGCCCTTGCCGCCGATCAGCACGTCGTCGCCCTTGCCGCCTTCCAGGGTGTCGTCACCCGAGCCGGCCAGCAGGATCTCGCCCTTGTCGGTGCCCACCAAATGGTGGCCGTCCTGGTAGTGGACGGTGACGTCGGCAGTCTCGTGACCGCCGTTGGGGGAGATCGCCGTGTACGAGTCATGCGCGTCCTGCTTGGCAGCCTCTGCCGAGCTGGCGTGCTCATAGTCAATCGTCATCGTCAGATGGTAGTCTGTACGGCTCGTAGCGTTGGGCCCAAAGCCATCCTTGTCATTGAACGCGCGGACCTGATAGACACCGCCCTCCTCCGCCAGGAAGCCTCCAACGCTGACCCTGGTGAACTCACCCGTGGTCCCCTTTCGGTACTCCAGGTGCATGCCGTTGTCGTTGCCGCTGTAGTTCAGCGCCAGGAATTCGTCGGCGACGAGCGACACGGTGAAGATATCGTACGGGCGGCTACCAGAGTTGTCTTTATCGGAAGCACCAAGCCGGCCGTCGATCTCGAGCCGGGCCTGGTTGTTGCCGATCTTGCTGAATTCGTTACGATCGAACGACTTGCTGGCGTCCTTGTTGCTGGTCGACGAGTACTTGGTCATCTTCGTGGCCGTAAAGTCGGCTCCGCGCGCCCAGCCGGTCTGCACCGTCAGAGGTCCTTGCGGCATCATGCCCACGTCGTTGGCCTGCAGCGCCCCTGCCTTCAGGACGATCTGCGAATCGAAGATGTTGGTGATGACACTGTCGTTCTCCGCATGCGGCGGCGGCGTGATGGTGATCGTCAACGTCGAGTCCGCGGAATCGTTGTCCCCGTCATGCAGCGTGTAGCCGATCTGCTCGACGCCCTGCGTCTTCGGCGTGTACTCGTAATGGCCCACATTGTCGCCGGCCATGTCGATCACCAGCATGCCCTTGCCCGTGGTCACGGTCAGTTCGCCAGTCTGCGCGTTGAAGCTGTAGGCGGGCTGGCCGGCACCGCTCTCCGCTACCGAGTTGTGGCTCGGATCATAGGTGTAGGTGTGGCCGTCGAGGGTAACGCTCTGCAGATAGGCGCCGTCCACGTCCGAACCGAGGTGGCCGGAGATCACGTTGCCCGACACCGGCGCCACGATGGTGTCCTGGATGGCGGCGTCCAGGTCTCCCATGTCGCGCACGATGATCGTGTTGTCATTGCTTTTCGGGTGCGCGGGATCGTAGGAGATGGGGTCCAGGTAGTCGTCCGCATTGCCGCTCAGGCCCTTGCCGACGCCGATACCGTACGAGTTGATGTCGTGTTGTTTCAGGAACTGCTCCCACGTCGACTGCCGGCTGCTGTCGATGCTCTGGCCCTTGGTGGGGTCGCCGTCCGAGAAGAAGTAAGACACGTTGTTGACGTTGCTGCCGGTCAGCATGCCCGACTCGTGGTTATTCCACGCCGACATGGCGTCCACCAGCGCGTCCCTGTAGTTGGTGCCGCCGCTGTTGGCATCCAAGTCGTCTACCAACGCCTTGGCATCGGCCAGCGACATCCAGCCACCGTGCTGCTCTCCCTCCTTGCCGAACGTCACGATCAGCACGCGCACGTCGCCTGCTTCTCCGTATTGGTCGAGCAGCTTGTTGACCGACGCCTGCAATGCCTCGAAACGCGTCAGTTGGTGGCCACCCTCATAGATGCCGGTGTCGGCCTCGTCCATGCTACGCGAGACGTCGAGCACCAGCATGATGTTGTTGGCCGCGGACGACAATGCCACCTCTTGCGACGTCGGCTGCAAGTCCGGCGCCGTGTCGTTGACCAGCACGTCCAGCGTGTCCTGGGCCTTGCCGCCGAGGTTGTCGTGGACGGTGATGTCGATGGCGTCGCGTACGTTGGTGTCGTCTCCCGTATGGTGGTACGCATGATCCACTTCATACGAGTAGGTCACCTTGCCGGTGGCCGGATCGTAGCCCGTCAGGGTCAGCGTGCCCTTGTCCGTGTGAATGGACACAGGGTTGCTGTCCAGGTGCGACAGCTGGTCGGCCGTCACGCCCTGGCCTTCGACCGTCAGGCCCTTCAGACCCGAGTCGGCGTGGATGGTGAACGAACCCCCGGCCGGCGTACCGTCCTCGGATGCGCTGACCTCGCCGGCCTGCACGCCGTTGACGTCTTCCACCTCGATGCTCGGGAGCGTGGGGCTGATGCCGCCGATCGACACCGAGCCGATCGAGCCGTCGCCATCGGCGTCGACAAGCTTGTAGTTGAAATCCAGCACGCCGTCGCTGCCCTGGATGGCCTGGTACTGGTAGTAGTCCCAGTGGCCGGTCTCGGGCGTAAGGATCATGTCGAACACCAGCTTGCCGTGGCTGTCGTAGCCCTGCACGTGGTTGCCGTTGTCCGACACCTCGACGCGAACCGGCTGGCCGTCGCGCGTGGTCAGGCCCGCCAGGTCGTCGGAGCCGACCAGGCGGATGTCGCCCGGGCCGTCGGCGCCATATGCCAGCGGGATGTCGCCCTGCGCATACAGGATCGGCTGGCCGGTGCCTTCGCCGCCGAAGTCGATGCTCTTCACGGCGAAGTCGCTGTTGTCGCTCTTGCTGGACCCGTTGCCGTTGTCCAGGCCCTCGATGACGATCTTGTCGAAGCCGCCCTCGTCCACGTGGAAGTCCGCCGCGAAGTCGCCGCTGTTCTGGTCGGAGCTGAACACCTCCTGGTGCACCAGCACGCCATCGCGGTAGAACTTGGCCACGCCAACCTCGCGCTCGCCGCCGAACATGGCAGCGAACTCGATGTGCGCATGGTAGGCCACGCGGCCGTCGTTCAGCGTGACGATCAGCTGTTCGGAAACGCCCGGCTTGCCGTCGCCCGCGTTGTCGCGGTAATCGACTTCGTTGTCGATGGCGAAGTACGAGTCGCTGACCACGCCCAGGCCCTGGCCGGTCTGGTTGATCTTCGCATCCGTCAGCGTCAGGTCGTGCTCGGACGTAAAGCCGCGGCCGGTGACGGTGACCGCATCGTTGACGTCGCCCGTACCGAAGTGCATCTCGCAGGCGTACTTGCCGCCATTGTTGACGTTCTTTGTCGGGTCCTTGCCATCGGCGAAGTTCACCGAACCGGTCAGCACGTTCGGCACGTCGGCCGTCGCCATCGTCACGGTGGACGAATGGGTGGCCGAGGGCGAGTCATCCTCGACATTCACGGTCAGCGAGCTGTTGACAACGTTGTTGCCGCCGTCGCGCACCTGCACGCCCACGTCGAACGACTTGACGTCTTCCTCGTTCGTCTTCGGATGATCCACCGGCCCCGAAAGCTGCACGGTGTAGTGGCCGTCGTTGTCGATGGTGACGGTGACGATGGTCTCGCCACCAGCCTTGCCGACCAGCGTGTCGCCGTCGCCCGACAGCGTCCAGCGGATCGTCTTGCCGTCCGAGGTCAGCGCATCGCTGGGCGCCTGCAGGCGCACCGTGTGCGAGCCGTCATCGGTAATCCGGATCTGGCCCGACGCGCTGGTCGCATTGGTCGTGTCGGAAGTGCCCATGCTGTCGGCAATGCCGCCCGGCAGGCCTTCCTCGGACACCGTGGCGCTCTTGCCCTGCTCCACGACCGGCGCGTCGTCCACCGGACGGATGTCGACCTGCAGCGTGGCCGGGGGCGACACCGCCCCCGCCGAGTCGGTCACGACATACTGCACCGGCGTCACCGGGCCGTTGTAGTCCGCCTCCGGCGTGAAGGTCACCTTTCCGTCGCCGCCGACATTCCAGGTGCCCTGGCCCGGCACTTCCAGGTGCGTGACCGGGTTGCCGTCGCCGTCCAGCAGTTTGATGGTCGACAGGTCGAGCACGCCGTCGGGATCATGCGCCTTGCCGCTCAGGTCGAACTGAGCGGTATGGTCCTCGTCGATGGTGATCTTGTCGCCTTCGGCGATCGGCGCCTTGTTTTCGTCGACAATGGTGCCGGTGCCGGTGTCGGTCAGGGTGCCCTCCAGCGCCGTGCCGCTGTCGCTCCTGCCAGACAGCGTGGCCGTCAGGCTGATCGACTCGCTGCCCTCGAACACCGCGTCGTCACGGGTATGCACCGTGACCTTCATGTCGGTCGTGCCGGCCGGCACGTCGACGCGGTAGTTGCCATGCGAATCCGGCGTCACGATGTGCGTGCGGCCGCCCACCGTCACCTCGACGTAGCGCACGTCGGCCGACTCGATCTCGCCGCCCAGCTTGAAGCTCAGCCTCGTGTCGTTGTCCACCGCGTGGTCCAGCGTCACCCTGAACACGGCATCGCTGCCTTCGTTGACGATGCCCGCATCGGAGACATGCAGGTTCACCGGGTCCGCACCATGGTTCGGATGGTGCGGGTTGCCCGAGGGCACGTCGGTGATGGTGCCGCGGCCCGAATCCGACAGGTCGCCCTGCAGCGGCGTACCGCTGGCCGAGGTACCGGACAGTGTGGCCGTCAGGCTGATCGACTCCTTGCCCTCGAACACCGCATCGTCCCGGGTATGAACGATCACCGACAAGTTGGTCGTGTTCGCCGGAACGGTGACGCTGTACTCGCCGCGGCCAATCGGCGTGACGTCGTAAATCTGGTCGCCGATCTTGACATGTACACCCGAGATATCGCTGCTTTCAATCTCGCCGCCCAGCTTGAAGGTAAGCGTGGTGGTGTTGTCCACCGCGTGGCCCAGCGATACATTGAAAACGGCATCGCTGCCCTCGTTCACCTTCCCGGCATCGAACACGTGCAGGTCGATCAGGTCGGCACCCGGATTGTGATGCCCATGCGGGCCCTTCGTGTCGATGATCGCGCCCGTGCCGCTGTCGGTGATGCCCGAAGGCAGCGTGCCGCTGGAGGTTTCGCCCGACAGGGTGGCTTCCAGCGTCACCGGCTCCACGCCTTCGTACACGGCATCGTCGTGCGTCTTGATCTGGACGACGATGTCGCCATTGACCGCGCTCTTGGGCAGCACGAAGCTGTAGGTGCCGTCGCCATTATCCGTCACCCCCAACGACTGGTCCCCAACCTTCACAACCACGCCGTCGATATCCTCGGCCTCAAGCTGGCCGTCCAGCTTCAACGTCACGGTCGTGTCGACATCGATGTCGACGGTGTTGCCCACCGACAGATGGAACTCCATGACGCCACCTTCGGGAACCACGCCGGCATCCGAGACGGTGATGGTGGGCACGTCCAGCACGGGCGTCACGTCGATCGTCACCGTGGTGGTGGTCGTGCCGCCATTGCCGTCGCTGATGGTGACGACGAAGCTGTCGCCGCCGTAGTAGTTCTCGCTCGGCGTGTAGATGTACGTGCCGTCCGGGTTGACGATCACCGTGCCGTGCTGCGGACCATCGCCCTCGCCCACGGTGTAGGTCAGCGTGTCGCCCTCGACGTCGGTGGCGACGACGGCGCCTTCGATCGGCGTATCCTCGGGCGTAGTGATGTGGAAATTCTCGGGCGCCTCGGGCGCGTCGTTGACGCCGTTGATGGTGATCGTGACGGTCGCCGTCGAGGTCTGGCCGCCGGGATCGGCAACGGTGTAGGTGATGGTAGAGGTGGCCGTCTCGCCCTGGCCCAGCGCCTCGTACTGGCCGTTGGGGTTGAACGTGTAGCTGCCGTCCGGGAACACCGTGAATACGCCGCCGCTGGAACCGGGCACCGTGATGCCCTGCGGGCCCACAGGTTGGCCGTTGACGGCCACCACGGTCAGGGGATCGCCGTCGGGATCGTTGTCGTTGGTCAGCAGGTTTCCGCTGACGACACCGTCCTCGCTCACCGCATTGGCGTCATCCAGCGCGTTGGGCGCATTGTTCGACAGCGTGCCATCGTCGGCGGCCAGCCGGAAGGTGTCATCCGCCGCGCCGGGGTTCTGGAAGGCCAGGTCCAGCGGCGAGGTGTTCTCCAGGATGCGGGCCAGGCGCACGAAGCTCGCGCCCCCGCCGCCGCCACCACCGACCATCGTGGCGGCGGTCGGGTCCAGGTCCAGGGCCTGGAAGGGGTCCTGCCCGGCCTGCAGGGCCGTCAGCAGGCGCTCGGAGTCGGTGCCGGTAGGCGGCGCCACCTGGCCTTCGGTCGGATCGGCCGGAACAGAGGTTACCTGCTCGTTGAACGCGACCTCGCGGTCGCCGCCGATGGTCAGCGGCATGCCGCCGTCTTCCATCTGGATCTGCACGGTGGCGCCGGAGTCGGTCACGATGTCGCTGCCGGGCGGGATCTTGCTGCCCATGTGCAGCTCGGTGCGCGAGCCGTCGCTGTTGCGGATCCAGGCTTGACCGTTGAGGGCGGTAACGATAGCGGGGGAAGTGGTAGCCATGTCGACCTGATAGAGGTTTGGGGACGATGGCAGAATGGTAGAGAGCGGCCCGGCGCCCCGATATTGTCCTCAAGGACAAATGCGCATCCGGATTGGGAAAACCGGGCACAAACCCCTCACGCCCATAGGTAGGCCGCGCGGGCGCCCGAACGGCGCCAGCCCATGAGGGAAGCGAAACGCGATCGAAAAACCGCGATCAGGAAATGCCGTGCACCCGCAGCGCCAGCTGCAGGCGGTCGGAGACTTCCAGCTTCTCGAAGGCCGAGGACAAGTGCGCCTTGACGGTGCGCTCGGTGATGCCCAGCGCCTGGGCGATCTCGGCGTTGGACTCGCCGCGCGCGGCACGGCGCGCCACGCTTTGCTCGCGCTCGGTCAGCAGGCCGCGATGCCAGGCCTGGGTCTCTGCGGGCGTGCGCGCCTCGACCAGGCGCAACAGGCGGCTGACCAGCGACCGGCCCATCCACACCGCGCCGGATTCCGCGGCCTCCAGCACCTGGCCCAGCGCCGCCGCCGGGGCGTAGCTGTGGCAATAGCCGCAGGCCCCGGCCCCCAGCGCTTGCGTGCCCTCCTCGTCGTTGGGTTTGGCGCTGGCCACGACCAGGCTCAGGCCCGGCAGGCTGGCGGCCCATTCCGGAGCGTGCCAGCGCGGCAGCCGCGGCAGGCCGGCATCCAGCACTGCCAACCGGCGGCCCTGCTCGCGCCAGCGGCGCAGGTCGGCCAGGTCGCGGCCGCGCGCCGGCAGCCAGCGCCCGGAGTCGATGGTGCGCCAGTGCTGCCAGAGATGCTCGTCGTGGGTTACCAGCAGAATCGGGGTAGTTTGCATGCCTCGGCCTCGAATCCCTGCCGCCCTCACCGCTCGGTGAACGCGTTCTCTTTGGCACGCAGCACCGGCTTGAGCAGATACTGCATCAGCGTGCGCTTGCCAGTCAGGATGTGCACTTCGGCGACCATCCCGGGAATGATGGGCAGGTGCTTGTCGCCGACCGTGGCCTGGCCGGTGCGCACCCGTACGATATAGAAGGAATTGCCTTTCTCGTCGGTGATCGTGTCGGCGCCGATCTGCTCGACCTTGCCCTTCAGGCCGCCATAGATGGAGAAGTCGTAGGCCGTGAACTTGATCTCCGCCTCCTGGTCCGGATGCAGGAAGCCGATGTCGCGCGGCAGCACGCGCACCTCCAGCAGCAGCGTGTCGTCGGTGGGCACGATCTCCAGGATGTCCTTGCCCGGCTGCACCACGCCGCCCACCGTGTTGGCGGTCAGCGTCTTGATGGTGCCGCGCACCGGCGAGCGGATCTCCGACAGCTTGACCTTGTCGGCCAGCGCCAGCTTGCCCTCGCGCAGCGTGCGGATCTTGGTGTTGGTGTCCGACAGCTCGCTGCGCGCCTGGTTGCGGATGTTCAGCTCGGCTTCCTGGATCTTGCTCTGGGCCTCCTTGATGGCCGCCTCGATGCGGTCGATCTGCGCCTCGGCGCTACGCGCCTCGCCGCAGTAGCGCGCCACGTCTCGCTGCAGGCGCAGCAGGTCCACTTCCGACACCGCGCCGCTCTGCAGCAGCGGACGCGTCACCTGCAGCTCGCGCGAGGTCAGGCTGCAGCTGGAAGCGGCCTGGTCGCGCTTGGCGGTGTTGTCGCGCAGCTCTTCCTGGCGCTGGCGCAGCTGTTCGCGGGCGATGTTGATGGTGGCGTTCAGTTCGGTGTTGCGCGCCTGCCAGGCATTGCGCTCCATCTCGATCAGGCCGGGGGCCTGCGCAAGCACCTCCTCGGGCGCCTGGAACGGCTCGCCGGTGGCCAGCGCGTGCAGCCGCGCGGCCTTGGCCAGCAGCGACAGGTACTCGGCATTGTTTTCGCCCAGGGACGAATTGAAGCGGGTCGGGTCCACGCGGAGCAACACCTGGCCCTGCTCGACGGCCTGGCCCGGCCGCACCATGATCTCCTCGACCACGCCGCCATCCAGGCTCTGTATGACCTGCACCTGGCGCGACGGCACGACCTTGCCCTCGCCGCGCACCACCTCGTCGATCATGCCGACCGACGCCCACACCGCCAGGACCGCCACGGCCACCAGCGCGACCCACAGCAGGATGCGCGAGCCGCGCGCCTCGGCCTGCTGGATGGTCCATTCGGCGTTGCTGGCGTAGCCGGGCAGCCGCACGGCCAGCGACGGCGCTGGGGCCTGCGCGGGCGCCAACGGCCCCGCGGAGGCGGTACTCAGATTCCGGTTCTGCGACATGACAGCCTTAACCTCCGCGGCCCACGCGCCCCTGGCGCAGCGCCTCGACCACCTGTGCCTTCGGCCCGTCGGCCACGACGTGGCCACGATCGATCACGATGATCCGGTCCACCAGATCCAGCAGCGCAGTCCGGTGCGTGACCAGGATGATGGTCTTGTTGGCCGACGCGGCCTGCAGGCGGCCGCGCAAGGCGGCCTCGCTCTGGTGGTCCATGTTGCTGCTGGGCTCGTCCAGCAGCAGGATGGGCGGATCGTTGATCAGTGCGCGCGCCACCGAGATGCTCTGGCGCTG
>Ga0182737_1003478_pt1 | contig 11559 bp, 8 predicted proteins | sample eDN5th30CBELigOP_FD_128878 | JGI IMG/M metagenome (GOLD analysis project Ga0182737, IMG submission 128878) | Enriched Organic Plus compost microbial communities from Emeryville, California, USA - eDNA 5th pass 30_C BE-Lig OP (version 2) (version 2) ... | reverse complement strand
CGATCCCGACAACTTCTTCAACTTCCAGCAGGGCATCGATTCCAGCTTCGAACCGACGGTGACGCAGCCGCTCGACCTCTCTCCCCTGAACCGCACCTTCGTGGAGTAGACCATGCTACCGATCATCGCCCGGTGGAGCATCGCTGAAGGCAAGCGCGAGCAAGCGCTGCTCGCATTGCAGGAACTCGCGCGCATCGTCGAAGAGCAGGAGCCGTTCGTGCCGATGTACACGATTCACACGCCCAACCTGAGCGGCCCGCCGATCACGAATTTCCCGACGCCGGCGCCAAACGAAGTGATCTTCCTCTCCGTGTTCGACGACTACGAGTCGTTCCAGAAGCACATGGACGGTGTGTTCCACGACTGGCTCGAGCAGTACAAGGACCTGTTCCTGCTCAACAACGGCAACCTGTTCGTGATCTCGGAGTGGCTGATCCGGCAGGCCGGTTTCATCCGCCCGTCGATGGTGACGCCCGGGTCTGCAACGGCGCGGGAGGTGGTGCTGTGAAACGAGCAATTGGGTTTGCCGCGACGGTTGCACTGAGCGTCGCGGCGTGCCAGACGAACGACCAGCAGGGTGGGTTGAAGTCCTCCGCGCTCGCGCCGATCAACCCGATCGTGACAACCTGCGATACGACGAGTCCACCGGTTCCGCCGAACCTGGTGACGCCGGAGATGGCGAACAGCGGTCTGCCGTGCACGCTCACCTTCACCGCATCGAAGGTAGACCTGACGACGCTGCAGGAAGCGTTCGACTTCAACTCCTGGCTCACCTTCATGGCACTCAGCCAGCCGGTCGATGCGTCGAATTCCACCGACCTGCAGACGGTGTGGCAGGGCTGGTCGGATCTGTTTGCGGTGATGCGCGAAGACGGCGCACCACCGCTGCCATTCGGCGCGGTGCAGCCGCCGCCGGCGACTTGTACCGGCGCACCGGGCGCGCCCGTGATGCGCATGATCAGCAAAACTCCGACAACACCGACGCTGAGCGTCTCCGGCGAACCGCTCAACACGGGACCGCTCATCGACCAGAACGGGCACTACGTGCGCTACCAGATTCTGATCAACGAGCCGATGTACAACTACATCGTTCGCAACGAGCTGTACAGCAAGGCCGGGCAGCAGAAATTTACGGACAGCATCGCGTTTCCGGAGGGCCGGCTCGACACACTCACGACCGGTGCGGTCGGTGCGATCGTGGTCAAAGCCGCGTGGAAGGTGATGGCCGGCAGTGACGATCCGTCGCGTTTCCAGACGACAACCGCGTATGTGTATACGCCGGCGGAGCCGGGTGTGCCCGAGTCGTGCCACCGCTCGACGCTCGGTCTCGTCGGCATCCACATCGTGCACAAGACGGCCGGCGAGCCGCAGTGGATCTGGTCGACCTTCGAACACGTCGACAACGCGCCGACGCTTGCGCAGGCATCGAATGTGACCGCGAGCAGGAAGTTCAACTTCTTCAACCCGGCCTGCAGCACCTCGAAGTGCCCGTACAACAGGCAGCCGCCGCAGCCGTGGAATCCGAGTGTCGATCCGTTCCCGGGCGAATTCCGCAGTCAGATCGTGCGCGCGACGAGTTACCCGACCGAGGCGACCGGCAGCGCCGCGCTCTGGAACCGTCAGTTCCACGCGGCCGTGAAGGGCACCGTGTGGGAGAACTACGAGCTGATCACGACGCAGTGGCCGACCGAAGCGACCAATCCGACCGATCCGGAAGGTGCGCCGTTCCCGCTGTTCGCGGCGAATACCACGATGGAAACGTACGTCCAGGGCAACACGCCGCTCGCGTCGTCAACGTGCATGAGCTGTCACAACAACGCGACGACGACCACCGGCAAACGCTCCGACTTCACCTTCGTCCTCGAAAAGGCGCACTGATCATGAGCACAGTACTGACGCAGGCGACGACGAGCGAGCTGGACGACTTCGTCAACCTGTCTGCCATACTCACCGGCATCGCGGTGAGCATGCTGAAGCCGCTCCTCGACACGCACGGCACCGCGCAGACCTACCTCGACATCGCGAAGCAGAAGGGCGGCGCAACGTTCGCACAGCTCATGGCCGTCTACGATGCGAACCGGACGCAGCCGCCCGCGAACATCGGCACGATCATCCTCGAGCAGTCGGGCGACACCGTCGCGTACATGGCCAAGAGCATCATGCTCCTCTGGTACCTCGCCTGCTGGTACGACCCGCAGGAGCTCGCTGCGTACAGGGCGGATCCAACAAAGGGCGCGCGCTTCACCGTCGTGTCGAGCGATGCCTACACGCAGGGTTGGGTCTGGCGCGTCGGCCAGACGCATCCGATGGGCTACAGCACGTTGAGCTTCGGCTACTGGCATCAGCCGCCGCAGCCACTCTCGGCATTCATTGGCGGAGGAAATTCGAAATGAGCGAGCAGAACTACGACGTCGTTATTGTTGGTGCCGGCGTTTCCGGCGCACTCATCGCGAAGCAACTCGGCCAGGCCGGAAAGAAGGTGCTGATCCTCGAGGCCGGTCGCGATGGGCAGGGCAGCTACGAGGACTACCTCGAGCGCTTCTACATGGCGCAGGCGAAGGTGCCCGAGTCACCGTACACGCCGCCGATCGTGGATGCGGACCGTGATGGCTTCCAGTCGCCGAGCAACCCGTCCAACCAGGCCGCCGGACGACCGAGCACGCTGACCCTGTCACAGCAGACCTGGCAGGATCGCAATCGATCGTACCTCGATCAGCAGGGCCCGCTCGCGTTCGCGAGCACGTACGAACGCGTCGGCGGCGGGACCATGCGTCACTGGCTCGGCACGAGCCTGCGTTTTGTGCCGAACGATTTCCGGCTGAAGAGCGAGTACGGCGTCGCCGAAGACTGGCCGATCGACTACAACGATCTCGAGCCGTGGTACGGCAAAGCAGAAGCCGCGATCGGCATTGCCGCGGATGTCGCCGACCAGGACTATCTCGGCATCACCTTCCCCGACGATTACCAGTATCCGATGCCTGCGATTCCGAGTTCACTCGTCGATCAGACCGTCAGCGCGGGCGTCGAAAAGATGCCGCCCGTCGATGGCGTGCAACTCACGGTCACCAACACCCCCGCCGGGCGCAACTCGATCCCGTACCAGAACCGCCGCGTCTGTGCAGGCAACACCAACTGCATCCCGATCTGCCCGATTCAGGCGAAGTACGACCCGACCGTCACGCTGTACGAAGCGCTGCAGTATCCGACCGTCTCCATCATGTACCAGACCGTCGCGAGCGAAGTCGTCGTCGATGCGAACGGCCAGGTGAGCGCGATCAAGTATCTGCAATACGATGATCCGAACGGCGGTGTGACCGGCAGCGGCAGTGTGAGTGCGACGCGCTACGTTCTCGCCGCGCACGCGATCGAGACGCCGCGCCTGCTGCTCATGTCGACGAACGGCGGTCGCACCCCGAAGGGCGTCGCCAACAGCAGCGGCCAAGTCGGCGAGCACCTGATGGATCACCCGATCTACCTGTCGTGGGCACTCGCGCCGACGCAGCTCTTCGGCTATCGCGGACCGCTCTCGACTGCCGGCATCGAGGACCTGCGCGACGGCTCGTTCCGCAGCGAGCGTGCGGCCTTCCGCATCGAGATCGGCAATGAAGGCTGGAACTTCCCGATCGGTGACCCCGCCACGACGACGCTCGACTACATCGTCGGCGCGAATGTCAGCCAGACCAATGCAGGCAGTGGCTCGTTCTTCGGCGATTCGTTGACGAGTCGGCTCAACTTCGTGCTCACGCGACAGTTCCGCCTCGGCTTCCTGGTCGAGCAAACGCCCGACGACGACTGCCGTGTTACGCTGTCTCCTGAGTGGAAGGACAGCCTCGGCCTGCCGCGCCCGCGCATCGAATACAACTTCTCGGATTACACGAAGCTCGGCTTCGTCGCCGCGAAACAGACCGCCACCGCGATCTACAATGCGATGGGCGCGAAGGAATACACACGCCAGCCGACCGCGGCGGATGTCGGCTCCGATCCCACGGTATTTGCGATCACCGTCGATGCGGACGGCAACCCGGTGCCCGATGGGCAGGCGCCCCCCGCCGGCAGCACCACGGACTACTTCCGGTTCTATGGCGCAGGGCACACCGTCGGCACGTATCGCATGGGGACCTCCCCCGCCGACTCCGTGGTCAATCCCGAGCAGCGGTCGTGGGACCACCCGAACCTGTTCCTGGTTGGCAGCGGTGTCTTCCCCACCGTCGCGACCGGGAACCCGACCCTCACGCTCGCAGCCCTCGCGCTGTGGGCCGCGGAGACGATCCTCCGCGATCTGGGGTGATTCGTGGTTCTGGTGCGGGCCGCCTCGACGGTATGGACTTGGGGCGACCCCGCGCCGGTTTTTTACGCTGGCAAGGTGGGAATACCGGGTTTGTGTGGGGGAGCAATTCTTTCGAGCCGGTCTGAATCGCGCTTCGATGGATGGCGATTGTTCTTTGGCCGGACCCGGGTCTGATTCGAGGCAGTATTGCGGAGTCACCACGGTTTGGTCTAATTTTCTCTTGAATATCCAGTGCTCAGTGATTGCAGGGTTAACTAGACGTTCGTTCCTCGACCCTTTGGTGTGATTACCTTGCGAAGCACGCGGCTGTTGGTGTGCGGTCGGGCTGCTGCAAAGGCTGCGGATACCACTGGAATCATGTCTCCGGCCCCGCAGTCTACACGGCGTTAAACCGACCACCACTCCTCTCTCCGCCACCGGACACTTCCTATGCCTACTTGGTTCAGCTCCCTACCTGCTCCAACACAAGCTGCGCTGGTGTCAGCGATGGTCGCATTGGTAACGATGATCGTTGGTACGCCGCTAAGGCATTGGGTCGACCGCGCATCGCTCCGGTTCAAGTTACGGACTGAGTATGAATACGAGGAGCGAAAAAAGCTTCGCGTTTTGATAGGGTCTTATCGCGGCCAGATGCTCGAGGTCGCAGAGAGGCTCGACCATCGCTTCTGGAACCTTTATAAAAACCACCAGGCCGGTTGGCACAACGTTAAGGGTAACTACTCAAATGTTTCGGGAAACTACTACTACACAAGTTGGCTTTACCGCTTCGGCGCTTTGATCGCCGTCGCTCGTAAGTTCGAACGCGAGGCCGTATTCATCGACTCGCGCTATGCGATCCGTAGTGATTTGACATTTGTGAAATTTTTAAAGGGATTCTTTTGGGTGTTTACGGATGTCGCTCTATTTGATGAGCAAGGATATGACCCCTACCGAGCGGTGGATCATTTTTTCAGCGATGACCTCCGCAAGTTCGCGGACTCGTTGATCACCGATAAGGGCCTTCTGACCTATGAACAATTTCAGGACGTCGTAAAGAAGGGCGCAGTCCCGACATCGATATTTCAGTTCTTCGACGGTGTTACTCGCGGGGAGCAACGCAACCGCTGGGACCGCCTAGTTTGCGCACACTTATTTGTTTTGGCGTTCTTGGCGAATTTCGGATATGACATGCAAGCGCCGCGAAGGCGTCGTTTCAAAGAAGTGGCGAGCTATGTCGAAAATCCTTTATGTCTGCTATACCTCCGACGTTGGATCCCGAAATTGGGCCTTGATGATAACAAAGCCGGTGGCTGGATACGCGCCCTGACTTGGCGCTGGGAATTTGCATTAACCCGGGATCGACTCATCCGGTCGATGAAGACCCGCTTATTTCGCCGCCAAGCGTTACAGACGTAGCCGACCAGCGTTCTAATAAAGCGGATCAAGTTGGCAAAGCGCAGAAAACAACGCGTGTTACGATTGATCTCGCTGCGCTTTGCAGCTTATCCTTGATACGTTAGGTGGCGCAATCAACATGAGCGTGCATGGTTGAACTAAATCCAAGTACGATTGCTGGAGAGATCGAGAAGACGGGCTACCCCCTTGAGCTGCGTACTGCTGCGAAACTCGAGCGCGCGGACGGTTACGTGGCACACAATCTCTACTACGTAGACCGCGATGAGTCGAAAGGTCGCGAGATCGACCTTCGTTGGCTTGCAAACATCCGCAGAGGACCGAAAGAGGGCGATGCAGCCATCTGGGTTAGATATTGTCTCAGCATCGAGTGCAAGAAGGCTTCGAAGCCATGGGTGTGCCTGACGTCACCGCATGCCCCCTACGATCAAGAGCTTGATTCTGTTCTGTACAAGGGCCTCCCTCGGCTCACTCTAACCCAGGAGCAGTTGCTGGACGCCAGCCGGTGTCATCCGCTTTTCAATGCGAATCGTGTCGGCCGCAGCTATTTCGAGGCTTTCAAGGGCGAAGACGGAGAACAGATTCGTATGTTCGGGGCTTTAGCGACTGCCGTTAAGGCAACCTTGACCATGCATGAATCTGAGTTCGCCGCGGCCAGCGGCAACAGCGTGTGCTTCTATTATCCGCTAGTCGTGCTCGCCGGACGCTTGTTCGAGGGCCGCTTGGAAGGAAACGACATTTTGGCGGAGGAGGTAGGCCGATCCGTCGTCTCATACAGCTACGCATCCCCTGCATACGGAGATAGCCGGCTCTTGGTGCCGATCGTGACGATCGATGAGCTGGACTCCTTCGTTGCAGATATGGATACTGCTCACGAGTTCATGGCGGACATCATCCTTGCAGCGGTGGCCCGGGGCGACTACAAGCCGAAAAGCGGCGCCACTTAACGGAATCGGTGAAGCTGACGAGCCTGCAGTTCACAGATTTGGAAAGTGGTGAGAACTCGTACCGCATTCAGATGTGAAGGTGCCAGCGCGGTTGCCCGCAGCTTACCTTCTGGCGTTACCGCGGGGACGGAACCGGAGCGGTGGCGGCAACACCGCGCATCTGCCTCCGAGGTGGTTTGCCCAATATCAGCTATGCGCCAGTTGATTCCAAACGCAAACGCTGAAGCTCAACCCAACAGGCTTCCCGGCACGCTGCCGCTACATACAACGAGGGAATTTTAGATGGAAGCACCCCTGAGTAACGAAGTGGCCGCCAGTTTGGCGCTGGCGCTGCTCAAAGACAACATTGCCAGAATTGGCTCGCTGGGAGCACGGGGGATGAACCGTGTGAAACAGGAACTGCTAACGGCCACAGGTCACGCCTTTGAGGCCTACTATAGTTTCGCCAGCCTCAAGTATGGCGAGGCGAAAACGATCCTCTATAGGCACCAACCGGTTCCTTTGTACGAGTTTTATGTACACGTGACACTGCGGCAAGGCCGCAACGAAGAAGTGACAACGGAGCATGTCTCGCAGCCGCTGCTGCTCCGGCGCCACCTCATCATCACTGGGTCGGCGGGATCTGGCAAATCGACCCTTCTCAAACATTTCTTCCTGGATGCTCTAAATTGCAAGACGTACCTGCCGCTTATGGTGGAGCTACGGCAGTTGAACGAGCAGCCAGACCTAGGACTGATAGAGTTCATGCGATTGGCGCTATCGAAAGCCCACCTTGCTCTAGATGAGTCACAATTCGTGCGATTGCTCGAGGGGGGCCGGTTTCTGATCTTGCTGGATGCGTTTGACGAGCTCAACGTCAGTCTCGCGAAGCGCATCGAGCAGGAAATCATCGAGTTCCGCGATCGCTTCTCTGAAAATGCTGTGATACTTAGTTCTCGTCCGGACGAACGATTCGTCGGGTGGAGCAATTTTCTAGAGCTCGCGGTGCAGCCGCTGACGAAGGAGTCATCCCTTAACTTGATTGAGCGGCTTCGCTACGATAGAGATACCAAAGCATCATTCAAGAAGGCAGTGGACGAAGTACTATTTGACAGCCACCAGTCATTCCTCGAAAATCCGTTGCTCACAACAATAATGTTGATGACGTTTGATCAGTTTGGCAGCATACCGGAGAAAATGCATCTCTTCTACCAGCAAGCGTTCGATACGTTGTACGGGAAACACGATGCAAGCAAGAGCGGCGGCTACCGCCGGGAGATGTATTGCGACCTAGCTGCGGACGACTTTCAAGATATTTTGTCGACGTTTTGCATTCTTACGTATCTTGACAGCCAATATACGTTCACTCGTCAAGACATTATTGAGCACCTCAACACGGTCAAGAAGATCGTGGGGAGCAATGCGAATGAGTTCTCGTCCGAGGCGTATTTGAACGATCTATTGAGATCGCTGTGCATCCTCTTGCAGGACGGCCTTCAGTATGTGTTTGCCCACCGCACGTTTCAGGAATACTTCGCCGCCCGATACCTGGTACGAGCTAATTCAGCTCAAAGACCGGCGCTCTTCGAAAAGGTGGGCGATAGAATCCGGAGAGATGCGGTAATCAAGCTGGCGTGGGAGATGGATAGGCAAGTGGTGGAAACTGATTTCTTCATACCTGCCCTGCGCGCTGTGCGCGAGCGCAGCCGCTACGTCGAGATTGGCGCCGAAGAGTCTTTGCTTCACCTGATGCCGCAATGTTTCGAAGCAATGCAGGTGGATTCGGAGTCGTGGGGATTTATGGTGGGAGGTTGGGATTCGGCTGTGTTTCCGCTAGAGCTGGAGTGGGAAGTCGCAAACCTCTATAGAAACTCCGGGGAGGTGAGCGCGGTCGGCTCCAAGAAGGCTATCGACGAGCTACATACATCTATACAGAAGAAGTACCTCGCAGGGAAGAAGAAACGACCACGACATATTCTTATCACGTTCAGTGACAATGCGCACGTCCCCAGCAACGTACTGGCGGTGCCCTTGAAGACAGTGGTCGCTGATGGCGGACTGAAGGCCCAAATGCTGGCTGTGGCAGAACCACTGCTCAACCATCACCGGCATGCGATGCAAGTGCTCAGCGAGCTTGAAGAGCAGGCGCAGGCTCAGCACCAATCAGTGAGAGAACTACTGCTCATGCGAGAGGCAGGCTCCGCAACGCGGGAACCACACTCACCTACTCAGCGGCTGCGGAGACGCGGAAAACGTCCACAATGACCGCGTCGCCGCGGCAGGAGCAGCTTAGTTCCGTCACCCGGCTCAACCGGCGCAAACTAACTCGTGCCGCTGCGGCGCTGCGCGTCTTGCCGCTTCGCGAGCATGCCTCCGCTGCGGCGCCGTTCCGCTGGGGCGGACCGGCTTCCTCGCTCCGGCACGTCGGCACTCATATCTCGATAACCGACCGGCCAATTGCGGCTCGATCGGTGCGCATGCTGGACAACGCTGGAAACGCTGCACGGCCGAAGAGCAGCAACGGAACGCGCGGTATAATGAGCGCGTGAAGCTGCCGCGGTTTGGCGGGCAGACGTTGCTAAAGCAGGTGGACCGCGCAGCTTATGCGCATGGCGTTAGGTCGATTCAGGTACGAACCGGGGGACATAGGTAGTCACTGCAAACTGGGCACATAGGTAACACTTTACGCAAACTAGGGCATACCTTTATGGAGGGGGGCCCGATGCCGTGAAGTGAGACTAACTGTGTGGAGCAGCGTGCGCGGTTTGTTGTGGATGCTCTCGATGGCCGTTTCACGATTTCGGAGCGTTGTTACCGCTATGGTGTCGGTCGGAAGACGGGCTACAAGTGTGTTGAGCGGTACCACTGTGAAGGTGCGCCTGGGTGCAAACGCAGAGCTCGGGCGCCTCATACTCACCCCAATGCCACAGATCCGAAGATCGTAGCACGCGTAATCAAAGCGCGCAGGAAGAATCCAGGCTCGGGCCCGGTCACACTTCACGCCTGGCTCATTGGCGAGTGACCGAAGACCGCCTGGCCTTATCCGAGTACGATCGGCGAGATTCTCAAGCGTAACGGTCTGATTCGCAAGCATCGCCGACGCCCACCACATACAACGTGGCGACCGGCCCGCACGCAGCCGGACCAACCGAATCGTGTGTGAACGGCGGACTTCAAGGGGCAGTTCCGGCTCGGCAACGGTGTGCTCTGTTATCCTCTCACGATCGGCGATGCGTACAGCCCGTATCTGCTGATCTGCAAGAGGCTTAAGAGCACAGCGGTCGAGCCTGCGCGTCGGTCGTTTGAAGAGGCGTTCCGAAAGTATGGATTGCCCGATGTCATTCACACCGACAACGGTGTGCCGTTCGCAGCTCCGGTGTCGATTCTCGGATTGTCGACTCTCTCGGCGTTGTTCCTGAAGTTCGCTATTGCCCTCGAGCGACCGCGCCCGGGTAAGCCGCAGGACAATGGTGCACATGAACGGAGCCACCGCGTGCTGAAGCAGGAGGATGAGAAGCCGCCGCGCGGAAATGAAATCGCACAGCAGCGCGCCCTCAATACATTCCGCATCACGCGCTGCAGCTGCAGACGCCGGCGAAGCACGCCGAGTGACTTGCGAAATGATGGAGGGAGTAAGGCGGCTGGAATTCGGCTCGGGGGCGGTGGTGATCGGTGAGCCTGGGAGGTAGCCACCGGGTTGTTGCGACCAGACCAGCCCGCTACCGTGCGCCGAGGTAGATACCGCTGTGATCCGAGAGGAATCGGCCAGCATCCGATAGCACAACCGAGTTGTGCCTTCGCGCGAGTTGCCCCACTCCCCAACACGTCGTGCGGCACCGAGCAGCCTTCCTATGGAACGCCTATTCCCGGGTATCGAGAACGCCGCCGCAGGTTGCGCGGCCTTCCGCACGCGGAGATATTGGCCCGCATCGCAGACAACGCAACCGACACAAACGGGCAGCGTGCTTCCACTCACGCCGCACGAACGCGTGCACGCGTCGACGACTCAACGCTTCGCGGTGAAGTCCCGTGCGGGCCGGCTCGATCGCAATCGCAGATGAGGTACTTGATGCTCCGGTCTCACCACATGCTGATCGCATCGCTTTTCGTTCTGCTCACCGCGCACGGCGCGGCTGCAATGGACCGCAGTGTCACGCCGGTCGATGCCGCGGAGTGGCAAGCGGATTTACAGGAACCGGACGCACGGCGCCGGGGCGACCGATGCGACACCCTCTGCATCACGCCGACGCGCACCGTCTCCTTCGAGACGAGCCAGGGCACGCAGATGAACGTCGATGTTTCGCCGGACGGCCGGACGCTCCTCTTCGATTTGCTGGGCGACCTCTACACTGTTCCGCGCAGCGGGGGACGGGCCACCCGGCTGACCAGCGGGATGGCGATCGACGTGCAGCCGGTCTTCTCGCCCGACGGGCGTCGCATCCTCTTCGTGAGCGACCGGAGCGGGAACGAGAACCTCTGGGTGGTCGACGCCGATGGGTCGAATCTGAAGCCAGTTACCACGGAACGCGGCGACTTCCACTTCGCCGATCCCGAGTGGTCAGCGGACGGCGACTACGTGTTGGTGCGAAGGAACGACTCGGGCGGCAGCGCCGGCCAGACGCCCTGGCTGATCAGCCTGAATGGCGGACGGGGCATGAGGCTGGATGCGAAAGCGGCGGGGCTCCATTTCCGGTGGGGGCCGGACGGACGCTACGTCTACTTCCGCGGGGCGGCGAGCTCCACCCCGCTGCGAGGCAACAGCCTGCCGAACGGTGCACCGGTCATGCGGCTCGATCGGCACACGGGCGACATCGCGGCGATGACGCTGGCGCCTTCGGGCGGTGCCCGGCCGGCCATCTCGCCCGATGGCAAATGGATGGCCTACATCGCCAACGTCGACGCGATGAGCGGGCTGCGACTCCGCGACCTCGTCACCGGGAAGGACGAGTGGCT
>Ga0182737_1003474_pt1 | contig 11570 bp, 5 predicted proteins | sample eDN5th30CBELigOP_FD_128878 | JGI IMG/M metagenome (GOLD analysis project Ga0182737, IMG submission 128878) | Enriched Organic Plus compost microbial communities from Emeryville, California, USA - eDNA 5th pass 30_C BE-Lig OP (version 2) (version 2) ... | reverse complement strand
GCGGGTGGCCAGGGAACTGGGCATCAAGGTTAAGGCGGTTATCAAGCCCCTCGCCGATCTGGAACATATTCTGAGCCAGGGCCAGGAAAACTCCGCCCGCGCCAATCTGAGCTTCATCGAGCGTGTTTTCTTTGCGGCGCGTCTTGAAGCGCTCGGCTTCGAACGGGAAGCCATACAGGCGGCATTGACGGTCGATTATCAAACCCTGTCGAAGATGCTGACCATTCCAAAGGCCGTTCCCGAGCATATTCTTCTGGCAATCGGCCCGGCCAAGGGCATCGGTCGTGACCGCTGGCTGGAACTGCGCAAGCTGATCGAAATGCCGGGCAAGAAAGATGCTGCGGAAGAGCTTATCGCGACTTCCGCCTTTGAAAATGCGTGGTCTGTCGATCGTTTCGAGCAGCTTTATGGCTATCTGAAAGGCGGAAGGCCGAAGAAACCCGTCACCAAGGCCGCTTCGCGTCCCGGCGCCAGCTGGACGGCTCCGGACAAGACCGTCAGTGCTGTTATCAAACAGAATGGCAAATCGGCTACATTGGCGCTTGGTGCCGCCAACGGGCCTCGTTTTGCCGATTGGCTTTCTCGCAATCTGGATGCGCTCTACGCATCATTCCAGAGCGAGGAGAAGTAAGTAGCGTACAGGCCGGAGCGTTTGCAGCGGTCTGATTGTGTAAGGCATGTCGCCCGGAAACGGGACTGGTTCAGGATCAGGACATGCTTGATTAACTTGTAAGCGTGTTTGCGTCGAAACTGTTCAGGAAAAGGAACGAGACAGCAAAAGAAAAAGGCCCCCAAACGTCGCCGTGTGGAAGCCCTTCTCATTGGTTTAGCAGCTAGAGAATCGCAAATCCACGAATCACTGTCAAGTGCAATTAGCGTCATTTCGGCGGGTGGATTTCTTTTGCCTTGTGGAAGGTGAAAGAAAATGGAGATTCAATTGGCCTCGACGCCGTTTGGCAGTCGAAGGATGACGCTTGCCTTGTTGGCAAGTCAACAGAACACACAGCAGATCGCACCGGGAGCGGTTGCCGATAAATGGCAACTGCATCGCTGGCTGTGTGAAGCGAAGACGCATTTCGGCTTGAATGATCGTTCTCTGGCGGTTCTTTCGGCGCTTTTATCATTCTATCCGGAAACGGAACTGAATGCGCAGAGCAGCCTGATTGTGTTCCCGTCCAACAAGCAACTGGCATTGCGCGCCCATGGCATGGCCGATGCAACCCTGCGCCGTCATCTGGCAGCGCTGGTCGATGCCGGTTTCATCCTTCGACAGGACAGCCCGAATGGCAAGCGCTATGCCCGTCGCGCCAAGGGTGGAGACGTGCAGATTGCATTCGGCTTTTCACTGACGCCGCTGCTGGCACGTGCCAGTGAACTGGAAGCGGCTGCAGAGCAGGTGAGGGCGGAAAAGACGGCCTTGCGTGAAATGCGCGAACGCCTGACCTTGTTGCGCCGTGATATCACCAAGCTTGTTGAATTTGCCGCTCAGGAGAAACTTGCCGGCAATTGGCAGGACATCCATCGTCGTTTTCGTCTGATCGTCGACAGCATTCCGCGTCGTGCAGAGCATGAAGAATTGGCAGCTCTGGTCGAATCCATGCAGCGCATTCGTGCGGAGATCGTTAACGCATTGAAACTTCATGAAAATGTTCAAAATTTGCGCGCCAATGAATCTCAAAATGAGCGGCAGCAAATTGAATCGAATCCAGATTCCCATCTTGAAAAGGCAACGCCTGAATTTATCGACCAGCGCGTAAATGAAATCGCCAATGCTCCAGTTGAACCCACGGTTTCACTCGATATGGTGCTTCGCTCCTGTCCAGAGATCACAGCCTATGCCCTATCCTCCATCCGACATTGGCAGGATTTGGCCAATACAGCAGAGAAAGTACGCGCCTTCCTCGGCATTGATGGAAAGCTCTACGATCTCGCAAAGAAGACGCTGGGAACGCATAATGCATCCATCGTGATCGCTTATATCCTGCAGCGTTATGAGCAAATTCAGTCCGCTGGCGGTTATTTGCGAATTCTGACGGAAAAGGCTGCCAATGGCTCATTCTCGATCAGACCGATGCTTATGGCTGCTCTGAATGGGCAAAATCGTTAACCATAAAGCCCAGTCAGTATGACAAAACCAAACGGATGTTTAGGTTTCGTATCGTTCATGAAACTCAAGGGGATCAAGCCATCCAGTTTATGCCGGAAAATGTTCCGAAAGCCAAAACCAGCCCGGAGCGGATTGTTCCGCAGCCCTTTCAACGGATGTCACGGATTACATGGCTACTGACATTGACGCTTCTTAACGGCAATTGAGGCTAACGCTATAGGACTTGTGAAAGGTAAGCGCTTTGAAGCTAGATGCGGCCGCCAGGTCTGGTATCAGTCCAGTGCCTGAAAGCGGCGACGGCGTGAACGGCGGCGAGGGTGCAATGTGTTCAGGTCTTGCGCCTGATCGACCTTATGACGCGGGGGAGGCGAAAGAAGGCGCATGATGAAAAGGATGCAGCACCCGATGGTGAATATCCAGAATATCTCATCGGTGAGATCGTTGATCATGTCGCAATCCAGAGCAAACCGCTTGTCCGTTTCCGTGACGCGCGAAACAATATTCGCAGATGAATATCTGCTTGTGAAAGCCCAGCCAAGTCACGAAGGCGTGCTTTATCGCCGCGCCGTTGGTATCGCGACTTCCCAGTCCTCAGAGCCGTCCTGTGGATGGCTGGAAGGCGCTGGTCGCTAACTCCGCAGCGATCTGCGATAGATGGTTCATGCTGCCTTTCACGATTCATTGTTCCGGCCCGGTGCTCGCGGCTGAATTTCCAGACCGGCAAAGCATTCTGAGCTGGTCACTGACACGTCCGGGTTTCGTCTCCGCGTGCTCGGTCGCCTGGCTGGAGGTGCGCAATGACGACCTGACGCTGGATGTGGACCCGGTGCTTTTGTTGCGGGAGAGACTGGCAGACGCCGGGTATGGTGAAGCGGTCCAGATGATGACATCGCGCAGCGTACAGAAACACCATGTTGCAACATCGCGCTCCGGCGAAGCCCATGCCGCCTGCCTTGCCACTGTCGGCCTGTCGAATGCGGGGAGGGTGGGGGAACTCGCGCAGATGAAGAGGCCCGTTGGAACGATCAATCTTCTGGTTCACATCAATAAGCCATTGTCGGTCGCAGCCCACATAGAGGCTATGTCCATTGCTGCCGAGGCCCGCACCGCCGCTATCATCGAACTCGGCCTCGATGTCGGCGGCAAAGCCGCAACAGGGACCGGAACAGACTGCATCGCGTTTTCCGCTCCGCACGGGCAGGTGGAGGAGGAGGCCTCATATGCGGGCTTGCATACGAATATAGGAGCCGCCCTCGGCGGCGCGGTTTATGACGCAGTGTCCGAAGGCAGCAGGCTCTGGATGAAAGAGCAGGGTTTCGGGTCGATCAGGCCTCGGCTGTAGCCCCTTTCGGCTTCAGGCGCAGGATAAGCGGAACCAGAACAAGGGCGACGATCGGGAAGACCAGCCAGTTGATGGTTTCCCAGCCTGATGAATGCAAGAGCGACCCTGCGAAGAACGAAGCGCAGGCCACAGTGCCGAACATGATGAAATCATTGGCGCCCTGTGCCTTGCCGCGTTCCGCCGGTGTGTGGCAGTCGGTCACCATGGCGGTCGCACCGATAAAGCCGAAATTCCAGCCGATGCCGAGAAAGATCAGCGCACCCCAGAAATGGCCGACATCGAAACCGCCCAATGCAATGATGGCGGAAAACGCGATCAAAACCAGACCGAGTGCGGTGATCTTTTCCTTGCCGAAGCGGGTGATGAGCTTGCCGGTAAAGAAGCTTGGCGCGAACATGGCGAGCACATGCCACTGGATGCCAAGCGCTGCATGATCGACGGAATGGCCATGGCCGACCATGGCGATGGGCGCAGCCGTCATCACGAAAGTCATCAGCGCATAGGAACAGACACCGGCAGCCACGGAAAGGATGAAGCGCGGCGAACGGAGAATTTCACCGAGAGGACGGCCTGTATCATGGATAGCGTTCGGATCTTTCCGAACCTTCGGCGCGCGCAGCATGAAAAGGACGGGGAGGGCGAGAAGACCCAGAACCGCCTGGCTGAGGAAGCTGCCTGCAAACATCGCATCCGGAATGGTATCGCGCGTCCAGATGACAAGTTGTGGCCCGACGATAGCCGCAACGAGCCCACCCACCATGACCCATGAGATGGCGCGCGCCTTCATGTCGCCGGTTGCTGCATCGGTGGCGGCAAAGCGATAGCTCTGGACATAGGCGGCGTAGAAACCGGCGGTCAGCGTTCCAAGGCAGAAGATGAGGAAGGAGGCGGCAAAAATACCTGCAGCTGCGATCACGCCTGCCGAGGCGCCAACAAGCGCCCCCAGCATATAGGCATTGCGGCGTCCAAACTGGCGCATGAAGAAAGCGGCAGGCAGGGTGCCAAGCGCAAGGCCGAGATTGAACAGGCTGACAGGCAGCGTGACGAGTGCTGGATCGGAAGACAGTTTCTGGCCCACCAGCCCGCCAAGCGAAATCACAATAGGCGGGCTGGAAGCGCCCAGTGCCTGTGCAATCGTCAGGATAACAATATTGCGTCGTGCGGCCGTCATGTCGGTCATCACCAACCCCTCAATCGATAAAACCGGGATGGTTTTATCCGAAAGCGTATTTACCGGCAAAATTATTCTATCGCTTGGGCAGAAATTTTCCCGACAGATTTTCTTTGCAGTCCGGCATCATGAGGAATGCAAGTGTAGTGACAATGTCGTCCGGCTGTCATCCAGTCCTTCTAATTTGCAACTCCACTGTTCGATAGGGAGCCGGGAAAGTCAGGAATCTTTCCCAGCAAAGCCTGTTCAAGACCGGTCAGTTGGAAGAAGCAGATGCCGCTCCGCGCAATCCGTCCGATAATCCAACCATGGGCGAAATCATCAGTCGGCGCTTTTCCCGCCGTGGCTTTCTGCGCGGATCGCTTGCTGTCTCGGCCATTGCGGCAACGGTCAGCCCGCTTGCCCTGATGAGTGCGGGTGATGCGCTCTGGCCCGACAGCAATTTGCGAATGAAACACTTGGCAGCCTTGGTATTACAGCGTTTCTGCTCAAGTTCTTCAAGAACAAAACCATCCTGATCAACGGCGCACCAGAGAAAATGCCGTTCGCCTTTGAGGGTGATAACAACTTCATCCAGGTGCCATTTGTCACCAGATGAGGCGTACGGCGACGGATTGTGCTGGCATAGTCTCGTCCGAATTTCGTAACCGCATTCGCGGATTGTCTTGTGGGTGACAATAATGCCTTTATAGGCAAGCATGTCTTCAACCATGCGAAAGCTTAATGGAAAGCGGAAATATAACCAAACCGCTTTGCGATAATTTCGGCAGGAAAACGATGGCGATGATAAAGCGAGGAACGGTCATCCCTCTTTATCGACAATTGAGTTTTCGCCAAAGTTAACGTTACCATGGCGGAGGCATCATCTTGCTATACCGAACAACTTCTGGATCAACGTCGTTATGGACGATTCCGGCTGTTCGCGTCTATATACGTACGCCGTCGCCAACATGCGCTTATTAAGAGCTATCCTAAAAGGTTTAAAATTATTACTATAGCACTGCGTAAAAATCAATGCATCCTCCGTAGTTTTGATTGTTTCTATTAGCGCATCTATATTTGTAAGTGAAGTTCTTAAATGTACAAGCTCTACATCGGCATGCTTACCTACGCTCTCCATATAATTACGAACGCTTGATAAAAAACGGTCATCTTCCGATATTATTTTTTCATCAAAAAACGGTTGCGTATCAAATATAAAATTTGGAGTTCCGTGTTGTCCGCTGTATACATATACTTTTCCATTTTTTTCTAACTCTCTTGCAAGAACATTTGTATAAGATGTTACCTTTGAGCTATAACGAGTGGTATATATACGACCGCCATTTTCATTAAAGGACACTCTAAATCCATCATTCATCAAATTATTATAATAATCTTCATTACTAAAGAATTTTTGTACAACATCCTTAGTTGTTTTTACTTGATTCCACCCTGTCTCAACATTCAAATCCTCACTTGCGTCCGATACGTTTCCATCTACACCGAATTCCGCTCTTGTTATTAATTCACCAAACCCACGTCTCAGCCCTTTCGATGAACTGCGGACGATCCGTTTTACAGAGGATACAGCAGGACTACCAAGACCGATCGCTGCACTTGCTAAACCGGTGCCGAGAGAAATATAGCCGAGAACTTTACTAGCTGTAGGATTGGAAGAAGCTGTGGCTTGACTGGCTATTCCTGTTGCGCCTGCGGTCACACCTAACCCTGCGGCCGTGATTGCAAGCGAGGATCCACCAGTGAAGACCGCGGCTGCAAGTCCAGCGAGCGCCCCAATCTCACCAACAATTGGCATCCAGCCGACGTGATGCCCGGTTGGATCGGTGTTATTGATTGGATCGCCTGCGCAATATGCGTATGAGTTGATGCCGCCCGCGCCAAAGGGACTTTCGCTGTCCGGGGCTGTGAAACGGCACAGCGAAGGTTGATAGAGGCGATAGCCGTTGCCAAGCTGATAGCCGTCCAGCAAATTGCTTTTGCGTTGCCCGTTATAGCCGAGTGCACTTGGTGTTGACTGATTAGACGGTGTTTCTCCATATGGACCATAGGCTATGTCGTAATGTTTGGTACTGGCACTTGCATTATCCACACTGAGGACAGAGCCATTTGCCTCAGAGCCAGAAAGCCAGACACCGGCATTGTCTCCGCTGCGCACCTGCGCAAGAGTACCGACACTTCCTCCCCCGACAAAACGAACAGCATCATTACCTTGGCGCTGATTAACCAGTGTCGAGCCACAATAAACAAGGGACGTGTCATCTTCGCCGATAACCCGGTTCAGAGGATCATAGACAAAGTTGCTGGTGACATCCTCCTGTGTGACAGAGCGCAGATAGCCGCAATTGATACCGGTGTCATAGATAAATTGCCGTCCTGAGGCATCTGCATTGAGACAACCGGCAGCATCATACGTGTAGGTTTCTGCAGGAAAGTCGTTGTGACTGTGAGAGACGGATGTCAACTGACATGGATCTTGCGCATTGCCATAGGTAAATATTGCCGTATCAGGTTCGCCTGAACTAAACTCGGTTACAGCTTTGGTGATATTGTTATAAGTGTCATAGGCAAAGGATTGCTGGGCAATTGCATTGCCCTTGTCATCCCTGACCGGATCGCTACCTGTACAAGTGTAATCTGTCAGACGGTTGCGCTCATCATAGCTGTAAGTCTCTGTACGAACGGTATTGAGGGTACTGCCTGTTTCCCGTTTCATGGTTTTGCTGCTGAGCTGGTGGTTCAGGTAATATTCTTGTTCCAGCTTCCAGGCGGTGTTATTGGCGCTGTTGGTAACCTGCCGGTTCTGCTCCCGATCGAGTGCGTCCCAAGTCACGGCTGTGGTTAGTGTGGCATTTGTTGCCTTGTCCGTCGACGTCCACGTATGAAGACGTCCAAGAGCATCATAATTGAGCGCGAGCTGAACATCTTCATCTGCCACCATTGTTGGCCGGCCGTAATCGTCATTTTCCGTAACCGCCCATGTTTTTCCTGTCACATCAGTGTAGCTTTTCGGCTTGCCAGCGGTTGTGTAGCCATAAGTTGTGGTACCATCGTGTTGCGAGAAGGTTTCCTGCAACAGACGTCCGACGGCATCGTAGCTGTTGGTGATCATGGTCGAACTTTGTGGAGTAGAACAAATTGTGCTGGTTGCGGTTTCCAGCGCACCTCGCGGGCTATAAGTAAACGTCACTGTATCCTGGTCGGCGGTTTTGCCAAGCGTCGTGCCCCCCAAGGCAGGCTCATAGTGATACCTGGCGATTGGAGTCGTGTAAGGCGGGGTGATCGTGGCTGGCGACGTCAGACTGCCGCAGTCCTTATCATAGCTTGCAGACCAGCTTCGCCCGCCGACCGTCTGATGCGTAATGCGCCCCATCCCATCGACTTCGCGCGTTCCCATGGATATGTCGTTGACCAGAATGTCGACAACAACATTAGAGGCCGTATCGCGGCTATAGGTGCGGGTTACGACTGTCGCATCAATCACATCTGCTCGTAATGGATCCCCAGCACCTATATATTCAGTGATGCTCTGCTTTTCTTTTGCCATGCCCTGAAAGGGATTGATGCTGGTAAAATCATATGATGCTGGCGTGGCAACCGATGGTGTTGAAGCGGTGAGTGTGACTTTTGAAGCCCCTTGGCTCACGAAATATATTATCGGTGTGACGCCTGACATATCGGTACTGGTGGTGACTGAGCAATCGTTATTGACTGTCACGCCAGAGGTTGGAATGAAGGAAACCTGAACATCGTCGTCAATAATATCTGTGATTTTTACAGTAATCGTTTGACTGCTAACGTTTTCACCTGTGAGGGTAACGACTGCACCTTGAGCGGAAATACCGTCGGCCGGTGTGTTGTCTGGGGTGATTAACAACCGGTCGCCAACTGTCACGGTGGGTAGAGCCGTTGTGACGACGCGCCCGAAGTTGTCATATGTATAGGTTGTCGTACGCCCCAGTTCGTCGGTGCTTTCGCGCAGCTGTTTCCACCCGTCATAAGTCTGTGTTGCGGTACTATCGGGTACAGTTGTTGCGTTGTCTGATGCAAAGACCGCCACTGTGACGGTAGCATTGGTAGCATTGGCCGTTGTGATCGTTCTGCTGGTGGTGATGGGAGTTGCTCCACCGCTTTGGCTATATTGGGTCTTGGTCAGAGCAATTGGGTCGACGGCACTGAAGTGCCGGATGCCATCGAGCGTTGTCACATAATCGACCTGCCCCCAGACGTCATAGTGATTGGTGGTTGTTATTGATCCATAGGGGGCCTGATCTGTGCTCTTAGCATAATCATTGGTGGTTGTGCTGTACAGGCGCCCGGCATTATCGTACGCCCGGGTTTCCATCACCTGCCAGATAGATGAGGCACCGCTCAATTTGGCTTCACCCTTAACCGGTTTGCCGGCACCGTCGGCGGTCACGCGCGCCTGATTGCCAAAGGCATCACACGCGGTAATGATCAGACCGGTATCACTAATCTCGTATGCGAGCTGACGTTCGTTCGCATAATTTGTTCCAACGGCTGTCGTTACACTCAAAACGCGGCCAAGCACATCATAAGTTGCTTGAGCTTTAACGCCCATCGCATCTACCTTCTCCGTCACACGGCCGGTGAAACGTGAACTTGTGTTAGAGATTGATGTCCTGAAATTATCCCATGTCGTCACCGTCGAGGTCGCCTCTAAGGTATCCTCTACAAGTTTACAGGCTGCGGTGGTTGTTGTGCTAAAACACTCCGCCGTTTTGGGGTCGGCTGGATCAATAGGCAGTCCGTCATTGGGATAATGGGTGTCCACAGTAGTGAGTAAATAGCCGAACTCGCTCATAGGTGGAGAGCTGCCATCCAAAACCGCAGTATTGTCGGCATAGGTGTAAGTGACTTTTCGTTGAAGCTCCTCTGTGTTCCCGGGATTATGGTAAATACGCTGTTCTGATTTGAAAACTGCATAGGATGTCGCGTAATCAGGATCGGACTGAGCAAGCAACTGCGTAACAGCATCGGGCATGCCATATTGACCATAGGCAAAACGTGTTTGCATGGATTCTTCATCACCACTGAACGAATGTGGTACGATGGTTTGCGACTTCATAAACCGGGGAATATTGTTTGATCTGTTGTAAGAATTTGGATCGATCGGGCAGCCATATCCGGTATTTGGATCATATGGTGTCGCTTTATCAGCAGGATAATATTCGCATGTAATTGTGCCGACCTGCGTCGTTACTCCGTTTACATCTGTATATGAAGCTGACTTTTCAAGAAGATTGCCGTAATCGTCATATTCAAAACTTTCCACAGCTTGACTTGTTGCCACGATCTCACCAGTGGTCGGATCAGCCCGACTCCAGATCAGCGTGATTGTTTGCGGACATTCAAAATTCGCAAGCTGAGCTTCAAAACCTGCGCCTGGATTAGAATAATAATCCGTACGTTTCGTCACAGAACAATTGTTTGTAACGCTTGTGCTCTCAATCAATTGATGGAAACAATTATAAGTGCGCTCTATCCGCGTCACGGTACCGGCACTGTCAGAGTGCGTTTCCAACGTATGATAATTATATTTTGCGTCAGAACAATTAAAGAGTGCATCTATCGTCGGATTGCGGGCAAAAATGCCTGGTGCCGCATAACCCAGAAAATTATGACTATTGATGACCTCGTAATCGTAATGAACGGTGCCCATGGGCTGGCCGCCACCAGGAACATGCGTAAAATCCGTTACATAGGGATAAAAGCTTGCCTCCATATCGGTGCGTGTGCTGGCAAAGCGATGCCCTTTGCTTTTCGAATAATTCACATATTCGTAAAGACCGCCGGGATGAGTGACACTAGAAGCAATCTGCCCCCAAGGACCAAGACCGTCTAGGTTTGTGTAACCAATCTTCCACTCCAAGCCAGCGGCAGCATCACAAGTAACCTTAGTCAGATGATGATTATCGCCAAAGAAGAGATATATGTTATATCCTTCTGGATTGTCTGTTTCTTTGGTTAAAGCTTGCCGATCCGGCAAAACTGCAATTCTTGTCGCAAGATTTTGCGCATCAGGGTAGCTAATGCTCACCAGCGTGTTATTGTTTTCGTCAACAATCGACACAAGACGAAACTGATTATTGGTAAATATCCAATTAAGTGTAACAAAATGTCCGTTTGATGATACTATTTTATAGGGAACCTTTAAAGAGCTTAACGTATCTGGGTTGGTCAGCAATTCAAAACTGCCATCCTTATACATAACTTTATAATAGTGTCCCGGCAGCTTTTCGACGGAAACCTCCTTGAGTTTCGCATCAATCAAAGACAGAGAACTCTCACATTCCAGAACCTTATAGTGTGTTCCGTTTGCAAGAGACATCAATGTACTTCTCTGGTCATAAGTTGAGAACCCAAAACCAAAGCCAACACCAAAGCCAAGATTGGCCTGAGTCATTGGTGAATAGCTGAGCTCAAGTGGCACATGTGGACCAAAGCCATTATTGGCCGTCAATGTTCCCACATTCAGGTTAATTGTGAACTGACCGGTGCGGGGATCAACACTACCTTCGACTGCCCCGACAAAATCCGTAGCTTTTGTAAAAAGCTGAGAATATGCGTTCATGGTACCCTCATAATTAAAATGGGAATTTAAAAAGCGCATCTCAGATATCGGATCAAAAGATGAGTACTTTCAAAATCTTGCGACACGTCTTTTTAGAATGCGAATATGGGCTATGAATAACCAGGCTTCGGCTGTGGCGATGGTCTTTTCGAAATCCTGCAAGCCTTCGGCATCGCGTCAGCCATTCAGATGGCATGTTCAATGACCCATCTGTGCGGCGGAAGTTCATAACGTTGGACCGTGAGCGCGACGAACATCCCACCTTTTCTTTTGTGAATGATGCCGCGAGATAAGCTCCTTCATTGATAGGAGCGGACCGGGATGATTGGAGATCGCGCTGATGCCATGCTTGAAG
>Ga0182737_1003469_pt1 | contig 11588 bp, 13 predicted proteins | sample eDN5th30CBELigOP_FD_128878 | JGI IMG/M metagenome (GOLD analysis project Ga0182737, IMG submission 128878) | Enriched Organic Plus compost microbial communities from Emeryville, California, USA - eDNA 5th pass 30_C BE-Lig OP (version 2) (version 2) ... | reverse complement strand
GCTAATACGTTGATACGTCATGAAGCCCCGTCCCACCCCCGCTTCCGCCCGCCCCTCCGACCAGGCGCTGCAGGTGCTGGCCGATGCCATTGCCTCGCTGCAGACCGGCGAGGAGGTCGCGGCCTTCCTGCGCGACCTGTGCACGCCGGCCGAGCTGGAGGCGATGGTCGACCGCTGGGGGGTGGTGCCGCTGCTGCTCAAGGGCGTGCCGTATCGCGAGATCTACGAGCTGACCGGGGTCAGCGTCACCACTATCGGCCGGGTCGCGCGCACGCTGGAGCGCGGTGCCGGCGGCTATGCACTGGCCCTGGGCCGGAGCGCCACCTCCAGCGCGGAAACGACACGATGACTCCCCCCCTTGGATCGGCCACCCGCGACCGCCTGCGGATCGCCATCCAGAAGAGCGGCCGCCTGGCCGAGCCGGCCCGCGCCCTGCTGGCTTCCTGCGGCCTGAGCTGGCGCGAGAGCCGCGACAGGCTGTTCTGCTACGGCGAATCGCTGCCGGTGGACCTGCTGCTGGTCCGCGACGACGACATCCCCGGGCTGATCGCCGACGGCGTCTGCGACCTGGGCATCGTCGGCCGCAACGAACTGGACGAACAGGCCGGCGCCCGCGCGCGCATCGGCCTGGCCCCGGCCTACCGGGCGCTGCGCGCGCTCGGCTTCGGCCAGTGCCGGCTGATGCTGGCGGTGCCGGACGAGTGGGAATGGACCGGTGCCGGGCAGCTGCAGGGCACCCGCATCGCCACCAGCTATCCGGCGATCCTGGCGCAGTGGCTGGAAGAGCGCGGCATCGACGCGCAGGTGGTGGAGCTGTCCGGCTCGGTGGAGATCGCCCCGCGCCTGGGCACTGCCGACCTGATCTGCGACCTGGTCTCCAGCGGCGCCACCCTCAAGGCCAACCAGCTCAAGCCGGTCGAGACCCTGCTCGAGAGCGAGGCGGTGCTGGCCGGTCCGGCCGGCAGCTTCGACGACGCCCGCGCCGACCTGGCGCAGTTGCTGCTGCGACGCATGGACGGCGTGCTTCAGATGCGCGAGCGCAAACTGCTGATGTTCAACGCCGACCGCGAGGCGCTGCCGGCGCTGGAACGCCTGCTGGCCGACGCCGGCCCGCTGGTCCAACTGCCCTCGTCCAACGGCGGGCTGGCCCTGCAGGCCATGTGCGAGGGCGCAGTGAGCTGGCAGCGGCTGGAAGAGCTGGAGCGCGCCGGTGCGCGCCAGCTGATGGTCCTGGGCGTGGAGAGGTCGCTGGCATGAGCGCCGTGCAGAGCAATGCAGTGCAGCCGGCCTGGAACCGCCTGCAATGGGCTGCGCTGGACGCGGACGCGCGCCGCCGCGCGCTGACCCGCCCGGTGCAGGTCGTGGCCGATGCCACCCGCCAGGCGGTGGCGACGGTGCTCGACGCGGTGCGCACGCGCGGCGACGAGGCGCTGCGCGAACTGACCGCGCGCTTCGACAAGGTCGACCTCGAACGCTTCGAGGTCAGCGCCGGGGAATTCGCCGTCGCCGAAGCCGCGGTGGCGCCGGAGCTGCGCCAGGCCATGGCCGAGGCCGCTTCGCGCATCGAGGCCTTCCATCGCGCCGGCATGGGCAAGGCTTACAGCGTCGAGACCGCGCCGGGCGTGGTCTGCGAGCGCATCATCCGTCCGGTGCCGCGCGTGGGCCTGTACGTGCCGGCCGGCAGCGCGCCGCTGCCGTCGACCGCGCTGATGCTGTGCGTGCCCGCGGCGCTGGCCGGCTGCCGGGAGGTGGTGCTGTGCACGCCGCCGCGCGCCGACGGCACCGCGGATCCGGCCGTGCTGGTGGCCGCGCGCCTGGCCGGGGTGGACCGGGTGTTCAAGCTCGGCGGCGCCCAGGCGATCGCCGCGCTGGCCTTCGGCACCGCCAGCGTGCCCAAGGTCGACAAGATCTTCGGCCCTGGCAACAGCTACGTCGACGAGGCCAAGCGCCAGGTCGCGCAGTCCGGCGCCGCGGCCATCGACATGCCGGCCGGCCCCTCCGAGGTGCTGGTCATCGCCGACGACGGCGCCGATCCGGCCTTCGTCGCCGCCGACCTGCTGTCCCAGGCCGAACACGGCCCCGATTCGCAGGTGCTGCTGCTGTCGGACAGCGCCAGCCTGATCGACCGCGTCGAAGCCGAGCTCGCGGTGCAGCTGGCCGCGCTGCCGCGCGCCTCCATCGCCAGCCGCGCGCTGGCGTCGTCGCGGCTCATCCAGACGGGCTCGATCGAGGAAGCCTTCGCGATCAGCAACGAATACGCGCCCGAGCACCTGATCCTGGCGCTGCGCGAGCCGCGCCAGTGGCTGGACCGGGTCGAGGCCGCCGGCTCGGTGTTCCTGGGCGACTGGACCCCGGAAGCGCTGGGCGACTACTGCAGCGGCACCAACCACGTCCTGCCCACCAACGGTGCCGCGCGCGCCTGGAGCGGGGTGAGCGTGGCCAGCTTCCAGAACTTTGTCAGCGTGCAGGCGGCCAGCCGCGAGGGCATCAATGCGATCGGCCCATGCGCGGTGACCATGGCCCGCGCCGAACAGCTCGATGCGCATGCCAACGCAGTCGCACTGCGACTGAAGGCGGCTGGCGCATGAGCGGTCCGGCCCCGAACGAGGACGACGCGCTGCTGCGCCTGGTCCGCGAGGACCTGCGCGGCTTCGCCGGCTACAGCTCGGCGCGCAGCCACGCGCTCAGCGGCGAGATCTGGCTCAATGCCAACGAGAGTCCGTGGGCGAATCCGGCTGATGCCGACAGCCGCTGCCGCCGCTATCCGGAGCCGCAGCCGCCGGCGCTGCGCGAAGCGCTGGCACGCCTGTACGGGGTCCGCGAAGAGCAGCTGCTGGTCGGCCGTGGCAGCGACGAGGCCATCGACCTGCTGGTGCGCGCGCTGTGCGTGCCGAAGCGCGACGCGATCGTGACCACGCCGCCGGTGTTCGGCATGTACGCGGTCAGCGCACGGCTGCAGGATGCGCCGCTGCGCGAGGTGCCGCTGGTCGATGGTCCGGCCGGTTTCGGCGTGGACCTCGAAGCGGTGGCGCTGGCGGCGGAGCAGGGCAATGCCAGACTGGTGTTCCTGTGCAGCCCGTCCAATCCCACCGGCACCGACGTGCCGCTGGCCGGCATCGCCGCGCTGGCGCAGCGCCTGGCCGGCCGCGCGCTGGTCGTGGTCGACGAGGCCTATGGCGAGTTCTCGGACCAGCCATCGGCGACCAGCCTGATGGGCGAACACCGCAACATCGCCGTGCTGCGCACGCTGTCCAAGGCGCACGCCCTGGCCGCGGCGCGGATCGGCACGCTCATCGCCGATCCGGCCCTGGTCCGCGTGCTGCGCGCGTGCCAGGCGCCGTATCCGGTGCCGACGCCGTGCGCCGACCTGGCCATCGCCGGCCTGTCCGACGAGGCCCTGGCCCGCACCGCCGAGCGCGTGGCCGTGGTGCGCAGCGAGCGCGCGCGGCTGGCCACGGCGCTGGCCGCCGTGCCCGGCGTGCGCCGCGTCTACCCGTCCTCCGGCAACTACCTGCTGGTGCGCTTCACCGATGCGCAGGCCGCGTTCGATGGCCTGCTCGCCGCCGGCGTGGTCGTGCGCGACCAGCGCGCTGCGCCGCAGCTGGGCGACGCCCTGCGCATCACCATCGGCAGTCCCGAACAGAACGACCGCGTGCTGGCGACGCTGGCGGTCCAGGAAGCAACGGCATGACCCCGATCCTCTTCATCGACCGCGACGGCACCCTGATCGAGGAGCCCGAGGACTTCCAGATCGACGCTTACGGGAAGCTGCGCTTCGTCAAGGGCGTGATCCCGGCGCTGCTGAAGCTGCGCGACGCCGGCTACCAGTTCGTGATGGTCTCCAACCAGGACGGCCTGGGCACGGAGAAGTACCCGCAGGAAAGCTTCCAGGGCCCGCACGACCTGATGATGCAGGTGTTCGAAAGCCAGGGCATCCGCTTCCGCGAGGTGCTGATCGACACCAGCTGGCCGCACGAGAACAAGCCCACGCGCAAGCCGGGGATCGGGCTCGTGCTGCCCTATATCCAGGACCGCTCGATCGACTGGAAGCGCTCGGCCATGGTCGGCGACCGCCCGACCGACAACGAGTTCGCCGCCAACCTGGGCATCCGCGCGTTCCAGCTGCAGACCCCGCAGTTCGGCGGCGAGTGGGACTGGGCCGGGATCGCCCACGAGCTGGCCGACGCGCCGCGCAAGGCGGTGGTCCAGCGCAATACGAAGGAGACGAAGATCCGGGTCGCCGTCGACCTGGACCGTGCCGCCGAGCCGAAGATCCACACCGGCCTGCCGTTCTACGACCACATGCTCGAGCAGATCGGCAAGCACGGCGGCTTCGCCCTGGAGATCGAGGCCGTGGGCGACCTGCACATCGACGAGCACCACACCATCGAGGACACCGCCCTGGCCCTGGGCCAGGCGCTGCGCGAGGCGCTGGGCGACAAGCGCGGTATCGGCCGCTACGGCTTCACCCTGCCGATGGACGAGACCCAGGCCAGCGCGGCGCTGGACTTCAGCGGCCGCCCGTACCTGGTCTACCAGGGCAGCTTCGCCCGCGAACGCGTCGGCGACATGCCGACCGAACTGGTGCCGCATTTCTTCCGCTCGCTGTGCGATGCGGCGGGCCTGAACCTGCACATCAGCGTCACCGGCGACAACGACCACCACAAGATCGAAGCCAGCTTCAAGGCGCTGGCGCGCGCGCTGCGCCAGGCCATCCGCCGCGAGGGCGACGCGCTGCCGTCGACCAAGGGGGTGCTGTGAGCGACGTCGCCATCATCGATGCCGGCGGCGCCAACCTCGGCTCGGTCTGCTATGCGCTCGAACGCCTCGGCGTCGCCCCGCGGGTAGTGCGCGACGCGGCCGGGCTGGAAGGCGCCGACCGGGTGATCCTGCCTGGCGTCGGCGCGGCTCCGGAAGCGATGCGCCGGCTGCGCGCGCAGGACCTGGTGGAGCCGCTGCGCCAGCTGCAGGCGCCGCTGCTGGGCATCTGCCTGGGCATGCAGCTGCTGTACGAAGGCTCGGAAGAGGGCGATGTGGAATGCCTGGGCCTGCTGCCCGGCGTGGTCCGGCACATGCGCCCGGCGCAGTGCATCCGCATCCCGCACATGGGCTGGAACGGGCTGCGCATCATGCGGCCGTCGGCGCTGATGGACGGCGTGCCCGAAGGCGCCAGCGCCTATTTCGTGCACAGCTATGCGGCGCCCGTCACGGCCGACACGGTCGCCGCCAGCGACCATGGCAGCCTGTTCACCGCCGTGGTCCAGCACGGCCGCCATTGCGGCGCGCAGTTCCATCCGGAACGCTCGGCCGCCACCGGCGCACGGATCCTGCGCAATTTCCTGGAGATGGATTTCTGATGGGCTTCACCGTTTACCCGGCGCTTGACATCCGTGGCGGCAAGGTCGTGCGCCTGGCCCAGGGCGATTACGCGCGCGAGACGCAGTACGGCGACGATCCGCTGCCGCGTGCTGCCGCATTCGCGGCCGCCGGCGCGCGCTGGATGCACCTGGTCGACCTGGACGCGGCCCGTGCCGGCGGCTACACCCTGGCGCCGCTGCTGGCGGCGATCAGCCGCGAGACCGGCCTGCAGGTGCAGACCGGTGGCGGCGTGCGCTCGCGCGACGACGTGGCGCGGATCCTCGATGCCGGTGCCGCGCGCGTGGTGGTCGGATCGCTGTCCGTGCGCGAGCCGGAGGCCGTGCTGGCCTGGCTGGCCGAATTCGGCGGCGAGCGCATCACCGTGGCCCTGGATACGCGCCAGGACGAGGCCGCTACCTGGCAGCTGCCGGTGCATGGCTGGACCGAGGATGCCGGGGTCACCCTGGACGCGCTGCTGCCGCGCTACGTCGAGGCCGGCCTGCGCCACCTGCTGTGCACCGACATCGCCCGCGACGGCATGCTGTCCGGGCCGAACCTGGACCTGTACGCGCACCTGCATGCGCTGGCGCCGGAGGTGGCCGTGCAGGCCTCCGGCGGCGTGCGCGACGCCGGCGACGTGGCCGCCGCGCGCACGGCCGGCTGTGCCGGCGCGGTGCTCGGCCGCGCCCTGCTGGAAGGGCGCCTGGCCCTGGCCGACGCACTGGTGCTGGAGAAGCCCGCATGCTGAGCCGCCGCATCATTCCCTGCCTGGACGTGCGCGACGGCCGCGTGGTCAAGGGCGTGCGCTTCCGCGACCACGTCGACATGGGCGACATCGCCGACCTGGCGATGCGCTACCGCGACGAAGGCGCCGACGAGCTGGTGTTCTACGACATCAGCGCCAGCCCGCAGGGGCGTTCGGTCGACCACGCCTGGGTCGAGCGGGTGGCACGGCTGATCGATATCCCGTTCTGCGTCGCCGGCGGCATCCGCGACGTGGAGACCGCGCGCCGCGTGCTGCATGCCGGCGCCGACAAGATCTCGATCAACTCGCCGGCGCTGGAGCGTCCCGCGCTGGTCTCCGAACTGGCCGACGCCTTCGGCGTGCAGTGCGTGGTGGTCGGCATCGACTCGATCCGCGAGGCCGACGGCCAGTGGCGGGTGCGGACCAACACCGGCGATCCATCGCGGACCCGCGAGCCGGGCGTGCGCACCCTCGACTGGATCGTCGAGGCGCAGCGCCTGGGCGCCGGCGAGATCGTGCTCAACTGCATGGACAGCGACGGCGTGCGCCGCGGCTACGACATCGTCCAGCTGCGCGAGGCGCGCGCGGCCTGCCACGTGCCGCTGGTCGCCTCGGGCGGCGCCGGCGAGATGCTGCACTTCGCCGAAGCCTTCGAACAGGCCGACGTGGACGGCGCGCTGGCCGCGAGCGTGTTCCACGGTGGCACCATTGCCATTCCGGAACTCAAGCGTTTCCTGCGGGCGCGGGAAATCGAGGTGAGAGATGTCTGAATCCGTTTCCGTGGCGACCCGCGTGCGCGGCCCGACCCTGCTGTGCGAGTCGTTGGACTGGGACAAGGGCGAGGGCCTGCTGCCGGCGATCGTGCAGGACGCCGACACCCTGCGCGTGCTGATGCTCGGCTACATGAACCGCGACGCCTTCCGCGCCACGCTCGATACCCGCCTGGTCACCTTCTACAGCCGCAGCAAGCAGCGCCTGTGGACCAAGGGCGAGACCTCCGGCCACGTGCTGGAGCTGGTCGCGATCGATACCGACTGCGACTCGGACGCGTTGCTGGTGCTGGCGCGCCCGCGCGGCCCGACCTGCCACCTGCAGCGCGCCAGCTGCTTCGCCAGCGCCCCGGCGCAGGTGGAAGCACCGCCGGCGCAGGGCGACGTCTCCTTCCTCGGCGAACTCGACGCGCTGGTCGCGCGGCGCGCCCGCGAGCGGCCCGAGGGCAGCTACACCACGCGCCTGTTCGAGTCCGGGGTGCGCCGGATCGCGCAGAAGGTGGGCGAGGAGGGGGTGGAGACCGCGCTGGCCGGCGTGGCCCAGAACGACGAGCAGCTGCTCGGCGAGGCCGCCGACCTGGTCTACCACCTGACCGTGCTGCTGCACTCGCGCGGCCTGTCGCTGGCGCACGCGGTCGAGGTGCTGGAGCAGCGCCACCGCGGCTGAGCGGCAGGGCCGCCGGTGGCGGGGGCGACTACAATCGCGGTTCCTTCCTGCCAATGGTGACGCGATGTTCCTGCGCGCCTCCGCCGCCCTCGTCCTTGCGGCGTCCATCCTGCCGGCCGCGGCGTACGCGGCCACGACCGTCGCGGTTGGCGGCCAGGTCTACCTGGAACAGGATGGCCGGCCGGGGCGAACCGCCGGTGACGTCGCGCTGGCCGACGTGGCCGTCTCCGACGGCGAGCGCATCGTGCGCACCGACGCGCAGGGCCGCTACCGCATCGACGCGCGTCCCGGCGCGCACGTCTTCGTGGTCAAGCCGGCGACGCTGCGCTTTGCGCCGGCGCCCGACGGCCTGCCGGCGTTCTGGCGCGCGGTGCCGGCGAAGGGCCGCCTGCAGGCCGACTTCGCGCTGCTGCCCGGGACCGCGTCCGCGGAGGCTGCGACCGAAGTGCTGGTGTTCACCGACAGCCAGGTCAAGAGCCGGGACGACATCGACTACTACCGCCGCGACATCGTCGAACCGGTCATCGGCCGCCACCCGGCCGCGCTGGGCGTGACCCTCGGCGACCTGGTCGACGACGAAATGCAGCTCTACGCCGAGCTCAACGCCGTCACCACCCGGCTGCAGGTGCCCTGGTTCCACGTGCCGGGCAACCACGACGTCGAGCCGGGCGCCAAGGACGACGCGGCCTCGCTGGCGAGCTGGCACGCGGTCTACGGCCCGGACACCTACGCGGTGGAGGAGGGCGCCGCCGCGTTCGTGTTCCTCGACGACGTGGTCGTGCAGCCGGGGCAGGGGCCGGGCTACATCGGCGGCCTGCGCGAGGACCAGTTCCGCTTCCTCGAAGCCTACCTGGACCAGCTGGCCCCCGAGCGCCTGCTGGTGCTGGGCATGCACATCCCGGTGTTCGATACCGGCGGCCGCCAGACCTTCCGCGCCGCCGACCGCGCGCGCCTGTTCGCCCTGCTGCGCGAGCGCCCGCGCGTGCTCCTGCTCAGCGGCCACAGCCACGTGCAGCAGCACTACTGGCATGGCGAAAAGGAGGGCTGGCAGGGCGCGGCGCCGCTGCACGAGTACAACGTCGGCGCGGCCTGCGGCGCGTTCTGGTCGGGCGTGGTCGATGCGCGGGGCATTCCCGACGCGACCATGGCCGACGGCACGCCCAACGGCTACGCCACGCTGTCGATCGATGCCGCCGGCGGTTACGCGCTGGCCTACCATCCGGCCCGCGTCGGGGCCGACGATCCGGCCTTCACCCGGGCCATGGCCCTGCATGCACCCAGGGTGCTGCGCAAGGGCGCGTACCCGGCCTGGGGCGTGTTCGCCAACGTGTTCATGGGCGATGCCTCCACCCGCGTCGAGTACCGCATCGACGGCGGCGCGTGGAAGCCGATGAAGCGCGTCGAGCGCGCCGATCCGCGCCTGCTGGTGGAGAACGTGGCCGACGACCTGGCGCCCGCGCTGCGCGGTTTCGACCGCTCGCCGGAGGCGGTGGATTCCACCCACCTGTGGCGTGGCGCACTGGATACGGCACTGGCGCCGGGCGTGCACCGGGTCGAGGTGCGCGCCTTCGACCCCTGGCAGGGCGAGGTGCTGGCTTCGACCGAATACCGGCTGCAGGAAGCCGCGGGGGAATAGGCGCCGGTACGAAGTTCCGCGGCTGGCTGGCGAAGGCTGGCTGGCGGCGGACGCGTGACTGGCGCGCAGAGCGGCTGGTTGCGTGGCGCGCAGTCTAGCCAGCCGGCGCGGCGCGCGTTCAAACGCGAACCATTCCCGCTTCGGCGCCGCGACGGCGCCGGCGTGGGTCAGAGCGGCAGCTCGACCTCGAGGAAGCTGGACACGCGGGTGTGGCCGTGCGCGGCATCGCCGGCGCGCGGCTCGGCGTAGTCCGCCGGCCGGTCGACCAGCATGGTGTGCAGGCCGGCCGCACGCGCTGCGTCGAGCTCCTCGACCACGTCGGACAGGAACAGGATGTCGTGCGGCGCCAGGCCGATCTCCGTGGCGATGCGGGTGTAGCTGGCCGCCTCGCGCTTGCCGCCGACCTCGGTGTCGAACCAGCCGGAGAACAGCCCGGTCAGGTCGCCGGCGTCGCTGTGGCCGAAGAACAGCTTCTGCGCCGGCACCGAGCCGGAGGAGTAGACGTACAGCGGCAGCCCCAGCGAATGCCAGCGCCGCAGCGTCTGCGCCGCGTCCGGGTAGACGGGGGCGGTGAAGTCGGCGTTGCGGTAGCCGGCTTCCCAGACCATGCCCTGCAGCGCCTTGAGCGCGGTGTGCTTGCGGTCCTGGTCGATCCAGCCCTGCAGTGTCTCCACGATCATCGCGTCCTGGCACAGGCCGCCGGCCTCGACCGCGATCACGTCCAGCCAGCGCCGCACTTCCGGCTCGTGCCCGTGCGCCTCGACGAAGCCGGGCAGGGCGCGGCGCGCGTAGGGGAACAGCACGTCGCGCACGAACGAGATGCTGCTGGTGGTGCCTTCGATGTCGGTGAGGATCGCGCGGGTCATGTCGTGGGCTGCAGAAAAAGCGCCCCTCCAGTGAGGGGCGCGGGCTGAGGGGGGCGGCGGATCAGGCGGCTTCCGGCTCGTAGCGCGGGAAGCGGCCGGCGATGTCGGTGCCGGTGAAGTGGCCCACCCAGCCGTCCGGCTCGGTGAAGAAGCGGATCGCCACGAAGTTCGGCGACTCGCCCATGTCGAACCAGTGCTTCGTGCCGTCCGGCACCGCGATCAGGTCGTCCTTCACGCACTCGACCTCGTAGACCTTGCCGTCCACGTGCAGGGTGAACAGGCCGGAGCCGGCGACGAAGAAGCGGACCTCGTCTTCCTTGTGGAAGTGCTCGTCGAGGAACTTCCTGCGCATTTCCTCGCGGTTCGGGTTGTCCGGGGCGATGCTGACCACGTCCACGGTGCGGAAGCCGCGCTCGGCCACCAGCCGGTCGATATCGGCGCGGTAGGCCTCCATCACCGCTTCCGGGGAAGCGCCGGGCTCGATCGGCTTGCTGGCGCGCCAGCGCTCGAAGGTCACGCCGATCTTTCCCAGTTCGGCGGCAATGGCGTCCCCGTCGCGGCTGGCGAACAGGGGCTGGCCGGGATCGTTCTCGTCGAAGATGCGCAGTCGGCTCATGGGGGCGTTCTCGCGGCGTGGCGCAAAGGCGCCGGGGACCGCCTAGGGTACCAGCTGCGCCGCCGCCTGCCGGCAACGCCAGCGCAACGGCGGCCCTGCGGCGCTGGAACGCCGCCGCTCAGCGGGCGCCGAGCTTGCGCAGCTCCAGCTCGCAGCCGAGCAGGAACTCGAACGCCTCCAGGTGGCGGCGCGCCTCGGCCATGTCGCGGCCCCAGGCGTACAGGCCGTGGCCGTCGATCAGGTAGCCCCACATGGCCTGGCGGTCGAGCAGGGCGTCCACCTGCGCCGACAGCACGGTCATGTCCTGGGTGTTGGCGAACACCGGCACGTCCACCGCGGTCTCGTGGGTGCTGTTGCCGTGGAAGGCCTTGAGCAGCTCGTAGCCCTCCAGGCGCACGTGGCCCTGGCGGGCGTACAGGCGCGAGGCCACGGTCTGCACCGGCGAGTGCGTGTGCAGCACGCAGCCGACCTCGGGGAAGCGCTGGTACAGCCGCGTGTGCAGCAGGGTCTCGGCGGAGGGCCGCAGCGGGCGGCCGACGGCCTGGCCGTCGAAGTCCACGACCATGATGTCGTCCTCGACCAGCCGGCCCTTGTCGCGGCCGGACACCGTGATCGCCGCGTGCCGATCGTCCAGCCGGCGCGAGAAGTTGCTGCTGGTCGCCGGGGTCATCCCGGCCGCGGCCAGCTCGCGGACGTTGGTGATGATCTCGCCGGCGAGGTGGCGGAGCCGCTGCGCGTCGAAGGGCGCGGCTGCGGAGGGGGGCGGGGCGCTCATGGCCCCAGTTTACCGCCCGGCAAAAGGAAACGGCGCGGAAATCCGCGCCGTTTCCCGGGTGCCCGCTGGCGGGGCCGTCAGTCCTGGATCGGCGGCACCGGGCCCGGAGGCGTGTCGGAGTCGTCCTCGTGGACCTCGACGCGGCCGCGGCCGAG
>Ga0182737_1003467_pt1 | contig 11597 bp, 5 predicted proteins | sample eDN5th30CBELigOP_FD_128878 | JGI IMG/M metagenome (GOLD analysis project Ga0182737, IMG submission 128878) | Enriched Organic Plus compost microbial communities from Emeryville, California, USA - eDNA 5th pass 30_C BE-Lig OP (version 2) (version 2) ... | reverse complement strand
TATTCAACCGCCTGCTGCCCGAAGCTTCGTCAGACCGATCGATAACGACCGGAACAATCACCTGACAACCGTTCTCCGCCAGCCGACGCGCATATTGATGCACAGGAGCGAGTCCGGGCGCGGTGCCAATCAACTGCTCAGGCGTTTCATCGGCATCAGGAAGGACAACCACACGGGCGCGTATCGGTCCCTTGGGCTGTAACAAAAGACCTTCACCGTGAATCTCAGCAAACACCCCCCATTGTACAGCATATGCTGTGAAAAGGGGATTGTCAGCTGCATTAGCTGGAGTCGATGTAGTAGAAAGATAAGCCATCTCCACGTTCCCGGCAACGGAATCGGCCAGGCCAATGATTCGACCAAGTCGGGAACGGTTGGCAAAGACGGATTCTTCATACGCGTGCTGATTGGAGAAATCGCGCTTCCAAAGACTAGCCCTTCGGTCCGCTGCTTCGGCCAATGCACCGTCTAAGTAATGTCCAATCCCTTCGATCATGAGGTCCGACAGATCCCTGTTTTCTGTCAACGGGGTGCTACCCGCGAGCGTAGGCGCGGCCTTGGATTCAGAAGGCTCTTGGGGAAACCCGATCGAAGCGAGGGACACCCACACAACCACAATTAAAATCAGCGACTTTGTTTTCCACATATCCGGTAACGTACGAGAACCGACTGCTCAATATAGTCGGATTCCTCCGATAAGACTACTATTTTTCTCTCTGATCCTGATACCATTTTTCCTTTCTTAGAGCCCGATGCGACAACCCTTGCAGTTAATCGCCGCTAACGACCTGATTGTGTTCAATCACAACTCCCTGCGCGTGATTGACAATGGCACCATCCTTCCCCTTGCCAACTTGGTTCTGGCGGATCACTGTATACGCGCAATCGCCGTTCAACACAATTCCCGCAGCCATTTCAGGATCGGCCTTTCCGTCAATCAAGCAATCGGTCACTTGCACATGAGTACTGTGTGCAATGCGTATACCGTTGTATCGTGCATTGTAGATGTGAGAGCCTCTGACCGTTACCATTTGGCTATTTGCAATGACGACGGCACCTCCGTCGGTCTCATTGCCATAACCCGTTCCGTCGATGATGTTATCGTTCAGCGTGATGTGATTTGCACGATCAATGCTAATACCCCCTGGCGCATCAACCTGCGACGTGTAATAATCATCGTTATGATCAAAAAGATTGTTATTGATCAATATATTTTTACTGTCGACTATTTTTACATGACGGTCATAACCGCGCATAAACGTATTACCCGTTACGGTAATCCCCCGACAGTGGTCTAAATGAATGTTCACTGCTTGGTTACCGATGTGATTGTCGGATATACTCCATAAACCGATCTTGTCTGCGTTGCCGGGGACACCCGTAAAGCGTATGTTGGCTCCGTCGGGACTATGGATCGCCTGAATCGTGTTACCGACAATGGTCCCTTCCCGCACACTACCCCCCTGTGAGCAATCGACCCAAATATCCGCAGAAACTTCTCCTTCAGGATCGCAATTGTACTCGATGTCATTACCCGTGATCTGGAAGTTACGAATCTCCCCGCCACGGACCTTGATTCCCCCTTGTTGACAATAACTGATGTGGCTGTCGCTGACGATCATTTGATGGATATTCACGTCGTCTAGGTAAATGCCAACGCCCCGAGCATGGTAAATGTGGCATGCATCGATGAGTACATTCCGATTTCGCGACAAAAGATGAATTCCGTATCTAACATCACGAATCAATACACCCGTCAGAACGGGCATGAAGGTGTTTACAAGGGCAATGCCATCCGCCTCCGCATGTGCTCCGATAATCTCAATTGCCGTTACTGTTGGCATACGCTCTTTTTCCCAAGTAATTGGCTTTACAGAGGCGGGTAGTGCGGAACCTTTATCGTGCGACCCAACGATCCGCAGCGCGGGCCCTGCTCCTGCCATCACAATCCGGGCACTCCCTCCTTTTCCCGAAATGCCCAGCGTACCGACTTCAGCAAGATCAATCTCCAGGGTTTCCGTAATCCGGTAGCTTCCTTTGGGAAACTCGAGCAGACCGTCCTTTGCATGGATAATGGCCTTACGGATGGCGTCCGTGTCGTCTATCTTTCCGTCGCCTTTGGCGCCGAAATCCTTGACATCGGTGGCCCACGCCGTCAGCGGAACAATCACGGAGATTAAGACACGAAATAGCAAACGTGCTGAAAAAATGGATGTATTATGCATAGTACTTATTTTTGTTAGGGCCAGTTGAGGTGTTCGTGAAGGAAGGCAAAGGAACCTTCACTTTTCATCGAATGACCTCCGTTGAAATATTCAATATACGTTTTGTCTCCAAGATTAAACTGGTCGTATAGATATTTTACTTTCGCAAACTCGTAGGCGACCCAGGCATCGGGCTGAACCAGGTCATCGTGACCACGCTCTACCATAAACGGTCTCGGAAAGATTAGGTAGGCCATTTCCGCATAACTAAACGTGTTCCCCATGTTAAAGTAAGACATCTCCCATTCGGGCGTGTTTATAAAGCTTCCCTTGTAATAAGCATCGGTAACTTTCCGGGTCCAATCCCCGAAATCCCCGGAACAGATTGATAAGCTGTAGCCCTCCAGTACAGCCGGAAGGCGCATGGCCGCTTCGCCACCGTAGCTGATGCCGTAGAACCCAATACGCTTTGCATCGACAAAAGCAAGGTCAGACAGCCATTTTAATGTTTGCTCATGCTGAGATATAATAAAAGAAAAAAGGGTCTTCCCGAGGGCATTTGCTTTGCGATCAAGCCACCGATACCGATCCTCTCCGCGGTAGGGGTTGTAAGGTGCGTACACGATAAAACCTTGGTCTGCCAACCTGGCTGCCACATCGTTGTATGCGGAATGGTTTCCTTCTACCAACTGCTGCGGAATTCCGCTCCTACCATGCTGTGTCACCACAACCGGACGCTTTTCACCCGGCTGCAAATCTTTGGGGATAAGGAGAATTCCTGCTGCAAAAAGATGGGGATACACCTCAAGTTCCACCTCATAACCCGTCCATCTTTCGCGATCGTATTTCTTTCGGGTTTTTGCATGGGGAGCTAACATGTCATCCTCAAATCTGCCCAGGATTTCTTCCAGAAAATATCGACGATATTCCTTCGTTGCTTCGATAAACTTCTCGGGTGACTGGTAGGCATGATAAAGCCTGGAGCTCCAAGATTTTGTCGGCCATTCCGGCATTGCCCTATGCAGAAAAAAAGCATTTCGCTCATCATCAGACACTCGCATCAACCATTGGACATGGTCTTCCAGTTCTTTTGCCTGCTGCTGTTGCCTTCCGGCTACATCAACAAACCGCCGATGGTCTGTAGGAATCTTGTCGGAAGCAATGATGGGTGACGAAAAACCCAACACAGCCGCCAGTCTCGTCAACGCTTTCGTGGAGCCAAATGGTAACGGTTCGTCCTTTTCGCCGGCAATCAAATACCGGGTCTGGAATCCGGGAGGTACCAATTCTTCCAAGCGGTGATATTCCGCGGACACGCTGGCAAAGGCGGGGGTTCGCAGCTGACCTTTATAGCCGGTAAATGGGAAACCATTAAGCTGAGAAGGCTGCCTTGCCCAAGCCGCTACTTCATCCCGTATGGGTTGTATGTTGCTATACTCAATTACTACCGGCCGGGGGGCGATAAGAGCGGCAAGTTCAGCATCTCCAAATTCCGAAAACCCTCCGAAAATGTTGCGATAAAGCGGTTCATCCCATGCGTTTTTATGGGTATCGAAATAACCACTGACAAAAGTCGCATCGATCCGACTGTCGATCGCCGAGCTATAGAGCGCCAACAGTCCCCCTTCACCATATCCGGCCACACCTATCTTCGTGCCTGCGGGCAACGACTCTTTGAAATAATCAACCGCTGAACGGATCTTTTCCACTTCGTACCCGATGATGTGGCGGCCCATATGAAAGGATTGCCGATAAATTCTTTCTCGAAAAGTCTGTTGCTTAGTCGTTCCGGGGAAGAGTAAATTTCGACTGATCAGTAACGGCACCAGTACCGTAAACCCGTTCTCAGCGAGGTGCCTAGCAAATTGCGATTCAGGCGGCACTCCCGGAGCAAGACCCACAAACTGCTCGGGTGACTGATCAGCATCCGGAATCGCAATGACACATGCCACCGTCTTTCCTTTTGGCTGAATCAAGAGTCCTACGCCCGTCACCCGGTTCAAGACCGGCCATCTCACTTGATAGATTACATACTTCCCGGTTTCGGCGATTACAATCGAGTCTCCCACCGCAGCGATTTTATCCATAGCCGCCCCCGGCCGCTTGTCTTCCCATCCGGTGTTGTAATTTACGGGTGGTTCACTGGAATCTTCGACACCAAGACGCGCCATCAACCGTTTCCGATTGGGCTCGATAGATGCGCGATACGACGCGGTTGAACTGAAATCTCGCTTCCAATACTGAGCTCGTTGACTCTCCGCTTCATCGAGCTTTTTGTCAATGAATAAATGTGCTTCATCCAACATCCGTGCAGACACATCGCCCTCCCACGTCAATGGATTGGTCCCCGGCATAACAGGGGGCATCGCTGTAAACTTGTAAGAGACCGTGTCGGTTTCGTCTTTTTGAAATGCGGCAGCTGCCGAGCCTATCAACAGGTAAGCCCAGAATAAACAAATTCTTCTCATATTATTGATAATCTGGGTTCTGAATCAATAATTTATTCTTATTCATCTCACTGCGCGGAATCGGGAAAAAATACGTTCGTTTAACCCATTCCCGGTTTTCAATGACAACGGGCGTGATTGTTGGTGCAGTAGCCGTCTCCCGATTGGCCAGTAATTCATAAACTATTTTTACACCATGCACCGGATGGTAGGCCTCCGCGCCGATGACCCATCGTCTGACATCGTAAAAACGATGATCCTCCAGTGAAAGCTCTATCCGCCTTTCGTTTCGATACCGGGCAAGCAAGGCTTCTCCCGACTCCATGATACCCGGCAAACCGGCCCGTTTCCTAATCAGATTAATGTAGGTCCGAGCCTCTTCCTCTTCACCCAATTCAATGCATGCTTCAGCATAATTAAGTAATACTTCGGCATATCGGAAATATCGCCAGGGTACCGTTTGCGGATCAAATTGCTGGTTCACAGATGCATCAACCATCTTCCGGCTGTATATCCCCGTATAGCTACCGTTATGTGGGGCAAACGGTCCTCTTCTCGTGTCAAGTCCCCATTGTTCGGTTACTGCGCCCGAGGCGGCATCCCACCGGTGCCAAACACCGGCTTGTATCACACCGATAGGGTCTATCACACTTGCATCAGCCGGCCGTGGTTTAAACACCGCCCCCTCATAGAGCACATTCGCGTAGAATCTCGGTTCCCGGTTTTTGTACGGTTCCTTCGCATGTACCGGATTATTCCAGCTGAATTTTGTCCCATCAGCCATTTCATAACTATCCACCAGTTCTCCCAACAGTGAAATGGTGCTGGTCCCCCCATATCCATTCGGGGTACTGAACCGGCCAAACCCCCGTGCATCTGCAAGTTCATTGATGTACTTCACAAAGATATCTTCGGTGGTTTTCTTCAACGTGAAAAGTTCAATGATGTTCTGAGAAACAGCTTCAGGCGATTCTGGATCTGCTTTGTATAATTCATATTGCTGGAGATCGATCACCGCTTTGGCTGCATCTTTCGCCGCTTGCCACCGCGCCTCCCGGTTCCCATCCGTGTAGCCGATCAGCTCGGGATTGGGATACGAAGAAAACACCGGTGTATTATATAGGTCGCTCGCTGCAAAAAGAAGTACCCGGGCCTTAAGCGCCAGCGCAGCTCCTTTAGTGGCCCGGCCATCGTTTTCCCCACTCTGTACTTCCGGCAATAACGCCGCAGCTTTGTCACATTCACTCACAATGAAGTCAATGCACTCCGCATAGGTGTTCCTCGGCACCAGAAAATCATCATTTAATCCGTATACCTTAGTGATAAGCGGAACCCCGCCAAAATAATTAACCAAATACGTATAGAGAAAAGCGCGCTGGAAAGTCACTTCGCCCGTCATTCGCTCGCGAAGTGTTTTCCCGTCCGCCGTTCCATCAGGCCATTCGATTTGATCAACGTGTTCGAAGAATAGATTGCAATCCCTGATGGTCTTGTAATACTGTGCCCAGCTCCGGAAAGAGTTACCCCGGTTTGGAAGATAGTCGGGAGACAATTCGATAAAATTAAAATTCAGACCCGCGAAGGTTTGATTTGATTCGTCCACCAATCCACTCTTCATTCCCTCGGTAAATACAAAATCGAATTCATTATATATTCGATTAATGATTAATTCTACCAATGCCGGATCCTTCCAGACATCTTTCTCAGAAAACTCGTTCAGTGGATTGGTATTAAGTATGTCACTCGTACAGGCGGTCATCCATATCAACAACACCCATACTAATAGTCTCTTGTGATAAGCTATACTTTTCATATCCATGCGATTAAAAAGTTAATGCCAGTCCAATATTGGAAGTCTTGTCATTGGGGTAAATGGTCCCTGTTGTCTGGCTGTATGCAGATTCGGGGTCAAAATCCTTCAATTTGGTAAAAGTCAGCAGATTTTGTCCACTCAGGTAAACCCGTAGCTCCGTTACGCCAAATTTCTTCAGGATTTCTTCCGACAAACTATAGCCAATTTCAATATTCTTGAGTCGTAAGTAATTATTATTTTTGGTGTAATACGTGTTGTTGAAACCGGGATTTGCCCGCCAATATTCACCGACACGGTTGTAGGCCCGTGGTTTCGAGGCATCGATATTATCCGGTGTCCACCTGCCTGCCACGTTCTGCATCAGGTAGTTGAACCCTTCTCCTTCGGATTCCATATAAATGCTTCTCACTGCGCCTGCAGCTCCCTGAAAAAGGATCGTAGCATAAAAATTCTTGAAACCTAAATCGATTGCCATGCCTCCCGTTAACGTGGGTATATCCGATCGGTAATCCATTTTCATATCCCGGCCGTCAATAGACCCATCGTTATTCACATCCTCAAAAATAAGATCACCCGGTCTAGCAGTCGCGATATGCGGGTATGCATCAATCGCCGCCTGATCCCGGAATATACCGATTACTTGGTAATTCAGCTTGGACCCAATTGGATGACCCGTTGATTTCTGGTAATCAGGCACCCCCGGCGATTCGTCCCAGTATTTGATCTTGTTTTTTGCAAATCCGCCATTTACCGATATGCCATAGGTAAACCCTGCCGACGTATTACCATAATAGCTTACTTGTGCCTCAAAGCCTTGATTAACGACTTCTCCGATATTTTCACGGGGTAGTGTGAGGCCCGTGGATTCAGGGACAGATGCATTCCGGAATGCTAGAATTTCTGAACGTAGATTATAAAAGTAATCGGCCGAAAATTTAAATTGTCCACCAAATAGCTCGCCATCAAAACCTATGTTTGTCTGATTTGCAACCTCCCACGTTACACTCGGATTGGGGATTCGGATGGGAGAGAGTGTCTTATTGGGGACGTCCTGATCAAACATGTAATTGGCATTTGATCCACCCAGGGCATAGCTTGACAAAAACTGATAAGCAGCAATGCGATCATTGCCCGTCTGCCCCCAAGAACCTCTAATCTTAAAATAATTAACCGATGACAGGCTTTCTTTCCAGAAATTTTCGTCGGAAATCACCCAACCCAGCGATACGCCGGGAAAAAAGCCAAATTGCTTACCCTCGGGAAATATGTAAGAACCGTCGTACCGCCATACAAATTCCACCAGGTATTTGTTGAGGTAATCGTAGTTAATACGCCCGAATGCATTTAAACGGGCACTGGTGCTGGCCGAGCCATTGTTATCTTTTAGGAGGTCACCTCCGGCAAACAGCTGGTCTAATGCAGTGGAAGGAAAATACCTGCGGAATGCAGAAACAAACTCCGAGTCCGTTGTGATCCGCTCTCCGCCGATAAGAAACTTGAGATGATGTGTATCGGCGAAGCTTTTCTGATAGTTGATCAATGTGTTCAGGCTAATCCGGTTTCCATCTGTCATCGAGTGTGACAGACTGGGATCGGCATAACCCGTAGGTGAACCGATTAGCACAGGCTGCCCCTGTTCATCATACGTTTTACCGTCCCACGAATAAAGCGTCCAGGGCTTCTTCCAGATCTTGTCATTCAGGATGTTCTTGTCGAAAGAAGCGTTGCCCGACACGGACAAGCCATCGATCCCAGGTATGGCAATATCCAACCGTAGATTCGTCTCAACAATGTACCTTCTGTCTTTTTGATATCCCGTGGCATCCGTGGCCATCAAAGGGCTTTTTCCCAATTGGGTATCCGGTCCGGGCAATCCATTCGGCCAATAAGCCGTAACGGTTGGCAACCCGTTGATGGTAGCGGCCCAGATGTTGGCCGCCGGTATCGTCGGGTAATTCCGGTTTTCCTGACGTCCTAACAAGTTAAATCCCAAGTCGATATATTCCGACACCTTTACATCAAAGTTGCTACGTATATTCGCTTGCGAGTAGTTCGTTGCGCTGTTCTTATAAATACCGTCTTGGAAATTGGATCCCAGCGAGACAAAGTATTTGAAATGATCAGACCCCCCGTTTACGGACAGACTGCCATAGCGCTGTCCCGCACGGGGCTTAAATGTTTCGTTAAACCAGTCTGTATTGGGATACAACCAAGGATCCGAACCGTCGTTGTATTTCTGGATCTGTTCTTCGCTATAAGGCTGCGGAGAACCGCGGTAGAGACTCACTTCATTGATCATCTGCGCGTAACTGGCGGCATCGGCCATTTCGGGAATGACGGTTGGACTGTTCCAACCCTGATTGAGACTGACTTGCACAACCGGTTTGCCGGATCGGCCGCGCTTGGTCGTTACCAATATAACGCCGTTGGCGGCCTGAGCACCATAAATAGCGGCAGAGGCATCTTTCAGCACGGTAACACTGAGTATATCTGCCGGATTCAACCGCGTCAGGCTGCGGTTGGCAATGCCATCGATAACAACAAGAGGCGAGTTGTCACCCAAGGTATTTGTACCCCTGATCCGGAGGCCGGCATCGTCTTTCCCCGGTTCCGAGCCCCGGGTGACGGCTGTCAGACCTGGCAACCGACCGGCGAGCGAATTGCTGAAATTAACGGTTGGTGCGGTTTCCAGCTTTTCGCCACTAACGGTAGCGATCGAACCGGTAACCGTAGCCTTTTTCTGTTCGCCGTATCCCACAACCACAACCTCGTCGAGGTCCGACGCTGTTTCTTCTAATATGACATCCACGGAGGTGCGTTGACGTACCCGCTCTTCGACGTGTTTATAACCAAGGAAGGAGAATTCCAGAACTGCCGTTCCTGCGTCCGTGATCGCAAGCTGATAAATGCCTTCCGTATCTGTTGCCGTCCCGATAGAAGTTCCTTTCACTTTGATGCTAACGCCCGATAATGGCTCGCCGCGTTCATTGGATACCTTTCCCCGGATAACTGTTTGCATGACGCGACGTTCCGCTTCGCGAGAAGAAGGGGGACTAACAGCGGCACTCGGCATGCGCATTTTTTCCTGTAATACAATCGATCTATCTTTGATCCGATAGGTATAGGGTAATCTACTAAATAACTCATTTAGCGCTCTTTCTAGTGATACATTCTTCAGTTGGATACTGATCTTGCTGGTTTTCACCGCGTCAGAAGTCCAGAAAAAAAGATATCCACTTTGTTGTTCAATCTGTTCCAACACCTCATACAACGGTACATTCCGTGCATTGAGCGTTATTTGCTGTGCATAGGAATATGCACCTGCCTGTAGATTGATTGCCGTCAATAGGATGATGATAATCCGCATGATTCGGAAAATTTGAACGATCGCCCGTCCGTCTGAGACGGTTTGAGCAAATGCATTTATTTTCATACTTTTGTTCTGCTTGGGTCAGTAAAATATTTGCTTTGGAAACTGTAAATAGCTTGCCCAACGATTGGCTGGAGGTGTTCACGGCACTTCCGGCTTTATAAAGGTGCTCTGTTTGGTTAGTGGTAGGAAAATCTCGTTACATATCGTTACTCCTTTCTTTCATCTGACCGGACGAAACCTTCCGGTTCATGGTTTGACCAATAAAATGTGTTCATTTTCTCCTCGCTGTTGGATTTCAAAGCGGAGCCCCCCCAAGTGCAACACTTCCAATACTTGAGCCAATGTATAGTCACGGCTAATGCGACCGTAAAAGTGCAAGACTTTTGGATTCCCTTCGTATACTATTTCAATATTGTACCACCTCGAGAGTTCGGCCATCGCTTCGTGGACATTGGTTTTGTTGAAGTAAAATATCCCCGATTTCCAAGCAACTGCTTCCTCGGTGTCGACATGTTTTTTGCTAAGACCTTCCGACCGGCTCACGGACGATTGTTCGCCGGGCTGCAAAATAGTGGTTTGGTCAGCGTGGCGAACCTGAACTGCACCGCTTACGAGGGTGGTCTTAACCGTCTCATTCGTATACGCATTTACGTTGAACGAGGTTCCTAAGACAATTACCTCCTGGCCACTGGAAATTACTTTAAACGGTTTCTTTTCATCGCGAGCCACTATAAAATATCCCTCCCCTTCGATTTCCACGATACGGCTATCACCCGTGAATTCAAGTGGGTATTTTAATGTAGATTGGGCATTTAACCAAACGTGGCTACCGTCACTGAGTACAACCTCGTATCGTCCTCCTTTTGGTGTGCTAATCACAGCATGGGAAGCCTCAGCGTTCTCAATCACATCGGTCCCATCGTTGTAGTGAATTTTACCCGCTTCCATCACAACCGCGGATTTGCTGCTGCTGAGTTCCAACGGCTTGCCGCCGCCTAGTGTCAAGGTGGCCCGGTTGGTTCCGGGCAGTATAACCGGCGAGGCATTCTTTTCCTGATTGTCAGAAGGCGCAATAAAGTTTTGAAAAACCAGACTTCCGGCAAAATAAGTGGTGATACCGACAAGTAAAACAGCTGCATATCTCCAAAAGCGGTGCCTCCGCTTTTCAGGGATATTTTCTTTATTGGCCGGTAAGGGTACTGCCTCGCGGATACGAGTGTCCATATGGCGAAGAATCTTTTGGATCCGTTCGTGTTCTATTTCCCCAGATGGCTCCACGTCGGCAAAATACTCGTCTATCAGCAATTGCAAATAACGGGATTCTTCTGGATCGCAAAAGCCTGCTGTCAGTTTCTTTAGATCTTCCAGGCTATAATTGCCGCCTATGTACTGCTGAAATAATTGGCGCCATTTTTCTTTGTCAACCATCCTGTCGTCGAACTGATGTCTCTTAAATACGCCTGAACGAAAAAAAGTATGACAGTGCTCCGTGAAATAATTTCAATGAGATTATCCCTCTAAAAGAAAAATGGAGAGAAATAGCGCAATAAATGGAAGCTTAGGGTTCACCAAACGATTGAGGTGCTGCATGGCACGGTAAATATGCTGGTTGATTGTAGCCGGTTCGATACCCAATTCTTCACTAATCTCCTTATAGCTTTTTCCATCAAGCTTGTGCAACACGAAGATTTCCCGTTGACGTTCAGGCAGCTTTAGCAACGCGTCACGGATTAGCCGGATATTCTCTTTACTGATGACTT
>Ga0182737_1003462_pt1 | contig 11604 bp, 11 predicted proteins | sample eDN5th30CBELigOP_FD_128878 | JGI IMG/M metagenome (GOLD analysis project Ga0182737, IMG submission 128878) | Enriched Organic Plus compost microbial communities from Emeryville, California, USA - eDNA 5th pass 30_C BE-Lig OP (version 2) (version 2) ... | reverse complement strand
TGGCCCCTGCTGGAACTGAAACGCCGGGTGGAAAACGGCAACCTCGCGCCCGATGACCTCGTGTGGCGCAGCGGCTGGCTGGAATGGCGGGCCGCGAGCACCGTGCCCGACCTGGCACCGCTGTTTCTTAACAAGGGCTCAGGCACTCCCGCGCCCACCGGCGGCATCGGCCCGAACCCCGCGCCAGAAACTCCGCCCGTCGGTGCAAACTTGAACCGTACGGCTGCCGCGGTTCCAGCGACGCCGGCAGGGTTTGGATCGGCCAGCGGTCCACAAATGCCGCCGGCCTTGGGCCCGGCCGCCGGTACTCCGCCGATCGGAGCCGAACACCCGGACACCAGCCTGGCTTCGGCGTTCGGCAAGCCCGACTTCTTGCGCGTGGCCGCCCGGATCTCTGGCTGCCTGGCCGTGTTCTGGTTCTTGATCTCGGCCACGGCCTATTTCACGTCGGGCTTTCAGTGGTTCACGGGCATGTTGATCTTCTTTGCCCTGTTCCTGCTGCTGGAAGCGTTCGCCGTGATCATCGAACGGCAAATGGCCATCGGCGCGCGGCTCGAACGGCTGGAAAAGATCCTCCGCAGGCGAGACGGCCAAAACGGAGACTAGTGCTGTGACGCGGACGGGAGCACGCCTGACTGGCGGTTACTCTTCGGCCGGTTCGTCCTCAGAGGCGGGCTTGCGGACGTATTCGTAGTTGTCCACCTGCGAGAGGTCGAGCGGGCCGACACGGTGCGGATCGGGCATCAGCCAGATTTCGCCAAACAGCTGGTCCTGCTGAGCCCGCATGCCGTAGTGGCGGATCAGCTCCATCATGGCCAGGAACAGGCTCACCAGCGTCGACTTGTGCATGCCAGCCTGGAACAGTTCAGTGAATGCCAGGCGACCTTCGGTGCGTGCCCGCTCGTAGATCCGCTCCATGTAAACGTGGATCGGCGTATCGTCGTAGACGATGCTGGTGGTCGCGGCCGCCTGGTTATCGCGCAGCAGCCGGGCTAGTGCGCTGACCAGGTCCCAAACTTCCAGTTCGTGGATCGGTTCGTCGGCCAGTTCGCGGGGACGCCGAGGCAGGTCGACGGCCATCCGAGGGAACCGCTCCTGCCACTGCCTGCCCTGCTCTTCCAACAGGCTGGCGGCATCCTTGAACTTCTTATACTCCAGCAGCCGACGGACCAGGTCGCGACGCGGATCCTCGATGATCTCGTTCTCGGGCTCGGCTTCTTCCTCGGCGCGCGGCAGCACCGAGCGCGATTTCATCTCGGTGAGGATGCTGGCAACTTCGAGAAAGTCGGCCGCCGCGTTGATATCCAGATGCTGGAGCACCATCACGTAGTCGAGGTACTGCGAGGCGATCCGGCCAACCGGCAATTCGTCCACTTCAACCTCGTTGCGGCGTACCAGGTACAGCAACAGGTCGAGCGGACCACGGTAGATGTCCAGGTCGATCAGAAAGCTCATACCAGGTGACGGTGTAACAACGGGCCGCGTGGATAGGTTCCCCTAATTCTACCGCTACCGGCCTTCTTCCCCCAGGGCGAACGTGGTCACGCCGCCGGGCCGGGGACGAGGCGGCCGCGGACGGCCTTCTTCGCCCAGCGCTTCGGTCGTGGGAGGCGGCAAGGCACCTTCCTCGCCCAGGGCTCGCGTGCTCGGGACCGGGCCGCCTTCTTCGCCCAGTGCCAGCGTGGTGGGCTGACCGCCTTCCTCGTTGAGCGCCAAGGTCGTGGCGGCCCCCTCTTCGCCCAGGGCGTCGGTCGTTACGCCGCCGCCGGGCCGCGGAGCCGGTGCTGCCATCCATTGCAGGCCTACCACCTGCGGATGTTCCTTGATCGCCGCTAGCACGTCCTTGGGAAGCTCCTGGGGGCCGACTTGGAGCACCAGCATCGAGTCTTGCGGGCCTTCCAGCACCGCGAGGCCTTCGTGGCCCGCGAACGCTTTTTGCCAGGTGTCCAGGATTTCGGCGGTGGTCTGATAGGTGCCGGCCTTGGGCTTGATCTTCCAGTCGCCTGGCAGCAGGCGGACCAGCACGTGCTGGTCGCCCTTGCGGGCAGACTCCTGCGGCGTGGGGATATCCTCGGGCAGAACCCGCCTGACGCTGGCCACGTCGGGCTCGGTCTGGAGCGCTTCAGCCTCCGCGGGCGTGAGCCAGGCCAGGAAACCGCCCTGCGTGCGGCGCTGGTCGCGGGAATGCACGGCCGGGTTGAAGAAGTTGCCCAGCACGTTCAATTCTTTGCGCCGCATGGCAGTGAACTTGCGGTAATCGGCCGGCACGACCAGGTAGCGGTCGCGCGAGACCGGCGGCTGAGCCTGAGCCTCGGGCTTGGCCCGTTCGTCCGCGGCGGCTTCCCAGGGGAGCGCGGCCAGCGACAGCCCGCCCAACATTCCTTGCACTACAGCCCGCCGAGTTGGGCGAAGCTGGGTAGAATGGTTGGCAGTTTGGGGATCAGTAGATTGGGGGATATTGATGCCCGCAAATGGATGACGCATAGCAAACTCCTGGCAGAGCGGTTTGCGGCGGCGGGGCAATTGCCCGCGCTTACTGGCATGGCCGCCGTGCCTGGTTAAGAGTCTCTCGTAGACGGGTGGGCAACGTGACGAGCTAAACGTTAGTACTTGATGCCAATCAACTTGCGGCGGGGGGCCGGCATGGCAGTGCTGATTTTGAGCGATGCCCAGGATGAGCACGCGCAGCATATGTTCGCCTATTTACAGACGCAAGGCGAGGCGGTTGAGTTCCTCGACAGCAGCGAGTTTCCCCACAACGTGCAAATCACCTGGGAGCCCCGCGCGGGGGAGGGAGCCCTGGTTTTTGCCGACGGTCACAGGGTTCCTTTCAGCAGCATCCATGCCGTGTACTGGAGGGCGTACGGCGAGGTAACCTTCCCTCCCCTGCCCGACCCCGAACAAGCGCTGATCGCGGCCAACGACTCGCGCAGCCTGTTCGAAAGCCTGTTCCACATCCTGGATGCCCGCTGGGTGAACGGCTGGGACGGCTTCCATCTGCACCAGGTCAAACCGGCCGCGCTCGCGCGTGTGGCCAGGCTGGGCGTGCGGGTGCCCGATACGGTGATCACCAACGAAGCTCAGGCGGTGCTAGACTTTGCCCGGCGGCATCCGCGGTGCATTTTCAAACCGGTTCAGGGCGGCGCGTTCACCGAGCGGCTGCTGGAGCACCACCTGACCGATCCCTACCTGGCCAATTTGGTTTACGCGCCAGTGACGGTGCAGGAGGAGATCGAAGGTCTCGACGTGCGGGTGTTTGTGGCCGGCGACCAGGTTTACGCCTGCGAGATCTACTCCAGCACGCTCGACTTTCGCGACGACCCTTCCTCACCGATGCGGGCGATCGAGCTCTCCAGCGATATGAAGGCCATGTGCCTGAAAATCGCGGAAACGGTGCACCTGATCTGGTCGGGCATCGACTTCCGCCGTACCCCCTCGGGCGAGTATGTCTTTCTGGAAGCCAACCCTAGCCCCATGTTCATGGGCTTTGCCGAGCGGACCGGCCTGCCGCTGACCGAAGCCCTCGCAAGGCTCTTAAGTTCTCGCTAAGCCGAGCCGCCGCCGGGGGCCGTTACAACCGGGCTGGTGAGGGAAAACCCCGCGAACCAACTTTGATCCGGCATATTTGACAGAACCGAAAAACCGGCGATAGTCTTGAACAGTTCGCCCCGTTTACCCGGATATACATTAGGCGGCCAAGCATTCGCGCCGGCGGCGAGGATGGTGGTGACGCCGCGAAAAATCCCTGGGAACCCAGGGGTTCGTGCCCGCGCGGCTGCTGGGCAACGTACAATCGCCAAGCGGGGCCAACCGCCGCGGCGCAGGCTGCGTCGGGCTGGTGGGCCGGCATAACCGGCGTAACCCGACTGCGCACCCGAACCTGGCAGGCGACACGGAGGCCGCTTACCTTTCCCCCCTGAGACGGAACGCATTCCTCCTGGCGGCAAACGAGCAAGCGTTCATGCGAGCGGTTTCTACTTCGCGATTGCGGCCGGCGTGCCAAGGCACGCTGCCATCGCCATCCTCCTTGCTGGTTCAGCCGTCACGTTCACTCAAGGCGCAAAATATCATGTGGGCTTCGTTGGCTTCTCGCGCGTCGTGGAGCGCTGTCCTGGTTGCCGTGCTGATGGTTGCCGGCTGCGGCAGCCCCGCCTTCGACCTGGACTCCTCGCCGGGTGCCGCCCAGAACCAGCTTCCCACCGATGATCAGCTCAAGGCCATGCTGGACGACGTGTTGTCGTTCAACCAGCAGCGGTACATGAACACTATCGACCACGGCGCCTGGCAGATCATGCACGGCGTGCTGGCCTACGGTTACGACACCTACATCTACGCCGATGGCAAGCTGGTCGCCGCCATGCAGTTTGGGCTCGACGGCGGCCATATCGACGGCTTCACCTTCCGGCCCGGCACCCACGGCCTGGATTCGATTCTCGAAGCCGGCAGCAAACGCGGCCAAGGGCACGACGATCAATGGCTGGCCATCATGGCCCAGGCCAACGTGCCGATCGACGCGACGATCGTCGTCAACGGCACCAAGTACACCGTCCGTGACCTGGTGACCGAAGCTCAATGGGGCCTGTACGAAGGCGCCGAGGCTTCGTGGACCCTCACCTCGCTGAACAAGTACCTGATCCATTCGCTTGAGGATTACGACAAGACCTGGAAAGCCCGCGATGGCGGCGAATGGTCGGTGGCCCGGATTGTCGAGATGGAAGCAGGCTACGAGCTCAACCAGAGTGCCTGCGGCGGTACCCACCGACTGATGTCCATGACCGGCGCGCTGAACAAGTACAAGTCGCTGGGCGGCAAGGTCGAGGGCGGCTGGCTGCTGGCCCAGCAGAAGATCGACGGCGCGATCGAACGGTTCCGCGAGTTTCAGAATCCGGACGGTTCGTTCTCGACGGCCTACATGATTCGCCCCGGTGTCACCACCGACATCACGCGGCGGATCAATACCACGGGCCATACCGTGGAGTTCCTGGTTCAGGCGTTGCCGCAGCAGCGGCTCCGCGAGCCGTGGCTGGTGCGCGGCGTGGTGGCGCTGTGCGAGATGCTGAAACTGTCCGAGAGCTTGTCCGTGGAGTGCGGCTCGCTGTATCACGCACTGCACGGCTTGTTGATCTACCGTGAGAAGCTGTACGGCAAGTGGCAGCCGTTTACGCCGCCGGAACTGAATCGCGAGGTCGCGCCGGCCCCGCCGGTGAAGGACGACGCCGCAGGCACGCCGCCCGCGGAAAATGCCGGCCAGCAACCGGCGCCGCCGGCTGACGAACCGGCCGCGCCGCCCAAAGCGGAGACCCCGGCTCCGGCTCCGCCGACGCCCAAAGAGAAAGACGACTCGCCCGACAGCCCGCCGAGCCCGCCCGCCCCGGCTCCGCCGAGCAACGAACCGGCGCCGCCCCCGCCGCAGGAATAAGCCACCTGGGGCCCTGTTGCCTCTGTTAGGCTGTTGATAGCCGCGGCGGCGATGCGCTGCCCTGATAGTTCTCCCGAGTGAACGCGTGCGCTCCTGGCGACTGCCCGGCTGCCCTCCAAGCACGCAGCCGCATCGATATGTCTTTTCCCAGCGTCAAATGCGCTGGCATCTGCCCTGCCGTCTTTTATGATGAGGGGCGATGGCGACGGCGGCCTGATAAGCCATGCCCAATTGGGCAGCATTTAGCCGTGTCGGCCAGCGCATTTCAGCGGCTTGTCTTTGGGGGCGAGGATTTCTTAGTCGCGCGAGCGTTTCTCGGCTGCGGTTCATTTCGCACGTACACGCATCAGACGTAAGCGTTTCTCTCCGCCAGGCAACCGCTGAAGCACGCCAGCGCCGCGGGCTGACGCATCGGTCGCCGCGCGCCTGGGGCTCATTTCTCACGGAACAGGAGGAGACCTCTCATGCAACCGGACCACGGATCGATCGCGCGCTGGGGTTGGGTTCTGTTGGCCGCCGGGATGCTTTCTGTCGTGCCTGCCGTGGCCCAAGAACAGCCCATGCCTGCCCCGCTTCCCGCACGCTTGCCTGCGGTGCCGCCGTTGGAGCAGCAGCTCAACGCGACCACGCTCGCTCAGTTAGAAGAGCCGATGCAGATCGTCCTCGCGGATGCGCCGCTGAACGATGTAATCGAGTTCCTGGCCACCCAGGGCAAGATCCAGTTCTATCTCGACCGCAGAGCGCTGGAGGACGCCAAAATCTCCCCGGAGACGCCCATCACCTTGGACCTGGACAATATCTCCCGCGGAATGGCATTGGACCTGATCCTTGCGCAAGCGAAGGTCACATACTACATCCGTAGCGGAGTGATCGTCGTCACCACCCCGGATGCGCTGAGCAGGATTGTTGAAACGGTCGTCTATCCGGTTGCCGACTTGCTCGACGCGACCAAAACCCGAGGCGAAGAACTGGCCGAACTCATCATGTCGACCGTCGCGCCCGATAGCTGGGACTTCAACGGCGGCATCGGTGTCATCCGCACCTACCGCGATACACTGGTCGTATCTCAAAATCCCAACGTCCATCGCAGGGTCGAGCGGCTGTTGAGCGACCTGCGTAAAGCCGCCAAGGCTGGCAAGGAACCGGCGGGCGCTGCGGACCAACCGACCGGCAAACCCGAGTAGGCAGCGCCTCGGTTAGGAGCACGCCATGCAATCCAGAATCGCTACGCTGCTGCTGGTGGCCATGATGGTGGTTGCCCTGCTATTGGCCGGGCGCTGGCAGGGGGCAGACCGCTCGCCTGCTCCGAGCCCGCTTCAGGCAGCCTCGCCTGAAAATGCCCAAGCTGCCGTCGCCACGCCGCTTGAGATGCCCGAGCCTCGCCGCTTGGACACGCTGCGCCGTTCTACCGAATCGCAGGCTGTGGAAGAGACGCAGGCAGCACCAACGCCCGCAGACTTAGACGATGCCCTGTGGGAGAAGCTGCAAAAGCCGATCAGTGTCTCCTTCACGGACACTCCGCTAACTGAGGTGACTACCTACTTTGCCGATGCAATCGACACGCAGATTTTGCTCGACCTGCGCGCCCTCGAGGACGCAGCCATTCCGAAGGATCTTCCCATCACGATCGAGTTAAGCAATTTGCCCGCGGAGGCGGTGCTCGATGTTCTCCTGAGGCAACACGATCTCGATTACCGTTTGCACTCGGGGGCTCTTATTGTCACGACGGCGGAAGTAGCCGCATTTCTAACGAAAGTGCGGACCTACCCGGTCGCCGACCTCGTTGGCCACGATTACGAGCTGCTGGATGAACTGGTCGAGACCGTCAATCTGGCCATCGCCCCGGATGCTTGGTCCGACAACGGCGGACCGGGACAGATCACCACTTTCGACAGAACCCTGGTAATCACACAAACGGACAAGATTCACCGAGAAATCCAACAGCTACTGCGGCAGTTGCGCGCTGCCCAGCACGCGGCAGGGGCCAAGCCGTAAGGGGGGGCTGCGAGCCTGAACCGCGACGGCACTTGCAGGCCTGTCGCTGCTGGCAAGCTGTCAGCGCGTCAGAATGCCGAGCGTTTCGCCGTTGTTTTGTCGGCCGGGTCCAAAGTACTCTGGGGAACAGACGCGGCCCTGGCCGCGTAGTAACCGAGACCCGATTCACTCCCCCCAAGGAGTTGGCGAACCATGCGTGCTGGCAATCTTCTGTGCCTGTTGGGCCTGGTATTGGTGACGATGGCGATGACGATCAGCAGTTCCAGCAGCGGTGAACGGCCAGCCGGCAAGGAAAAAGCGGCCCAGGCCAACAAGGTGCTGCGGCACATTGTGATGTACAAGTTCAAAGACGGCTTGCCGCCCGAGCAGCTTCAGGAAGTGGTCGACACGTTCGCCGCCCTGCCCTCCAAGATCGACACCATCATCGACTTTGAGCACGGCACCAACGTCAGCCCCGAGGGCAAGTCGCAAGGCTTGACCCACTGCTTTGTGGTGACGTTCCGCGACGAGAAAGGGCGCGACGCCTACCTGGTTCACCCGGCCCACCTGCAATATGTGGAGGTGGTGAAAGACCGCCGCGATCAGGTGGTGGTGTTTGACTACTGGGCCGATGCCCCGTAACAGCCGGCGGCCCGCATGCCGTTTCTGTAGGCCGGGCACGGCCCGACGAACCGAGGTGTGGTAGCGCTCGCCGTTGCGTCCGCTGCGGTTTCCTCAGGCGATGCCCGAGCTACGTGCTGACGCTCACCAAGGTAAACGCTTGCGCTTGCCACGGAGTCATATCCAGGTACAGGCCACGCTCCAGGTCGTCGCCGTTCCAGGGATAGCTGGCCGGGCTGAGGTGATCCTGCAATTGCCACTGCGTGCCGCCCAGATTGGTCAGCGGTAAGTGGACCAGGCATTGGCTGCGGTGGTCCGCAAAGTTCACGGCGACGATCAACGCCGGTTGTCGCGGGGCCTGCCACACGAACACTAAGATGCAATCATTCGTGGGGTTGCCATCCCAGGCGGGCGTACACTCCAGAAGTTGCCACTGGCCTTCGCGAACGACCGGCTGTTGCAGCACGGTCAGCAGCCGGTCGTAGAACGCTTGCGTTTCCTCATCGACCGGCTCCTGCGGGCCGCGAATCAGGTGCGGCGAGACGCGTACCTTGCGGCCCTCGAACTGCCCTTGCTGGAAGAATCGTAACCCGGGCGCCAGGTAGGTAATCACCGCGGCTGCCCGATGAACGTCCGGGGCAAACGAGGCCGCCGCCCGAGGCTCGTCGTGGTTCTCCAGAAACCGGGCCAGCTTGTTCTGGTAATCGAGGTCCGCATATAGGTGCTCGCGTACCGGCCGGGCGTGGCCGTCGCGCAGGCGATCGTAGAGCCGTTTATCGTACGCGTAATCGAAGCCTTGCTGCTGGATCGTCCATTCCAAGTCCCAGTACACCTCGGCCATGAACACAAAGCCGGGCACCTGTTCGCGGACTCGGTGGATGGCCGTCGGCCAGAAATCAGCCGGCCGCCGCCCCCAGGTGCGCTCGAACACGTCGGGCAACAGCAGCATCGCCATGTCGCAGCGTACGCCGTCGCATTGGCTGGCGATCTTGAGCAGTTCGCCAATCATCGCTTCTTGCGTCGCCGGGTTGGCGTAGTTGAGCTGAAGCGTATCCGGCCAGGCCGGAAAGTTGGGATCACGCCCCAGGGCAAAGAAATGGTCGCCGCCCTGGCTGGCAATGCGGAAGTAGCTGTCCGGCTGACTTTGCAGAACTTCCGCCGGGGCCTCGATGAAATACTCAGGGTGCGTTTGCGTCCAGGGATGATCGAGCCCTACGTGATTGGGCACGAAGTCGAGCATCAGCTTCAGGCCACGCTTGCGGAGCCGCTCACGCAGCCGGGCGAGCGCGGCATCGCCGCCAAGGTTCGCATGCACGGTGTAGCCGGTGATCGCGAAGCCGGAGCCGGCGATATCTTCCTCGCGCAGGTCCGGCAGCGTTTCCTCAAACTCATGCCGCCACGCCGGATTGCTGCGTGAAACCTGCTGCCCTGCCAGGCCGGTTTGCCACACGCTGAGCAGCCATACCCAGTCGAAGCCCAGCGCGGCCAGGCGATCCAGCTCGGCATCGGGAATATCGTCCAAGGTGGCCCGACGGCCCAAACTGGCGGATCGTTCTGTCAGCCAGACGCGAGTATTGATCTGATAGAGTAGCGGGTAGCGTGCGGCAGACACGTTGTTTCCCCCCGGAATGATGGCCGCGGTGCCAGACCTTCCTCCATCATAGTTCGCCGGTGGGCCGTTGCATGTCTGGAGCCCTTCAACTGCTGGCTAGAACTCAGAGCGAGTTCTTGAGCAAGTCGCCAATTTCCCTACTTGGGAGTTCGCCCAAGTCGAAGCCTGCAGCAAGAAGAGACGAGGATTGCGGCCCGCCATACGGCCGCGCTGCGGTGATCCAGTAGTACAGGTGCGACTCGGTATCCATGGGATGGTCCGTTGGAACGGGATTCCCGCGCGCCGATGCCTTTCCGCTTCAGGGCATGAGCGGTTCAAGGTAGGCCTCCCGAAGTTACCTAGTTAGGCATGACTCAAAAAAATTGCAGACTTCCCTCCGGCCAGTCGCCGACCCAGCCGCACGGAAAGTGGCCACTGCAATAAAGTGGCAGAAGTTCTTCAAAGAAGCATGGCGGATTCCAGCATGCGTAATACTCGCAGGCCGCGACGTACAGCGTGTCCCATTGGACGCAATGCTCGACAATCTCCGGCAAGCCTAGGCATTCGATCTTGTCTCGCAAACGTTCCCAAGTGGCGGCCAGCTCGAGTCGGAAACCACGGACAACATCGTTCCAGTGGCGAAGTACATCTTGGCAAACCGTGCGCAGATGTATCATCAGGGCGTTTGTGGCCTCGAGGCGGACATTTTCCCACTCGAGCGTCGAGCAGCGATCGATTGCTTCATGCCAACTGGAAACGGTAACGACCTTGGGCGGCGGCGCTAGAAGCGGCTTGCCCACGTTGGCGAACCAGTCAATGCTGTTCAGGGCGTCTATGGTTTTCATGGCGCAGATTACGGCTAATGTGCTGACAACACGATTGAATCTTTATAGCGTTCCATTGCAACAAGAAGCGATCGTTTAGGCACAGGATGCCATCAATTGCGAGATACAAAGCCGTTGTCACCACGCGCAGATGTAGCGCGGCCGTAGAAGCTTCAGGAACGCGAATCGCTGAGTGCGCGCGAAATCTTCCCGAGCATCGACGAAACGCGTGACGGCCAGAATGTCACCACGCAATGCGAGTCCTGGGAGAGTGGACCCCACGCGACGATGCGGCGTCCATAATTCAGGAGTGAATGCGCGGCGCCAAAGCGGCACGGCTGCCCGGGACTAATAGACTTGCGGCTCTGTAGTGCCGGGCATAAGCGCACGAGAACGTGTGCTCTCCAAAGTTCCCAGCGGAACAGCAGACAGCCGGAACAGATGGCAAAAAGCCCGCGGGGGCCTAAGCGGCCCCTGCTTTGCTTCGTGCCGTGCCAGACGAAGCATGTTGTGGCGTTAGCTCGCGGCCGCCACCGCCTGGGGGTGATCGTGGCCGATGAGCAGTTCTCCCCGGCTGATTGCAACGTCGCGCGGGGCGTCGATCGCAATGCGAATACGGCCGCCGCGGATCTCGGTCACCTTCACGGTGATCTGGTTCTCGCCGGTACCGATCACCACAGCTTGCTCAGTGCCACGAGTAAGAACGAGCATGGTCAGACTCCTTTCCTGGGTCGGGGTGCTAGCACCGCTCGGGTTCCCGCCGGCGGCGGCCAGGTGAACGCGGGTGTTCGCCGGGCGGGTCACCAAGTAGCAACGCCTGTGCCAATCAGGCGGAGTCTAACGATCTGCGTAGATGGGATGGTTGGGATGAATGGGGTGGCCGCTAGCTGTGTCAGAACCGATCGCTAGCATCCGCCCTCCGGGTGGCCTGCATCAATTCCGCACAGGTCGCTTGGAAACCAGCGCGCAGTTTTGAACCAGGCGTGCTGTCCAAAAATTGCGCAGCATCGATCTGCCCAAACTGAGAATTGCTGAATGGGCTCGCGGTAGAGCAGCGCCAGCCATGCGCAGAAATTAGCGCAAAAAAGAGGCCTCCACAGGCGGGGCAGGGACCTGTGAAGGCCGTTCTGTCAGGGGCAATGAAGCCCTGTCAGTACTTGAACTATCGCCGTGCC